>Ga0302325_10009226_pt1 | contig 21564 bp, 18 predicted proteins | sample Palsa_T0_2_FD_201948 | JGI IMG/M metagenome (GOLD analysis project Ga0302325, IMG submission 201948) | Peat permafrost microbial communities from Stordalen Mire near Abisko, Sweden - Palsa_T0_2 | ecosystem: Environmental > Terrestrial > Soil > Palsa > Peat permafrost | place: Sweden: Abisko...
GGCGCGCGGACCACGATCGGCCTGGACCCGGGCTTCCGCACCGGCGTCAAGGTCGCCGTCACCGATAAAACCGGCAAGGCGCTCGGCACCGCCACGATCTACCCGCACGAGCCGCACCGCCGCTGGGACGAGGCCATCGACGTCCTGGCCAAGCTCGCGCAGGCCCATCACGCCGAGCTCATCGCCATCGGCAACGGCACGGCCTCGCGGGAGACCGACCGGCTGGCCGCCGACCTGATGAAGCGCCACCCTGACCTCAAGCTCACCAAGGTGGTGGTCTCCGAGGCCGGCGCCAGCGTGTACTCGGCCTCGGCCTATGCCTCCGCCGAACTACCCGGCATGGACGTCTCGCTCCGCGGCGCGGTCTCGATCGCGCGCCGTTTGCAGGATCCGCTGGCCGAGCTGGTCAAGATCGACCCGAAGTCGATCGGCGTCGGCCAGTACCAGCACGACGTCGCGGAGGGCAAGCTGTCGCACTCACTGGACGCCGTGGTCGAGGACTGCGTGAACGCGGTAGGCGTCGACCTGAACACCGCGTCGCAGCCACTGCTGGCCCGGGTGTCGGGGATCACAGCTAACCTGGCGGCCGCGATCGTGGCCCGCCGCGATTCCGAAGGTCCCTTCAAGACCCGGAAGCAGCTGATGGCCGTGCCCCGGCTCGGCCCGAAGGCTTTCGAGCAGTGCGCCGGGTTCCTGCGCATCCGCGGCGGCGACGACCCGCTCGACGCCTCGGGCGTCCATCCCGAGGCCTATCCCGTGGTCCGCCGCATCCTGGCCGTGACCGGCAGCGCGGCCGGCGACCTGATCGGCAGCACCGCGGTCTTGCGCGGCCTGCGGCCGGAGAAGTTCACCGACGAGCGTTTCGGGCTGCCGACGGTCACCGACATCCTGCGCGAGCTCGAGAAGCCCGGCCGCGACCCGCGCCCCGCGTTCACCACCGCGACCTTCGCCGAGGGCGTGGAGAAAATTGGCGACCTGGAACCAGGCATGGTGCTCGAGGGCGTGGTCACCAACGTCGCGGCGTTCGGCGCGTTCGTGGACGTCGGTGTGCACCAGGACGGCCTGGTCCACGTGTCCGCCATGTCAAAGAACTTCGTCTCCGACCCGCACTCGGTGGTCAAGTCCGGCGACGTGGTGCGGGTGAAGGTGCTCTCCGTCGACGTGCCCAGGCACCGGATCTCGCTCACGCTGCGTCTCGACGACAACGGGACGCGTCAGGCCGGCGGCCGCGACCGATCTAGCCGAACGGGCACCCCTTCGAGCCCTCGGGCCAACCCGAATCGCCCGGCCGGCGGCGACCCCAAGGGCGAAGCCCCGAAGCCCCAAGACGGCGCGCTGGCCGACGCGCTGCGCCGGGCCGGCCTGGTCTCAAAGCCGCCGAAGAGCCGGGATGATCGTCCTGGCCGTCGCTAACCTTGGTCTCCGGGAATACTCACGCGCGCGATACGGCTGCGTGCCGATAGCATCGGGTAACCGCTTTTCCGATAGGCAATCCGACCGTCAAGGAGTACACCGTGTCCAGCCAGCAGCTTCGTATCACCCTCGCAGGTCGCGAGCATGTGGTCGAGGCTGGCACGACCGCGGGCGCGGCCCTTTCCGGCGAGACCGGTTCCCTGCCACCCGGCGTCATCGCCGCCCGGGTCAACGGCGAACTGCGCGATCTGGCCTGCCAGGTCGCCGACGGTGACCTTGTCGAGCCGGTGGATAACGCCAGCGACGACGGCCGGTACATCGTGCGGCATTCTGCCGCGCACGTCATGGCGCAAGCCGTGCAGGAGCTGTTCCCGCAGGCCAAGCTGGGTATCGGCCCGCCCGTGGAGAACGGGTTCTACTACGACTTCGACGTCGAGGCGCCGTTCACCCCGCAGGACCTGAAGGCGATCGAGGGCCGGATGCGCCAGATCGTCAAGCAGGGCCAGCGGTTCTCCCGCCGGGTCGTGACCGACGAGGAGGCCGCTGTTGAGCTCGCGGCCGAGCCGTACAAGCTCGAGCTGATCGGGCTCAAGGGCCACGCGGCCGGCTCGGCGCAGTTCGAATCGGGCGAGTCGGTCGAGGTCGGTTCCGGGGACGGAACCGAGCTGACCATCTACGACAACCTGGACCCGGCCAGCGGCGCGCTGTGCTGGAGGGACCTGTGCCGCGGCCCGCACGTCCCGGCCACCAGGAACATCCCGGCCTTCAAGCTGATGCGCACCGGCGGTGCCTACTGGCGGGGGAGCGAGAAGAACCCTCAGCTGCAGCGGATCTACGGCACCGCGTGGGAGTCACGGGACAAGCAGGACGAGTACGTCAAACAGCTGGAGGAGGCCGAGAAGCGCGATCACCGTAAGCTCGGCGCCGAGCTCGACCTGTTCTCGTTCCCGACCGAGATCGGCAGCGGCCTGCCCGTCTTCCATCCCAAGGGCGGCACCATCCGCCGGGTAATGGAGGACTACTCGCGCCGCCGTCACGAGGAGGCCGGGTACGAGTTCGTCACCACCCCGCACGTCTCCAAGGCGGACCTGTTCGTGACCTCCGGGCACCTGGAGTGGTACTCCGATGGCATGTTCCCGCCCATGGAGCTGGACGGGGCGACCTACTATGCCAAGCCGATGAACTGCCCGATGCACATCTTGATCTACGCGTCGCGCGGGCGGTCCTACCGGGAGCTGCCGTTGCGGCTGTTCGAGTTCGGCACCGTGTACCGGTACGAGAAGTCCGGTGTGGTGCACGGCCTGACCCGGGCCCGCGGTTTCACCCAGGACGACTCGCACATCTTCTGCACCCCCGATCAGCTGGAAGACGAGCTGGCGTCGCTGCTCAGCTTCGTGGTCGGGCTGCTGCGCGACTTCGGCCTGACCGAGTTCGAGGCGGAGCTGTCCACCCGGCCGGACAAGTACGTCGGCGAGCTGGCGGAATGGGCGGCCGCCGAAGCGGCGCTCAAGCACGCCCTGGACGTGTTCGGCCTGCCGTACGTGATCGCCGAGGGCGACGGCGCCTTCTACGCGCCCAAGATCGACGTGCACGTCAAGGACGCGATCGGGCGGCGCTGGCAGCTGTCTACCCTGCAGGTCGACCTGCAGCAGCCGCACCGGTTCGGCATCGAGTACCAGGCCGCCGATGGCACCCGGCAGCGTCCGTACATGATCCACCGGGCGCTGTTCGGCTCGATCGAGCGGTTCTTCGGGATCCTGGTCGAGCACTACGCGGGCGCCTTCCCGCCCTGGCTCGCGCCGGTCCAGGCCGTCGGCATCCCGATCTCCGACGCGCACGTGCCCTACCTGGAGAAGGTCGCGGCCAGCCTGCGCGAGCAGGAGATCCGGGTCGAGGTCGACGACAGCGATGACCGGATGCAGAAGAAGATCAGGACCGCGCAGCGCCAGAAGGTGCCGTTCATGTTGATCGCGGGGGACGACGACGTGGCCGCCGGCGCGGTGTCGTTCCGCTACCGTGACGGGTCGCAGAAAAACGGCGTCCCGGTCGCGGATGCGATCGCCGAGATCGTCACCGCTGTGCGCACCCGCGTCCAGGTGTAACCCGGTGGCACCCGACCAGCCCGCCCCGCCTCAACCAACCCCTGACCCCGACGAGGTCTTCGCCGGAGTGCCCGACGCGTTCGGCCGGCTCTGGACGCCGCACCGGATGGCGTACATCAAGGGCGAGGGCAAGCCGTCGGGCCCCGGCGAGGACGAGGGCTGCCCGTTCTGTCACGCGCCCACGCTGAGTGACGCCGAAGGGCTGATCGTCGCCCGGGGCTCGCTGGTGTACGCGGTGCTCAACCTGTACCCGTACAACGGCGGCCACGTGCTGATCTGCCCGTACCGGCACCTGGCCGACTACACCGAGCTGACTCCGGCCGAGACCGCCGAGTTCTCTGAGTTCACCTCCCGCGCCGTCCGGGCCCTGCGCCAGGCCTCCGGCGCGCAGGGCTTCAACATCGGCATCAACCTGGGCTCGGTCGCGGGCGCCGGCATCGCCGCCCACCTGCACCAGCACGTGGTGCCCAGGTGGGGCGGCGACACCAACTTCATGCCGGTCGTCGGCCGGACCCGCGTCCTGCCCCAGCTCCTCGCCGACACCCGCAAGCTCCTCGCCGAGGCCTGGCCCCGCTCCTAGCCGAACTACTGCGGGCGGGAATCGGCGGCTACCTTGGCGGCCAGGTGTGACGGGAGAGGCTCGTGGCGCAGGTAATGCCGGGTGAAGGATCCCGTGCCGTGAGACACCGAACGCAGGTCAATGGCGTACCTGGTGATCTCAAGCTCCGGGATCTCTGCCTTGACCAGCGTCCGGCCGACGCCTACCGGCTCGGTGCCGAGCACCCGGCCGCGGCGTGAGGACAGATCGGACATCACCGCGCCGACGTAGTCGTCGGGGATGAGCACCGTGACCTCGTCCACCGGCTCAAGCAGCATGGGCTGCGCCTTGTCGACCGCATCCCGCAGGGCTGCCCGGCCTGCCTTCTGGAAGGCCATGTCGGAGGAGTCCACCGAGTGCGCCTTGCCGTCGTACAAGGTGACCCGGACGCCGGTCATCGGGTAGCCGGCCGTGACGCCCTGCTCCATCTGCCACCGGACGCCCTTTTCCACCGACGGGATGAACTGGCGCGGCACCACCCCGCCGACGATCTTGTCGACGAACTCGAAGCCGCCCGAGTCCGCCAGCGGCTCCACCTCGATGTGGCAGATGCCGAACTCGCCGTGGCCGCCGGTCTGCTTCACGTTGCGGCCCAGGCCCTGGGCCTTGCCCGCGATCGTCTCCCGCAGCGGCACCCGCAGGTCGGTGGTCTCGACCGCGACGCCATGCCGGTGGGCGAGCCGGTCGAGCAGCACGTCGGCGTGGGCCTCGCCCATGCACCACAGCACCAGCTGCCTGGTCTCCGCGTTCATCTCCAGGCGCAGCGTCGGGTCCTCGGCGACCAGCCGGGACAGCGCCTGGGAGAGCTTGTCCTCGTCCGCCTTGGACTTGGCCACGATGGAGACCGGCAGCAGCGGCTCAGGCATCGACCACGATTCCATCAGCAGCGGATGGTCCTTGTCCGACAGCGTGTCGCCGGTCTCGGCGGTGCCGAGCTTGGCCACGGCGCAGATGTCGCCGGCCCCGCATTGCGTGATGGGCCGCTGCTGCTTGCCGAGCGGCGAGGTCAGCGCGCCCATCCGCTCGTCGTTGTCGTGGTCTTCGTGACCGTGGGCGGCGCGGCCGTGGCCGGACACGTGCACGGAGGCGTCAGGGCGCAGCGTGCCGGAGAACACCCGGACCAGGCTGATCCGACCGACGTACGGATCGGAGGTGGTCTTGATCACCTCGGCCAGCAAAGGGCCCTTGGGGTCAGACGTCATCCCGGTGACCGGCTTGCCGTCGGGCGTGGTGACCTCGGGCATCGGATGCTCGGCGGGGGAGGGGAAGGCCTGGGTCATCACTTCGAGGAGCTCGAGCATGCCGATCCGCTGCGGCGCGGAGGTGACGAGCACCGGGTAAAAGCTGCCGCGCGCGACGGCCTTCTCCAGGTCCTCGATGAGGACCTTGGGGTCGATGTCCTCCCCGGACAGGTACCTGTCCATCAGGGACTCGTCTTCGCTCTCGGTGATGATGCCCTCGATCAGCTCACCGCGCAGCTCCGCCATCCGTTCCGCGTCCTGGGGGGACGGCGTGCCTTCGGTGCGCTCGCCGTCGGCGTAGTTGAACTGCTTCTCGGACAGCAGCCCGATCAGCCCGCTCACCGGGTTGCCGACGGGCAGGTACAACGGCGCGACCGCGTCCCCGAAGGCTTCGCGGCAGGCATTCAGGGTCGCGTCGAACTCGGCCCGCTGGTGGTCGATTTTGGTGATGACGACCGCGCGGGGCATGCCGACCGCGGCGCACTCGTCCCACAGCATCCTGGTCACGCCGTCGATCCCGTCGGTGGCGGAGACGGCGAAGAGCGCGGAGTCCGCGGCACGCAGCCCGGCGCGCAGGTCACCGGTGAAGTCGGCGTAGCCGGGTGTGTCGAGCAGATTGACCTTGATGCCGTTATGGACGACCGGTGCGAGGGTCAAGTTGACCGAACGCTGCTGTCTGACCTCTACCTCATCGAAGTCGCTGACCGTGGTGCCCTCTTCGATGCTGCCCGGGCGCTGAATCGTGCCGGTCGCGACGAGAAGCGCCTCGACCAGGCTGGACTTGCCGGAACCAGAATGGCCGACCAGCACCACATTCCGTACTTGGTCGGCCGCCGGTGCCCTGCCCGCGGCTCCTCCCGACCCGCCTGCCCCACTCGCTGTTGCTGTCACTGCCGTTCGCCTCCTTGCGATCGCTTGGTGCGCACGATCAGCCTTAACCCGCGAGCACCGTGTCCACAAGCCCCCCATCAAGAATCTCCCCGGTAACCAGAAAGTGACGAGGGTGGTTCGGGCCAACACGTCACATAAGATCGGACGGCCATGCTGAACGTGCTGCGGCCCGCCATGACGCGCTTGTTCACCCCGGTGGGCAAGGCGCTCGCGCGCACCCCGATCACGCCGAACGCCATCACGGTGATCGGCACCGTCGGCGTGGCCGGCGCAGCGCTCGGCTTGTTCCCCATCGGGGAGCTTTTCCCCGGCGCGTTTACCTGCACGATCTTCGTGTTCCTGGACATGCTGGACGGCGTGCTGGCCCGGATGAAGGGGACGACGGGCACGTGGGGGGCGTTCCTCGACTCGACCATGGACCGGATCGCCGACGCCGGCATCTTCTGCGGGCTTGTGGTGTGGTTTATGCTCGGCGGACACAACCCGCTGCTCGCCGGGGTGTCCCTGTTCTGCCTGGTCGCCGGGAACCTGGTGTCCTATGTCAAGGCCCGGGCGCAGGGCCTGGGCCTGCGCTGTGACGTGGGTCTGATAGAACGGCCAGAACGCATGGTCATCTCCCTGGTCGCGGTCGGGGTTTCCGGCCTCGGCGTGCCGTACATTCTCAACGTGGGGCTGTGGGCTCTCGCCGCGGGAAGCGCCTTTACCTTCGGGCAGCGAGTGCACGCGGTACACAAGGAGGCGAAGGCAGCAGCGGGATCCGGAGATCAGGGTGGCTCTCCCGGGGACCTAGGAAAGGTTGACGGTGGCGGTACTGAGTCCCCGGCTGAGTGAGCGGCTGACGGGGGTCGCTTACCAACTGGGCTGGAAAGTGATCTGCCGCTTTCCCGAGCCGTGGGTGCGGTGGGTCTTCATGGCGGTGGCCGGCGTAGCGTGGCGGCGGCAGGGACCGAAGGTCCAGGTGCTCGAGGCCAACCTGCGCCGAGCGCTCATCTACCGGGACGGCGACCCCGTGGTTGACGGCAAGGAACTGCGCGCCGTCTCCCGGGCCGCGCTCCGTTCGTACGCGAGGTACTGGCTCGAGGTGTTCCGGCTGCCGATGATCCCGGTCGAGCGGATCGTGTCCGGGATGCATTTCCGCGGCCCGGGCAAGGAAACAATGCTCGCGCACCTGAAGGCCGGCCGCGGTGTGGTCATCGCGCTGCCGCACCTGGGCAACTTCGAGCAGGCAGGCGTGTGGGTCATCGCCAGCGGGGCCGGCACGTTCACCACCGTCGCCGAACGCCTCAAGCCCGAATCGGTCTACGAGAGCTTCGTGCGGTTCAGGCAAACCCTGGGCTTCGAGGTCCTGCCGCTGACCGGCGGAGCGAGCCCGTTCGGGACCCTGGCGGCCCGGTTGCGTTCCGGCCACCTGGTCTGCCTGGTCAGTGACCGCGACCTGAAGGAAACCGGGATCGAGGTCGAGCTGCTCGGCGAGAAGGCGCGGATCGCCGCGACCGCCGCGCTCGCGGTGCACACCGGCGCGGCGCTGATGCCGACCGCGACCTGGTTCGAAGAGGACGGCTGGGGCGCCTGCATCTACGACGAGATCCTGGTGCCCACCTCAGGGACCAGGGCGGAGAAGGTCGCGGCGATGAGCCAGCAGCTGGCGAACGTCTTCTCGGCCGCGATCGCCGAGCACCCGCAAGACTGGCACATGCTGCAACGGGTCTTCCTCGCTGATCTGGACCCTTCCCGGCTCGCTCCTCGCGAGGGGGTGGCCAGCCCCCCCGTAAGGGGGCCCAGGGGGGTACGGGGGGGCGGGCAGCCCCCCCGTAAGGGGGGGTCTGGGGGGGATCTTCCCCCCGAGGCGACGGAGACACTTCCATGAAGATCGGGATTGCCTGCCCGTATTCGTGGGACGTTCCTGGCGGTGTGCAGCAGCACATCAGGGACCTGGCCGAGGCGCTGATCGAGGCGGGCCACGAGGTCTCGGTGATCTCCCCGGCCGACGACGACACGCCGCTGCCGCCTTATGTCGTGGGAGCCGGGCGCGCTGTCCCCGTTCCGTACAACGGCTCTGTGGCGCGGCTGTCGTTCGGCTTCTTGTCGGTGAGCCGGGTACGGCGCTGGCTCAAGGAGGGCGGGTTCGACGTGCTGCACGTGCACGAGCCCGGGATCCCGAGCCTGTCGCTGCTGGCCTGCTGGGCGGCCTCCGGGCCGATCGTGGCCACCGTGCACACCGCGATACCCCGCTCGCGCGTGCTGCTCGTCACCTATCCCGTCCTGCGCACCGCCCTGGAGAAGATCAACGGACGGATCGCGGTGTCCGAGGCCGCCCGCACCACGCTGGTCGAGCACATCGGCGGCGACGCCGTCGTGATCCCGAACGGCGTGGCCACCCGTCGCTACCGCAAGGCCGAGCCGCTACCGGGCTGGCCGGGACCCGGCGGCGCGATCGGCTTCCTCGGCCGGCTGGACGAGTCCCGCAAGGGCCTGTCCGTGCTGCTCAAGGCGTTCGAGATCCTCGGCCCGCAGCGACCGGGGCTGCGCTTGCTGGTCGCGGGCCCGGCCGGCGACGCGGACGAAGTACTGCACAAGGTGCCCGCCGCGCTGCGGGACCGGGTGGTGTTGCTGGGACAGGTCAGCGAGGAGGACAAGGTCCGCGTGCTGCACTCGGTGGATGTGTTCTGCTCGCCGAATACCGGTGGTGAGTCGTTCGGCATCGTGACCGCCGAGGCCATGGCGGCCGGGGTGCCCGTCGTGGCCAGCGACATCGACGCGTTCCGGCAGCTGCTGCGCGGCGGCGAGGCGGGAGAGCTATTCGCGACCGGGGACGCGGCCGACCTGGCCCGGGCGGCCGGGAGCCTGCTCGACAACCGCGCGCGGCGCGCCGACCTCTCCGCCGCGGCGCTGGCCGCCGTGGCCGATTACGACTGGTCGGTGGTGGCCCGCGACGTGTTCAGCGTGTATGAGACGGTCGTCCTCGGCAGCACCCAGGTCAAGGTCGCCGCGGCCGGCCAAGACTTCTCCTGACCGCCCGGATGGGCGGCATGATCGGATGGGGAACTGGGGGTGATGGGCGTGATCACTGACATCGTCATTGTGGTGGCGGCCGCGCTGCTGATCGGCGTGTACGTGTCCTGGCGGGCCGGGCGCATCGACCGCCTGCACGCCCGGGTCGAGATGGCGCGCGCCGCGCTGGACGTGACCTTGCTGCGCCGCAGCTCGGTGGCCCTTGAGCTGGCGACCTCCGGGTTGCTCGACCCGGCGACCAGCCTGCTGCTGGCCGCCGCCGTCCACGGCACGCGCAGCGACGGCACCGACGGCGGTGCCCGCCCGCGTGACCTGGCCGAGAGCGACCTGACCCGCGCGCTGCGGGCCGCGTTCGGCCAGCCGGACTTCCGTTCGTCGCTGAGTGGCAAGGAAGGCGCCGACGAACTGCTCGGCGAAGTCGAGGCGACCGCGCATCAGGTGTTCCTGGCCCGCAAGTTCTACAACGACATGGTCGCGGTCACCAGGGATGCCAGGCGGCGGCCGCTCGCCCGCGTGCTGCGGCTGTCCGGCAACGCCCAGGCCCCCGAGTTCTTCGAGATGGATGATTCCCTGATCGCCGACAAAGCTGGTGCCAGCCTCGGCCTCTAGCCGAGGCTGGCACCAGCCAGGACCGATCTTCTGGCCGCTGGCCATACGATGTTGATAAGCAATCACCATTGATCAAGTGAGGTTCCGAGTGTCCAACGAGCCGGTCACCGGCACCGCCCGGGTCAAGCGCGGTATGGCGGAGATGCTCAAGGGCGGCGTGATCATGGACGTGGTCACGGCCGACCAGGCCAAGATCGCCGAGGACGCCGGCGCGGTCGCCGTGATGGCGCTTGAGCGCGTTCCGGCCGACATCCGCGCCCAGGGCGGAGTCGCCCGGATGAGCGATCCCGACATGATCGACGGCATCATCGAGGCGGTGTCCATCCCCGTGATGGCCAAGTGCCGGATCGGGCACTTCGCCGAGGCGCAGGTGCTGCAGGCGATCGGCGTCGACTACATCGACGAATCCGAGGTGCTCACTCCGGCCGACGAGGCGAATCACGTCGATAAGTGGAAGTTCACCGTCCCGTTCGTGTGCGGCGCCACCAACCTGGGCGAAGCGCTGCGGCGGATCGCCGAGGGCGCGGCCATGATCCGGTCCAAGGGCGAAGCCGGCACCGGCAACGTGGTCGAGGCGACCAGGCACATGCGCTCCATCCGGTCGGAGATCGCGCGCCTGTCCGCCCTGCCGCCCGAAGAGCTGTTCAGCGCGGCCAAGGAACATGGCGCATCGTATGAGCTGGTGGCCGAGGTGGCCCGGGCGGGCAGGCTCCCGGTCGTGCTGTTCACCGCGGGCGGGATCGCGACCCCGGCCGATGCGGCGCTGATGATGCAGCTCGGCGCGGAAGGCGTGTTCGTCGGCTCGGGCATCTTCAAGTCCGGCGACCCCGCCAAGCGCGCCGCCGCGATCGTGAAGGCGACCACCTTCCACGACGACCCGGATGTCGTGGCCAAGGTCTCCCGCGGCCTGGGCGAGGCCATGGTCGGCATCAACCTGGACTCGCTGCCCCCTGAGCAGCACTACGCCGGCCGCGGCTGGTAGCCCCCGCCCGGCAGGCAACCCAGGCCACGGCTGGGTGATCCCGGCCCCGGCAGCACCTGCCGCACCCCGCTGGCGCTGCCCCCCCCGCATGATCGTGTGCATTTACCCCCGGATCGCGGGGAGTAAATGCACACGATAATTTGTTCGCTTTGGTGGAGGAATGATGAAGCCGCCTGTGATCGGCGTGCTCGCCCTGCAGGGCGACGTCCCCGAGCACATGCGCGCGCTCGAGGCGGCCGGCGCCGCCCCGGTCCCGGTGCGCCGCCCGGAGGAGTTCGGCCACCTGGACGGCCTGGTGATCCCGGGCGGTGAGTCGACGACACTGTGGCGGCTCTCGGTGGCCTTCGACGTTCTGGATCCGCTGCGGAAACTGATCGCGGCGGGCCTGCCCGCGTTCGGCTCCTGCGCCGGGATGATCATGCTGGCAGACCGGCTGGCCGACGGCGTGCCGGGCCAGCAGACCTACGGCGGTATCGACATGACCGTACGCAGAAACGCGTTCGGGCGCCAGGTGGACTCCTTCGAGAGTGAGATCGCCCTGTCGGGCTTGCCGAACAACGACCCGCTCCATGCGGTCTTCATCCGGGCGCCCTGGGTGGAACAGGTCGCAGCGAGCGTCACCGTTCTGGGAACGGACGCCGGCACGGGTAGGATCGTCGCCGTCCGGCAGGGGCAATTGCTGGCCACGGCCTTCCACCCCGAGCTGACCCCGGACCGGCGCATTCACCAGCTATTCGTAGAGATTGTGAAGGACAACACATGAGCGGCCACTCCAAGTGGGCCACCACCAAGCACAAGAAGGCGGTGGTGGATGCCAAGCGCGGCAAGCTGTTCGCCAAGCTGATCAAGAACGTCGAGGTCGCCGCGCGTACCGGCGGGGGAGACCCGGCGGGCAACCCGACGTTGTTCGACGCGATCCAGAAGGCGAAGAAGAGCTCGGTCCCGAACGACAATATCGACCGGGCCGTCCGCCGGGGCAGCGGCCTGGAGGCCGGCGGCGCGCAGTACGAGAACATCACCTACGAGGGCTACGGCCCCGGCGGGGTCGCGGTGCTCGTGCAGTGCCTGACTGACAACAGGAACCGGGCCGCCTCGGACGTGCGCACCGCGTTCAGCCGCAACGGCGGCTCGATGGCCGACCCAGGGTCGGTGTCGTACTTGTTCCACCGCAAGGGCGTCATCGTCGTGGAGAAGGACGGGGTGACCGAGGATGACGTCCTGGTGGCCGTGCTCGACGCGGGCGCCGAGGAGGTCAACGACCTCGGCGAGTCCTTCGAGGTCGTGTCCGAGCCGACGGACCTGGTGGCGACGCGCAAGGCCCTGCAGGACGCCGGAATCGACTACGACTCGGCGGACACGGCATTCCTGCCGACCGTCGAGGTGGAACTCGACGAGGAGCAGGCGAAGCGGGTGTTCCGGCTGATCGACGCCCTCGATGACTCCGACGACGTGCAGGACGTGTACGCCAACTACTCGGTCTCCGACGACATCATGGAGAAACTCGCCTGACCCGCCCGTGCCCGGGCCGTAATCGAGGTGACCGGCGCGGCGGGGCTGCCGTACGGTAGTTGCCCGTGACCGATCATCCGAATCGTGAGATCGAGGTCCGGGTGGCGCCTGAGGACCGGGGCCGGGGGATCGGGCGCCTGCTGATGACGGCTCTGCTCGATGAGATAGCGGCGCACGGGTACCCGCTGTCGGTCCTGTATCCCGCGACCATGCCGCTGTACCGGTCGCTGGGCTGGGAACTCGCGGGCAGCCGGTACACCGCGGTGATCCCGGCCCGGTCGCTGTTCGGCCTCGAGCCGCCCGACCCGGCCCCCACCCGGTCCGGTCTGCCCGCGATCCGACGGGCGGGTCCAGACGACGTCGAGGCGGTGCTGGCCGTGACCGTGGCCGGAGGGAAAGGCTCGCTCACGCCCGCCACCGCCGACCTCACCCCCCTCACCCCCCTCACCGCCCCCGCGCAGCTCGGGCCGGCTCGTCCCGCCGGGCCGGCGCCCCTGGCCGAGCCCGTGGCTCTCGGTCCGCGCGGCCTGGCCGCGCTGTACGCCGGGACACCGCTCGTCACGCTGCGCCAGGCGGGGCCTGGCCTCCGGCGGCGCACCGGAGGACGACGCGGCCCTGGACGCCGCCTTCGTCGCGTCGCCCTACATGCTCGACGACTTCTGAGCCAGTTTTAGCGGACACGCCGCCCGTTATGCGCGATCCGCGGCCCGAAGGCCGGTAGGTTCGAGGCGAACAGATGTTCGCGGAAGCCAAAATCCGGACGGAGAGCACCTGGTGGCCCTGACCCACGCAGCGAAACCGATCCGGGTGCTCGGCGTGGATCCCGGCCTGACCAGGTGCGGCGTCGGAGTCGTCGACGGGGCGCCGGGCCGGGCGCTGAGCTTGGTCAGGGTCGGGGTCATCAAGACCTCGGCCACCGACGACATCGCAACCCGGCTGCTGGCCATCGAGACCGACATCGAAGCCTGGCTGGATGCCTGCCGTCCCGACGCGGTGGCCGTGGAGCGCGTTTTCAGCCAGCTGAACGTGCGCACGGTGATGGGCACGGCTCAGGCGGGCGCCGTCGCGATCGTCTGCGCGGCCCGCCGGGGCCTGCCGGTGGCCCTGCACACTCCCACCGAGGTCAAGGCGGCCGTGACCGGGAGCGGGCGGGCGGACAAGAATCAGGTCACGGCGATGGTGATGAGGCTGCTGCGTATCACCGATCCGCCGCGGCCCGCCGACGCCGCCGACGCGCTGGCGCTGGCCATCTGCCATATCTGGCGTGGCGGCGGCAATAGTCTGCGGCTCTCGGCCGCGTCGGCCAGCCAGGCGCTGGCCAGCAAAGGAGGCAGGGTGTGATCGCTCATCTGCGCGGCACGGTGGCCGGGCTCGCGCCCGATGGTGCCGTCATCGAGGTCGGCGGCGTCGGGATGCGCGTGCAGTGCGCTCCCGGCACCCTGGCCACCCTCAAGCTGGGAGAATCCGCCCAGGTGGCCACCTCCCTGGTGGTAAGGGAAGACTCGCTGACCCTGTACGGCTTCACCAGCGACGACGAGCGGAACGTCTTCGAGCTGCTGCAGACCGCGAGCGGGGTCGGGCCGCGGCTGGCGCTGGCCATGCTGGCCGTGCACACGCCGGACGCGCTGCGCCGCGCCGTCTCGACCGAGGATCTCAACGCGCTGATCATGGTCCCCGGCATCGGCAAGAAGGGCGCGCAGCGGATCGTGCTCGAGATGAGGGACCGGCTGGGCCCTCCGGGCAGCGGAGACGACGGGTCGCCGGGCCTCAGGCCGTCCCAGCGGGTGCCATCCTGGCGCGACCAGGTGCAGTCCGGCCTGGTGAACCTGGGCTGGCCGGTCCGCGAGGCCGATCAGGCGATCGCGGCCCTCGAAGCCGACGGCACGGTCAACGGTGCCAACGGCGAAGAAGTCAACGTGGCCACCGTGCTGCGAGCCGCCCTCCGCAAGCTGAGTAAGCAATAGCGATCATGATCGAAGAAGGGATCGACGGGGTCGACGGGACGGACGCCCTCCCGCGCGGGGCCGATGAAGCACTGCGCCAGGCGGAGGAAGCCGAACTCGCCGCGCGCCGTGGGCACCAGGAGAACCCGGACACCGAACTGGTTTCCCCGCTGGCCGAGGCGGATGAGCGCGTGATCGAGAGCGCGCTGCGGCCCAAGCGGCTGACCGAGTTCACCGGCCAGGTCCGGGTGCGCGAGCAGCTGTCCCTGATCCTGCAGAGCGCGCTGCGGCGCGGCCGGCCGCCAGACCACGTGCTGCTGGCCGGCCCGCCTGGGCTCGGCAAGACCACGATCGCGATGATCGTCGCCGCCGAGCTCGGCGCGCCGCTTCGCATTACCAGCGGCCCGGCGATAGAGCGTTCCGGTGACCTGGCGGCGGTCCTGTCCACGCTGAGCGAGGGCGAAGTGATCTTCATCGACGAGATCCACCGCCTGGCCCGGCCCGCGGAGGAGATGCTCTACCTGGCGATGGAGGACTTCCGGGTCGACGTGGTGATCGGCAAGGGGCCGGGCGCGACCGCCATCCCGCTGGAAATCGCGCCGTTCACGCTGGTCGGGGCGACGACCCGGGCGGGCCTGCTGCCGGCTCCGCTGCGGGACAGGTTCGGGTTCACCGCTCATCTCGACTTCTACTCACCCGGTGAACTCGAGATCATCATTCGCAGATCGGCCGGGCTGCTCGGGGTGACCCTCACCGATGAGGCCGCGGTGGAGCTGTCGAGGCGGTCCCGCGGGACGCCGCGAATCGCGAACCGGCTGCTGCGCCGGGTCCGTGACTACGCGGAAGTCCGTGCGGACGGCGTGGTCACCGGGGATATCGCCCGAACCGCGCTCGAGATCTACGAAGTGGATGAGCACGGCCTGGACCGGCTGGACCGGGGTGTGCTTGACGCGGTCGTCCGCCGGTTCGGTGGCGGGCCGGTAGGCCTTTCCACGCTGGCGGTGGCGCTGGGGGAGGAGGCTGAAACCGTCGAGGTGGTGGCCGAGCCGTTCCTCGTCCGCTGCGGGCTGCTGGCGCGGACCCCGCGCGGCCGGGTGGCCACCGCGGCCGGCTGGTCCCATCTGGGTCTGGAACCGCCGCCGTCCCTCGCCGAAGTGCCTACCCTGTTCGACTAGCTCCTGTTGCCCCCACGAGCCCCACCCGTCGCAGCAACATCGCGCCGAGGTCACGATAGCGGTGAAAAACTCGTAGCCTGTTGGTGAGCGCTCAAAGCGCGGCTAAACTTCGGCAGTTGGTCTTTGGCCCCCGCCATGACCACACACGCATCACCAACTGGAAGGATGCCCCGCTCATGGGGATTATTTCAGCCGCAGACGCGGCCGCCAAGTCATCATCATCAAGCTCGCTGACATTCCCGATCCTGATCGTGCTCGTCTTCGTCGGCTTCTATTTTCTGATGATCAGGCCGCAGCGGCGCCGCCAGCAGCAGGCCGCCCAGAAGCAGAACACGGTCACCCCCGGTGCCCGGGTCCGCACCACCGCCGGGATGTACGCGACGGTGGTCGCAGTGGACGGCGATGACGTCGTGCTCGAAGTCGCGCCCAACGTAGAGGTCCGTTACCTCAAGCGCGCCATCATGGAGGTCATCGCCCCAGGTGAGGGCGATACCGGCGAGGGCTTCGACGACCATGAGTCCTCCGAAGACACCGGGAACACGTCGTTCACTGACAGCTACGACGAGACCACTGGAACCCACACGCCCGCTGACGGCGTTGGATCAGGTAACGGGGATCTCGCGGATGCTCATGATGACCAGCTGGCCAAGTCTGACAAGGACAACGTTTTCTGAGCTGCTGCTGGCATGAGCGAACGACCGATTTAAGACAGGCGGAGAAGTGGCTGCCCCAACGAAGACCGTCCCGCACCCGGGACGGGCGCTTTTGGCGCTCGCTGCGCTTATCGTGATCATGCTCCTGGGAGTCCTCGGCGGGAATGTGTTCAGCCCGGGCCATTGGCACAAGGACTTCAAGATCGGCCTCGGGCTCGACCTGTCCAGCGGCACCCAGGTGACCATGAGGGCGACCACACCGACCGGGGGTACCCCGTCGAGCGCCGAGATGACCGAGGCCATCTCGATCATCCTGGCGCGCGTCAACGGCACGGGTAACTCGGGCGCGGAGGTACAGACCGAGGGCAACCAGGACCTGAACGTATCGGTGCCGGGCAAGACCACTGAGCAGACCGAGGCCCTGGTCAGCACCACCGCCCTGCTGAATTTCCGGCAAACGCTGCTGTACCAGCCCTACACCGGCACCACGACGCCCGCAGCCAGTCCCAGTCCCAGTCCCTCGTCTTCGCCGTCGACGAGCGCGAGCCCGTCGGCGTCGGCCACCCCGACCCCGAGCACCAGCTCGACCGCGAAAACCTCCGCCAAGATCGTTCCCGACGCCAAGGCCAGCGCGACGCCCAGCGCCTCGGCCAGCGGAAAGGCCACCCCCTCGGCCAGCGGCACAGCCACCCCCGCCACCAGCGCTTCGCCCAGCCCGAGCGCCACCTCCTCGGCGTCCGCGAGCAGCACCGCGCTGGGGAACCCGGCCCTGGTGAACAAGAAGACGCTCGCGCTCTTCAACAAGCTGGTCTGCAAGCCGGGCGACACGGTGGCGTGGAAGCAGCAGGTCGGCTACACCAACGCGTACGACTACGACGACCCGAACGCGCAGATCGTCTCCTGCGACTCCACTGGCAACAAGTACGCCCTGGACGTAGCCAAGGTGCAGGGTACGGAAATCACCGGCGCTACCGCCACGTTGTCGACGACGAACAACGAGTGGGAAATCGAGCTGACGCTTAACAGCAAGGGTGGCGGTGCCTTCGGCGCGCTGAGCTCGGCCATGTACAACAAGTACGGCATCCCCGCCGACGGCAACATCGAGAGCAACGACTACTGGCTGGACAGCAACGCGATCGTCCTGGACGGGAACGTCGTCGTGGATTCGGAGTTCCAGGGAGCCATCCCCGGCGGCAACGCCCAGATCACCGGGAACTTCACCCAGACCACGGCGACGCAGCTGCAGAACCAGCTGAAGTACGGGTCGCTGCCGCTGAACTTCAAGATCCTCAGCGTCCAGTCGGTCTCGGCCTCGCTCGGCCGGGCCCAGCTGGACGGCGGCCTGATCGCGGCCGCGATCGGGCTCGGCCTGGTCGTGATCTACTCGTTCCTGTACTACCGCGGGCTTGGCCTGGTGTCGGTGTCCAGCCTGATCATCGCCGGCGGCATCGCGTTGCTGGCCGTGGTCCTGCTGAGCAAGTACCAGAACTTCGCGCTCGAGCTCTCCGGGATCGCCGGCCTGATCGTGGCGATCGGCATCACCGCGGACTCGTTCGTCGTGTTCTTCGAACGATTGCGTGACGAGGTACGTGAGGGCAAGCAGTTGCGCCCGGCGGTGGAAGCCGGCTGGAAGCGGGCCCGGCGCACGATCCTGGTCTCTGACACGGTGTCGTTCATCGCCGCGCTGCTGCTGTACTACTTCTCCATCGGTGAGGTCAAGGGCTTCGCGTACACGCTCGGCCTGACTACGCTGATCGACATCGTGGTGGTGTTCTTGTTCACCAAGCCGATGGTGACGGTGCTCGCCCGGACCAAGTTCTTCGGCAACGGCGCCCCGCTCTCCGGCCTTGACCCGGCCCGGCTGGGCGCCCGCGGCCCGTGGAGATCCTCGGTTCCCCGGGCCGCGGCCAGGCGAAGGCCAGATTCGGTGACGCGCAGCACGGCGTCCCGCAACGCCGGATCCGGTAACACCGAATCCAGTAACACCGGGGAGGCATGATGTCGCGCCTCGGCAACGTCGGCGGCAGGCTCTACCGCGGCGAGGTTTCTGTCAACTTCGTCGGCCGGAAGCGGACGTGGTACTCGATCTCCGGGGCCATCCTGCTGATCAGCATCGCGGCGCTGCTGTTCCACGGCCTGGACTTCAGCGTCGACTTCAAGGGCGGTTCGGTTTTCCAGTTCCCGGCGTCCTCGGCGTCGACCACGCAGGTCCAAAGCGCGGTCACCGACGCGGGCGTCACCGGCGCGGTCGTGCAGGAGCTCACCGGCTCGCTCGGCAAGTCCTGGCAGGTGCAGACCCCGTCGCTGAGCAGCGCCCAGACCAACACCGTCGAGAACTCGCTGATCAGCCATCTCGGCGTCAACGCCAGTAAGATCAGCGTCCAGTTCGTGGGGTCGAGCTGGGGGAGCCAGATCACCGACAAGGCGCTCGAAGCGCTGATCGCGTTCCTGATCGTGATCGTGCTGTACCTCACCATCGCCTTTGAGTGGAAGATGGCGGTGGCGGCCTTTGTCGCCCTGATCCATGACCTGGTCATCGCCACCGGTGTGTACGCGCTCACCGGATTCCAGGTGAGCCCCGCGACCGTGATCGGGCTGCTGACCATCCTGGGCTATTCGCTGTACGACACCGTGGTGGTGTTCGACAAGGTCCGGGAGAATACCGCCGGCCTGCTCGGCGGAGCCAGGAGCACTTACAGCCAGGCGGCGAACCTGGCGCTGAACCAGACGCTGGTCAGATCGATCAACACGTCCCTGATCGCGTTGCTGCCGGTCGCCGCGATCTTGTTCGTCGGCGGCGGGCTGCTCGGAGCCGGGGAGCTGAAGGACCTGGCGCTCGTCCTGTTCGTCGGCATGCTGTCCGGTACGTACTCCTCCATCTTCATCGCCACCCCAGTGCTCGCCGACCTGAAGGAACGCGAGCCGCAGTACCAGGCGCTGGCCAAGCGCGTTTCGGTACGTGCCTCCGGCGGCCGCGCGGCCAAGCGGGCGGCGGCCAAGGCAACGTCCGGTGCCCGTTCCCGTCCCGGGGCAACGGCCGTCCCGACCCGCGAACTGGCCGCAGCTGACGAACCCGATGACTCCGAATTTGCCGACGACGCCGCGCCTCCCGACGATGAACTGACCACCACCGGCACTCGGGTCTCCGGGGTCTCTGGGGTCCCGGCTAGCCGCGGTGTCCCTGGCCCGGCTCGGCCCGGTCCCCGGCAGCAGCCCCGCCGCAGCGGCGGTGGTTCGGCGCGGCATCGGCCGGCCGGCAAGAAGAAGCGACGCTGACGGATGGCCGAAGGGTCCGACGACGACGAGTTGACCCGGCTCGTGAAGAGCTGGGTCCGTGACGTTCCGGATTACCCGCAGCCCGGTGTCGTGTTCAAGGACATCACCCCGCTGCTGGGCGACGCCAAGGCCTTCAGCGCCGTGGTCGGCGGCCTGGCCGCATCGTACGGACCGGTAGACAAGGTGGTCGGCATCGAGGCGCGCGGCTTCATCCTCGCCGCCCCGGTAGCGTGCCGCATCGGGGCCGGCTTCGTGCCCGTCCGCAAGAAGGGAAAGCTCCCCGGCGCCACCTTCGCGCAGGATTACGAGCTGGAATACGGCACCGCGACCCTCGAGGTCCTGACCGACGCCTTCCAGCCGTCGGATCGTGTCCTGGTCATCGACGATGTCCTGGCCACCGGCGGTACCGCCCAGGCCACGGTCAACCTGGTACACCGCTTCGGCGCCGAGGTCGCCGGCGTCGCCGTGCTGATCGAACTGTCCTTCCTCAACGGCCGCGCCAAACTCCCTGATCTCCCCGTCACCGCCCTGCTCACTGTTTAGCCCCGCCCTGCCCGACGAATCTTCGGCCGGGAATCCCAAGCATGTGATCAGCGTTTTCTCGTCTAAGTAGACTGATGGCTTGGCAGATGCGAGGAGCGCCAGTGGCCGGTGATGTGATCACGACCGGCACGAGAGCTGCCGAAGCTACCGGGGTGGACGCGGAGCGGGACACCGATCCCGCGGTAAATGCGCAGCAGGCCGAGGTAGCGGAGGCGGGCGACGTGCCCGGTTCTCCCACGGCCGACGCCAGCCCGCAAGCCCCCAAAGACCCGCAAGTCCCCAAAGACCCGCAAGCCCGGAAAATCCCGGAAGCCCCACCAGATTCCGCGGCACCAGAGTCCGTGGTCGCGAAAACCACGGCGGATGCGGAAACCGCGGCGGATGCGGAAACCGCGGCGGATGCGGAAACCGCGGTCGTGAAAACCGCGGCGGATGCGGAAAGCGCGGAAGATGGCGGCGCCCCTGGCCCGACGGGGCGCGCGGCAAGAGCCAGCGCTGGTCGGAGCAGGAACGGGCGGTCGGGAACCGAACGGCCCAGGTCGGCGGCCACGGTTGCCCCGCCTGCTGACGTGGCGGCACCCGGTGTCGGGGTACGGCGGCGGCTCGCCCGGCTGGGGGCGCAGCGCGGCGCCGGGATCAACCCGGTCCTCGAGCCGCTCATCAAGACCATGCGCGGGGCGCACCCGAAGGCCGACGTCCGGCTCATCGAGCGGGCCTACGCATCGGCCGCCTACTGGCACCGGGACCAGAAGCGGCGCAGCGGCGACCCGTACATCACGCACCCGCTGGCGGTAGCGACCATTCTCGCCGAGCTCGGCATGAATACCGAGACGATCTGCGCTGCGCTGCTGCACGATACGGTGGAAGACACCCCGTACACGCTGACCGAGTTGCGCAGCGAGTTCGGCGAGGACATTGCGGCGCTTGTGGACGGCGTCACCAAGCTGGACAAGGTCAAATACGGGGCGTCGGCCGAGGCGGAGACCGTCCGCAAGATGGTGGTCGCGATGTCCCGCGACATCCGGGTGCTGGTGATCAAGCTCGCGGACCGGCTGCACAACATGCGGACGCTGCGCTACCTGCCCAGGGACAAGCAGGAGCGCAAGTCCAAGGAAGTCCTGGAGATCTTCGCCCCGCTGGCCCACCGGCTCGGCATGAACAAGGTGAAGTGGGAGCTTGAGGACCTCGCCTTCGCGACCCTGTATCCCAAGCGCTTCGACGAGATCGCCCGCCTGGTGTCCGGCCGGGCGCCGCGGCGTGACGTCTTCCTGCAGGAAGTGATCCAGGACGTTTCCGGTGACCTACGCGAGGCCAAGATCAAGGCGTCGGTGACCGGCCGCCCCAAGCACTACTACTCGATCTACCAGAAGATGATCGCCAAGAACGTCGGCTTCGACGACATCTACGACCTCGTGGGCATCCGCGTCCTGGTCGATTCGGTGATGGACTGCTACGGGGTGCTCGGCATCATTCACGCGCGGTGGAATCCCGTCCCTGGCCGGTTCAAGGACTACATCGCGATGCCGAAGTTCAACATGTACCACTCGCTGCACACCACCGTCATCGGTCCGGGCGGCAAGCCGGTGGAGCTGCAGATCCGGACCTGGGGCATGCACA
>Ga0302325_10009230_pt1 | contig 21559 bp, 22 predicted proteins | sample Palsa_T0_2_FD_201948 | JGI IMG/M metagenome (GOLD analysis project Ga0302325, IMG submission 201948) | Peat permafrost microbial communities from Stordalen Mire near Abisko, Sweden - Palsa_T0_2 | ecosystem: Environmental > Terrestrial > Soil > Palsa > Peat permafrost | place: Sweden: Abisko...
GCCGACACGTTCTCGCTCACCCCGTACCTCGGCTTTCAGCGCCTCTACGTGTTCGGTGATTCGACCGTGATCAATTCGGCGCCCAACGTCGACCCCCTCGCGCAATGCGGCTACACGGGCCCCAACGCGACGACGGGGCAGCCGAACTGCACCAACAAGCTGCCGAACGGGTCGGTCAACAACTCCGACTTCAACAACCTCTTCATCTTCAGCAAAGTGCGTACGGATCGGAACCGCGCGATCATCGGTACGGCGTTCCGTTACGAGATGATCCACGTCGCAGGGCAGTTCCTCTTCGATTTGACCGACCCGACCGCAGACAACCAAGGCTTCTTGAACGGGACGCGCCAGTGGACGATCTCGCTCGAAGCTGGCGTATTCTTCTGATCGCAGCCGCGATCGCGTGCGGTCCGAGGACGCATCTCGCACCCGTCGGCGTGTCGCGTGGCGGCCAGGGCGACCATGGGAGCGCCGAGGAGTTGGATGCCGCGACCCCGATGCTGGTCGGTCTCCCTCGTGACTTCCGCGCGACGTGGAAGAAGACAGGTACGCGCATCGTGTCGGAGCACGACCGATTCGTCGCGGACGTTTACGCCGACCACTCCGCGTACATCGAGGATCTCTTCGCCTCCGATGCGGGCGCCGGGGTCTACTTGATCGAACGAAGCGATGCTGGCTTGCGCTTCGCGGTCGCGGATGTCCACGGAGCTGCCCTCGCCGACAGCGCGCTCGACGCAGGCGCATCGGTCGAGGCGTGCGTCCGATGCCACGCGAACGCGCGGGACGGCATCTACCCCATCTTCCCCTAGTGAAATGAGCGCGCGAGCGCGAAGACGATGGCGGCCACGATCGCGAGCGCGCTCCCGACGGTGACGACAGCCGCGCCGATGTACGACGTCGCGAGCGCAGGCTTCGCGTGAGCCTCGTCGATGCGATACGCGCCGCGTAAGAAAGCAACGCTGCTCCGCGTGGGGAGCCTCGACGCGATGCGGACGATGCCGAACGCAGCCTTGGGCCCTTCACGAACCAAGAAGACGAAGAAGCCCACCGGACCGATGACCAGATCCCACCCCGCGGCATAGAGGCCGAAGCGCAGCGCGCGCGAGACGGACTTCGGTGCCCCCGTACGCCGCGCGCCGAGGTCGAGCGCGAAGCCGTGGGCGGCGTGCGCACCGACGAGCAGCATCGTCAGTCCGAAGACGGCTGCGAGCGCCACGCGGAGCGCGACGGTGAGCGATGCGCCATCGGGGAAGACGCCGGCCACCATGAGAAGGAGCGCAGCACCAGCCGCGAGCATCACGAGCATGCTCGTCGACGCGATGATCTCTGCGAGCACGGCGAACCGCAGCGCGGGCATCACAGGACCATCGGGGAGCGATTCGAAGAACGCCTCGGCGCTCTGCGAGGTCGCCTTGGCCGTCGCCCACAAGCGCGAGAGCGCGGGGCCAGGCCGTTCCCAGGCGACGATGGAGATCACACCCGAGCGGGAACGTTCCTCGGCGCAACCCGGACACGCGGGATCGCCACAGAGGGCGCAGACGACGGTCGCCGGGACGTCGATGTCGAACGGCGGCGCACGAGACTCGTCCTCCGAAGGGACGATCTCCTCCACATCGCCCTCATCGGCAACGATGCGCTTCGCGGGCGACATGACCGACGAAAGAATGCCTCCATCACGACCAGAACGCCACACACCAGATGGTGCGACGCGTCAAACTACCTGTCAGTGAAGCGTTTCGTCACCCAACTGGCCACGTACAACATCGTGAGGGGCCACGTCGGTGGCAGGGTCGCGGCCTCCGAGTCGGAACGAAAGCACGACGGCGACTGCCGAAACGACCAGCGTCATCCAGAACCCGACATCGTACGTGAAGTGCGGGCGGTAATAGGTGGCGTGCGGCGGCTTGAGGAGAAGGATCGCACACGACACGAGCGACGTTGCGCTCAAGAACGCCGCGGCAACGCGCGCCCCGCGCATCTGCGCGATCGTGCGACGACTCAGAACCGTGGGAATGAGCACGAGCCAACCGATGCCTGCGCCCCACACCCATCCGAGACGACGGGCGAGGTGAAAGCCGGAGAGATTGTAGTCGGTTGGGAGCGTCTGATGGATCCACGGCACGAAGAAGAGCAGGACCCCGACGAGCGCCGCCACGGTGAGGGCACCGCGCATGCGTCCGAGGTACGTCCACGGCAAGAGCTCGTGGGCGGGATCACGGGGAAGGCCGAACTCGTCGTGCGTCTCGCGGGACATCGGCAGCTTCTCGAACGCAACGAGCGCCATACCGCACACGGGGCACTCTTTTGCCTCACCAAGCTCGAACATCTCGCGGCAGAACGGGCACGCGACGAGTCCCATGAAGGGAGGAGCATACCCGGCTGAAAAGACCGCATCGTTCGGATTCTGCTCGGCTCGGCGGTGATAGGCTCTGGCCATCCCTAGACACGACAACGAAAGCCCCACGGAGTTCCCAAATGCGACCTGCCAAGCTTGACGAAAAAAGCCTCACTCAGTGGCTCGCGGCCCACCCCGGTTGGACCCTGACACAGGCTGGCGAGCAAGAAGCCATCGCGCGAACGTACAAGCTGCCGGACTTCTCCTCGGCCCTCGGGATCGTCGTTCGCGTGGGGCTCGCGGCGGAGAAGCGGGATCATCACCCCGACGTCGAGCTTGGCTGGGGAAGAGTGCGCATCGTGTGGTCGACGCACGATGCAAAGGGCGTGACGTCGCTCGACACCGAGCTCGCTGAGGCGACCGACAAAATCGTGGAGCCCGTGTGACAGGTGAGGCTCGCCTGCGAGCCGCCACCCCGAAGGGGCTTCCAGACGAGGCTCGTGCGCAGCTCCGCACGAAGCTCGCCGCCATCGTGGGCGACACGCCCATCGCGCGGCTCGACGAGGCATTGACCCACCCGAGCTTCTCGAACGAGACGGGCGGGCTGCACAATCAGCGGCTCGAGTTTCTCGGGGATGCCGTCCTCGGGTTGTGTACGAGCGAGCTGCTCACGGCGCGCTTCTCCGAGGCGGACGAGGGCTCGCTCACGCGCATGCGGAGCGCGCTCGTCAATGCGACGGCGCTCGCTCGGTTCGCGAAGAAGATCGACCTCGGAGCCTCGCTCGCGCTCGGACGCGGGGCGCGTACGTCGGGGGAGCGTGAGGGTTTGAACGTGCTCGCCGATGCAGTCGAAGCGCTCGTCGCAGCCGTGTACGACGGGCTCGGGCTCGAGGCCGCGCGCAAGCTCACGGCAGCCATCGTCGAGGATCCGTTGGCCGAGCTCGGCGCGACGCCGACGCTCGATCCAAAGAGCGCCCTCCAGGAGCGTGTGCAGGCGCGCGGAGAGCCCGCACCGACGTATCGCGTCGTCCGGAGCGAGGGACCCGCGCACGAGCCGACGTTCCTCGTCGAGGTGTCCGTGGGTGAGCAGGTGCTCGCCCAGGGCGAAGGGACGAGCAAGAAGGCGGCTGAGCGTGCGGCGGCGACGGCGGCGCTAGCTGTGGATCCTGCGACGGCGAGCGCGCGCTGAAGCGATGCGGCGTGGCCGTCGGGCCGCAGTCACCGATACGGACCGTAGAAGTTCGTCCGGACGCGTCGAGAGAGCCTCCGGACGCCTCGGGAGATCCTCCGGATGCGCCGGGAGAGCCTCCGGATGCGTCGGGAGATCCCAGCGACGTCGATTTTTCATTTTGTTGGTCCCGGATCGACCTCGCCAATAGCTACTCATATAGGAGCCGGCTCCGGCTCCGACTCCGGCCCCGGCTCCGGCTCCGGCTCCGGCTCCGGCCCCGCCTCCGGCTCCGGCTCCGGCTCCGATGTTCTAGCGGCTCGCGCCCGGCGCGATTTGACCCGGGCGCTTGCGGGGAACCACGATGCCGTCGGGAGGGGCCACGTCGATGCCACCGAGGAGCTCGGGGTTGTACTCCTTCAGCTCCTTGCCGCGGAGATCGGCGAGCAGCTTCTTCTTATCGTCCTCTTCGCGCTGGTGGAGGATCGCCGACTGGATCTGATCCTTCACCTCGTCGACGCCTCTGTGGCTCGCGCCGACCGTGCCTCGCCGCCACACGACGGCCCAGCCGGTGCCCTCGGCGACGGGATCGGGGACGAGATCACCATCTCGGACGACGGCTGCGGCCTTGACGATCGCGGGCTCGACCTTCAGGCCTGCCTCGTTCGACGTGCCGTCGAGCGCGACGAAACCGACATTTCCGCTTCGCAAGTACGTCGCCTTGTCGAGACTGTGCTCGCGTGTGAGCTTGTTCCAATGTGCGACTGTGCCGTCTCGTTTGGCGTCTGCGAGGACGGTCTGTGCCTCGTCTTTCGTCGCACAGGTGATGCGCCACAGCTGGTAGCGCTCGGGAGCGTCGTAGCGAGGTTTGTTCTTTTCGTAGTACGCGGTCACGTCGTCCATCGACACGGCGTCGGCGTGGCCCAGCTTCGAAGCGGTCGCGCGAATCGTCGCCTCGGCGCGCACGCGGTCGAGGTCGAAGCGCGTAGGGACTTGGTGGTCGATGTGCCGCGCGCTCGCACCGAGTGCCCAAAGCGCGTCGGGGATGATCACCTGGTCGATGAACGCTCGGCGTATCTCCGCCTCGGACGCACCGAACGTGCGCAGTTGAAAAGGCGCCACCTTGGCCATGCGGTCTTCCACCTCGCCCACGGTGATCGCTCGCTCGCCGACGTGGAGACACACCTCCGCGCGCCTTGGGTCCGCCGCTCCGTCGGCGCGTGCGTCGTCGTGGCACACGGCGACGAAGAGAACGACGAGCGTGAGAACGCGACGCATCTCGTTCAAACGCGCGCAGGCTTCGCGGCGCGGGGCTCGGCGCGCGGTCGCGGTGGGCGCTTGGGGGCGGCGGCGCGGGCGTCGCCCCGTGGCCGCTTCTCCGCGATGACGCCCACCTCTTTGAGCACGTCCTCGCCGATGCCGACGAAGCGATAGACCTCCGGCCTGAAGTTATAGGCTTTGTGGAGACGCGTGATGGCGATGGGGATGTCCTCTCCGAGCCCCGTCTTCTTCACCTTCACCACTTTGCGCAGGGCGCTCACGCCCTCCCCGAGCTCGAGGAGCTCCTGCACGCGCAAAAGGACATCGAGCGGTTTGAGGTCTCGCGTTCCGCGGGCCTTACCCGTCTCGAGCTCCCGGAGGAGACGCTCCCGACGCTTCTGCGTTCGACCGTCGAGCCGCTGACCCGCAGAGCGGCCGCCGAGAACGTCGTTGAAGAACCTCGCAGCCCGACGCTTCTCGATCGCCTCGGGGCTTCCTCGACGGTTGGGCGGCTTGACGGGTCGCATCTTCTTCACTGCCCCGGCGAGGCTATGCGGGTACCGCGGCAACGTCAATCGACGATTGGTGGCCTCTCAATGCGCATAATGCGCGAATAACGCCGCGAACCTATCGCGAATCAATGCTCAAACCTTCGTCTCATGCGGCTCTGGCTCGATCTTCATCACCTTCACGACGAACGTGTGAACGGCGTAGACCGCCGGGGTGAGCGCGATCGCGATGACGAGCTTGATGAGGTATTCGCGGCCGACCTTGCCGCCGATCCAGCCCCAGTCTTTGCTGGCCGTCCAGCGCCAGAAGATGACGTTGATGGTGACCGTGTCGATCACCTGACTGAGCACCGTCGAGCCCGTCGCACGAAGCCAGAGGTGCCGCGATTGTGTGAGGGCCTTCCAGAATTGGAACACGTGGATGTCGAGAATCTGGCCGAAGAGGTAGGCCACGATCGACGCGACGAAGAGCTGGGCGCTGCCACCAAAGACCTTCGCGAACTCGACCTGGGTGAAGTACGTCGACGAATCCGCGTGCAGCCACGTCGAGACTTGGAGGACGACGTACGCGAGCACGGCCATCCAGAAGCCGAGCCACGTGAGGAACGTGGCGCCCTTGCGGCCGTAGAAGTCGTTGACGACGTCGGTGAGGAGGAACGTGACCGGGAACGGGATGATGCCGACGGAGATGGGGCCCATCGGCGTCGCGATGGTCTTGCCGCCGACGATGTCACCGAGCAGAAGGCACGCGACGAAGATCGCGCCCATGTACACGTAGAGCTTGTGGGCCGGCTGAAGCTGCTGCTGCTGCATCGGCCCGGACAATAGCCTCATTCAGAGCCCCTTCGGGGTGTCCGCAAGCGAGCCTCAACCTGATGCGGGGGGCATCTCGCTGACTGGAGGTGGACCCTCGACGGGGAGCACCATGCGAAACTCTGCGCCGCCTGGGCGCGCGACGTACGAGAGCTCGCCACCGTGCTCCACGGCGATGCGTTGAGCGATCGCGAGGCCGAGGCCGGTGCCGTGCTCCTTGCTCGTGGCGTACGGCTCGAAGAGGCGCGCGATCATTTCGGGAGCCACGCCCGGGCCTTCGTCGCAGACGCTCATCGCGACCCGATCGGCGGCGGCCGCGTTCACGCCGAGGGGCTCGAGGATCACGCGAATGGTTCCCGTTTTCGCTCCACCGCCTCGCATCGCATCGAGCGCGTTCTGAACGAGGTTCGTGAGGACTTGCACGATTTGGTCTCGGTCGGCGAGCACGGGCGGGAGCGGGCGCGGTGCTTCGACGACCAGCTTGACGTCGCCAGCCTCGGGCTCGTGCAGCTTCACGACGTCGCGCGCCACCGCGACGAGGTCGAGCGGCTCGGGCTTGGGCGGAGGCAAGCGGGCAAAACGCGTGAACTCCGTCACGATGTCGGAGATGCGCTTGACCTCGCCGAGCACCGTGCGCGTCGCTTCGTCGAAGTAGTCATCGAACGCGGGGTCCTGCCGCGCGCGCAGGCGGCGCAGTGTTTCGACGGCGGCGCGGATGGGGGCCAGGGGGTTCTTGACCTCGTGGGCGACGCGGCGCGCGACCTCGCGCCAGGCAGCGACGCGCGTCGTCGCGGCGAGCCTCCGCCGGGTCGCACCGAGATCGTCGAGCATGCGATCGAAGGCGCCGGTCAGGTCGGCGATTTCTCCCGAGCCAGCGACGCGTATGGGACGCGCCTCGCCGCGCGCGACCTTGCGCGCCTCGTCCGCGAGGTTGGAGAGTGGCTTCGACAGACCGCGCGCGAGGAGCATCGCCGCAATGAGCGCCGCCGCAACGGAGACGCCGCAGTACGCGAGAATCGTGCGGTCGACGTCTTCGATGCTCGTGTGGAGGCCCGAGGTGTCCTTCGAGACGACGAGCGACACACGGCCGCCGTGATTGTCGTCGATGGTGCACTCCGCCTGGGCGATGGCGTCGGTCTGCTGCGCGCCCGAGCCACGTTTCACCGAGACGCCCATGGTGGTGCCGATGTGCACGAGGAGGGGGTCGAGCTTGCGAGCGCCGAGAAGACCGACGGCGACGCCACCTCCCTCCCGGCGGCAACGCGCGACGATGCTCGGAACCGGCGTGAGCGCGGAGTCCTTCGAGCCATCCGTCACGAAGTGCGCGGGATCCGCGGCGAGCTCTTCAGCGGCCTCCTTCGCCGAGAGCCGCAGGAGGGAGCGCGGATCGGCGGCGAGCACGTCCATGTGCTCCGCTCCGCTTCGTGATGAGCCCGCGACGAGGACGAGCGCGTCGACGCTGAACGCCGTGCGCGCGTCCGGCACGAGCTGACCGAGCGAGACACGGCGGTCCTCGCCGGATTCGACCGCGACGAACGTACGATCGACGAGCTCGCCCGAGCTGCATGCGTTGGCGAGCACGCGTTGGGTGTCCTCGGCTTGACTGCGCACCTCGGCCGATGCGCGCAGGCACGCCGAGCGCACCTCCGCATCGAAGCGCCGTGTCTCGGACGCGCGGCGCTCCTCGCGAAGGGCCAACCCGAGCCCCGCCGTCGACCCGCTCACGAGCAAGCCGAACGCGATCACGAACCGCGGCGCGAGCCTCATCGCTTACCGGTGCACGCGGGTGGCGTTGGGCCAGTCGATGCCGCCCGCTGCGCTGGGAGGAAGCGTGAGATCGGGGATGCGACCCCCCTGCACGTGGATCTCGGACACGACGCCGATGCGCATCGTGCGCGTGAGCGTGCGAGGGGGCATGTCGGCGATGTGCGGCGGGTGGCGCACGACATCGGGCGCGGCTTCCGGGTTGTCGCTCGTGGCGAGCGCCGCGAGCGTGCCGAGGAGACCAGGCTGGAACGGCCGTGCCACGTCGATGGCAAGCGCATAGGCGCGCGACGCGCGACGATCACGGAGGAACGATGCCGGAACGAGGCGCACGGTGATCTCGTGTGACGGCTTCGACAGCGCGACCGCGACTGCGCGCGCGAGCTCGACGAGATAGGGCGAGTCGTCGCGCACGAGCATCTCGCACGGGTTGCCGCCCCAACCCTGGTCGGGCTGGACCGTCCACGGGGGACCTGGCGCGAGATTGGCGAGGAGACCGGGGTCAATCCCGTCTGCGAGGCGCTGCGCGACGCCCGGCGTGTCCCACGCTCCCGCGTCGCGCCCGGTACGGAGCAAGCCGTACGCCACGGGACCCGCATCGAACGCGCGGGCGCCCGCGCGGGGATCGTGAAGGCCCAATCCGAGCCACCCGACGTCGTCGGTGCCGGCTTCGAACGCGCGGAGCGAGTCGGCGAGGTCGGTCGCCGGGTGGCACGTGATGCCATCGAGGAACGACGCCCCCATCGCAGCCCGCACGTTGCGTGAGAGGAGGAGCGTCCCGCCATCACGGGTCACAGCGAAGGCTCCAGTCGCATCGGGGTGATCGGCCGTGAAGCTCAGCGGCACGATGGCGCACAGCGGCGATGCGAGAGACACCGCCAGCTTCGACTGCCCGAGCGTTACGCCATCGAGCGGACCATGCGCGAAGTGGAGGGTCACGTCGTCGATGCGGCGCGGGGTCGGAAGGTCGGCGAGCCACGCGCGGCCGTCTCCGCTGCGTGCGCGCGCGATCGACGCAATGACGTCCCGGACGCCAAGCGGTCGTCCCGTCGCGGTGGTGATCCCCGAGCGAAGGCGTACGCGGGTGCCATCGGAAACCGACTCGGGCATGGCCTCGGCGAGCGCTGGCACGACGTGCGCGCCGTCCAATGCATAGAGAGAATCGAACACGCCACCACCGAAGATGGCGCAGGCAACGTCATCGAGCCGGTGGGGGTCGAGCGCGCTCACCGGCCACGGAACCCGCAGCTGGGCTCGGCCCCCGATGGGGGTTCGCCCGCGCGCCGAGGCCAACGTCGCCGTCGCGGCGATCATCGCGAGCGCAGCACGCCTCCCGAGCACGACACCTCTACCGGACAATCCACACCTCATTGCCAACGACCGCGACGAGCGCCTGAGTCCCGGAATCGAGCGCGGGACACGCGGTGAGGGCGCGGACACCCGCGGGAGCCGCGATGCGATTGACGACGCGAGAGCCGTGATCCGTGAGGGTCGCGATCGTGATGGCGTCGTCGCTCCCGTCGCTGCTGAAGGCAATCTCGGGAACGCCATCGAGGTTGGCGTCGAACACGGCGACCTGGGCGCCTGCGCCATCGAACGATGCGCGGACAGCACCACCCACGCGGAGGTGGAGCTTGCCTCCTTCGCGCGTCGCGGTTGCCAAGGTCGACGCGCCCGCCGGCGAGACGAGCTCGAAGGCAGCTGCTGCGTCGAACGCCGCCGGGTGTGACACTGGAGCGGTCGGGGTCTCCGTCGTGGGCGGATCGCATGCGACAATCGATCCGCCGAGCTGAAGGCGTGCGGCCGAGATGGGCGCGCACATACCTCCGCCGATGGGAATGCCTGTGGCTTGCGCGCGGACCAGGGCGAGCGTGTCGTCGAGCACGACACCCACACGATCCGACGTCGCGACGAGCGCGCGCCCGACGTCGATCTCGGCGCCTGCGATCGGATCGCGCAGCGGCACCGGGCTTCGCTTCGCGAGCGTGGGCCAGAGGACACTCTTTTCCACATCGAAACGCGCGACGGGCCTCCCTGCAGTCTCGTGTTTGCGCGCACCGCCTTCGGCGGATTGCGCGACTGCACGAATCCGTCCGAGCGCGATGCGGTCGCGGGTGACGAGCATCAGCTCCGCGCCACCGTCACCGTCGAGGTCTCCACACGCAGCCGCCACCACCTCGCCTTCGGCGTGCGAGGCCTTGTGCACGACGGTGAGCTCGAGTGGCAGCGGTGGGAAGAACGCTCGCACCTCCGCGTCGATGGGCGCGACAGCGTACGCGTGCCCCGTCGGTGGCGGCGGTGGCAGACGCACGCGATCCCACACGTTGCGGATGACGGGATACGCATCGACCGTCACGCGGAGCTCAGACTTGACGAGCTGCACATGCACGTAGAGGAGCACGGCCGCACGGGACGCCATCGCCCGCGCTTGCTCGAGCGTCGCGAGGTGCGTCTGAGCGTGGGCTCCCGTGATCTTGCCCGCGACGAGCTCGGCCACGCGCAGCGGAAGCTCGGCTTCGTGGCCCGGGAGGACCGTGACGTCACTCTCGAGCGGTGAGGCGACGACGAGCGCTCCGCTCGGCACCGTCCCAAGCGCCGTCGCGACCTCCGTCACGGTCGCTCCGATGCACGAAGCGGCGGCGGTCGCGGGCGTCAGTAGGCCAAGGGCGAGCACGACCGCCACCACCCCGAAGGGGCTCTTTCTGGCGTGTCGCATCGACCGCAGCATACATCCCCGTGCTACAAAGCACGCTCGCACCGCATGCGACCGCACCTTCTCCGTTGGCAATGGGAGCTCTATCCGGACAACCACACGCGCCGGCTCACGCTCGTCGTTCACGTGATGAGCGTGCCGCTCTTCATCGCCGCGCTGCCGATGTTCGTCTTGTCGCTCGTCCTCGGTTGGGAGCTCGCAGTCGCGGGCGTTGCCTTCATCGTGGCAGCCGTCGCCGCCGAGGGGTGGACCCACAAGCAGGAGCCTCAGAAGCCCATCCCCTTCGACGGGCCGCTCGACTTCCTCGCGCGCTTCACCGTCGAACAATTCGTGACTTTCCCCCGCTTCGTCATGAGCGGTGGAATGGCGCGCGCTTGGCGTAAGAACGCGACGAGCTAAATCAGCCCGGCTTCTTGGCGCCGACCACACGGATGCCGAACGCAGCCACGACCATCGGAACGAGCACCGCAATCGCGACGGCCCACGGGCCAAGCCTCCACCACCTATGGGGTGAGTAAACCGCGTACGTCGCGATGGGAAAGAGCGGGGCGACGAGCGCGTGAAGCCACGCGGTCTTCCCGTTGACGAGCGTCCGCACGCGGATCGCGAGGAGCGCGAGATCGATGCACGACTGAAGCAGCACGAAGAGGAGCGACCACCCCGTGGCGACCGCCATCCCCACGATCCAGAACACAGTCCGCGGCACGAGCTCCGGCAACGGCCCAAGCGCCGCATAGAGCGACACTGCGCCATACGACGAGAGGAACGTCCCAATCGTCGTCGGCAGGAGCCACCCCGCCACGGAAGGCCTCACGTAACGCGCATCCTTCGAGGGAACGTTCTTCATGGGCTCTATTACTTACGTAGCACGCGTTCAGAAGATTCCCACTGGCCGAACGAGCAGGGCGAACAAGGTTAATCGCCCTCGTGAGCGTCGCCCACGCCCGCGCCCGCGTCGTCATTACTGGCACCTACATCGGTCGGCTCGGTTCCGGCGAGAAAGACCTCATCCATGGTGTCGGTGTCCTCGTCGGGTGGCAGCTTGCCCGTCTTGCGATCGATGCGCACCGTGACGACGCCTGCGGGTCTCGCGAAGTCAGCCACGGGTTTGTGCTCGTGCGCGAGCTTCATCAAATCCATCCACGCGGGCAGCGCGACCGACGCGCCTGTCTCCCCTGCCCCGAGCGACTTGCCGTCGTCGTAGCCAATCCATACGACCGCGCACGTCTCGGGCGAGTAACCGGCAAACCACGTGTCCTTCGAGGCGTTGCTCGTGCCTGTCTTGCCCGCGAGGGGGCGCCCGAGCATCTTCGCGCGTGCCGCGGTGCCGTGATCGACGACGCTCGTGAGCATGCTCGTCATCACGAACGCCTCCGACTCGTCGAGAACGCGGCGAGGCGGCGGCCTCGGCTTCAGCTCGACCTCCTTGCCGTCGGGACCGATGATCTTCATGACGAGATGCGGCTCCTCGTAGACTCCACCAGCCGCGAAGGTTGCGTACGCGCCAGCCAATTCCATTGGCTCGACCTCGTAGCTGCCGAGCGCGAGCGACAGGTCCGGCTTCATGGGTGACTCGATGCCCAGGCTTTGCGCCCATTGCACGACGTTGGCGGGCCCCACCTCGAGAAGCACCCGCACCGCTGCGACGTTCACCGAATTCGCCAGTGCTTCGCGCAGCCGGATGGGGTCGGTGCCCGCGTAGCCCTCGTAGTTACTCGGCCGATACCCTCCGGGAAAGACATCCGCCCGCGGATCGATGAGCGTCGCGGGCGTGAACTGCCTCGCGTGGAGCGCGTAGGAGTAGACGATGGGTTTGAAGGTCGAGCCCGGTTGACGCTTCGACTGCGTGACGCGATCGAGGGCCCCCGACTGCGACTCGTAGCTGCCGACCAGCGCTTCGATCTCGCGGGTGCGTACGTCGATGACGACCATCGCGCCTTCGGGTCCGCTCTCGATTCGCAAAGGCACGTGGATCTCGCCACTCACCGCGGGCGGCGCGAGGAGTGACACGCGGACGAGCGAGCCGATGGGCGCGAAGACGCTCGCGAGGAGCCCCTGCGGGTTGTACCTCACGTAGTCCGAGAGTCTGACGGTCCCCGTGATCGTGCCGACGCGCACGTCGAGCGTCGCCTTCGAGTCGTCCGCGCCCGTGACCTCGCCGATGAGCACCTTGTGATGCTCGAAGACGGGCGTCCCCTCGAACGCCGGCTCCACGATCACCTTGCGACCCTTCGGAGCAGGCTTGGCCGGTGGTTTGTATGGCCCGAGCGCAGCGTGTTTCTTGTCGTACGCCCCGAGCGCGTCGCGCAGCGACTTGCGCGCCGCCGCCTGAAGCCTCGGATCAATCGACGTCGTGATCGTATAACCGCCCCGCGCCGCGCTCTCACCGACGAGATCCTTGAGCATGCGCCTCGCGACCTCGACGGCCTCAGGCGCGAGCTGCTCTTCGACGGGCACAGGCGACGCCAGCTTGACGGGCTCGTCCTTCGCGAGGGTGTACCCCGTGTCGCTGAGAAAACCCTTGTCGTGCATCTGCCCGAGCACGAACGCGCGCCGCGAGAGCGCCTTGTCGGGATGCTTGCGCGGGTTATAAACCTCGGGGCCCGCCACATTTCCGGCGATCATCGCTGCCTCGGCGATGGTCAAATCCTTCGCGCTCTTGCCGAAGGTGCCGCGGGCGGCCTCCTCGATGCCGTAGCGTCCGTCGCCGAAGTAGATGTGGTTCAAATAGAGCTCGAGGATCTCGTCCTTGGAGAGCTGCTGCTCGAGGCGCCGCGCGAGGAGCGCCTCGCGGATCTTTCGGCGGAACGTCCGCTCCGGATCGAGCAGCAGGTTCTTCACGACTTGCTGCGTGATGGTGGAGCCGCCCTGCCTGAACTTGCCGCTCTTGAGGTTCACGAGCATCGCGCGAGCGATGCCCCAGTAGTCGAGGCCATCGTGATCGTAGAAGCCGGCGTCCTCTGCCGCGAGGATGGCGAGCCTGACATGAGCGGGGAGCGCCTTGATGGAGACGACCGTGCGCCGCTCGGTGAAGATCTCGCTCAGCAGCGTCCCGTCACGTGCGACCACCCGCGTGACCTGCGCCGGATGGTAGTTGCCCTTGAGCTCCGTGACCGAAGGGAGCCCCTCTTCGTAGTGCCGCACGGCCCGCCACAGCGCGATGGCGAGCACCATCGAGACGACGCCGAGCGCAATCGCCGCGCGCTTCCCCCATTTGAGGGAGAAAGCGAGAGCACGCTTGCCGAAGCGCGCCCATTTCTGTTTGCCGGTCTCTGCTGCGCCAACCGCAAATGGCGCTGCACGAGTGTTGCCCACGGTGGGATCAACGCTCGGCTCCTTCGCCTCATTCTCTGTGCTTTCGCGGGGCGGCCGTGACGACACGGCCTTTCGTCTACCCCTCCGGGACAGTCTGCGCCATATTTCGCCCGTGGCAGGCGACGCAGGCACGACCGAATGTGACATCGCTTCGTCGTGCATCTGCGGCGGCATGTACGTTCAAGCATCGAACCTCCCCGCCGACGCCGTGCTCGAAGCCACGCTGACGTCGGCGTACATCGCGCAAATCACGGCCATCGACGGCACGAGCACGACCTTCGCGATCGGCGACACCATCTGCGTCAACCAGAGCATCGTGGGCGCGAACATCCTCGTGCCCGTGCAGAACGAAGGCGACGCCGCGCAAGTCGTCCTCCCCGCGCTCGAAGGCGGCGCGTGTGTCCCCAACGTCGCCTACACGATCCTCCTCGACGACGGCGGCCGCCCCCTCGCCTGCAACGACGGCAACCAATCAAACCTCCCGCTCACCACCCAACAAGCCGTCGCCGCCCTCCGCGCCCCAAGCTGCTCCGCGTCCCTCGCGAGCGTCTCCGCGAACTGGGGCCAGTCCGACTGCGAAACAACCGGCGGTTGCCACACCGCCCCCACCTTCCAAGCCGCCCTCGGCGCCGGCCTCACGCTCATGGTCGCGCTCGTGATCGCGAGGATCGCCAAAAAAAGAAATGGGAGCCGTCTCACTTCTTGAGCAATGCCATACCGACGACCGTCAGGAGCACGCCAGCGAGAAGAAACGCCACCGCGACGCCGATGAGGAGGCCCATGTTCGACTTCGGGATCTCCATCGGCATGTCGGCGTCCGAAGAAGCGTTGCGCGCCGCAGCCTGCGACTCGGCCGGCATCGGCTGCGTCTCGGTGTGGGCGGGATGCGGCGTGACCGCTTGCGGAAGCTCGCGCTTGCCCTCGAGAACGGCCTGGAGCGCCACGGAGAGATCCGACATCGACGCGAAACGGTCACCGACGTTCTTCGAGAGGCAGCGCGCGATGATCTCGTCGAGCAGCTTCGGAAACGTCTTGCCGGCGACGCGCAGCGACAGCGGCGTGGGCGTCCCCGTGACGTGGAGCGCCAGATAATCCATCGCGCTCTTGGCCTCGAACGGCAGCTTGCCCGTGAGCACCTCGTAGAGAATCACGGCGAGCGAATACTGGTCGCTCGCGGGTGTCAGGGTCTTGCCCTGCGCCTGCTCGGGGCTCATGAACTCGGGCGTGCCGAACACCATCCCCTCTTGCGTGAGGATGATGGAGCCTGGCCGCATCTCGCGCTCGGTGACCTTCGCGAGCCCGAAGTCGAGCACCTTCGGAAAGTCCTTGAGGCCAGCCGACTGACACAAGAAGATGTTCTCGGGCTTGAGATCCCGGTGAACGATGCCGGCGCGGTGAGCCTCTTCGAGCGCGCCGCAGACCTGCATGATGACGGGGAGCGCCCGCTCGACCTTGAACGGCCCGTCAGCGCGCACGGTCTGGTTCAGGTTCTTGCCGTCGAGAAACTCCATGATGATGTAGAGCGACCCGTCGTCGAGCTCGCCGTACAAGAAGACCTTCACGGTGTTGGGGTGCGTGAGGTGGCTCATCGCGCGCGCTTCACGCCCGAAGCGCGAGACGAGGTCCTTGCGGTTGGCGAGCTTCGGATGGAGGATCTTGACCCCGACCATCCGGTTCATTTCGGGCTGCGACGCCTTGTAGACGGCCCCCATGCCGCCCGACCCGATCTTCTGCAGGATCTGGAACTGCCCGTTGAGAATGTCGCGTCCGATGAAGGGATCCGGCTGCGCCATCGAATCGTCGCTATTATCACAGCCACCCTGCCATGTCCGCCCTCGAAAGTGCGCTCCTCCGTGGTGCTGGGTTTCGCCACGGCTTTGCGGTCAAGCCGCTCGACTTCTCCTCCCATGGTGATCTCGCGGGCAGCGAAGACGCCATCGCGCTTCTCCTTCGCCTGCCGCGAAGACGGATGTTCCGCGCGTCGCAGGTACATGGCGCTCGGGCCATCGTGGTGATGGGTGAGGCGGAGGCCGTCGCGCGTGAAGAGGCAGATGCGCTCGTCGCACGCGAGCCCGAGATGGCGGTCGGCGTGCGGACGGCCGATTGCGTTCCGGTGCTCCTCGCCGACTCGAAGACGGGCCACGTGTGCGCGGTGCATGCGGGCTGGCGCGGCGTCGTCTCCGGCGTCGTTCATGCGGCCTTCGAGCACGGCGCGTTCGACCTCGCCGCGATTGGACCGTGCATCGGCGCGTGCTGCTTCGACATCGGCACCGACGTCGCCCAGAAGCTCGCGCCTCACCTCATCCAGCGCGACGGACGAACCACGGGCGATCTCCGCGCGGCGGTTCGCGCCCAGCTCGCGTCGCATGGTCTCGGCCGCGCGCGCGTCGACGACGTCCCGGGTTGCACCCATTGTGATGCGGCGCGCTTCTTCTCGCATCGTCGCGACGGCGACGCCGCCGGCCGTCACCTCGCGATCATCGCGGTCCGCGTCTAATGTAGGCCCATGGATCGCGAAGCACTCCGGCAGATGATGGAAGAGCTCATTCCCTTCAACCGCTTCCTCGGCATTCGCGTGCTCGAGGTGACGGAGGGTGGCGCGCGGCTGTCGCTCCCCTTTCGCCCGGAGCTCGTCGGCGATCCGCTGCGGCCTGCGCTGCACGGGGGTGTCATCAGCACGCTCGCGGACGTTGCCGGCGGCATGGCAATGTGGGCCGACATCGAAGACCCGATGGCGCGAGTAGCGACCATCGATCTTCGCGTCGACTACTTGCGCCCCGCTCGCCTCGAAACGCTCGACGCCCGCGCCCATGTGGTGCGACAGGGCAATCGCGTCGGCGTCGTCGACGTCGTCATCTTCCACCCGTCGACCGCGACCGAAACGATCGCGACGGGCAAAGCCGTCTACAACATCGTCGTGACGCGCGCCCCGTCCTAACGCGCGATACCGCAGGTGCTCGAAAACACTGCGGTTCGAATCTACAACATCTCACTTGCACAGGGAGATGCGGTACTTCGTCTTTGATATGCTCCACCGTCCCAGTGTGCGCCTGCAAAATTGCTCGGAGCGCTCGTAGTTTCATTTGGAGCTCTTGCACCTTCACCCGTTGCGCTTGCACAGTCGTTGTTACGAGTCGCCGGGTGAATGTGTGAGCTCGTAAAATTCGCCGTTGCATCCGCAAAGTCACCCGTAGCGCTCTCATCTTCGCGGTGTGCGCTTACAGAGCGGCTGTGAGAGCGCGCATCTTTGTTTTTCCGCGCCGCGCCGGCACTTTACCGCTCGTCATCACGCAGATTACAGCTCGTACTTTGTCTCGTTCGCGGCACACTTTGTTTGTGCAAGGTCTCCCGGTGTCGATGCCGCATCGCATCATCGTTTTGTCGATTCTCCCGATGAAAGTGCCGGCTAAACGCGGCTTTCTTCTGTAGTTCATTCCGTCTGGGGAGGCGCGCATTGGTTTTGGGGACGATGGCCGAGTCGAGGGTATTGTCTGCACTTGCGGGGGTTGCCACCACAACGTGAGGGGTCGATTCCGCAAATGCTCGGGGCGATGGGGACGAAACAAAGTGTCGATGAACACCGTGAAGGAGAAACCTCGACGAGCCTCGCGTACGCCTCGCAAATGAAATGTCTCGGGCGAGCGCGAGAGACTGCGCGCTCGTGGGCATGCCCGCTTCCCACGGCTCATCATTCCGATCCAATCCGGGTTGACCAAGTTGGTCACCTGGCAGGTTCGACGGCGGGGACGAGCGTGATGGGAACGTCCACTGTTCCGCCGCCCGCCGCCTGTGCGAACGACGCGTGCCGCAGGCGACGAATCAAGCACTGCTCGACGTCCGTGGAGAGCCCGCTCCCACTCTTCTTCGTGACGCTCACGACGTCGCCGTCCGCGTCGAAGCGAGCGGTCAGCACGACGTTGCCCTCCATGCTCGGATCGACTTGGAGGCCTTTGTTGTAACAGGAGCGAAAACCCGGACGAAGTCGGGCCACCGTCTCGCTCCCGACGGACGTCGATCCGACGACCGCATCCCCTCGCGGACCGAGCACGTGGGGCGTCGTGGATGTGGTGATGGGAGCCACGCTCGGCGTGGTCATGTAGGGATCGACGGTCGCCTCCAACGTTGCGCCGCTCGGTGTGCTGGGTGCCGTGCGCACCTCGTGCTCGCGCACGCGTTTCCACGCGACGACCGCGAACGCTGACGTTCCAGCCACGACGAGGACCACCAATCCCGCGACTATCGGCAACACGATGTCGCGCGACGACTCTGACATCCGACGATCGTACATGACGTTTCGATCAAGCCGCGTGTAACCGCTCATTCACGCCCGTGCGGACGACAGCATGATTCTCCGGCATTTCGATGGGCGCGGACGTTGCACGAGGGCCGGCTCGGCTTGGGCTGATCCTCAGGAGGGACCACGATGCGCCACTCTTCATTGCTTTTGACTACACTCTTCGCTCTCGGGTGCAGCGTCACCCAATCCGAAGACCTCGAGACGTCGGGGATGGCGGCGAGCATCACCGTGTCGGCGGATGGCAGCGGGGTCTCGTCGGTCAGCGCGCGGCTGAGCACGGACGCCAACGCGCTGAACAGCATCCAACTCGACTCCGGCGACCTCTTCCTCGCGACCGCCGGCACGCAGTCCCAAGACATGTCGATGGTCGACATCCTCGATGACATCACCTACCAGGCGAGCTTCAACGGCCAAGACTCGGCCGGGACGGCGTACAACATCGCGCTCAATCGACGCAGCGGCTTCGTCAGCGCGCCGTCGAGCACCGTCACGATGCCAAGCCCGTACAACATCACCGCCCCGACCGCGACGGCGACCTTCTCGCGCGCGAACGACGACATCCCCGTCACCTACGACAGCTCGGGAACGGGGGACCCAATGACGTGGAACATCAGCTCCGGCAGCTGCGCGAGCAACCCGAGTGGAAGCGTGTCGAATGACTCGGGCTCTTTCACCATCACGAAGGGCGCGCTTGTCACGAACGACGCAGCGGAGAAGACCGCGACCTGTCAGGTGACGATCACGCTCCAGCGGACGCGTACGGGGACGATCGACTCGCACTATGGCTACGGCGGCACCATCAACGCGGCGCAAACGCGCTCGGTGACCTTTACCTCGACGCCCTAACCGGATCGGTGCCGCGCGACAACGTGTCCTGTCATCGCGGGGCCCGCAGCAGCGCCGTACGAGCATGACGCACGTCGACGTGTGGCATGCGTGATGCACGGTCGTCGGCCATGAAGAAAGTCATCCTCGCCCTTGGTTGTGCGTGCGCTCTGCTCACTGCATGCGCCGATTCTGCCCAATCCGTGGCACGCGCTCGTGCCGAAAACGACCTCGCTTGTCCCGCTGCGTCGATCGTGGTCCGCGAAGCCGTTACCGGCACTGTCGATGCTTCCGGATGCGGGCGGCGTGCGACGTACACCTGCCCGCGGTCGGACGCGCACCGCGTCTGCATCCACGAGCACGATTAGAGCAGGGCCGATGTCGCAGACGATCTGCTAGTGAGAGACCGTCATGGCGACTGCGAGCAAGCCCAAACAGAACAATCTGCGCAACGCTCTCCTGGCGTTTGGTTTCGTCGGCCTCATGCTCGCCGCGCTCGCCGGCGGAAAGCAGGCGCTGGGAGCCAAGCCAGGCGATCATTGCAACCAGACCGATGACGTCTTTACCTGCAAGTGGGGCGCCGTCTGCATCGGCCGCACGTGCTACAAATCGTGCTCGAACGACGGTGATTGCCCCTCGGGATGGACTTGCGGCACAACCGACGTAACCGTCGAAACCCAACATACGTTCACCAGAGACAAGCGGGACGACAAGGAGCGCATTTGCTTTGCTCCCAAACACTAATGGTGTTTGCGCGATGTTCGTTGCTCTTCGCGTCGGTGTTTGCAGCGTGTCATCGTTCGAGTCCCGTCGCGGTCGATGATGCCGCGCCGGCGGTCGCCACGACGACAGCAGCACCAGCTACTGCGGTCGCCGGGGCGGATGCCCGGATGGTGATCGAGCGCTGGAACCGCGCCCACAACGAGCATGACATCGACACGCTCGCGTCGCTCTACGCGCCGATGGTCTTGTTTTACGACAAGTCGCTCTCGAACGCAGACTGCGCGAACAAAAAGCGTGTCGCGTTCGCAAAGGCACCCGACTACGCGCAGTCGACGCGCGACGCGAAGCTCGAACCCGCGGAAGCGGGACGAACCTTCGTGCGCCTCGTCAAGACGAGCACGACGAAGGGCACCTCGAAAGACCATTCAGCGATTCTCATCATCGACGCGAGCGGCCGAATCGTCGAGGAGAGCGACGACCTCCCAGACGATTGGTGCTTCGGCAAGGACGATGTCCCATCGCTGCAGGCCGCTGGTAACGACCGCGTGGTGGCGCCGTTTCGTATGAGCTCGAACGACGCGATGTCGAAAGCTCGACGCTCGAAGCACCTTCAGAGCCTTCCAAAGCCCGTCGGCGACATGAGAAACCTCACGTGCGCGCGGCGCTGCGCCATCCAAACGCCCGAGTGCGGTTTTTCCTTTGTGCTTCACGACATGGATCCGCACAGCGCGGAGGATCCGACGCTGACCGTGTCGAGCTGGATGGGAACTGCATACGTCGAGCCGGTGACGAAGACGCTTTGGTGGGAAGACGATGCCGCAGACGGTGCGAGCATCTGGCACTCGGAACAACTTTGACGGTCAGGGACCCGACTTCGCCAAAAAATCGATGAGATCGATCTTCGCAACGATCCCCACGAGCTCCTCGCCCTCCGTCACCATCGCGACCTTCGCATCCGATAGCGCGTTCTGGAGCAGCTCGATCTTGGTGTCGGGCGTGACCGTCGCGTAGTCACCCTCGGCAAGGTCTCCCACGGGCGAGTCGAGCGTCTTCTTGCCGCTGATGAGGTGGCGGAGGAGATCGACCTCTTGAACGATGCCGCGCAGCTTGCCTCCCTCGAGCACCGGAAGCTGGCTGATGTTCTGCGTCTTCAGCGCGTCAATCGCCTCGCGCACGGTCGACGTGGCGAGCACCGTCGCGATCTTCTTTCGATAGCGCGCCCCGAGGAGATCCCGCACCGTGCCGAGCCCAGGTTGCTCTTCGAGGAAGCCGTTCTCGCGCATCCAGTCATCGTTGAAGATCTTCGAGACGTACTTCTGCCCGGCGTCGCACAAGAAGACGAGCACGCGCATCCCGGGTTTGCCGTTCTCGCGCGCCCACTTGATGGCACCCGCGACGGCCGCCCCTCCCGAGCCGCCGACGAAGAGCCCCTCGAGACGCGTCAGATCGCGCGTCATGAGGAAGCACTCCTTGTCGTCCACGCGCACGATGTCGTCGAGGATCTTGAGGTTCATCGTCGTCGGGAAAAAGTCCTCGCCGATGCCTTCGACTTTGTACGAGAACGATTTGGTGATGCGGCCGGTCTTGACGAAGTCGTAATAGAGCGACCCCACCGGGTCGACGCCGACGAGCTTGATGCCGGGCTTCTTCTCCTTGAGGTACTTGCCCGTCCCGCTGATGGTGCCGCCCGTCCCGAGACCTGCGACGAACACGTCGAGCTCGCCGCCGGTTTGGTCCCAGATCTCCGGGCCCGTGGAGATGTAGTGCGCCTCGGGGTTGGCAGGGTTGTGATACTGGTTCGCGTAGAAGCAGTTCGGCGTCTCTTCGGCGATGCGCT
>Ga0302325_10009231_pt1 | contig 21556 bp, 29 predicted proteins | sample Palsa_T0_2_FD_201948 | JGI IMG/M metagenome (GOLD analysis project Ga0302325, IMG submission 201948) | Peat permafrost microbial communities from Stordalen Mire near Abisko, Sweden - Palsa_T0_2 | ecosystem: Environmental > Terrestrial > Soil > Palsa > Peat permafrost | place: Sweden: Abisko...
GGTGTAGCAGCCTATCTCGCACAGCAGACGCCCTTGCTTCCGATGTCATGCTGGGAGACGCTCAGGACGATTGACGCTCTTCAGTGGACCGAGGGAATCGTGCCATGCGAGCGTGACAACGAGCCGAGCACCGTTGAGCCGACCGCTGACGTATTGATCAACCTCGGAGGGCTGTTATCCGTACTTCAAACGAGCGGGGACATCTCGTATCCTCACGTCGTGCTCCCGCCGCTGCTTGAGCAGCTCGCTGAGAGAGGTTTCACGTCGGCGATGGTCACGACTAGCCCAGCCGCACGCAACCAGGTCGAGCGTGCGATCGGAGACCGGACTCCCCTCGACCTAACCGTGCAATCCCTGGGCCACCGGGACTTCGGTCGAGCCCTTCGATCAGCGCAGTTGGTTGCAACTTCACCTGGGCTAACGACAATCCTCGAGTCAGGTGCCGCTCGCGTACCGACCGTGCTCCTTCCACCCCAGAACATGAGTCAGATCATGAACATGGCTTTCGTAGCCAACCTGGGTGGAGGGGATCGTTGCATCGACTGGCCAGAGACCGTACTGGAGCCGAAATCGGTCGAACACCTAAGGCTGAAGGGGGAGGAGGTCGTCGTCGAGCACATCTATGGTGCGATTGACCGGGCCGTAGCCGTACCGGAGCTCTTCGGCGAATTGGCTCTGCGTTTCGGCCAGGCGTTGGTCGCGAAGCCCGCGTGCCCAACGTCCAGGCTGGCCGACCTCGTGGGGACCGGCGGGGCAAAGCAGGTCGCTGGAGTCGTACGCGAACTGGCAACCCACTACTAGGCAACCCTGCTGCTTCCGACCTCCGATGAGGGTCAGCCATCTCCTTTTCGTTCCCACAAACCGCCTCTGCGAAGGCGCGGTCCACGCCTACGCTCGTGAGGCGCAGGCACTCGAGGAAACGGGGCGATCCTTCGCCTTCGCTCTCATCGAGTCCAACGAAGCATCGCACGTAACCCGACATACCGAGCTCGTCCGGGCGCTCCGCGACCGTCTCGATATACCGGTTATCCACTTCGACCTCGCCCGACAGGAGGCTGTGCTTGCGACGGCCGTCGAAGAGGCGATGGTCGACGACGCGACGGCGAGCTGGGCCCGTGCGACGCTCCTGCCATCGCGCCCAAGCTACGGTGCGGGCCCGACCAAAGCCGCGCTCCTAGCGTGTCTGCTTGGCGCGAACAACCTCCATCGGCGTGACTCCGACACCGTGCCGCAAAACATCAACGGCTCACCCCTCTACCCTGCGGAACTCGAGGTTCGCGTTCTCGGCCGACGTGTGCACGAAGCAGATAGCGTTGTGGTTGGGACCGAGCCAGCGGAACGCGAAAAGACCGTTCTGTGCACAGCTACCGACTACCAGGGTGCTCCCGCCCTCGACCGAGGAGCATTTGCAAGGTTGTCGGTGGATCTCCTGATCCGTCATGAGGAGTTGGACCACCCTGACGCCAATCCGAGCGATATTCGAGCCCGGGTGGACCGGAAGTATGTACATCGGGATCAGACTGGTTACAGCTCGGACTATCTCGTCATCGACGACACCGGACGTGGCGAAATGGGAGCTTGTGCGATCGCTAACTTGTTCGCAATCCTGCCAGAAATGCCTCTAACCGAGACGCTCGGAACGGACTACTTCGTCCGGAATCTCTCATTCAGGATGGGACTTCCAGTCGTGTACCACTCTCGACGGATCCTACATCTCGAGTCCCACGACCGCGACCCTCGCAACAACGTCGACGGATTCTTCCAGTACTCGATCCGAGAGGCTCGGTTCAAAGTTCTACGTCGTATATGGCAGGCAATGAACCGCCATCTCGACACCGTATTCGACTTGCGACATGCTGACCTTCAGTCCTTCGACTCAGACCTTTACGCCCGTTGCGCCGACCAAGCGGTCCAGGAGATATCGGATACCGAACTGCTTGCGTTGATCGCGACCCTCCAAGGAATCTTCCGTGACGCCGCCGAAGCCGCCGTTCACTTGGGCGATGATGACAGCCCCTTCTGGAGTGTTGCGTCGTATTTGCAGCGAGAAGCGCCTACGATCGTCCGCTCCGTCCAGGAAGGCTTTCGGGACTACGCACAACTCGTCCGGCTCTGGCCCAGGTTGATAGAGGGCGTGTCAAACCTAACCGAAAAGCGGCGAGCGAAATTAGAGCCCGTCCTCCTGTCATGAGTACTAGCGAAACGTTTCGCATAGTCGTGCTTCGACACGGGGACGCTCAGGTGCCCGAAGACAGGTATCCAGACCACGAAAGGATGCCGCTCTCGGACCTCGGCACCCAGCAGGCCAGGGCTGCCGCTTCCAATTTGAGCCGCACAGGAGTGAGGCGCATCGTCTCCTCGCCCCTGCTCAGGGCACTCGCAACAGCCGAGTGGCTGGGGCGGGCGACCGGGCTAACGGTCGAAGTAGACGAGCGACTCCGCGAGCGGGTGTTTCCATCGTTATACGGTGTCACCTATGAGGAGATCGAGAGTCGGCATGGTCGAAATGTCCGAGATGCGTTCGAGTCCGGAAACAGCGACCTCGTATCGCTGCCTGGCGTGGATGAACTTCCCGAGTACGCGAGGCGACTTCGTGCCCTGCGCCTCGAGATATTGCAGGCCGGTACGAGTCCGATGGTGATCGTCAGTCATGGCGGTCCGCACGAGTGGCTGGTCAACGAGGTGCTCGGGATCCGCGATAGAGGCCGCAGATGGTTCACACTAGACAAGTGCCGCGTGACCGTCCTCGACTTCAATAGGACGAGCCGGGACATTCACCAAGTAGTCGCACTGAACATCTCTCCTCGAGACTACGCAGCAATGGTCTCGGGGGATGGATTCACCAAGTGAGGATCAGTATGCACGCCAATCAGGACCTCGTCACGTGACAGAGCCGCTGGCGACCGCGATGTCCCACCGTCTCCGGGAAATGCTCGACCCAACCTCGCTAAGCGAGGCGGCGTTGGGTCGGGTCGGAAATCGCCTTCTCCGCGCACATTCCGCCGGCGGAGAAGACGTATACGTCAAGATAGGCGTGGGACGGACGATGTCTGAGATAGTCCACGAAGCCGAACGTCTGCGGTGGATAGGAGATCGCCTGCCCGTGCCTCGTGTCCTAGCCCTCGAGGTCACCGACGACCAAGCCTTCCTGATCATCTCAGCTCTGCCTGGGATCCCCGCGCACGAGGAGCGCTCGGTTGCGGTCGAGGATGTCGCCAGGAGCTTCGCCCGGGCCATGGTCGCCGTTCATTCCCTACCGGTCTTCAGGAACCCGTTCGACAAGGTCGTGGAGCTGGAGTTGGAGGAGAGCTCGCGACGTGTCACGGAAGGGCTGATAGACGAGGGAGCGTTCTCTCAAGCGGTAGGACTAACGCCGAAAGCCACCTTGGAAATCCTGATGAACGGCATGCCCACCGAGAAGGTGGTGTTCACCCATGGGGATTTCGCCCTCCCGAACCTGCTCCTGGCCGGGGCCGAGGTGACGGGGATCGTAGACTGGTCCCTCGCCGGCGTCGCTGACAGGCATCGCGACTTCATGTCCGCTGAGCTGACTCTCCGACGAAACATCGGCCAAGAGGCGATCCCCATTTTCTACGAGGCATACGGCATTTCGGAGGTGGACGACTCTGCTATTCGATACTTCTGGCTGCTCGACCAATTCTCGACTTTCTACCGGGACCCGGCGATCGGTTGATGCCCAGTTTTTCAAAACGTGTTGCCCCAATGAGTGAATGCCAGCCATACTCCGAAGCATCCCTGCATGACCGATGGATTGCAGCCTTCAGCCAACACGGCACCGTCCCACATCAGTGCCCGGCCTTCATCGCGGCCGCAACTTCGGGAAGCTTGGTCTTCATCGACGCAGGCCATTCGCTCAGCGCTTTCGCGGTCGAAGGGGCACTAGGCACCTGCTTCTTGCAGGGCACCGGCCTCCTTCCTACCAGATGTGAGGGCGTGGATCCGCTCGAACTCGTCTCTGCTGCACGAAGCCACCTTGGCATCGACACTCTCTACATGCCGCTCCTGTACGACGACATCCCGTATACAGCCGAGCTCCTCCGTCTGGATGACGCGGTCGTACTCCGACGGAGACCATCGCCCACCATATGCTGGGACCGCAGGGGCGCAGATCTCTGGGGTCGGTGCGAGCTACGGCTCGGGTCGCGCGCGCGGCGCCGGCGCAAGAGGTTCGAGGAATCTGGTCTCAGTGTTCGGACCGTCACCGGCGACGAGGCAATGCGCGCGGTCGACCGCGTCGAGTTGTCATCCTGGAAAGCGCGAATGGGCCAAGACATGCGCTCGAGGGGCCAGTGGGCCTTCTACCAGCACCTGATACTCGGCGGTGCGGCCTCAGTGCGGGTCGCGTCCAGGGACCGGGAGGCGCTGGCGTACCGGCTTGACATGATTGTGGACAGAACGGTGTTCTGCCTGAAGTGGTCTTTCGACGAACGCTCCCGGCGCTTTTCGCCCGGCTTCTACCTGTTAGCAGTGGATCTAGTCAGCTCTTACTCTGACGCCGCGATCGATCGGATCGACCTCTTCGGTGCTCCCGATGCATTGAAGGATTCACTTGCCGACGGCAGTCGCGAGAGGTTGGACCTGGCGTGGCCGAGCGGTCCCATGGCGTCGACCGTCCTCGCCGAGCGAGCGGAGCACGACCGAAGGACCCTGACGAACTACGAGTGCGGAAAGTCGATTCGGTCGAACTACCGCATCGCGAGAACTTCCCCGCAAACCGAAGCGCCAACGTGACAACACCCGCCGATCCCCTCCTCCGAGCTGCTGCCGAACTCTCACCGCATTATGGGAAAACCGAAGGAGTACTTGTTGCGACTGGCCAGGCGGCAACCGAACTCGGTCTCGAACTTGCTGGCGTCAGGCCCGGCGACGAGGTCATCGTGCCATCCAATTGTTGCTACTTGGTACCCGTGGCAGTCGCTCGGTGTGGGGCTCAAGCGGTTTTCGCTGGGATAGGCCCACGACTCGTCCTAGAGGCGGCCGATGTCGCTAGAGCGCTGACGGCGCGGACGGTGGCCGTGATCGCGGTCCATCACTTGGGTCTCCCTTGCGCGATCGGCGAACTGCGCGCCGTCCTGCCCAAAAGGGTGGTCGTGATTGAGGACGCAGCACAGGCGTACGACTTGCAGTCACGCGGCGACTCGATCGGCACCCACGCCGACTTCGTAGTGGCATCCTTCGGCCCCGGCAAGCCGCTCTGCTTAGGAGGAGGTGGTGGGCTATTTGGAACGAGGCGTGGCTTGAAAGACGCAATGGAACGTTATGGCCGGAGAGCACGCGAGGGCGGCACCCTACCTCGCTCCTACGCGCTTCACCCCAGCGCCGTGGCCAACTTGGCCGAAGCCATCGAGACCGCCGCAGGACGTCTGCAGAGCCGAAGAGAAGTCGTCCGTTGGGTCGAGGGCGATCTCAGACAGGCGGGGTTCCGAATATGGACTTCCCAGCCCGGGGATCGGCCTAGCTGGCATCGCCTGCCCGTGTGGCCCATGTCCGGTGAACTGCGATCCCTCGCGACGGATCTCCGAGACTCGCACGCGGTCGTCCAAACGGTTCACGACATTCCCACCGCGTCGCTACCGATGTTTCCCTCGAGTCGGGGATTCGAGTACTCCGACCTTGAAGAGCCCCTACTCCTCAGAACCGACGAGCCAGCTTCGCTTCTGCGGTGGACGCAAGAACTCATGGCAGCCACGCGATGAGCCATCCGTTGAACCCGCCCACTCTCGGCGCTTACCGAATGGGAGCCGAAGAGCGGGCTGCGGTTGAGGCCGTACTCCGACGCAGAGAGCTTTTCCGTTATACGGACGACCACGAGGTCCAATCCGAGAACGATCTGTTGGAAGAGGAACTGACGAATAAGTTCGCCACTGCAGGTGCCTGTACCGTCGCCTCCGGAACTGCCGGGTTGCGGGCATCCCTGGTCGCAGTCGGCGTCCGACCCGGCGACGAGGTGCTCGTTTCTGCCTTCACCTTCATCGCAACGGCCTCCGCCATTGCGTCCGTGGGCGCTAGACCCGTGCCATTGGAGCTCGGGACTCGATTGGATGTCGATTGCGATGACCTAGAGCGGAAGCTGCCCGGACGATCTGCTGTCGTACCTGTATATGTACCCGGACATACCTCCAACACAGACGAAGTCGTGCGGCTGGCGGAGGTCGCCGGCGTTGCCGTAGTGGAGGACGCGTGCCAAGCAACCGGGGTGCGTGTCGCCACGCGAGCGGCCGGGTCGATCGGACATCTCGGCGTGTACAGCTTTCAGCAAGGGAAGCAACTCAGTTCCGGCGAGGGCGGGGCGGTGGTGGCACGAGAGCTCGCAACCCTGAACGCGGTCCGACGGTTCGCCGACCATGGTGCTGACCGACAAGCGAATCAGCCTGTCTGGCCCGACGCGCAACCGACAATCGGCGAGAACCTGCGCATGACCGAGATGCAGGCGGCGTTGCTCCGCATACAACTCGGCCGACTCGACGGCATGATCCAACGACAGCATCAGCTGCGCTCCGAACTAGTGACCGTCGCCAAACAATTCGGCGCTCCGGTCGTCGAGAGTCGACACCCCGCAAGCGATGCGGGTAGTCACATGGCATTGCTGGTTCCAACACCCACTACTGCCACCGAAGTTCAGAAGCGGGCGAGCGCGCACCGCCTGCTAATTCGTCACTTCTGGCGCAAGCCGTTCACCCACTTTCCAGCCTTTTCCGCTGCGGACGACGACACTACTCCCCGCGCGACTGACTGGGCTCCTCGGCTGCTCGCGGTACCGGTTCCGCCCTTGTACGACGACGAAACTGATGCGTTCGTTGCAGCGGCCAAGGGGTTTTTTTCGAGCTGCACGGACCTATGGCCGTAGAGGTATCTCGCGAGTCGCCGATGCCGGAGAGCGACTCCTACCGCATCTGGGAGGACCCTCGCAACCTTGAATTGATCGGCGGAGCCTGGTGGTTGGTGGCTAGGCGTGGGAAACAGATCGTCGGCACCTGGCTAGTACCGATCGAGGCGATTGACTCCTCTCCGATTGCTCGCCGGAGGGTTCGAGCTCTTCCTTATTCCTCACCGCGCCTTACGGACTCTGACCCTCGTCGACGCAGGGAAGTCTGGCGTGAGCTCCTGCGGTGGGTCCAGACACATTGCACCGGTTTGGAGGTGCCACTCGCTCCTGATTTCGCAGATCTCGGTGCGGTCTGCGAGATCGGAGGTTTCCTGGAAGCTCGGCACACGCACGTGATCGACAGCCATGAGTCGTACCGGGCCACGCAAAACGCCACGGTCCGCAACCACATCAAGAAGGCGAGCACCTGCGTCAGGACGGTGTGGCATCGCGACGTTTCGACGTTCAATTTTGGGGCTTCTGTCGTCGGCGCACCCGCAGACCACGTCCTAGTGCGCAAGCGCCTCTCGGCGGCACTGGCCGGGCGAGGGCAATGTGAAATCGTCGAAGCCGTTCACGAAGATGGGGCCGTCGGAGGAGTCGTGGTTGCAAGCTCGGCTGGCTACGCGATCATCATGCACTCGTGGTTCGACCGCCGTTGCGGGATACGGGGGATCCCATCGCTCCTAATCGACGAAGTCGTGACGCAGATTGCGAACAGGGACGACCAGTCAATCATCGATCTCGAGGGATCCGTCATCGCTTCGGTGGATTCCTTCATGGATGGAACGGGCGCGAGGTCCGCCCCATACGCAATCGCGTACTGGTATCGCGAACGCGAACGGCTGTGGGAGCGGCTGCAGCTATCGATGGACATCCCAGGGCGGGCACTCCCATGACTCCGGTCCATCCGGGCGAACTCCTCGCTGCGATGTATGACTGGCACAATGCGCACCTTTTGCGTCGTCAGACAGAAGACGTAGCGTTCTGGCTTCGAGCCTTCGGCAGTGGGCAGACCGTCGCAGTCCTCGGTGCTGGAACGGGTCGTGTCGCGATCCCGTTGGGTCAGGCGGGCATCGAAATAACTGCCGTCGATCGAGACCTTGCCCGTCTTCGCCGGATCCCGGGCGATGCGACGCGAGTCGTGTGCGCCTGCTTCGAGCGATTGCCCTTCAGAGGCCATTTCGATCACATTGTATTCCCCTACAGCAGTCTTCAGCTCTTCCCAACAGCCGACCTCGTTGGACCGCTACGTGACACAGCGTCTCTCCTAAAGAACGGGTCCCGAATCTGGGTCGACGTCAGCGACAACTTTGCGAAAAGAACGGAGCGAGACTGGTCCGTCGTACTTGAGGCGTACTGTGCGGATATTGGTGACACCGTGATCGAGTTCGAAAGAGGCACTCTTCACTCGGACCATTTTCAGATCGATTTGCGATATGTGGTAGGAGCGGTGATCGTCGCTCAGACTACGGAGCGATGGTACTTCCATTCCGACAGCGATCTACGTCTCGCGTTCGCCGAGGCTTCACTGCTAGTCAGGAAGGTCCTTCATGGATACGGATCGCCCAACACGACACACCGACGCATCTACGAACTGTCCAAGATCGATGATCGCATTCAATCGTGACCGGAGCTCGAGGTGCAGTCTCACCCTAACGTCAGACGGCGAGCCAGCTTGACCCTTGGTGTCGTCCCGGGAGCTTGGAGAGCCTCCAGGGCTGTATCGAAATCCGGGAGCGCGTAGACGTCCCCATTGGACATGAGCATCAAGAAGCGGTCAAGCCGAGCCAGGAAGGCACGGTCGTGGGACACGGCGAGCACTGTCCCAACGAACGTGTCCAACGCCGCCTCCAGTGCCTCCGATGAGTCGATATCCAAGTGGTCGGTCGGCTCGTCAAGCAATAGTAGGTTGCTGCCCTCTACTTCCAGCCAAAGGATCTCCAGCCTCGCTTTCTGGCCACCTGACAAGGTTTCGAATTCCTGCCGATACTCGCGTTGGAGTCCGTATCGAGCAAGGAGTGACATCGCCACCTGCTCTCCACCTCCTCGCGAGCCCACGATGTCGAGCAACTGTCGACCGCCAAAATCGGGTCGGTCGCCCACTTGAGTGAAGAGACCCGCAGACACGCGGTTCCCGATACGGACGGAGGGAAGACGGGCATGAGCAATCGAGCGAAGTAGCTGAGTCTTCCCGGCGCCATTCGGCCCGATGAGGCCCACGTGTTCTCCGAAAGTGATTTCTTCCGAGAACGGTCGGATTAGATCGCCGAGGCGGTAGCGCTCGAACACTACGGCGCGCCGGGCGCTGTCGCCGCCGCGTAGCCGGATCCCCACCTTTTGGGCTTGAGGGGGGGGTTCTGGTGGACCTTTCGCCATGAATCGCTTCCATCGGCTCTCTGCAGCATTCGCCTTCGGAGCGTTCTTGAAGTTGACGGCCGCACGTTGCTTCATGATCTTGTAGTGGCGATAGAGGCGCCTTTCCTCGTCGTTCCAGCGCCTGAGCTCGTCACCAAGCCTCTCGTGCCGATCATCCCTCGCCGCTGGGAACGACGAATATGTCCCGTGGTGAATCCAACAACTGCCGCCCTCGAGCACGATCAGTTTGTCCACTGCATTACCGAGAAGCGCGCGGTCGTGGCTCACGAGGAGGATCGTTTTAGGAGAGGCCTGTAGGGCCCGCTCTAGCCAGAGTTTTCCTGGTATGTCGAGGTAGTTGTCCGGCTCGTCCAGCAGGAGGATGTCGACCGTCGACCGCAGAAGGATTTCGAGGAGGACCCGTTTTCGCTCTCCCCCCGACAACTCCGATGCACGCCGTCCGGCCAACCCCTGCAGGTCGGTTCCCACCACAGTAGTGAGCGCTCGATCCCATTGCTGCTCTAGCTCATAGCCACCCCTGTCACCCCAATCTGAGAGCGCCAGGCTCAGTCTCACTCCGGCATCGGGATCGTCGCTCAGTGAACGCTCTGCCGCTAGCAGCTCCTCCCCGCTGGATCGCAGATCGGTGGGTGCGACCTCAAGAAGCATCTCTCGGATGCTCTGCTCTGGATCCTCGAAGCCGATGTCCTGCCGGAGATAGAGGAAGGAACCGCCGATAGCCGTCTCCCCGTCGTCCGGCGCGAGTTCGCCGGTGAGGATCCGGAGGATGGTGGTCTTACCGAGGCCGTTGTCACCAATGAGGCCAGCGTGATCCCCGATGCTCAAGCTGAACGAGAGATCGAAGAAGATTGTGTCACGCCCAGGAGGTGCATAACTTAGCTCCGAGACCTGCACGACGCTCTCACCCCTGCCCATTAAGCGCACCGACGAAATGCGGTGATCCGAGGGCTATGCGAACTCCGACACGCCCAGGCACAGAGAGTGACTGGCGGACGTTTGGCCTGGCCCGAGGAGCCAAAACCGGCGGGGCTGGCCGGGTCATCCCAGTCTCAAAGAATGCACTCGGAGCGCGACATGAAGGTCAGGATCGTCGACGTCGAGGAGCGTCGAGGTTTGTCCGGTCGGTGCTGATGGCTCGAAGAACGCACAGTTCTTCAGGTCATCACCGTACTTGGATTGGTAGACGATGCCGTTCCAGTGGCGACGACCGGCGACGGTCTGCTCGAAGAGGTAACGCGAGATCTCCTGGGTGAATGCTCGGGGGACTGACAAACGAATGGCGGCAGCGTCGAGGTCACCGATCTTGTGATGGACAACCCGAGCAGCCAACGCGGAGCGCAAGTCGGCCAAGGTCTCGTGCTGCCCCAGCTCGACGAAAGCGCCCTCTGGGTGACCTGTGCCAACGCACCGCTGCTCGACCCACTCCACCGGGACCACACCTGCACCGGGGGGTTCGCCGCCGTCTTGGGTGTCGCCTTCAATGCGGTCGCACTCCGCCAGCACCTCGGGATCCGGACGAAAGACCGCCAGGCACTCAACGAAGGTGGCTAAGCGTTGTGCGGACCCGTAGAGGACCCGATAGACACCCAACGGATCATCGAATCGATTCCCGAAGGTTCCGTCAGCGCCAGCGAACGACCAGTCCGGCCACGACCACGGATCCGGGCGCCGACCAAGCCGCCACACCGACTCGACTAAGTCAGCCTGTTTCACCCGCCGACGAGGAAGGCGCGTGCCGCACTCAACACCGCAGGGCCAACCTCCACCAAGTCGCCTTCCCGCAGCATTCGAATCGGCGAGCGATCCTCTAAATGCGGGTTGAGCCCCTGGAACCACGCCTGCACGACTCGCCGGGTGTCGTGCTCAGCGAGCAGTACGGCCACCTGCAGGGCGAATCGCAACCGATCCTCCACGTCAGGGGACTTGATGTCGCGGGTGCCCTCGGCCCACTGATGCACCGCTCGTGTCTCACGGACCCCGCCGAGGTAGGCCACCAGCCGAGGCGTTAGCAACTCGGCCAACTCCTTGACCATGGCGTCCAGGGGGGCCCGCATAGCGTGCTCGTGCGCCTTCAGCTCGGGACGGCTCAGGGTCGTATCAGCCATGACACAACTATAACCCATATCTAATCACATCCAAATCACAACACTCGCCCGACGCGAGGGTCAGGTTGCCGCTGTTCGCGTCGAAGGCTGGCCGACGACTGATCGAGCACACCTGGGACCGTTTGTCAGCTTGCTGCCGCCTGGTTGCCGGCGATCACTCGTTCAGCGAGCCACTGGTCCAAGTCGACTCGTCGGTACAGTCTTCTCCGACCGATGGTGAGGCTCGGGAGCTGGCCGGCGCTGGTCAGGTTCCCTAGGTGGTTGACAGAGATGCGGAGGTAATCGGCGGCCTGAAGCCGATCTAGAACTGCGGGTGTGATGGTGCCTGTTGTGTTCATAGAAGCGAGTATCCACCCCTATGTGCTGTGATGGTTGCATTCCCGGCTTCGCAGCCCTCAGGACCGCGAAAGTCCTGCTAGGAGCCGATTTGCGGCCCATTTGGCAACCTTAGACTGCCTCGTTGATGTCCGGCTGTTGCCAAATAGCGCCAAGCAATGCGAACTACTTTCTACGTGTGATTTGTGTCACTCGTCTGGGACTACTCGGCGGCGGATTTCGGCTCCGCCGCCCTGGTTCACGGAAACCGAATGGCCCTGACGCCGGCGTTGTCTGTCCTTCGCCGCCCCTGCCAGGAGCTCCTGGGTGGCCGCCGAAGGCCCTGCAGACGACGCTGGATAGACCAAGTGAGGTAGCCATCCGGGTAGCCATCCTGCGTGGTTCGCTGTGTGGTCCGATGGGTTCCCGTGTGGAGAAACGCCTACCGTTGCTGGGATCTTGGGTTTAGGAGGGTCCCCGTATGGCCTCCTGAGTCGCATGGCATGCAAGAGGTTCGTGGGTTCGATTCCCATCGCCTCCACTCGCCCAAACCAAACCAAAAAGCCCTGGTCAGAAGGTATTTCTGGCTGGGGCTTCGTTATGTGTCTCCCCGACGTAGCCAGTTTTAGCATAGCCTTTCGAGCGGTTGGCTAGCCGGCCTGCGCTGGCCGTTCGTCGATATCGACGGCGACGAGCCTGTGATCGAGGTGGCCGAGCGGGCGCAGGAGGTCAGCCAGAAGTACGTGGGCCAGGCCAGCCCCAAGACGAAGCGGTCCCGGCGGCGGATCGGCTTGCACCCGCTTCTGGTGGCGGCCCTGCAACGTCACCGCCAGGACATGCAGATGCTGGGGCTCTACGACCCGGAGAGCTTCGTGTTCTGCACCCGCAACGGCACGCCGTTCCTGTTGCGAAACATGCGTCGCGACTTCGGGCGCTTGTGCGAGCGGGCCGGTCTGGGCGCCGACTGGACGACATACGAGCTTCGTCACTCGTTCGTGTCGCTGGTGGCCGATCAGCTCGATGACCTGGTGAAGGTCGCCGACCTCGCGGGACACCGGGATCCGCGCACGACGCAGGGGTACCGGCACCCGGTCCGCTCGTCGCTTCCCCACGCGATCGAGGCTTGGGAGGCGCTGCTCGCCAAGCACGCCACCGCCTCGTAGGTACGGCAGATCGTGACCGTACCGCCGGCGCCCCGGGGCAGGAAGAAGCGGCTCATCCGTCTCGAAGAACCTCCAGACGAGCTGATGCTCGTCATCCGCGCCACTCCCGAGAGCCGATCCGCCGCCGTGGAGGAAATGGTTGACCGCGCTCTACTCTCCGCCGGGGTGTACGTGGTCGAGCGGCAGGAACGACGGGAGTTGCTATACGGCGTATCGGTCTTCGCTCATCGCCGGGACGAGGGCGCGGCCGGAATCCTGGAGCGCCTCCGCGCTGCACCGATGTTCGTCGAGGCGCCTGTCGGAGTGATCGCCGCGGCTGGGCTTGAAGTGATCCCGACCGGCAGAGCCTCGATCACTTCGACGTGCAGCTGATAGCAGGCGTGACCGAAGCTGACCCGCCGCCGTTGGAGGGCGAAGTCCGCAACGCGGCCAGGCGCCTGCTCGACGCCGCCGGGGAGATGCGCCCAAACCCGTTCTACACTGGTGACACCGGCGACTGGTCGGAGGAGAACTGATGAGGGCACCCTGGGAAAAGCCGTGGCACGTCGAGGAGGTCGACCCTGTCGTCCTCGAACGGCTGGCTCAGGCACACGTTCCTCACCCGAAGGCGCTCGCCATGGGAGTCGACATCATCAGTGACCCCCACGCGGAAAACGACGAGGGGTACAACTGGACCGTCCTCAGCCGCGCCCGGAACGTAACCGACGTGGTCCCGGGTTCGACCGTTGTTATGGGGAGCTCGATCGGCAACTACCTCGCCAAGGTCGTGGCATGGGACTTCGAGGTCAGTGAGGAGGACCCGATCGTGGTCCTGGACCTGCTACCCGTTACTCCGAAATCCTTCGCCGAGGCGCTTGCTCGCGCCGGGTCGTCGGCAGCCTGACGGACCGACTCCGCCCCGCTCAGGCTCCGCTCTTTCGGTTCCGGCTCTTGGCCCCACTGCGATGTTCGGGGCGGTACATGTAGTCGGGGTCGTCGAGGCGTTCGGCCACCAGGCCGCGGACTCCGACTTGGCGGAGGTGGTCGAAGAAGGCGCCGATCTCTTCGGCGGCCCGATCGACTCCGTCGGTGTAGTCGTCGAGGAGGGCCAGTAGCAGCTCCTTCCGTCGCTCGCGATAGCTGGCCTTCCGGGTCGGACCGGGCCGGCCGCTGATGTCCTCGACTGTGCGCTCGACCTGGTCGGGATCGTCGATGCCGAGCTGGCGGAGTCGGTCGTAGACCGGCTCGAGCTGGTCTTCTCGCCCGAAGACGATCCCGTATAGCTCGCTGACGATATTGGTGGTGTGCTGGATGGTGCGATGGTCGCCGGGAGGGGGGCAGGAAGAACCAGATGAGCGGCAGGTCGAACGCCAAGGCGAAGGCGAGGATCTCCTGGGCGTCGAATTCTCGGCGCCGGTCTCCGTCGTAGGCCCGTTCGATAGCCGAGATGCTCGCTTGTGGCAGTCGTTGCCCGAGAAGCGGTTCGAGGGCCTGCGCGGTCTCCTCTTGAGTCATTCCACGTAGTTCTCGGGCCCGGGTGGACGACCGATCGCGAGTATCAGTCCGGGGATCGGGTGCTGCTTCATGCCCGCTGCGGCCGGGCCGGTAGGGGGCTGGTCAACGGCACCACCGCCACTGTCACGCGGGTTGAACCGGCAGGGCTGACCGTTCGCCTCGACCGCTGTGGTGACGTGGCGATGCTGCCTGCCGCGTTCGTGACCGGCGCCCGCGAGGACGGCTCACCCAACCTGTCCCACTCGTGGGCCCGCACCGTCGACGGCGCTCAGGGCGGCACCTGGGAGGCCTGCCACCTGCTGGGCAGCTCGGCGTTGGACGCCTACCGCGGCTACACCGGCCAGTCCCGCTCCCGCCAGCCCACCCACACCTGGAACACCACCCGGGTGGCGGTGGTCGACCACGGCGGGATCGTCGCCGATCAGCGGGACGGGGCCGAGCAGGTAGCCGACGCCCTGGCTCGCCAACCGGATCCTTCTATGGCGGCCCGCAGCGACCCGTGGGTCCTCGACCGCCAGCTTCGCCAGCTGATCGCCGAGCACGAACGGGTCCTCTCCAGATGGCCCCCCGACCGTCAGAATGCCCTGGCTGGCGCCATCGACGAGTTGCACTCGGCGCGCAGCTGGTTGGCGAACATGACGCCGTCGCGGCTTGCAGCGCACGCGAGCTCGAGGAACTGGGGCCCTTCGCCGGGTTGAGCCGTCGAGGCCGGGACCAGCGCCGCGTCCTGCCGGAACGGCTGGAGTCCGATACCCGGCGGGCGGTGGCCGCTCGTGACCGCTTCGACGAGGTCGCCGGCCGGGTCCAACGGCTGCGGGACGAGCAGGAGGAATACGGGCGGTTCGAGACAACCGAATGGGCCGAACTCGCCCAGCAAGCCAGCGTCGTCCTCGACCAGGTGCATCAAGCCGAACGGCACCGCGCCGCCAGACAGCGCACGCCAAGCCAATGGCAACAACCGCGGCCATGGATCGACCGTGCGGCCGAACGAGAACCGCCAGGCATCAGTCTGTAGGGCCTCGAGGGCGGACGCCGTAGTCCTTCCCGGGCTGCCGGCGACGAGACTGGAGCGCCAATCCCGTTCGCCCTGAGCAGGCATCGCCATGCACAGGTGCCAATCACCCCAGCGCTGCCCGGCGAAAATTCCGCGCTCGCGTTATGCAGCCACCCGCCCCGCGCGAGCAGCCTCGTCGCCGCGCCCCGAGCTGACGTCGATCTGGCGCGGATTTCTGCCGCACCGGGTATCGGCGGGCCGCTTCCAGATCAGATATTCGGCTCTAACCAAATGGTGCGAGTTCGCGCGAAGGCGCTCGCGTTCCTAGCGGTCGAAGGTAGCCGTCACACCTGACGGCAAACGGTCTCCGTGGCGTTCAGTTGCAACAACAGCTCGCGAAGTTGGCTATACGGGACCTGGCCGAGTTCTTCTTCTAACTCGTGCTCGATCGCCGTGACTGACTGTCGGATGGTCCGGCGCAGCGCCTCACCGCGTTCGGTTAGCTGGACCCGCTTCGAACGAAGGTCATCTGGGTCGTCCTCGCGGAGGAGGTAGCCCATCTGCTCGAGCTGACCCAGCAGATAGTTCATAGCCTGGCGTGTCACACCGGCCTCGGCCGCTAGGTCGGAAGGCCGGCGTCCGCCGGGTCCGGGGTAGCGCAACACGGCCAGGTGGGCGGGCACGAAGTCGTTGAACCCGGCCGCGTTCGCCTCGGCCACGATCCGGTGGTGAACCGATTCATAGGGCATCCGCAGCAGGGCGCCTATCAGCGGAGGGCGGGCAGGAGAAGAAGTTTGAATAAAGACACTTTACAATCAAGGAGCGCAGGATATACAGTGGTCAAGTCGCTTTACTGCTTCTCTGAGAGGAGACCACGTGTCCGCAGCCACCAAGACATTGATCCGCACGCCGGGCGTCGATGTGCAGTTCCTCATCGACGCCGAGGACTCCGGCTGCAGCACCACCGCGTTCATCGCTCGCATCGCGCCAGGGGCCCAGACCCCGCCGGCGCATCTCCACGAGACCTGGGACGAGACCGTCTACTGCACCGAGGGCATCGTGACTTACACCATAGAAGGGACCAAGTACGAAATCTCCCAGGGCCAAGCCCTCTGCGTGAAGCGTGGGAAGCCTCACAAGTTCGACAACCTCTCCAACGACGACGCTTGGATGCTCGTGGTCTCAACCCCCGGCCTCTTTGAGGAGGATTACTTCCTCAGCATCGCTGAGATACTCAACGCCGCCACCAGCGGCCCGCCCGACTTCGCTGCCCTCTTGGCGGTCCAAACTCGACACGGAGTTACGCCCGTCAAGGGCTGAGGCCAACTCGGACGATGGCCGACCACAATCGCCGGATCACGGACGCACAGAGCGCCACTTCGAGCAGGTTTGCCGGAGAACGCTGAATCGGCATCGATCTGGGCGCCGTCTCAGGCTGGTTCCCAATCCCCGTCAGCAATCTTGGTCGCAAGGCCTCGTGCCGCAAGCTGCGCGTCCCCTCGGTCCCTGAACTCCGCGACAGTCGTGCCCCCGGGCGAAGGCTTCCATCCCCGTCAGTGACACCCGAGACTGGTCAAGATCGATCGCATCGACGCGCCATCCCCTCTTGCGCCTAATCGCCCAGACGTGGAGCGGAATGCCAAAAAGCGCCCAGACCGCTCCCCCGAAACTCGGACCGGACGGAAGGCCGTTCGCACGGACGGCCACCAAAAGGCGCTTGCCACCAGGACTGCGTACCAACTCCACCTTCGGCCAGAACGGCAGAATCGTGACTCCCTCGAAGCTCCGGTCCTATTCGGGAGGTACGCCGTCAAGACGAAGCCATCGCCTCGGCGACTCGGTCACTGGGCCGATGCCCGAACAATCTCCACACATATAGTGTCGCACCCGAACGGTCCATCCCGAGCGGTTCAAGGGACCTTCCGAGCGAAGACGCCAGCGGGCCGATTCGGCGATCGAGCGTGCCTTTCCTTCCTCTCCTGCGCTCTTGGAACCAGGACATAATGCCCGGGCGCCCAGAGGGATCCGAGAAAGTATTGTACAAAAGACGGTCATCTTTTGTACAATACCGGTATGACCTCAATGAGCGTGAGTGAGGCGCGGGAGAAGCTCGCCGAGATAATCGATGTGGCCCAGTCTGAGGCGGTTTTCCTCGAACGTTACGGACAACCCGCAGCCGTTTTGCTCAGCCCGGAGCGATACGAAGAGCTCCTCGAAGCCTTCGAAGACGCCGAAGACGTGGCCGCGTTCGATGCTGCCATCGCTGAAGAGGGCAAGAACGTCCCGTGGGAGTTGGTGCGCGCCGACCTCGGCTGGACGTGAGCCGTTACCGGGTCGAGGTTCGCCCGGCGGCGGTTAGGGCTCTGCGCAATATCGATCGGAATGCCCGACCCAGAATCGAGGGCGCCATAGCGCTGTTGGCAGAGGATCCCCGGCCGCCGGCATCTAGGCCACTTCGAGGTCGGGACGGCTACCGGGTCCGCGTCGGTGACTACCGGATCATCTACACGATTCAAGACGATGTATTGCTCATAGTCGTCGTCACCCTGGGCCACCGACGCGAGATCTACCGGTAACGCAGAACATCGCGCTGGACGACCGATCCTCCTGGACTTGACACGCTCCGAATCGGCGGTATGAGTGACGAGGGGGTACCAGCGTCTGGTGGCCGGAGACGCACAGATTGGCGGCGCAGACGCACAGTGCGGACCACGGGGAACCTTCCTACGGTGGTTGTCTCATCCATCCGGTGGCCTCGTCTCCCGAGTCCCATCGATTCGGGAGGTATGCCGACCACCATTCCATCGACTGCTGTCGTCGTCTACGACCCTGATCTGGTCGATTCTGAACATGTGGCGCTGGCCGGGTTCCCGGCGGCTATCGGGGCCTCACCCAAGACGCCTACGCCTGGGATCTTCGGCAGTTCGTGGCCTTCTGCGATCAGCGCCACCTGGGGCTATTCGAGGTCCGCCGAAGCGATATAGACAAGGGTTGATACCGGTGGCCGAGCTGACCGTGAACCGCCGCCAGGCGAACCCGGTCGAACGCGAGGCGCTCACCATGTTCCGCCAGGGACACATCGACACCAGCCAGGAGCTGCGCGACCAGGCCGGCTGGGAACACCACCACGCCGACCGGAACGAGGCTCTGGATGCCATGGCCGCCGCCGTCCTCGCCGACATCGACATCTATGGCCCCGAGGGGGTGGCCGCGTTGGCGGTCACCCACACCGACTGTGAAGCCATCGCGGACCGCATCCGCGCCGACCTGGTCTCACAAGGAGTCATCGCCGGCCTAGTGCTGGAAGGGCCGGGCTGGGCCAGTGTTCGCAGCTATCAGACCGGGGACCGGATCGTGTTGCACGCCCACGCGGAACTTCAAGACGGTCGCCACCTCACTAACGGGACCGTGGCCACCATCACCGAAGTCACCCCGACCGGGCTCACGGTACGGGACAGCGCAGGGGCGGCGGCGGTGCTCCCAGCCCGGTTCGTAGCCGAACGAGGCGCCGACGGCCGGCCGAGGGTGTCGCACGCGTGGGGTCGCACCATCGACGGGATACAGGGCGGCACCTGGGCCCAGGTCCACCTGCTGGCCACCCCGGCGTTGGATCGCTCCCGGGGCTATGTCGGCCAGTCCCGCTCGATCGCCCCCACCCACACCTGGAACACCACTTCACCGCGTGCCGATGACGGCGATCACGGCGGGCGGGTCGGCGGCGAGGGGTATTCGACGCCGGCAGAGGTGATCGCGGCCGCGTTGGCCCGGGCCCAGCCCAAGACCTTCGCCGCGGTCGACGACCCCTACCGCATCGACGCGGACCTCCGCGCCGAGCGCAGGGCGCACCGGGACCACCTCGCCCACCGTCCCCCCGACGTCAGCGACCACATCGACGCCGCCGACAAGGTCATCGCCGGCCGCCAGCAGACTCTCGCCGACCTCGAGGACCAGGTGCGCTACTGGCAGGACCAGCAGGACGCCAACGCCGGGCTACGCGGTATCACCCCCGGCCGACGTGAGAAACATCACACCGCCGCCCGATACATCGAGAACCTCGGCCCCAGCCTGCAGCAAGCACATCACCACCTCACAGCCGCCATCACAAAGCGAGACGCCCTGGTCGCCCAGCAGGCCGACCGTGAAGTCTTCGACCGCGACAACCACTGGCGCGTCGAGCGCCTCGATCAGCTGCAAAACCAGCTAGACCGGCACTGGACCGACGCCGTCATCCAAGCCGCCCGAGACGGTCACCCCACCGCCTATGGCACCCAGCTCCTCTACGTGGCTCGACGCGACCTGGCCAAGGAGATCAACGACGGCCAAGCCGTTGCAGACTCCGGGCCACCCGTCGACTTCGACGCCATCCGAGATCTACAGATGCTCCACCGGGCGATCCCCGAGGCTGCCCAACACCAAGGCGTGGTGCGCACCGCCGCTCAGGCCCGTCCGGCACCCGGACGGAGCGCCCATGCGTCCCACCAGCACGTCGCCAAGACGGGCGCATCCCGTGGTCCGACCGTCGGCACCTGAGCGAAACCGTCCCGACCTCGAATGGTTTGCCGGTGTTGTCCAGATCTCGCGGCGGCCACACTCTTTGACCGTCGGCGACAACTCCGGCGACCACCGAAGTGGGGCAGGACCGAACACCGAAAAGCCAAAGGCGGCACGTAGGTCCCCCTGGCGGGGGACCTCAACCATTGTCGGGCGCCGCGACATGCTTACCGCGCTGGTGTCAAGGCCAAGCCCACGGGCGGCCTGCGGCCGGCCTTGACACCACCTTGTCGCCGGTCACGCCCGCCTTCAACGTCGTCTCGTGATCGGACGGCGCGGTGCTTTACATGATCGGGGTGACCACCGCGATCCCGGCCGCCTGGGCGCCGTCGATCATCCTGGTGTCATAGGTAACCAGTCCATCCAGGTCGTCGCCCAGCTCCAGCGCGGCGGCCAGGTGCAAAGCATCGAGAGTCCGGAGCTGCGGTGGCTCCAAACTGCCCGCCAGAAGGAACGTCGACGGTGCTGGCGTAACCAGCGACACGACGTCGAGGGTCTGGTTCACCACCGCGGTATCGACACCGAGGCGCCGGGCGGCGCGCATTGCTTCGCTGCGCAACAGCTGGGATGACCAGCACGGCCCCGACGACGTCATCCACCCCCTCATGGCTGTCGATTCCGGCTCGGAGACGACCAGCTTCAAGAACGCCGACGTGTCCAGATAAAACACCATCTACCGTTGTCAGCGTTCGGCGCGCAACTCGTCGAGGACATCGGAACTGTCCCTCGCTGAGACAGTCGGCTCCGCCAGGTCGGCGACCGTGCGGGAGGCCGGCTGGACCCGGCCCGAGGCCAGCAGCGCCCCCGCCCCGGTGGCGGACGACGGTGGGGCCAGAACAGCCACCAGGCGGCCCCGGTCGGTCACGCCCAAAGTCTCACCGCGCTCGACTCGGCGCAGCGCCGCCGAGGCGTGCTGCTGTAACTCCCGAACACCGATCAACTCCATGTGCGTCAAACGTAGCACAAAGAGACTGTGATCGTCACCGACCAGAACATCAACAACCATCCATACCAGCAGCCACCAAACCAGGATCACAAGAGTCGAGAATCGGAATCACAAGAGCAGAGAATCACAGGAGTCAGAGAGTCACAGGAGTCAGAGAGTCACAGGAGTCAGAGAGTCACAGGAGTCAGAGAGTCACAGGAAGCAGACAGTTGCCATCCCCGTCGGGATGGGCACTAGAGAGCAGCCCAGGCGGAGCGAACCGTCTGAAGAGGTCCTCACAGCGTGCCCGGCCTTAGTCTTGGCGTCCTGGCGCTCTCCCGGCCGCCGCGCCAGATCTGGCCGCACCATTGCCTGCCTGCTGACGCGCGGCGTTAACCTCGAAGGGCTGCGAGGAGCCGGTCCCGTAGGTCGGTGGAAAGGAATCCGAGGCGTTCGATCACGAACTCCCCTGCGGCCCGGCTTCGCATGGCAGCCTTAGTGGCCGTCCGGTAGTCGCTGGTCGCTGCCAACTCCTGTGCCCACGCTTCGAGATCAGCCCGGGCCGCGGCAACCCGCTCGTCTTTCACGACCTTCACAGCATCGTCGAGGCGGCGCTGCACCTCGAACACGGCGTCGCGGCGAGCCATCGCCTCGGGATCATCCCAGGCCATGCTGTTGCCGGCAACTTTGGATGACAACGGTTTGGCAGGTTGTGCGAGGACCGTTCGGCGTTGTCCATCGGAT
>Ga0302325_10009233_pt1 | contig 21554 bp, 21 predicted proteins | sample Palsa_T0_2_FD_201948 | JGI IMG/M metagenome (GOLD analysis project Ga0302325, IMG submission 201948) | Peat permafrost microbial communities from Stordalen Mire near Abisko, Sweden - Palsa_T0_2 | ecosystem: Environmental > Terrestrial > Soil > Palsa > Peat permafrost | place: Sweden: Abisko...
CCTGGCGGCATCGTTCAGTTGAAGGATGTTGGCTACGCCGAGTTGGGCGCGGAGACTTATTCCACGGACCTTAACTATAACGGGGCCGACGCGGTAGGTATTGGCGTGCAGCAGCTGAGCAACGCCAATGCGCTGGAGGTGGACCGCGCAGCCAAGGCGGCGTTGGACGAGCTAGCGAAATCATTTCCGCCGGGCATGAAATACGAGATCCCTTTCGATACCACCACGGTCATTGGCGATTCCATACGCGAAGTCGTGGGCACTCTGGGCGAAGCCATCGTAATCGTCATTATCGTGATCTTTCTCTTTCTCCTTGACTGGCGGGCAACCATCATTCCCGCCATCACCATCCCGGTCTCTTTGATCGGCACCTTCGCCTTCATCAAGATCTTTGGTTTTTCCATCAATTCGCTGACCATGTTCGGCATCACGCTGGCCACCGGCCTGGTGGTGGACGATGCCATCGTAGTCATCGAAAACGTGCAGCGCCATATCAACGAAGACCACTCCAATCCTCACACGGCTACGTCCGTGGCGATGGCTGAGGTCACCAGCGCGGTCATCGCTACTTCGCTGGTGCTCATCTCCGTTTTCGTGCCAGTCTCTTTTTTTCCCGGCACCACCGGCATTCTCTACAAGCAGTTTTCTCTCACGATTGCATTCTCAATTGCCATCTCCGCCTTCAACGCGCTCACCTTGTCACCGGCGCTGGCAGCAATCTTCCTGCGGGGCGAGAAACACAAAAAGGGTCTGTTGGGGTTGATCGATCGCGCGATCGTCTCCACCACGGTTTTCTACGGCAAAGCGATTCGCCAGGTGTTGCGGTTGCGCTATGTGGTGCTGCTGCTCTTTGTCTGCGGCCTGGTGGCGACCGTGTATCTGTATAACCACACCCCGAGCGCTTTCCTGCCGACGGAAGATCAGAATTATCTGATCTGCGTTGTACAAACTCCGCCCGGCGCGTCGCTCACTTATACCTCCGACGTTGCGCAAAAGGCAGTAGACATCATGCGCAAGGACGATGACGTCTACGGGACCTTTGCCATCATGGGATTCAGTCTCAGCGGCGGCAGCGCGTCGAACTATGGGGTCATCTTTGTTCCGCTCAAGTCCGTCGACTTGCGCAAGAAAAAGGGCCCCGGCCATTCGGCTGCGGATGTCTACGCTACGCTTGCGCCGAAGCTATTCGGCGTGCCGGGCGGACTAGTGGTTATCTTCGAAGCGCCGGCTATTCAAGGGTTAGGTAACTTCGGCGGATTCGCTTTCGAACTCCAGGATCTGGGGCGCAATACGTTGCAGGATCTGGACCGCGTGGCCCACCAAATCATCGGCGCAAGCCGGCAGGACAATAAACTGGTCGGTTTGTACACCAGCTACACGGCAACCGATCCTCAGCTGCTGATCACGATCGATCGCGTCAAGGCGGAAGCCCTTGGTGTCCCCATAAGCCAGATCAATTCCGCACTGAACGTCTACATGGGCTCCGCATATATCAACGATTTCAATTACAACAACCGGTCCTATCGGGTTTACGTCCAGGCTAGACAATCCGCTCGCATGACCCCGGGGGATCTGCGAAAGTTCTATGTGCGTTCCAACTCAGGGCAAATGGTGACGCTCGACAATCTGGTGACGATCGCGCAGCAATCGGGACCGCAGGTCATTAGCCATTACAATCTCTTCCGTTCGGCGGAAATTGATGGCTCTGCCGCTCCCGGCTCCAGCACCGGAGAAGGCCTGGCCAACATGGAAGCTTTGGCCAAGAAGAACATGATCCAGGGCATGACCTACTCCTGGACCGGGCTGTCGCTCGAGGAGATCGAGGCTGGCGGAAAGGCCGTGCTCATCTTCGGCCTTGGACTACTGGTGGTTTACCTCACTTTGTCGGCCCAGTATGAGAGCTTCGCTCTTCCCTTCATCATCCTTCTGGCTGTACCTACGGCAGTGTTGGGAGCACTGGGATTGGTCACCCTGCGCGGGATGGCCAATGATGTGTACTGTCAGATCGGGCTGGTGATGCTGATCGGCCTGTCGGCGAAGAATTCGATTTTGATCGTCGAGTTTGCCGAGCAGATCCGCGGGCAGGGCAAGTCGATCTTCGAAGCCGCCATTGAAGCGGCCGAGCTGCGTCTCCGGCCTATTCTGATGACCTCGTTTGCCTTCATCCTCGGTGTGCTGCCGCTCTACTTTGCCACCGGCGCCGGCGCCCTGGGACGGCGTTCTGTAGGCACCACGGTGGTCGGTGGCATGTTGGTCTCAACCATTCTGAATCTGATCTTTATTCCGGTGCTTTATGTGCTCGTGAAGTCGGGTCTGGAGCTCTTCAGCCGCAAAGCATCTCGGGCTGAGGCGGCGACGGCGCCTGCGCAGCTGTAGAAATTTCTGTAAGGGACGCGAGAACCGCAGGTCTCTTCACTACGGTCCAGTCCCACGGCAAGGCGGGGCAGCCAACTTGCCTATGACGAGCTGAGAAGAAAATAACACTGCAAAACCGCCATGGATCCGAGGCCCGGAGGGCCGGCCGCGAAACGTGAGCCCAGCCCGGGAGGGCTGGGAATCAATCCCGAAGATGATGGGAGCGCCGTAGGCGCGGCACTAAACCTGGACCCGCTCGCACCTACGTCATTAGGACCGGAGCGTAGGGAAGTGAAGAGACTTGCGGTTCCTTTAGGGCGCTTGCGAGGCCAGGTAACCGGTGATAGCTACAATGTCGGCAATGGTCAGTTTGGCCACGACCCCTTTCATCATGGGCGCCATTGCGCCGTTGCGGGAACCGTTCTGAAAGTCAAGGATCTGCCGGGTCATCTGACTGGGCGAGCGGCCCGCAATCGAAGGAATGTTTCCTGTGCCCTTTAGATTCGGACCATGGCACATGGTGCATGCCATCGTCGTTCCGTTGTCACCCGTGGTTACCAGAAGCTTGCCTCTCTCCAGGCTCCCCTTGGGCACGTAGGCGATGAAGCCCGATGTTGGGTCGCGGAGTTCCGTCCTCTCCAGGTTTTCTGAGACCTCGATCACACGGTCGCCGATCGGCTCGCTCCCACCGCCATCGATCACGACCATCATGCCTCCCTCGGGCTTGGTCTTCGGCACCTGGTCCACTTCGACTACGCGAATCCAGGGCTTCAAGGGGATGGAGGAGAAATAGGCGGCGGCCGCTTTCACATCCTCGTCGCTGGTCGATTTGGCCAGCTTCACCATGTTGGTTACGGAGAGCATCTCCGGATCCGAGGCTTTGCGTAATCCACTCTTGAAGTCGGCCATCTGCTGAATGATGTATTCCGCAGGCAGGCCGGCAACGCTCGCGTTCTCCGGACGCCCCTGACCGTTCGGCAAGTGGCAGTGACCGCAAGAGTACACATCGGGTTTGCGTCCGTGAACCACCACCTCGGGCATCGGCGGGTGGGCATCCGGATACCAATCCGGTACGACGAAGATATTGCCGATCTCCGCCTTGGTGTAGCTCGCTTTGCTGCCGGGGAGGTGTTCCACCTCGGTACCGGTTGCGGAGGAGATCGGTGCAAAGTGACCTGGGTAAGCCCAGATCGGCAGATTTTCCGGTTGCTGCGCCGTAGTCGCGGTGACCGTCAGAAGCAGAGCAGCCACCGCAGCGTATCCATGTCTCATCGTTGAGGCAGGATAGCAACTATCTCATCCCAGCGCCAACCGGTCCTCTCGGGTGGCAGAGTCCAGCGCCTGGCGGAGCTGTTGGTTTCTGGCTAGCAGTTCGGCAACCAGCCGCTGCAGTCGAGCGTTCTCGATTTCCAGTTCGGACGCCCGTACGTTTGGTTCAACATATGCAGTCTTCATTCGACCTCAAACCCTCTGCTGCTCCGGTTGGAATTCCCGACGACCGAAACACCCTCGCATGCCCCGGCTGAATTTTTCGCGTTCTTCGGGAGACATCTTCTCCCATCGTTCTCCCATGCGGCGCCGCCAGTGGATGTTCCTGCCCCCGCGGAAACCTCCACCAAAAAGAATCTTGCTCAGCAGCAGGAGGCCGACCGCCTGCCAGAATGTAATGCTGTGCCACCCGAAGATCGAGGGCATGAGCACATTCCACAGGCCCTTCACAATAAATCCAAATAATGCAACCCCTGCGGTAGCAATTGCAGCAATCTTTACTCCTCTATACAGCCATCTTGCCTTCATTTTTTGGTCCTCATTTCTTTCCTCAATTCCTTACAAACTCGTCGTAGATCGACTGCAGCCTCTGGCGCAGATAGAGCACGGCATAACGCTTACGCGCTAACAGCGTGTTGAGGCTCACTCCGCTTTCGGCCGCCAGCTCTTTGAAGCTGTAGCCTTCCCATTCATGCTTGATGAAGGCCGAGCGTTGTTCTTCCGGCAATTCATCCAACGCTTCGTCCAGTTCGTCCAGCAGAACGCGGCCGGCATAGACCGCCTCCGGACCGCTCTCGAGCGATGGAAGCAAGTCGACCAGCAGAACACTCTCTTCGCCCCCGTCGCCATAGGCAGGTTCGCTGAGCGACTCGAGTTTCTTGCCGCGAAAGCGGTCGATGATCCGATTCTTCGCCACGCGGAAGAGCCACGCACTGACTTGCTCGATAGGCTTGAGCAGCCGGTATGCTTCGACCAGTTCGCTGAAAACGTCCTGAAGAATGTCTTCGGTGGCATCCTGATCCACCACACGCTTGCGGATGTAGCTGCGAAGGCGCGAACCATCTTTCTCAATCGCCTGCGCGATGAGCTGGTCCTGTTCGGTTGTTATCTCATCCAGACTTGGCATTCCATACGCCTACTGTGAAGACGGAATCAGTGGGGGAATATTGTAGGAAGGCGGGAAAAACTTCGCATAACGCAGAAGGGCCCCGCCAGGCGGCGGAGCCCTTCTTTCCGTAAAGGATGGAACCTAGACGTTGAAGGAGGAACCGCAGCCGCAGGTACTCTTCACCGCGGGGTTATCGAATTTGAATCCAGCCGCCTCCAGGGTCTCCACATAATCGACCACGCAGCCATTCAGGTACATCAGCGAGGTAGCATCGACAAAGACCTTCAGATCGTCAAACTTGAAGACCTTGTCCATCATGCCTGCCTGGTTCTCGAACGACATGGAATATTGGAACCCGGAGCATCCGCCGCCCACTACCCCAATGCGAAGACCGGCCGGCAATGGATCCTGGGTCGCCATGATTTCATGGACCTTAGCCACCGCCTGCGGGGAAAGCGTCAGGGGCATGGACACGGGATTGAGGTTGGTTACTGGTTCGGCGACGCTTGACATAGTGATCTCCCTCTGCTGCCTGCAGTTTCTAGTTTAGACCCGGTCGCCGCTGAGGACAAGCCGGAATCGCCTACAACAATAGATGCGTTCACGGCGGCTGAGACTCAAGCCTTACAGGCTGCGGAAAAACTCCGTTTTGTATCAGGGCACGACTTTAATCGGGCCGTAAAGGAATAAGAATACATCGGGCTTTAGCCCCTGAGGCTTTCCACCCGGTGCAGAGCCTTTTCCGCAGCCTCCTTAGTGTACCGTCACCTTGGGAGCGATCTCGTCGAATTGATGCTCGCTCAGCACCCCGGCGTTCACCAGGTCATGGGTGGATTTGTAAGGCCGGTGTTGAATGATCTGTCTCGCTTTAACCACGGAGATTCCCGGTAAGGAGGTCAAATCGGCCTCCGACGCGCCATTCAGGTCAACCCGCGCGCTGTCTGCGGGTGTCTTGGTGTCTAAACCTTGCTTTACGCCGGCCGCGACGTCATTCACGGTTTGCTCGGCATTGGCCGCGGCCACCCGGGCCTGGGCGAGAGCCTCTTTCGACGCCTGTTTGGCGTTTTCCGTCGCCTGGGCGGCTTGCTCCTGCAGGTGCTGGTCTGAGGGAGGCGGGTTGTTGCAGGCAGCCAGCAAGGCCAATCCAACGACTGTTGATATTGCCAAAACGCGCTGTTTTCCTTGGACGTTCATTTTCTTTCTCCTCAATTGCTTACAACTTGAGAGGTTCCCAAAGTGAGCCGAGTTGCCGGGAATCCGCCCGGTAAATGAGAAATCTCTGGGCAATCGCCCCTTTTCGGGTCTATATTTTTTAGCCGTAAGCCCCTTCTACCCTCCGAGCCCACCAATTCTGGACCCGCTCGGTATCTGGGACTGCTGATCTCGGGAGGTAATTATGCATATGATTCCAGTGTTGTGGATAACCTGGGGAATATTCGCGGCCATTCTGTTGAGTCTGCTGCTGTATCGGGGAACCATCACCCGCTACGAAGACGACCAGCTGTTTCTGGACGATATTTCCGATCGCCAGCACAAGGAAAACGATGCGATTATCCGCAAGTTGGCCAAGATCCAACCCTTTTTGAGGGTTTTTACCGGGGTAACCAGCATTTTGACCGCGGCCATCATTGGCATTTACGCCTGGGACGCTATTAAGACTTTCTACATGTAGGAGGCGGAGCGCCTGAATCACGTGATTCGGGCGGTGGGGAGAGTGTTTATTCCACTTGCTTGAGTGTACCCCTGGCGGTGACTTCGATTTCAACCTGCTTGCTCACTTTGAGCATGAACCTACTGGGATTCTTCATTCCCCAATCGACATAGGGAACCGTAAATTGCGTGGTTGCCGTGACCACGCCCGCGGCAACCTGCACCTTGAGTGGCAGATCCAGGGGATGATCTGCTCCGTGGATGTTGAATGTCCCTACCCCTTGCAAGTCCTGGGTCGCTTCTCCCGCCTCGAATGCGCCTTTGATCTGGCTGGGATGGAAGAAGATGGCGGGGTAGCGATTGCTTTCCAGCACTTCTTCCTGCATGCGTTTGTCGCGGGCCGCGTTTCCGCTTTCTCCGGTGGTTGCGTCGACCAGAATCTCCCCTTCCGCCACGCCCGTTGCGGGGTTGAAGAACAACTCGCCGCTTTTCAGTTTGAAGGTGCCATGGGTGGTATGCAGGCCGCCGCTCAGGGTCCAGTGGATCTTTGTTTGCGCTGGGTCGAGTACTATTTTCAGGCCCCGGTTTTGCCCGTGATTTTGCGCGCCGGCAAGCGGAGCCAGGAGAACAAGAAGAGCTGCAATGATGCGAGGCTTGCATCGCATACCTAGGCCACCTTCCGGGCAGGTTCGTCGCAAAACAGGAAATCTCTTAGAGTGCGCTCCCCAAGATGCAAGGCCAGCAAATGAGCGAAGAGTTGGGGCCGGGCCGAGAATAATCCCATGGCCCGCTCCCGCAACCACGGCCAGGCATCCATGCTGAGCATCGCTCTGGACATGTGATGCGGCATCCGGAGAATCGCCGGATGACCGGCTTCATAAACGGATAAGTTATCGACTGCGATGGCTTCGGCCAACAGCCGCGCCTGGCGGAAAGAGAGCGCGATCCCTTCTCCAGTGATGGCGTCGGCGGAGCCGGAGGCGTCGCCGGTGAGAGCCACATTGCCCGCAGTCACACGGCGCAGCTTGCGGGTGGTGGTCAGTGCTCCGCGCATCTTGCTCAGCTCGTCTGCCCCCTCGAGATGCGCCCGCAACGCCGGCAGACTGGCCAGAACCGCCTCCATTCTTATCTCGGGCGAGCGGGCGACAGTGGCCACGCAGATTTCCTCCGGGCCGACGGGGGTAATGTAGGCTTGGCCCAACTCGCCCCAGTGCACCTCCACCATGCGGCTCCAGGGCCTCACCCGGTAATGACAGCGGGCGCCGAAGCGGCGGCTGAGGATGTTTCCCTGTCCCAGGCCAATCGACTGACGCACCCGGGAAGATTGGCCATCGGCGCCGATGGCATAGCGGTAGGAGCAGGATTCGCTATCCAGGGTCCAGATCCGGGTCCAGGGCTGGTTCGGATTCTGGGTTGCGGATATCCGGCTGCCCCAAGCCAGTCTCACGCCCAGCTCCCGGCATCGCTCCACCAGTAGCGCATGGAGCCGCAAGCGGCGGATCCCCATGCCAGTCCCGCGCTCGAAATGGGCGGCCACGCAGTGGCGTCCGGAGAGAAAAGCGATGCCGTCGAAGGCCGCGCCATCCTGGGCCGTCACCTCGATGCCGAGCGCGGCCAGGTCCTTCTGCGCATCCGGCATGAGGCCCTCTCCACACGCCTTGTCGATAGGTGGACAAAGGGCATCGGCGACAAGAACATCCAGGCCTTTTTGCCGCAATGCGATGGCGGCTGCAAGCCCAGCGGGACCGCCTCCGGCGATGATTGCGTCACAGCGGATCAATCCGGGCTCTCCTGTCCTACCACTCCAGCAGCAGCATCTCCGAACAAAAACCCGGCCCCATGGCGGCCAGTACGCTGCGCGCTCCCAGCCTGGGGCGACGATGGTTCATCACCTCATCCAGCACTACGAGCACCGAGGCAGATGATAGGTTGCCCACGCGCTGCAGTGCGTCCCACGAGAGTTGCAACTCGCCATTGCGCAGGTCGAGTGCATCGGCCACTGCCTCGAGGACCTTAGGACCGCCCGGATGCATGATCCAGGAGTCGACCTGGCCGCGAGTCATCCCATGTTGGGCGAGGAAGGCATCCACATCCCGTCCCAGATTTTCCCTCACCACGGTGGGCACATCGGGGGAAAGCACAACCTGGAATCCCTTTTCGGAGATCTTCCAGCCCATCACGTCCTGGGTGTCGGGATAAAAAGAAGAGGCAGTGCCGAGAATTCTCGGACCCTTGAGCTTGACTTGGTCACCGGCCACCAGGACTGCAACCGCTCCGTCTCCGAAGAGACCGGTAGCGATCAGGTTGGCGACGGTGAAGTCGTCCCGCTGCCAGGTGAGGGAACATAGCTCGACGGAGAGCAGCACCGCGACCTGGTCGGGATAGGCGCGCACGTAGTCGGCAGCGCGAGATAGGCCGGCGGCCCCGGCCACGCAACCCAAGCCGAAGATAGGGTTGCGCTTGATTTGCGGATTAAGCCGCATGCGATTGACCAGGCGGGCATCGACCGAGGGGCTGGAGACTCCGGTTACAGAGACGAAATAGAGGGCGCCGATCTGCTTGCGATCGACTCCTGCCTTGTTGAGCACGCAGTCGATTGCCTGCTCACCCAAGCGCTCAGCGGTCTCGATCCAGACGTTGTTGGTTTTGCCCCAGGTATCGAGGGGTGGGTATTCCAGCAAAGGGAGGGTAAAGTATCTGCCGGCAACTCCTGTCCGGTAATGCAGCCTCTCCAGTACTGCTGCATTCCCCAGTCCGTCTTCCCATTGGGTTTTTAGTGCTTCGACCACTTCCTCCTGCAGGAAGTAGTGCGGGGGAAAGGCGGTCGCCGTGGTGATTATTTTCATGCGTTCTCGAAAGTATACGTGGGCGCATGTTTGCGACTGCCCGGTCTCTGCGAAGCTGTTTGATGGCGGTAAATTACGGATTGCCTGTGGAGTGTTAGGACGCGGATGTAGCGGGTTAACCTTCAGAAACCCGTTCACTCCTCCGCCGAGTCCTCAGGACGAGTGAGCGCGGCGCATTGAGTGCTGTTATCCCACTCAAGCCCAAAAACAGGGCTTGAATGGGGCACCCAGCCTTGGTTGCCGATGTGGTGAGCTATTCGATGCATTCGGGTTGGGGAGGGGAGGGATGCAATCAGGTGATCGAGACAATCCTGATCGGCCTCTGCGCTCCGCAGCAGCACAGCTTCAAAGACATGGCCTACCAGTAGCAGTGTGGGAGCTAATGTAGTCGGTAGATCAGCGAGGCCGCTCAGTCGCGAAGCAGCGTAGCCAGCCTCTGGACGGGATGCATCGGTGACTGCCACGCAGGGCATGGCCGCAATCACGCCGCTCTTCAATAACGAAGCCGCTACTTGCGCGAGGTCTTGCCCCGGCATGTAGATCGCGAGCGTGGCATCTTCGGGCAAGCTGCCCGGCCAAAGCTCCGGCTGAGGTACGGCGCGCGCGGCGTGGTGCCCACTCACGACTATCAGTTTGGACGAGACCCTGCGATCCGTGAGCGATGCCTCCAGAAAGGCCGCCGCTGAGGAGGCCGCGGTCACTCCGGGGACTACTTCAAAGGGCACCCCAGCTTCGCGCAGGGCGTCGATCTCCTCTGCGGCGCGTCCGAAAATCATGGGATCTCCGGATTTCAGCCGTATGACCGCAAGCCCATTGCGCGCCGAAATAATCATCAGGTCATGGATGGCCGCCTGGGTGATCTTCTTTCGGCCGCAGCGCTTGCCCACACTAATGATCAATGCCTGCTTGCCGGCCAGGTTGAGGATCGATTGCGGCACCAAGTCGTCATGCAAGACCACACCGGCCTGGGCGAGGAGACGCGCGGCCTTGACGGTCAGCAAATCGGGGTCGCCAGGCCCCGCGCCCACCAGGTAGACCTTGCCAGCCTCCGCCTTGCTCACCGCGACACCTCGGGCTTGAATTCTGCGGCCGCAGCAGCGGCAAAGGCTCGCGCGGGACAGGAGGGCGCCGCACAAACCTCGCGATTGGCTAACTCATGTAACAGAGCTTTGCGCTCCGGCCCCGCGGGCATCGCGCGCAGAATTTCCCGTCGCAACTCTCCCAAATCGCCCAGCCACGTTCCCAGATCCGCCGGGAGTTGGGCGTCGATCTCGCGCCGCAAGCGCTGCGCAAGCGCCGGACTCTGGCCCGCGGTCGAAATAGCAATTTGCAGATCGCCTCGCTGTACGACCGAAGCGAAGAAGAAGTCGCACAGCGGCGGATCGTCGGCGGTGTTGCAAAGGATCGAGCGGCGCGAAGCTTCTTCGAAGACGGCCTGGTTGACCTGGCGATCGTTGGTAGCTGCAATGATGAGATCGCAACCAGCAGTATCCTCGGGCTCGTAACAGCGGGCAAGCCACTCAATCGTTCCGCTTGCGCTCAGCTGCTCCACGCGTTTAACCGCCTGGGGAGCGATCACCCGGATGGACGCTCCGCAGCGTAGCAGGCTTTCCACTTTTTCCAAACCGATCAAGCCCGCGCCCACCACCAGGCACCGTTTCCCTTCCAGCTTCAGGAACATAGGAAAGAGGCTCACGCTATCACTCAAGGTGTCTACCGCCGATCGGCGCAGGGTCCCTGGCCACGGGCTCGAGGACCGCGCCGGCCAATTGCTCACGCAACTGCTCGTCACTCGAGCGGGCGAAGTAGGCGCGGAGGTTTTCGCCCGGGCGGCGCGCCTGCAGGTAACCACTCAGCAGCCGCTCCAAGGCATCGGGTACTTCGGTCGCCAGGCAGCGGTATCCCAGCGGCCTGGCGAGCTGCTGATGCAGCCCCACCGAACCGCCCACACAAAAGTAGTAGGCATCTTCCAATTTGCCTTGGTGCTTGATCTTCTTGCCTTCCATTCCAATGTCGGCAATCCAGTGCTGCCCGCAGCTGTTGGGACAGCCAGTCACGTGGAGCTTGAGATGTTGGTCGAAGGCGGGAAGCCGGTCTTCCATTTCGTCGACAATCCAGCGCATAAAGCCCTTGGTTTCGGTGATCGCCAGCTTGCAGAACTCGCTGCCGGTGCAGGCAATGGCGCCTCTCCAGAATGAGGAGCCTTCCACCGGCAAGCCGATGGCCTCCAGTTCCCGTGCCAGCTCCTGCGCTTTACCGGTGGGTACGTTGACCACTACCAGATTCTGCATCACGGTGGTGCGCAGTTGGCCGTTACCATAGCGGGTGGCCAGGCCGGCCACGGCGTTCAACTGTGCGGCGGTCATGCGCCCGCGCAACACGGAGAGGCCAACATAGCAGAGCCCCTCCTGCTTCTGATGATGGATGCCTACGTGGTCGCGATAGATGTCATCCGGCACCTTTTCCTCTACCGACGGATCAAGCTGGTAGCCCAAGCGGCGATTCAGTTCGGCAAGAAAGGTCTCGGCCGTCCAACCTTCGCGGAGAAAGAGATGCTTCATGCGCGCCCGGTCGCGGCTTTCGCGCAAGCCCTGCTGATCGCGAAAGAGCTCGGTAATCTTGCGTACCACAGCGGCAACCTGGTCCTGTTGCACGAAGGCATTCAGGCGCACGGCCAAGTGCGGATCGGCGGAGAGGCCACCCCCCACGCGCACAGAAAATCCCGGCTCGCGCCCGTTGCCTGTCGAACGCACAGCCGGGGTCAAGCCAATGTCATTGATCTCCGGATAGGAACACCACACGGAGCAGCCGGTAATCGAAACCTTGAATTTTCGCGGGAGGTTGTAAAGCTCCGGGTTGCCGTTTAGATCGCCGGCCGCTGCCAAGGCGAAGGGAGACGCGTCCAGGACTTCGTCCGCATCCAGACCCGCCAGTGGACAGCCGGTCACATTGCGCACTACATCCCCGCAGGCCCCGCGCGGGGAGAGCCCGGCAGCGTCGAGGCGCTCAATGATCCCGGGAAGGCTTTCAATCGTCAGCCAATGCAGTTGGATGGCCTGACGCACAGTAATATCGACCAGATCGCGGCCATGCTTGGCGGCGATATCCGCGATCACCTCGATTTGTTCGGCACTCGCGACACCGTTGGGCACGGCGATACGCATCATGAAGTACTCGGTCGCTTTGCCTTCTCCTCCTTTGCCGCCCAGTGCGCCGGCTCCGTCGCCCTGGGTGTAGACCCCCCACCACTTGAAATAAGCAGAGGCCCATTCCGGGAGCACCGATTCCCTGCCGGCAGCGGCGAAGGCACGGATTTCGTTCATTGCCTCCCATGGGTTCTTTTCCCGCTTAAGCCGCTCCATGCGCTGGGCTTTCGTTTCCTTAACCTCGGCCATCGGTGCCTTTCCCTGAAATGCAAGCAGAATAGAAAAACTTGATCCGAAAACGAGAAAACCCGCGCGTCGCTAGTGGCCGACACCCGGGTTTCCGAAAGATGCTGATTCGCTGGATGCTCTAGGACGGACCCGTACGGCGCGATGAGGTCACGCAACAACCAGCGCTACGGCGACAGTACAAAGACATGCTTTAACCGTAATCCCGCTGGTGACTCAAGTCAATACATCCCAGGTAGCATCCATCGGACGGCTTGCTTCAATCGATTGCGCTGCTCACCTGGTGCCGTATATCGGCGCCGCGAATCCAGAAGATCACATCCCGGGCGATGTTGGTGGCGTGGTCGGCTATGCGCTCCAGGGCACGCGCAATGATGATCGCGTTCAATGCCTGCAAGCTTATCTCTGACTGCTCCTCCATGACCTTCATGAGTTCGCTTCGGGCGAGGCGATTCATGTGGTCGATCTCATCATCCATGGTCACAACCGCGTCCGCAAACTGGGCGTCGGCATCCAGCAGCGCCTGGATGGCCAAGCGAATCATACGCGACGCATGCTCGCTCATCGACGCAATGTCGACCGGCAGCTCAACCGCGGGGTAATCCAGCAATTCCTGGGTTCGGATCGCGATGCTCATGGACTGGTCGCCGATCCGCTCCAAATCGCCATTGATCTTGATTACCGCCAGAATAAAGCGCAGGTCGATGGCCATCGGCTGTTCCTGGGCCAGCAACTCATAGGCCATCTCGTCCACCTCGCGCTGCGCGGCATTGATGGCGGTCTCGTTCTCCCGCACATATTGGCACAGCCCGGCATCCCTCTGCAGATAGGCGTCGGCGGCCGAGATCACCGCTTGCTGAGAGAGCGCAGCCATGGCCAACAATTTATCTTTGAGCGCGGCAAGCTGCTGCTGAAAGTGGATGCGCGGCAAAGTAGCCCCCTTGTACAAAAATTGTGCACCACCGCTCGTGACAGTTTGAAGAAAAATAGGGGCTATTTACGGCGCGAACCCGGCGCCGGAGTGCCGACCTGTGTCTACGAGCTCACTGGCCTTGGCAAAGCCGCCGCTCAGCTTGGTACGTCGCCTCGTAAATCTGCTCGAAGGATTCAACCGCGTACAGAACGGGCTGCATTTCCGAGGTGGAAAACTCCTGGTTCAGAACCTGGTCGACATCAAAGTCTCGAATTTCCGGTCCACCCTCGACCACGTAGTTTGACTCCCCCTGGGACGAAATCAGCCCGCTTCCATAGAGCCGGTAGCCCCCATTCTGCCGAATTACGCCAAACTCGACGGTAAACCAGAACAGGCGACCCATCTTCTCCAGTGCATCCTTATCCGTCAAGGCGGCACATACCGCGCCATAATGCTGCAGAAAATCGGCAAATACCGGATGGGCGTGCATGGGAACGTGGCCGAAGACATCATGGAAGATATCCGGTTCGGGGATGTACTCAAGAGATTCCCTGCTGCGCAACCAGGTGGTGGTCGGGAACTGCCGGGCGGCAAGCATGGCAAAGAAGGCGTCTGGAGGCAGAAAACCACTCACGGGGGTGGCTCTCCAGCCACTGCGAGGCCTAAGCCGTTGATTCACCTCGGACAGGTTTGGGATCAGGTCGGTTCTAAGACCAATCTGTTCAAAGCCTTCGAGGTATTCCTGGCAGGCGTGAGCTTCGATCTGGGGCATGCGGCGGCCTACCAGTTCCGCCCAGGTGGCGTGTTGCTCAGCCGTGTAAGCCGTCCAATCCTGCTGGATCAGGTACGGCTCTGCTGCCCCCAGCGTTGCTAAACCGATAGCCATGATCTTTCCCTCCCCCCGATATGAGACCGTTCTCGAGCATTTCATCTCGGCTGCGCATCCAAATGGGAGGCGGGAGCCGATAATGAAGTCATCCCCATTAGTTATCGTACCTTTTGGGGCCTATCCAAGCATCTCCCCAAAGGTATATCTTTCTTCCGGCCCTCATACGGGCGACCCAAGGAGTAACCCAGTATTTATGACCACGCTTACGCACCACGAGCAACAAACTGCCCAAGAGATTCTGCAATTGAACGGCACCGATTACGTCGAGTTTTATGTCGGCAATGCACGCCAAGCCTCCTACTTTTACCGGATGGCCATGGGTTTCAGCCTGGTGGCTTACGCCGGCCCGGAGACGGGCCAGCGCGACCGCGCCTCTTACGTCTTGCAACAAGGCAAGATCCGCTTTGTCCTCACCACCCCTTTGCGGCCTGACAATGAAGTGGCTGAGCACATCCGCCTGCACGGCGATGGTGTTCGCGACATAGCGCTCTGGGTGGATGACGCCCGGCTGGCATGGAAAGAGACCACCCGGCGTGGAGCACGCAGCGTGGAGGAGCCGCACGAGACTAAGGACGAACATGGAAGCGCCAAGATGGCGTCGATCGCCATTTACGGAGATACGATCCACACTTTTGTCGAGCGCAAGAATTACCGTGGGCCGTTTCTGCCCGGATACGTTGCGAAAACGAAAGACCATCTAGCCCGGCCCACCGGTCTGCTGCACGTTGACCACGTAGTTGGCAATGTGGGCTGGAACGAGATGAACCGCTGGGTAGACTTCTACGCCACCGTGATGGGCTTTTCACTCTATCAGCACTTCGACGATAAGGACATCTCTACCGAGTACTCGGCGCTCATGTCAAAGGTGATGGCGAACGGCAATGGGCGGGTGAAATTCCCCCTGAATGAGCCGGCGGAGGGCCGGCGGAAGTCCCAGATCGAGGAGTACCTGGAGTACCACCACGGGCCAGGCGTGCAGCATATTGCTCTTGCCACCGATGACATCTTGTTCACCGTATCGCGGTTGCAGGAGCAGGGCATGGAGTTCCTCCGTGTGCCCCACTCCTATTACACGCAGTTGCAGGCACGCACCGGCCGCATCGAGGAGCCGTTGGACGAACTGGAGAGACTCGGCATCCTGGTGGACCGTGACGATGAAGGTTACATGCTGCAGATCTTCACCCGCCCGGTAGAAGACCGGCCGACCCTCTTCTTTGAGATCATCCAGCGGAAAGGGAGCCGCAGCTTCGGGAAGGGTAACTTCAAAGCGCTCTTCGAGGCTATCGAGCGCGAACAGGCGGAACGGGGTAATCTTTAAGCTCTTTGCATCCCACTGTGCGGAGATTGCATGAGCGAGCTAGATAACGAAGGGCCAGTATCGCGGAAGATGCTGGCTTTCGACCCCGCCACCCATTCCCCCGGCGACATATACAAACTGATGGTTGGCTCGATCGTGCCCCGGCCGATCGCCCTGGTATCGTCTGTGGACGAAGGCGGTGTAAGGAACCTGGCGCCGTTCAGCTACTTCACCGCTTGTAGTTCTAATCCGCCGGTAGTGGTTTTCTGTCCCATCCTGCGCCCGGTTCCGCCGATGGCGAAGGATACGCTGCGCAACATCATGGCGACGCGCGAATTTGTCGTCAACATTGTGTCCGAGGAATTTGCCGAGCGGATGAATGCGACGGCCGCCCAGGTGTCGCCGGAGGTGGACGAGTTTGTACTTTCCGGGCTGACCCCCATCGCTAGCGATCTGATTAAGCCGGCGCGGGTCGCGGAGAGCCACGTTCATATGGAGTGCCGGCTGCGCCAGGTGGTGCAGGTAAGCGACCAGCCGGGCGGGGGAAGCCTGGTGCTGGGCGAAGTACTGCGCTTTCATGTCCGCCAGGACATGATCGAAGACTTCCGTATCGATCCCGCTAAGCTGCGGGCGATCGGGAGGATGGCAGGTTCGACCTACGTGCGTACCAACGACCGTTTCGACCTGGAGAGACCGCCTTAGGTCGAGCTATAACGTAGAGGAGAAATGTACTACGATCTGGGTTGAGGTCCTATGCGAACTCTGCTGACAGCCGGATTGGCGGGGCTGCTTATGATTCCGGGAGCCGGCGCCAAGCAGATGAACAAGCCCGACATCAAGTTGACGGCATCCCTCGACATGGCTGCGCCGGAGCAGCAGCCGATCCTGGTGATCCACATAACGAATCAGTCAGGCCATCTGTTGCGCATCCCCGACCCGCCCCTGCTATGCAAAAGCGCGCCCGGTGCGCTTTCGCTCGAGGTCAAGTTTGTCCCTGAGAATTCCAACCAGCCGCAGCCGGCCATCGATTGCGGCCTCGAAGTAGACGGCAGCGGGTTACCCGATATTCGCGAACGGTCAAAGAACTGGTTGGCGCTGAAGCCCGGTCAGAGTTACGAGGCCAGGCGGCCGCTGGCCATGGGCGTCGATACAAATGCGCACGGAACCTACGAATTCCACGTCGTTTACGACGGGCCCAGCGCGACCCCGGAAGACGACGAAAAACTAAAGAGCGCAGGCATTGCCGCGCCCAGCGGCCGGTTTGAATCGGACAAACTGACCTACAAGATCAACGCGCCCAAACCGTAAATCTTAGCCAACAGTATTGATCAGCGTACCGATCCCAGTGATGGTGATGTGAATCTCATCCTGTTGCTGGAGAGTGAACTCATCCGGCGGAACAATGCCGGTCCCAGTGAGCAAGAAGCAACCGTTGGGAAAGCTATTGTCGCGGTAAAGATACTCGAGCAGGGTGCTGAATTTGCGCTTCAATTCAGTCAGCGCCGTGGCGCCCGAGAAGACGGTCTTGCCCGCGCGCTGGATAGTCATATGAATTTCGGTCGACGTCGAGATCGGTTCGTCGGCGACGAGAATTCCCGGCCCCAGGGCACAGCTTCGGTCATAGACCTTGGCTTGGGGTAAATACAACGGATTCTCGCCTTCAATATCCCTTGAACTCATGTCGTTGCCGATGGTGTAGCCCAGGATCTTGCCGGTTGGGCTGGCCAACAGTGTCAGTTCGGGCTCGGGCACGGACCAGGTGGCGTCTTGCCTGATGGCAACCTTGCCGCGATGGCCGACTACCCGGTTGGGGGTTGCTTTCATGAAGAGTTCGGGGCGTTCCGCGACGTATACGCGTTCGTAGAAGTCTCCGCCCCCTGCGGTCTTTGCTTCTTCCATGCGGGCATTGCGGCTGCGATAGTACGTGACCCCGGAGGCCCACACTTCCTGACTACCGATGGGCGCCAGTAGGAGCTTCTCGATCCCGGCAAAGGAGGCGGCGTCCAGCGGCTTTTTCTGCTCCAGCGTTTTGCTCAGATGGGCTTCAAGATCCTCGCGCATTACCAGTTGATCCCAGGAAGCGTCCGCGCCTGCATAGAATCGATCCTGCTGTTCGACTATGTAGCCGCTGGCAGTGCGATAAAGCTTCATTCTTGGCTGCTCCTGCTCATGGAGTCTATCCTGCTGGTGACGGGAAAGGGTTGTGGGCGCGCAGCTCGCTGAGGATTTCGGCAGCGGCGGCGCGGGCACGGTCACCCTGGTCGGGCGGAAAAGAGATCGCGCCCACCCGCGCGTGTCCTCCGCCCCCGTAGCGCTCACAGATTTGCGCCAGGTTGACCATCTGGTCCGGGCGCGCCTTGGTCCAAGGATTGGAACCGACGGCAACTTTGGTGCGAAAACTGGACTTGCTCAGGCCCACGCTGTAGGTCGCGTCCGGATGCAGGAAGTAAGGAACGAATTTGTTGTAGCCCTCGAACGGCTGGTCGGTAATGTCGAAATAGAGCGTGCCATCGACCAGCTCGGTTCGCTGACCGATAATCTCCAGCGACTTGCGATGCCTCTCGAGCAGCGGCGGCAAAAGCTCGGCCACAAACGGCTGCTGCAAAACTTCGCTCAAGCTCATGGTCGTGAGCAACGGAATCAGCTTCGGAATGAAGGCGGGATCCTGGCTCGATTCGATCACCAGGGTAAGTTTCATGGCTGGCTCCGCCATTTCAACCGCGGCTTTGGGGCTTTCGTAGAGAGCGCCGTCCACGATGTCAGCCCAGCGGATCAGTTCGGCCACCGGCGCAGCGTCAAAGCCGAAGCGGGTTTGCGCAATGTGGGCGATAAAGCTGGTGCAGGAGGTGTAATCGGGGTCGTAGAAATGGCGGGTATTGCCGCTCTGCTGCTCAAGTAAGAAATGCTGTTGATCCGCAGGGGTAAGAAAAGCGCTCAGGTGATGATCGAACCACCACGTAATGCGTGGGGAGGCGCTGTACTTGAAGTCCACAATTGCATTCTCGTCGCCGGTAAAATCGGACTCATCAAAGAGCGCTCCGGCACGATGCACCAACCCGTGGAAATCGTACCGGGCGTCCGGGCGGATGCATTCGCGGTGAAAGCGCATGAAGAGCGAAGCGGAGCATGCTCCATCAAAGCACCGGTCGTGATAGAAAACGCGAACCTTCAAACAGTTATGTTCCTCTCCCGGAAACGAATTTGACGCTTGTTGACGAATGACTAGGATTGCCGGGAGCCGCGTAGCTGTCAAGCTGGGGCCGCAGAAAACTGCCCGGCGATGAGACAATGAGCGCAAGATGATGGCCAGGGTAGAGGTGGGCGCCGCTCGGCGGCGAAGGTTACCGTTGCTGGCGAGGATTGCTGCCGGCCTGGTAATCGGCCTGGTAATCGCGGCAGCGGTGGGAACGGCTGCCAGTGTGGCATGGCTCAAGAAGGCCATGCGCGAGCAGTTGCCCCTGCTCGATGGGCAACTGCAGCTACCCGGGCTCTCTGCCCCCGTGGTGGTGCGGCGCGACGTGCGTGGCATTCCCCATATCCAGGCGGCGACTATGGATGACCTGCTCGAAGCGCAGGGCTTTGTGGTGGCGCAGGACCGCCTGTGGCAGATGGATATGGCCCGACGCTTTGCCGCCGGCGAACTGGCCGAGCTGCTCGGTTCGAGCGTGGTGGAGCACGATAAAATACAGCGGATACTGCAGATCCGCCCGGCCGCAGAGCAACTCACGGCGACCATGCCGGAGGACCAGAGGCGCCTCTTTGAAGCGTTCGCACGGGGGGTCAACGCCTACATCGCCGGCCATCAGGACAACCTGCCGGCGGAGTTCCGGCTGCTCAGCTACAAGCCTCGGCCCTGGCAGCCGGTCGATTCCTGGTTGGTGACGCTGAACATGGAGCAGAACCTCGATACCCTGTATCCCTGGAAGCTGGAGCGGGAGAAGGTAGAGGCCAAGCTGGCGCCGAATCTAGTCGTCCAGTTGTACCCCACCACCACCTGGCGAGATCACCCGCCGACGCAGTCGATCCCCGACCTGACTGCTCCGCAGCCGAGCATTCCCGACGCCCCCCTCGACGAGTCGCAATCCAGCCTCGAAGACCTGTTGCGGTTGCGCGAAATTCTCAATCTGGGGTCCGATTCATGCGACAGCTGCCGCCGTGGCTCCAATGAATGGGCGGTGAGCGGCGTCCGTACTGCCAGTGGAAAGCCCATCCTCTCCAATGACATGCATCTGGAGCACTCCATCCCCGACATCTGGCATGAAGAAGATCTGCAGGCCGGCAGCTTCCACGTGGCGGGGGTAACAACCCCCGGCATTCCCCTCATCATCGAGGGGCACAACGAACACATTTCCTGGGGCTACACCACGCTCCATGGGGATGTGCAGGACGTGTACGTGGAAAAGACCAATGCCCAGGGCGAGTACTGGGCGGGCAACGGATGGCGCCAGCCGGAGCATGACCAGGAACACATCCACGTACGCTTCGGCAACGATGTGCTGCTCGATGTACAGAGGACCGAGCACGGCCCGGTGATCACTCCCATGTTGCCCCACGAGACGCGCATGCTTTCCCTCAAGTGGACCTTGTACTCGACACAACTGCGCGGGATGCCGCTGCAGGCAATAGACGCAGCCAGCAACTGGACAGAATTCCGCCAGGCAGTCAGCGCATGGTGGGGACCCACGCAGAACATGGCCTACGCCGACGACCAGGGCCACATCGGCTATCAGGCGGTGGGATTGTTTCCTATGCGGCCCGGGGGGCTGAGCGGGGTCCCGATCGTAGAGACCGGAAGCGCGGCCGACAGTGAGCACGAGTGGCACGGATATATTCCCTTCGCCGAGCTGCCCAGCGTGCTGGACCCTGATAGCGGTATTGTCGCAACCGCCAACTCACGCATTACCCCCGACGGATATCCCTACCCTCTTGCGCTCAACTGGGAAGCACCGTATCGCAACGAGCGCATATGGAAGTGGCTGTCCAGTCACACCCAGCTGACACCGGCGGATATGCTCACGCTGCAGATGGATACCTTCTCTGACGTGGACCGGGAGCTTGCCCAGCGCTTTGCTTATTCCATTGACCGGGTCACTGGAACAGACACGCGACTGCGCCAGGCTGCGGACCTGATGCGCACCTGGGATGGCGTCATCACCAAGGATTCAGTGGCGGCGGAGATCGTGGATGCCACCAAGCAGGCGCTGTGGCCGCTGGTCCTCGAGCCGAAGCTGGGTTCTGACTGGCAGCTCTACGATTGGCACAGTAAGGACTTTGTGCAGGAAGAGATGGTGGAGAAGGCTCCGCCGGAATGGCTCCCGGCAAAATACAAGAGTTGGGATGACCTGATCGCCGCAGCCGTGCATCAAGGCATGGCTGACCATCATGCCCCTCTATTACTTCGCGACTGGACGTATGGCAGCCAGCATGTGATCGATGTGCGACACCCTCTGTACGGAATGCTGCCCTTTTTCCGGAGTTGGACCAGCACCGGGCCACATCAGCTATGGGGAGACGAGACCACGCTCAACCACGTACGCGGAGTACTGGGGCCAAGCCAGCGCCTCACGGTGGATTGGAGCAATGTGGACGGATCGACAGAGAACATTGTAATGGGTGAGTCCGGCGATCCACTCAGCCCGAACTTTTTGGATCAGTTCCCGTACTGGTATAGCGGCAAGACGTTCGCCATGCCCTTCACGGAGGCGGCAGTGAGCGCGTCCACCACGCATACTCTGCGACTGGTGCCTTGACGATCCGTACGGCAGCCCGCCCGCGCTGGATACCGGCCCTTCCGATCGCCTGCACGGCCTTGATTGCGGCCGGAGTTCTGTTCGC
>Ga0302325_10009234_pt1 | contig 21554 bp, 16 predicted proteins | sample Palsa_T0_2_FD_201948 | JGI IMG/M metagenome (GOLD analysis project Ga0302325, IMG submission 201948) | Peat permafrost microbial communities from Stordalen Mire near Abisko, Sweden - Palsa_T0_2 | ecosystem: Environmental > Terrestrial > Soil > Palsa > Peat permafrost | place: Sweden: Abisko...
CATGATGTTATGTAATTTTTGCATTTACTACCTGACAAGAAAGCCCTTAACCTAGGATATGAACAATGTGCAATCTTAACTTTTGACAATACGCCTGTAATGCTATGCAAACCTCCTCATTCCATGTCGCATTTTCTGCTTCCCGTCCAATTAAGACAGTTCATCACAGAACCACTCAGGTCGGAGACTTATGCAAAACAGGCATTGCGGCGCAGTTTGAGGCATGAGTGAGAGTAAGAATTAACCTGCAAAGAAGCTGCATGAGGAGTGTATCGGAAGTTGTACAGCAGAGAGGAGTCGTAAGCAAAGCTTTCGGCTCATGATATCGCAAACATCCAACAGAGAATCATAAAATCGGGCCGTCGGTTTCTCGTTCGTAGCATCTACTTGATCTCCAGCATCTTGATGTCGAAAACAAGAGTGCTGTTGGCTGGAATACCAGGCATGGTCTTGCTGCCGTAGGCTTGGTTTGATGGAATCGTCAATCTGCGCTCACCACCAACTGACATACCGGCAACACCGATATCCCAACCCTTGATAACCTCCCCAGCTCCAAGCTTGAACGAGAATGGCTTGCCCTTCGTGTTTGCTACATGTCTGTTAGTGCTAGGATTGCAATAGAATGTTGTGGGCAACTTACAGTCGAAAACCTTGCCATTCTGAAGCTTGCCAATGTAACGCATGCTGACCTTGTTACCCTTCTTGGCGGCTGCGCCGGAGCCAAGCTTCTTGTCGTCGATCTTGATATCATTGATAATCTTAACCCCCAATGCGGTCTTGCCAGTCTTTTGCTCAGCGGCCTCAGTCTTGGCCTTCTCAGCGGAACCAGTAGGACCTTGCTCGAGATTCTTCGCAAATTGAACCTTTTTGTCGGTCTTATCACTTTTTGCTAATGGTTGCTCCTTTGCATCAGCAGTCTTCATCTCCTCGGTCTTGGCTGTAACTGCCTCGCCGTTATTCTTCTTCAGCTTCTTCAATTGCTTCTTGTTGAGCTTTGGCTCCTCATCCACCTCAGGCTTGAGTGATTTAGCCATGATATCGTCAAGAGAGGTACCTTCGTTGATCTCATCAGCTGAGCGCTTGTTTTTTCCCTTCTTTTCAGCCTTGGCAACGAGCTTTGGTGCTTCCTCTTCATCGGTATCGACCTCAGTAACGCGAGGGTTCTCAAGGGCATCCAAATCATCGCTTTCATCGTCCTCCATCTCCAGCTCGAGCTCATCCTCATCAGGTGACAAGTCATACTCCTCATCTTCATCAGATTCAGAATCAGAATCATAGACTTCATGGTGATGGTTGTGGCCGTTGTCATCAGGAATCACGTAGTTGCCAGTGAGATAGATAGTGTGAGTGCCGGAAACCTTGAAGAAAACACGCTCGTTCTCAGCAATGGTGATATCAAGCGGTTGCTGGAAGTTCTGTAGTCTGTTAGCCTATGCTCTCGTGTGTTGGCGCAAACTGTATACCTTCTCAGGGTCGAGAGTGCAAAGGACAAACTCCTCAACTTCGATCTCTTCATCATCATCGTCGCTGTCTTCATCACTATCTTCCTCATCGTCGCTAGTGGCCTTTGCCTTGCCCTTCTTGGAGAGCTTGGTACCATTTGTGCCGTTAGGGGCGTCCTCCATCTCCTCATCGGAAGCATTGCCAATAGAATCCAGGAGTTGCTGGAGAGCAGCTGCCTTGCGGGCCTTTTTCGATTTGCTGGGGTCACTCGGGCCTCCATTCGTCTCTTCTTCTTCATCAGACTCGCTCTCATCCTCAGAATCGCTCTCAGCCAGTAGGGCACGCATGTATTCTTGAGACTCCTCATCGTCCTCGGAACCTTCAGGCTGACGAACGATCTTCAGAGTGGCTCGGGGACGAAGTGTACCATTGCCATTTTCTTCAACCTCTGCTGGCTCGCTGGGGTCGATCGCTGCCATCGTGATACGGAACTAAAATCGCAATGATTAGCACGAACGTCATTAAAATGTGTACACTGTTCTCACGTAACATTGGGAGTGCATGGATACAGTTCTTGATCCTGGGGAGCTCAACAGAGGAAAGGGAAATATTCAACACTTACGGTAGCAGGAAAGTCAGGGACAGCTGGGACGAGGATATCTCCGCATGGGACTTCGAGCCCGTAAAGGGCGACTGTTCTTCATGTTAGATCGTATTCGCCATAGCAGATTCACCACAATTACTTACCAGGAAGAAGCGGCATCTTGATTGATTGCAGCTGCTATTCGTGGAAAGAAGGTCGTAAAGGCAATTGGCCGTAAGGCGATTGGATAGCGGATCCTCGACGGATTTGCTGTATCGATCTCGAGAAATCTTCTTAAGTAGACTTGAAGAAGAGATGCAGACGATGTTTTCTTAGACGAAGCTTCAACACCGCAAGAATAATTTTTTGAAGGCGGGAGCGCTAAGATAGCGCTAATCTTAGCGCGTGTTCGAGGAACAGCGTCACGTGGCACGTGTTAGGAAGCCCTTCAATGTTTGAATTGAATTCGATCATTCATCTCAAGTGCAAGTCTGTTTTATGCTTTACGTAACAATTGCTAACTTATGTGCAGTGCACAACGTTGAAGACAGATCAACTATCCTTTCTTTGGCTTCCCATTTCCGACGGTCAGTGCTTTCAAGATCAACCATAGCCAAGCCAAGGTATCCCCAGATTTACTTTTCGTATACCTGACCCCTTTCTCGCCCACATCCGCCATTGTAATTACTGCCTCGGTTGCGGGTCCGGGGTGGTTTTCCCTGATGTATTGTGCTACCATTTCTTGCCCATTGGTGATCCCGCCTGCTTCTTGTCAGCTTTGCCCTTCGATCTCAACGACATTGAGCATCGCGAGTTCAAAAGTCTCAACGGCAATATATAGTAGATGAGGTTTTCTTACCACTCGTCCAAATATTTCCATCTTTTACCCATCTCTTATCATCGACCCATGTCGTGTCTGGAAATTGCTTTCGTAGTTTTGGAACGATCCCTCTTGGGCCACTGGCTTTCTTTCCCTTCAAAATTCCACCTTGTCCTAGTAAGATACATCCGGTACAGACGCTCAATATAACAGTCCGCTTTCCATCATTGCCTTGCCAACCAGCATGTGCTCTCACAAAGTCCAGCACCTTAGCATCAAAAATCACAGAAGGGTCGGGGCCTGGAACGAGAATGATATCTAGCAGGCCTGGTTGAACTTCCTTGTCTTCTGTTGTCTTCGAGATTTTCAGAGATGCGCTTGCTGTAAGCTCGATATGTGTGCCACTATTTGGCATGGAGATATAATGGATCGTTGACGGAGTACCTAAATTGACTATCGGAGCTGGAAGTTGACAAGCTCGAAGATATTCTGGAGAGAGCATACCGAAGAGATCGATGGGTGAAAGATCTAATAACTGGACACCACTTGGAATGAAGACGCCAATACGGAGTTCTTTGGAGTTCGGCATTTTATCAAGACAGTTCAGCGAATTTTCGCTGTCAGCCTTGTTACTTGTGAATTTGAAGTGAACAAGCAGTTTGAACTGAGACGCGCGCTCTGCTCCTCATATAAGTCCTAAATTGCACAGCGGAGCAATTCAACAAACTGTGGCTGGCAGTGGCTGACATACGGATATAATATATCCGACTAGGGCCTTTTGAGGAATTGCCGCGACGAGCCCAGGATTTCTGTAATCTTACAAGAGAAATTGGCGATTGATTTGAGATTGCTCCGTGCTTTCATTCCTCGAAGACAGCAGAGCTTAGGATATAGGATATCCGCGACGTGCCACACTGGGCGACTAGTTGGAGTAACAACGCATTGGTGTAAACTTCAATCTGCCTACCGAATAGTGGGTGTCATTGAAACAAAAGAACGCGCGTTCCAGAGTATGCACTAAAGAGATTCTTGCTAATTGCTGTCGAACCCGTTGAGCCGTGCGGAATTCCGGAGGGCGGGAGGGATTGGAAATAGTTCGAAGTCGACTTTTGCTTACTTGTTGAAACCATCTCAAGCATACGCCGCCATACTTAGTTTGACCGCAGGCGAGTGACTTTATCCAAATCAAGGAGGGGATTGGTTACGGGACTAGCGTAGAGCTTGAGAGGAAGCGGATGACAGAGACGCAGCCTATGCTCTTTGTTTTCTCTGCTACCCATGAAATCAAAGTACTCTTCCGAGTATCGGGCTATTTTGAGGCTCCCTTGGAATATCAATCGTATAGCTGAAGGACGCCTACAGCTCCCTAGAGTTCACCAAGAACCAGGAATCTCGTCCCTCATTTTCGACCCACTCTTCCTACAGCAGGCATGTGAGTAACGGCAAGTGCAGCATGCCATATTCAACGACTTATCGCAGAGATATGAAGAGCATCCTCTACTTACCAGCTAGATCTTACAAAGAGCCTCCGCAACCCCCCGCCCAGTCGTTGGAACACAAGATACAACATTCAACACTATTGCAAGAGCAAGGCTTAATTGTAAGCAGAACCTCCAGGCGGAGGATGTAGCGGTAGCCAGCAGAATGGCGAGGAAGAGGATGTTGAGCTGCATTTTGGCGAGTGCATGTGTCGAACAATCAGTTGCAGAGGTTAGTGAAAGAATTCGTTCAATCCTCGATCAACGATCTTATGCTCCTGTACAGTAAGATAAACCGCGCTACACGCTATTTATGTCTTCTAATTGGGAGTCTGCGGGGGTCTGCAGCCAACCCCTGCCCCTCCTCCGCCCTGCTTCGAGACTGTACTGATTTCTACGTAGAGGCTGAATTTACATTATCACTAGAAATTTTATGCAAGATATTCCCAAATAAAGTTCTTGTTGATAAACCTGCTATGAATGAATAGTAATTTCTGTCTAGGATACGCCGTAGTTCATGATGAGGCTGACTACGCACTTAAAATATTCCCTTCCTGTACTTGTAAACACGTTCCTTTTATCTACTCAATCGTTCTCGATTTGGCTTAATTGGCTGTCCTTTGCTTGAAGACAATTATACGGGAGTGGAACTGTGCTTCCTGATAGGACGCATACTGATTCACTGCCTTGTGGTCAACTGTCAGACTGTATAACTAGAAGACTGACCGATTGAGTTGAAACTTCGGTTTGACTGGTAAAGCTCAATGGCGAATTTTTCTCTCAATCATGCTCCGTAGTAATAGAATAGTAAAGGACTCGGCGCCAGAGCAACACTAACAAACGCAAAGACGCTCATTCCCCATCCCACTCACAACTTCTCCGGCAGCATCGGAGTGAAAACTGGAACTGCTCCTCCAATCACGCTTCTGAATAAGGCGCTAGCAGCAATAGCAAAGGTAGTATATTTCTCAAACCTTTTATATAATAATTCTGAACCGAGTTGAATATGGCAACCTGGCCTATCCCATAGAAAAACGTGGATAGAATCGTAATGAACCAGTGAACATGAAATTCGACAGTCCAGGCAAACCAGAACAAAGAAATAGGTATTGAGACTGATCCAAAATTAGCAATGGGTAGTCAATATTCCGGTTTTGCCTCTCCGTCGTTCTGATTGGTAAGTCGATTGTAGATTACGTCGATCCGGGGAACCAGAAACCACATAGCGGAGAGGAAGCCAAGACCGGGACCGAGATAAATAAGGCCAACTTGGAGAGTACTGAAGCCATATCCGTCACCGTAGACTGATTAAACTGGGCGCAAAGACTGTACGTAGTGGCAAATATGAGAGCCTGATACCCGGCCATTGTAAGGATAATGGGTTGCGTGAACAGGATGCGCAAGGGACGTTGAATTGACTGAGCGAGCTTTGCACTGAGGGGTCGGTTGTCCTTGCCTTCGAAGTAGTAGATCCCCCCATCAAACTTCTCAAGTTCCTTTTTACGTTGCGTAAGTAGGACTGGGACGTAAGTTTCTTGAAGAAAGAAAAATGCTCCAGTAACTGCAACGCCACAGATAATGAGAAGTATCCAAAAAAGCCATGGCTACTCTAGGCTTGATAGAATGATGCCTCCCAGTAATGGTCCAATCGTCGGCCCAAGTAACGGACCTAGGAGATACCATCCAAGATCCCAGCACGCTCACTGGGTGGATACATATCGCTGATCGTGTCGCCTCCATCCGCAATGCCCACGCTTGGGATGTGTCAGTAAGTAACATTACCAGTAGTAAATAAGAGATGGGAACATACTACTAAACAAACCAGCAAAGGTGCGCAAGATAATAAGCACAGGGAGGGTCTTCGCGAGAGCCGTGGGGATTTGCAACAGAGTAAATGCAGTGAAGCAAATCAAGTACAGTGATTTTCTTCCAAATGTCTCGCTGAGAGGCGCCAGAATAAATGGACTAATCCCTAATATGCACACAAAACCAGTCTGGCAAACAATAACACAATTCTCTGAAGCCTGTAGAGATTCTGCTATCTGCTTTATTCCTGGAGCGAACATACTACTTCGCCAAGGGACTGAGTACTAAGAATTTTTCAATCCAAAATGGAAGAATCAAGACATGTGACTAACTAGCCATGCTGGCAATTATGGCGATGTTAGACAACTTCCATTTGGACCAAGCACGTGGGTTTGATGCATTTCCTTTCGAGAACTCAACGAGCTGTATTAAACATTAGATGGGCCATTCCGAGAAACACAACACGCACTTGTTTGTTACCTTGACCTCCGTTTTCTTCATCTTGTAAAAGTGGCAACTTCTCATTCGAGGCGCCAGGCATTCTTCGAGGATGCATGGCTACGATAGATCTTTCTAGGAGCGTAAAGAAAGGGAAAGAATTCGTAGGAAAGCCTCACACGGTTCGTTGCATGAGACAAGGGAGGAAACATAGTCAAAAAAGCTGTCAGCAACAGCTAAGACGTACAAAATCAATGATGAGCGTGCACTTAAATTGTACAAGCTTTCACGAATCGACGACTTCGATTCCGAAGGGGATTAATTACTAGCCATCTTCTTAGCCTGGCGGTATCCAAATTCTACGATGGCTCACATCTTGCCGAACTATTTGGATTGTTGATTGATTTGGGAGGGATCTGATAGCTTTCGGACGTTGATAAGAGTGAAAAGTGGGTCCAAGTAACTAACTGTACTGTACTGCAATAAAGAAGGATCACGTGCCAATCGCGATCATTTCGCGACAACGCGTTCGACCAAGAACCAGGCAGCAAAGTGCTTTATTACTCAAACCTTTCTGGCCGCAGGCAGGACTAGGAATCAGAGGTGATCTTGTCATGATTACAGCCATGAGCCAGGACCTGCTTTGATGCAGCGTAGCGCACAACACCACGAAGATGGGAAGCAGGTTGGAGAAGGGCTCGGAGGCCGTCCGAAAGAGAATCGAGGCCCATACCTTTGAGGATGAAGAGGGCGATGAGTATGAGGGCTCAAAGTTTGGAGGGTTCTCTGACTACTTTCGCCGGAAGAAGATTAAGCTGCAAAATCTCGATGCTGAAGTTCGTTCGCAGTCTACTAGCAAAGTCGCCATATTTCGAGGTATTGTAGCGCACGTGAACGGTTATACTCAACCTTCCTTGAATGACCTTCATCATCTTATCGTTAGCCATGGGGGTGGATTTATGCAGTATCTGGACGGGAAAACCACAGTCACTCATATCATTGCTGCAAATCTCACACCCAAGAAAGCCATCGAGTTTCGGCGGTATCGGATCGTCAAACCTGCCTGGGTTGTTGATAGTGTTGCAGCAGGGAAGTTACTACCCTGGGATGCCTATAGGGTAATCGATGAAGGCTCAGGACAGAGACTGCTGGGTTTTGATGAAGGCAGGATAACGAACCAGGCAAACACACGGCAAAGGGGTTATAGAGACCAGACAAACACCAGTTGGTACACTAGCCAGGTTGAGAGTGTAGCAAAAGATATTGATGACGACGATGGAGCTCAATTCCCAAGCACGCAGGCGGTCTCTATGAACGGGGTTGACACTTATATGGCTGGCCCATTCAAAGAAAAGGCCCAGATGCTAACGCCAAAGGACAAAGAGGTTGAAGATGAGAATCCTAGTTCTTGTGGAAGCTTTGATGTTACATCTTCCTTGGAAGATGCCTTAAAAACCGCTGCTATTAGAGGGAATCCCGACAAGCAAGTATTGTCAAAGGAACGAACTTCTCGAGCATTCTCACCCGACTCTGAGAATCAACCAATTACCGCCTGCCCAGCAGAGAATGTTGAAATGTCCGAGGCCAATTTACCTTCGCCAGAGGTCTCAAATGACCAGCCTCTGCCTGTTCCTGGGAAAAGGCCTCACGAGCTTGACAGCACCTCGCCTTCTAAGAAAGCTAAGGCCATGACTGCGGAAGAGCACAATGCTATCTTATTGGCAGACCCTCACATCCGAAAATCATCGACCGCGAACCCGGAATTTATCAAGCAATACTATTCGGAATCACGTCTACATCATCTTTCGACCTGGAAGTCTGAGCTCAAATCCCGATTTCAACAGATGACTGCTGAGAAATCGGCTTCTCAGAAACAGCTGGCAAAACGGGAGCCAGGAGCAAGACGATATATCATGCACGTTGATTTTGACTCGTTTTTCTGCGCTGTTTCTCTACTAAGTGCACCGGAGTACATCGACAAGCCAGCAGTGGTTGCTCATGGCAGTGGTACTGGCTCCGAGATTGCCAGCTGCAACTATCCTGCTCGAGCCTTTGGGGTGAAGAATGGCATGTGGATGAAGAATGCGTTAAAGTTATGCCCGAACATCAGAGTGCTTCCTTACGACTTCCCAGCATACGAAGAGGCAAGCAAAGGATTTTACGAGGCCATTCTAGACGTCGGAGGCATTGTCCAGAGTGTGAGCATTGACGAGGCCCTGGTGGACATCACTAGCCTATGCCTACCTGTCGGTGGTACCGATGGTATTGGTATTCGTGAAGGCAGTATATGGCGGGAGCAAGAAAAGGCAGACCAAGTTGCACAAGATCTCAGAATACGCATCAAAGAGAAAACGGGATGTGCAGTATCCGTAGGGATCGGAGGCAATATTCTACTTGCTAAGGTTGCGCTTCGAAAGGCCAAGCCAGCTGGACAACATCAAATCAAGCCGGAAGATGTCATGGAATTCATCGGTGAACTAAGTGTTCAGGACTTGCCTGGCGTAGCCCACGGTATAGGAGGCAAGCTCGAAGAAATCGGCGTGAAGTTTGTGAATGATGTTCGTCAATTGACGAAAGATCGGTTGATGACCGTCCTGGGGCCCAAAACTGGCGAAAAGATATGGGATTATTCCCGTGGGATCGATCGTACTGAAGTTGGAGAACAAGTCATTCGAAAATCAGTGTCCGCCGAGGTCAATTGGGGTATCAGATTCATCTCTCAGCCGGAAGCCGAGGTGTTTGTTCAAAACCTATGCATTGAGCTCCAGCGTCGCTTGGTTGAGCAAAGAGTGAAAGGCAGACAACTTACGATGAAGATTATGAGGAAGTCTACCGACGCTCCCCTTGACCCTCCGAAGCATTTGGGTCACGGCAAGTGTGACACCTTCAACAAAAGTATAGTCCTTGGCGTTGCAACCAATAGTGCTGAAATTGTTGGGAGGGAGGCAGTTTCAATTCTACGCAGTTATGGGTTCTCTCCCGGAGAACTTAGAGGTCTTGGTGTTCAGATGACCAAGCTTGAGCCATTGAAGCCTTCGAGCGATGTTCTGACAGATGGTAGTCAAAGACGTATCAACTTTGGTGTGTCAGCTGCGCCAAAGCTTTCAAAACAGCTTGCTGAAGATCCCATTGACGATCCTCAAAGTCCCAAGAAACCAAAGGCCACTCCACTAAGCCGCGACAAGTTTAGGGCCAAGGCGTCTGAGGATCCAATTGACGAATCTATTACTCCCCAAAAACCGAGCCCCGCCGCAACCAGAGTGCTTGATGGTGATGACCCAATCGACGATAAAAATAGTCCCCTGAAAGCAAAAGCTACACCGGTCCACCCTGTAGCAGCCATTGCAAGAGCTAATGCCTCTGATCAAAGTGCGAGGAAGCTGCTCAATCTAACGGGCACTCAATTCATCCTTCCTTCTCAAATAGATGAGAGCGTGCTAGCAGAGCTCCCACAGGATATCAGATCCAAGCTTCTGGCCCAGAACAGAAGTAGGTCTACATCGAGAGACCAATCTCCGGCTGTTAAGTCAAGGTCTCAAAGCCCGAGTCGACAAGCATCGATGGCATTGCCTTCTCAGTTAGACCCAGAGGTCTTCGAAGCATTACCAGACGACATGAAGGCAGAAATTCTAGCATCCTACTCCACTAATGCTGGTCCATCTCACGCCCAAAGCCTCCTTCCTCAATCACCACGCAAGATCCGTCCCCCGAGCACGATGAAGAAAACTACTCCAACGAAGAAGCGAGGCCGTCCACCAGGAGCACTCGGCCGCAAAAACAGACAAGACCCGTACTCAAGCCTCACACAATCAAATTTCGTGCCAAGCAAAGTGGAAGCTTTTGCAAAAGCTAAAGAGAATGGACCAGAATCCGAAGGCTACTCGTCTGATACCTTGGATCCCGACTTTCTGTCGGCTCTCCCTGAAGATGTGCGTCAAGAGATCCTGAATGAGCACAGGCGAAAACGACTTGCTAAGAAGGGTGGTCTCATGACTTCCACCGTTGGAAAGAAACGACGACCTGCTGAAGCGCCTCAACTTGGGCAGCGGAAACTGCGCCTCCCTTCACGGGACCCGAGACCCACTTTCACAACTCGGGAATTGAGTGCATTGCCTCAATTAAGAGACACTCTTACTGCATGGCACAAAGAATTTGCAGAAGACGGGCCGCATCCAGACGATGTTGCGGCCATGGAAAGATATCTGAGAAGAGTTGTGCTTGATGAACGAGATATGGGAAAGGTTGTCAGTCTAGTCAGATGGCTTAGCTGGCTAACTGAAGAATCCGACAATGATAATGAAGGTACCAGAGCATGGACAACAGCGTTAGACAGTATGAAGGAGAAAGTGCAAGCAGCAGTCAAGGAACGCGGCCTTGGTGTATTAGAATTATAGCATTTTGTCTCCTTCTCAATCCAATTGAGCTTCAAAAAGCAACAAGTCACAATACCCTGTCTATCCAAGCATATTTGACCTCATAAAAATAAACATTTCCCAATGCAAGAAGCAAAGCACAGCATTGGGAACGATTCGCTCCGAAGTACTAGCCCATATATTCATTCCCTCTCTAATCCAAAACGGTCTTCCTGCGAACGCAGATCCAAGAACCCCAGCCTATAAACAATATTCATCAATCATTAGGATTAAAGTGATTTTTGCTTTTTTGGAAAAGAGAAATCAAGCCAAGCACAGCAAGACCGCAATTGCTATTCCGAGAGCAAGAATGCTGCTCACAGGAGCCTCTCTCACGCCCTTGACTCCAGCGCCTTTGGTCGACGATGTTGACGACTTTGCTTGGTATACGGTCAAGGCTAGGTTCCCGCCGCAGATTTCACTACTGTTTCCTGCACAGGGCAGGTTACATGAGGAGTCGGGGAGCTTGTTTGAGAGGGCATCAATATAATTGGCGCAGTAGCACTCCCTGCAGGAAAACCAGTCAGTAAAGCCTTCCACCAATTGCAATCAAGTACCAAGAGATGAACATCTCAGTGAAGGGGAATTAGTGGAAACATACTTGGTGTATTCGATCCCAGCATAAGTATAGGAATTGGTTTTGCAGTACGCAAGACACATGTCTGCAGTCATATTGTCCAGATCCTCCTCGATGCCACCATTCAACGCTCTGGCGCCACCACTGCCACTGACAAGTGTCGTCTCATTCCAACAGCCATAATATGCCCACGAAGAAGTCCCTGGATAGATACTCGCCGCGGTGGTGCTCGCGGGCTGCGAGGCTGTCGAAGTGGTAGAGGTGGGCTGGGCGAGAGTCTGTGCTGACAGAGCTACAATGGACGCGATAAGGACGAGAAAGCGCGATGAGATCCACGCTGAGGATGCCATTATATAGACGCGCGATAGTGGAGGAGTCAAAGCGAGTGTGAGGGGAAACGAGTGTGGTGGTGGAGAGGAGAAATCTTTTCGATGGGTGGGAGGATGGGTGATATGGGGCCTTTCGAGGCGTAGCGTTGAGCTCAAGGAAGGGAGATCTGCGGGTTGCTAGGCGGCCCTTTTTTTAGACGAGCTTACTGATTGGAGTCGAGAAGGGCTGAAGTGTGCAGACACGTGATCATAAAACCTCATAAGGCCCTCCCGTCTGTCGGGACTGTTCTGTATGGAGTGTGTCTAGACTTTTCCTTCCAAAGACACGTTCTCTTGCAATTGCATTCCATCGCCTCGTCGTCAAGTCAACATCGATACTCGGTATTTCTGTTGTGGCAGCGGCTGAGCTCGGGCCCCCCTGTACAGAGGCTGGGGCGCGTTGCAGTTCGCTGGAGGGGATTGTTTGGCTGCCAATGGCAGCGCGCTGAATGCTGATGCTGGCGGCTATTCATCTCGTTACTTATTATTACTTTCTTCTCCTCAACCATCAGCACCCCCTATCGAATGAACCAGAATCCCCGCCAACATTTTGCTATGCAGAGAACGGCAAATTTGGGAAGGTTCTTTGTGGGAGAGTCGGAGAGTATCCCCTCTTTGCCAGAGAAGATCGAGTGGCTGTTACAAGATCATTTCCGAACCTTGTTTCATTTCCGACACTGCTCGCCTTTGAGGTGCGGCATTGGCTTCAGAACTGCGTTCCCTTTTGAATGTTCTTTTCCTCTAGTTATTGCTTTTGCTTTCAACACGTTAGAAGATTTCGGATTGCTTTTGTGCGTACCATAGTTGGCATGTCTAGATCTTCTTAGTTGCGTTGATGTAGCATCGAGCAAGATGAATTTGGAAGGATGCCAAAGAAGTGAAAGAGGGCTGGTGAACAGGAAATCGGAAGTTGTTTTCTTTGAAGAGGATTACATGTTGTTGAAGAGACGTTATTTCTGAATTTGTGGATCATGTTGGCCTAGTAGACAAAGGAATCAAATTCAGGAGAAGCGTTATGAGCTGGCTATCATCTCACTACTATTCAAAGACTCGAATACTCACTTGAGGTTCGTAGAGAGAACGCCTCATGATACAGAAAAGAAAGATAAGCAAAATGCAAATACGAAAGTAGCCATTGAGGAGACGATGTGAAAGAGCTGCGTCGATTTCAATGTTTCTAATAGTGTGCGGACATTGTGCGGAATGGCTGAGCTCTGGACAGAATATCGGGGTAAAACATAATCTGTGCTGCTAAGACAGCTTGCCTCGAGGTGAGAAAAGAAGTCATGTCGTTCTTGATGATCCGCAAACGAGCCAAAAGGAGTTTGGCCATTTCATACAACGTGAGTATGGACTATCAGGCACATTGGCCAATTAGACGTATGCGAAGTAGAGTGTGTTCAAATGACAAGCTGCAAAGGCTATTGCACCTCCGTACCTCTTGTTTCTTTTATCTGATTAGCATGGACGGAATAAACTTAATCTCGTGCCTCAATGGCGGGAAGTCTGCGATAGTTTATTGCTTCGGACTGCCACATCCAATACCAATGAAACGAGAAGGATAGTGACGCTCTGTTCCAAGTTGAGTTTGAGACCGAGTGTATCTCCCAGAGCTCCAGTGCTTCACATTAAAGGTTTTCCAGTGAAGTTGCATGAAAGAGCAGCGCCCGACTTCTCGCTTGTACTATCGGTGTTTCTGCTGTTTGAACAGTAGTTTCTTATCGATTGGACAAACTTTCAATCCGCATGGGCAGTGAGGGGGAGGGGAAAGGAATGAGGGATGAGAGTGATTGGGCATGATAACTTCCCCACAAGCGTCGCGGGATGCCGATTCCGAGGGAGGAGATTTCGGGGTCTATGCAAAAAAATTACCTGCACAAAACGCTGTATCTTGACACGTTTTGAGCCGATCACTTCACCGCTAGAGATTTGCATTTACCGTCCTTATCTTAGCAGCCGGGAAATGGTTCCCTCTGGGGTTCCTGCAGAGTGCGTTGTTCAAATATGCTTGATGTCAGGCTCGCAAGCACTAAAAACCTTCGCAAGGCAGACAGAACTTCTTTTATCTATCAAATATTTTTTTTGTCCGACAGGTATGACCGTCGCAGTCCGTGATCTTGTTTTCATATGAGGAATGCCAAGCGCGGGACTTCGAAGTAAATGCAAATCCTTGGCAGCCTTTTTCAAGGGGTTACTTCCAAGCAAGACTGGCCCAGTTATGATCTTCATCATCACACGTCAGAATCGTCATATTACGGCTTAACGCAAACAAAAAATTCCACCTGTTCTTATGAAAAAGTGCAATTCCTTCTAGCATTCTTCGTCTCAAAGATTCAATTGTATGTTCTGGGGAAGTCCAACGGAGAGGTATATCTCTCCAGCCTCCCAACTGAATCCGCCGCTAGCATTCCAGCTGAAATCCCCACCTGGCGTGTGTTAAATGCCGTCCCTCAGAGCCCAATCAATCCGGTGCGGAAAATAGCAGGCAAGCAGACATGCTCAGATCAAGTGTAGAAGACGGAAGGTGGGGAAAGGCCGTTCAACCTGCCAGAGCCCGTGTAATTAAAATGTATAAATCACCCACCCTGAGCTGTTTCATCATTGGCCGTAGGTTTTTTGCTGTAAGGCAAACTAGCAATTGCGCGTGCTGATCCTACAACGAGAAGGGTTCGGAGTCAACAACGGGAAAGGCTTTTCGGAGATCGTTGCTAGGTGAGGCAGAGTGATGTCATATGAACTGGGTCCTCGGTGAGTTTACCGGGGGCATTTGTATCAAAACCTTCAAAAAGAATGAGGATGCGCGGTCGAGAGACAGAACTGAGAATTTTGAGGGGAAGGAAGCATAGTTAACACTACTTGATGCAAGAGGATTATTTTGTTGAAGTAATGGACCATACTCCGTAGCAGTGCATTTTCGGGTTCTGTAGCACGACGTGATCAAGCCACCTTCGCTACGCCTCCTGAACTTAACCTTACTTGGGAACCCCAACCAGCCGCTTGGGACCATCGGCTTCCCAAGCATCGTGACCCGCCAGCCTCACGATATTCTCTGCAGCCACATCGCTGACACTGATTGAACAGCGCCTGCGCCATAAAACGACTCAATTTCGCGGGCAAAGCACAAGCCTATATGACCTGCGCCGGACAATTGCTGATCCTAAGGTTACATCACACCGTCGCCCCCATATCGGCAGCCAGCGGTCTCTCGAAAGGGATATCCTCAGGGCAGGGGTAGAGCGTTAACGAAGTACTAGTAAAGTCTGTGGGCGATCTTAACAAGCTCCCACATCCTTGCCACGCTTGTGGCTCTCTGGCGCAATACAGTAGAGCACTGTATCTCAGGGTCCCACCGCATAGCGGCAGCAGTAGTCACTACAGGACCCTTCCCTACCAAACCTCTTCACCCAGTTAACCACTGCACCTCGCAGACTCGATGCCACAACCTGACCTTCAGCTCTCCTGAGCCTCCTCATTTCCCGCCTCAGCTCTCGATATCAAGCTTGTCTACCCATCCTCGACGAGCAAGGTGTCTTTCATTCAGCTGTCCGCTCTGCCAGAGCCGCTCCCTGCACCGCACCAACAAAGCTGTACAGCATAGAATGGCAACAAAATCTCCCTCAGGAACACCCAGCGTGAACGATCCTACCTCACCAGTAGTCGACATGCCCAACTCCGCCTCCTCTACATCATCCTCATCATCCGTTCACGAAGACGAAGACCGCAGACCACGCACACCCCAAGGTCTCAAACGACCCAAAATGACATCCCGAAAGTCGAGCGGCACCATAATAGTCCCAAGGGAACACCCAAGAGTGGAGTTGAAGGAGGGCGACGAGGTGTTCGATGAAGATGATGCGCGGGCTATGAGTCCTAGGCGGAGTAGTCAAGATCTAGAGAAGATGAGCCAGGAGGCAAGAGCGCAATTGAATGAGCACGTCTCCTCGTCTCTGTCTCGTTCTTCTTAATACTAACAACTCCCATCAGACACGCCAAAGTCCTACAAAAGTCACTGCTCGAAATCTTCAATCGAATTGAAGCCGTTAAAGAAGAACACGACAAGCTCGACAATAACAACAAGTTTCTACAAAAATACATCGGAGATTTGATGTCGACGTCGAAAATTACATCGACAGGCGGTAGTGGAAGGAAGAAGTAACAAGTCGATTTTCAATTTATAAAATAGGGTGGCATTCATGACGGGGCATTGCAGAGGCGTAATGTTTGAACTTTTGGGTCGGAACAACAATCGGATTTAGGGCATACAGCGTCGGCGTCTCTATTTTCCATCATACCCGCTCGATGCAAGGCCATTATCAAAACATTAAGTAAAACGAGTCCTTGGAAGACTCATTCTGGGGGAATTGAATGAAGTGTTATTGAAATTGTATCATAGCGTCTAATGAATGATAGCGATTCATCAACATGCCTACCATCATACAAGTCAAGCTTGACCTTGTATAAACCCCATCTTTTCTTCTCAGTGATAGCAGATACAGATATACACCCAACCCGCAAAAAGAAATATATACACTTCTAGTACTCGACAGTCGACTCGACTTGATGGCAATATAAACCGATCATGACGCCATCTTTAAACGTTCTCAATTCCACCAAGTACTTTCCGCTCATTCTCCTTGCTATCTTGTTTTGTGCTTCCTATTGATACTTTTCTGTTGTTCTCTTTGCCATCTTGCTTGGTGCTTCCCAGTGATGTCTTCCTGATAGAGGGGGATGTTCTCGGCTCGTCCTCATCATCGATCACCTTCGCTGCTGCCGGCGTGACAACTCTCTGCCTCTTGGTTCCGCTGCTGTTATTAGTGGGGATCGGGTTGGAAATTATGCGAACAGTGTTTTCGTTGGCAACAGGAGTTGACTCTGTTTCAAGCAGTCCCTGCGAAGTATCTTCCTTTCTGCTCTTCAAGCCTTCGATGATATTTGGTTTTAAGGTCAAAACGGGAGTTGTCACTGTCTCAGTCTCATTTTTCACTAATGAACACAGTTAGCGGATGCGCACGGTTCCAGACAAAGTGGTCCACATACTCATGATAGGTTGGGGAGTAATTGTAATAGATGGCTTTGATGCGACTGCGTCAACAGCAGGAGAGGCTGCTTCATTCTGGGGCGTATTGACAGGGGCAGATGGCATGAGAGCTTCACAGAGTGCATCGTAAGCACCAGATTGGTGGATAGACTCGAATCGACGGTCCAAAGTTTGTGAGATTTGCATTGGGTCACTGACATTTCTGCTGGTATTGGCTCGAGTACTCGGGTCTGAGTAGTCGGGCATGGATACATCTGAGGAAGGCTGGCGCCAGCCTCTGAAAGCAGTGTGTACAGGCTCAGTGAAAGGGTCAAAGGTCGGTTGGCGTGGAAAGGTTGGTACCGCGGGAGGGAGCATAGATCCAATCTTCGGTACTGAAGCTGTAGCACTGGACAACGAAGTTGTTCGGCGTGGAGAATGACCATGCTCGATGGCTTCACTTCGCCGTTGTGGAGAGGAAGCTTGTGCGAAGTAAGGACCCACGAGAGAAACGGACGCCACATAGAGGCGTTCGGCCAGGCAATAGACGAGGCTTCGAGTACATCTAGACAATCGTAAGCCTGGCTACACTTCAATTTGTAGAATTTCACTCGCGGAATTGGTAGGTTGGACAGACCAAGAGGAGCGTGCTGGAAGGAGAATGAGACAATATTCTTGGCCCGTTCAAAGGGATAGGTAAGATTTTCTCTGGTGAAACCCTCGGCGATAACAACTTTGATTCGCCCTAGGTCATCTCCAGGGTTCCAATAGTTTTGAGATAAAAGCTCTCTGTGGAAGGTTGGGAACTTGAGCTTTTCAAACTCGCCATGTTTGTCCAAATCTAGAGACAGTCAGAACAGACATTTGGAAGACGTGTTATGCCACTGAATGCATTTAAAGGTTAGAGAAGAAAAAGACGCACCAATACTGAGTTCAATGACTGTGGGCCACGGTCCAGTTTGACTGAACCATTTTGAACTGAAGGAGCGGATCAGCAGGCATACCAGCCTTGGGTACATTTCAGAGCTTACCCAGCAATTCTTCCATCGATAAACAATCGAGACTCGAATACGACATTGTCTGAATCCTTCTTCAGGTTCTGGATATATCGACTGACTTCTGGATTCTGCCAACAATGAATCGAAACACGAAATGCAGCTCCAGCAGGAAGACTGGGGACGAAAGAGGTCACAGTCGGGAGCAGAAGCGGATTTGTTTGCAGTGTATGACACTCTGTATTCCGAGTCAGTACCATGGATCTCGAACCAGGCAGCGGGCAGAGCTAGTAGTTCTTAGATGGTGTCACTCACCAGGATCCTGTATGACCGAGCAAGAAGTTTTGAACTCCTGGAACGGAATCTTGCTCAGATCAGGGAACAGGAGAACATCCCAGTTCTGGTAACGCATCTTGGCAAGTCAAATTGATGAGGGAGTTCTGTCAGGAGATAAAGTTACAGTGAACCTAACACTGTGGCGAGATTGAAGCCTCGTTCAGAGAATTGTGACGGTGAAAGTTGAACAAGAGGAGAAGATCGGATTGTGAAGCAAGATGTCGACTAGAAGGTGAGGCGCTTTCATTGAGGGAAGGAGCCATGGCTACTGCCGTTCTCGGAAAGCGCCCCCTCGCACAAGGAGCAAAATCACGCGTGAGGTAGTGAGTCACTCGACATTTCGAAATAGGAAAGACCCAGCAATTCGAATGATGCCGGGGACCAGAAGCTGTGAGTTTCCATACATACTTACGAGGATCAGGTGTCAACAGAAGGCGGCTTTAATTGAAGAAACTAGACCAATCAATGAGTAGTTTCAAAGCGTTCAAATGAATATTCAGAGGGCAACGAGTTGTATTCCACCTGATCGTTGAAGCATTCTCTTTCATTTGGATTGCTCTATGTACAAGTCTATCACATTGTCCATTTACTCATCGCCAGCAGCTCTCGCCTATATCTTGAGTTAGAGGTTTTCCGCATCAATTGATGAATGCCACTTACTCTTACAGCGTTGGGACCACCCAATTCTCTCTCTAATCCACCTTCAAATTCCCGAGGCGCTGATGGCTTGTCTGGATATGTCATCGCCACGATACCACAAAGTCCGAACACAACTGCCACAAAACATCCGATTTGAAATAATCCTTTGCCCGGCTTGGTATGTGTGTATTCCTCTGGTGAGAACATTCCTAAGATATCATTGTCCTCATGAACAGGCTCTCCGTAATTCCGACGCTCTTGCTTGTCCCACCAGTCGGCATGCGGGTCGCGGAATTGTCGTTTCACGGGAGGGGGGTTGATATATCCGCCATTCTATGACTTGGGTCAGCCAGAAGCTCTGAAGGAGGGTATAGGATACGGACCATTCCAGGGTCTTCAGCTTCAGTCTTCCCTCTAGCGTGTCAGCAATCATCTCAAACAACATCAACCTTCCCCCCAGAGAAGAATGCATCCACTGACCAGCGAAGGATACTCAGATCCAGCCTGCGCAACCCCTCTTTGTTGTCCAAAAGCTGTTCGTCGAGCGACGGGCAACGCAGCTCGCAACGGGCGCGCTGTTGCAATTCGCCGGGAGAGCATCTGTGTGAAGGGTCAGAAAGATCAATTGGTCATGCTAACCCGCTTTAGAGAATCGTACCTCTGCTGGTCGTCACCACGGTCGGGATGGATTTGGAGACTGTACCAGCTGTTCCTGCTGTGTAGTCAGCTCATGGATTTTGGCGCTAGTCTCGGTTGTTAATAGGGATTAGTGGCAACCATCTCTTCCTAAAATTTGTTGATTCCACCAAATTTCACGTTTTTTGTCAACTGCCGGCACAAATGATCTCTGGGCATGCGCAAACTTCGTAGATTAGATCGTTGAGAGGTTGCGCATCTTACGAAGTAGGAACCGTCCTGTCAGATGTCACTTTCATCAAGTTCACGGTAGTGTCTTGCCCCCCCTCCTACGAAGTCATGACAGAGATCGCGTCGGATGCGCAAGAGAATCAAAAAATATACGGTACGACTTCCAAAACACAAAACATTCCTTTCGGATAGCTAAGTCCCTCCTCCCTAGAAATCCCTCCAGATGACGACGAGAAACCCCAAACGAACGGTCACACAGTCGAAAATGGAGCGGACGGGGAGCCTCCTAACAAGAAGCGTCGAGTCAGCGAGAACCCTTCGATACCACGTCGAAAACCCGAGTCTCCGCCATGGAAGAAGATTGTAGCAGAGGGCCCTTCCTCGTTCACACAAGATGGGGTTAGAAAGTCTGGACGTACGAATCATATACCCCTCGAATTACAACCACCTTCAGACAAGAGGCAGACACGAGGCGCCGTGCAGAAAACATACTCAACCAAAAGTAAAAATGGAAACTCGAATGGGCTCCATTCACCATTTAATACGCGAGATGCACCGAATACGTCAGTCAGCGGCTCTAAGAAACCTGGGTCTTCTGGCGCAAGTTCGTCGCAACATCAACTGAAGTCCCCCGCCAAAGCTGTCTCTCCCAAACGATCTCATCGAAAATCCATGCCTAGTGAACAGGCCTCCACACCAGTTCGATCTCATAAGAAGTCTTCGACTCCCAAAGACCCGCAGTCTGCCCCAGCACAAACGCGGCCCACAAAACCACGACGTTCAAACAGGGTTGGCGAGATAAGTAACGATGGGGAGCATGACCGTGCCCAGTCTTTAAAAATTGAGGACCCCCTGGGGCAGAGTCCCAAAGCCAGGCTTTCGAGAATCAAGTTTCGAGTCAAGCCCGCAGCTCTACCTCTGACACATCCTGGGTTGGTTTTGCCTCGGCCCAAACAATACTCGACCTTGAAGGAGTTTTTAGACAAGGGGGTGAACGTACATGTGGACGCAGGTGGTCTCTTTCATCCCGATGAAGCTTCAGAATACACGCCCGAGCAAGTTGCCAAGGATGCACAACTCATCTTACGCATCGAAGAAGCTGCCAAGCCCGGAGGCGTTTTGAGTTCAGAAATCTGCTCAGCTTTCCAGCCCGAAGAGGCAGACCAAGTCCCTCAACAATATGCACATCAAGATCATCTAAACAGGGCTGCTATTGAATTTCGAAGGCTGATGTTGATTGAGGAGAGAAAACATCGAGTAACCGCCAAACGCCTTGCAGAAGCATGTCGTGATGAATGGTACCGGAGGCAACCAAAGACACTGGAGCAATTAGAGGCCGAGGAGATCAAGTCAGGTCAGATCCGCTACAAGAACCTGGTTAAGACAATACATGTAACCTGGGAAAACGTGAGAGTTGAGGTTAACCGTCGCCGAATATTGGAATGGGAAGCTCAAGAACAAGCCAGAGTTCGCAAGGCCCTGAACGAAGCTGTAGACATGTCAACGCAAATGTTGCAGGCTCAGAGGGCGCAGATGGACACGGATGTATCTTCTGATGAGGACGTGGATGAGGACGTGGATGAGGGTGTGGATGAGGACGACGATGACAATACTGTCTTAGATGATCGGTCAAGAACGGATGCCGACTCTGACGATAGAGAGAGCAACATGTCTTCAACGGATTCGGAGGCAGACGAAGAGGAGCAGCAACCGGACGCAGCCGAAGATGAGCTTTTGACACAAGAGCAGCTTCTAGAGAAATATTCTTCATT
>Ga0302325_10009235_pt1 | contig 21553 bp, 19 predicted proteins | sample Palsa_T0_2_FD_201948 | JGI IMG/M metagenome (GOLD analysis project Ga0302325, IMG submission 201948) | Peat permafrost microbial communities from Stordalen Mire near Abisko, Sweden - Palsa_T0_2 | ecosystem: Environmental > Terrestrial > Soil > Palsa > Peat permafrost | place: Sweden: Abisko...
CGCGTGGCCTCGCGATTCGCGGTCGTCCCGCGCCGGATGTCGGTCGTGGCGGGCGTGACGCTGGGCGGCGCCGCCGCGTTCGGATTCGCGCAGAAGCAGCCGGACGGCGTGCCCTACGACGTGTACGTGGACCGCGGCGATCGCACGTGGGAAGCGCTGCAATACGCCGGCTTGACGCGAGCGATGATCGAGCCGAACATCGATCCCTTCTCCGGGTTCGCGGGCGGCGACCTGTGGTGGTGGTACCGTCCGCAGTACGCCGACGCGCGGCGCTTCTCGCTCGTGATCGGCCGCGGGAACGTGAGCGTGCCGGCGCTGGGTTCTCTGCGCGACGGACGGTTGACGATCGCGTGGATCGCGACGCCGGCCGGCGGCGACGTCGTCGTGCGGTGCGGCGGTGCTGCCGCGCGGTTCGCGACGGGCGGGGCGTGGGGCGCGTGGCGGTCGGCCGCAGTGCGATGCGGTGCGCTCGCCGCGGGATCGATCGCGACGGTGTCGGCGGTCGACGCGGACGCCGAGGTCGCCCTGCGCGGCGTCGCGCTCGTGGATGCGAACGCCTTCGACGCGGCGACCGCGGCGCTCGAGCGCTTCATCGGCCGCGCCGACCACGTCGTCGTGTTCGGCGACGGGGCTCGCGGGCCGGCGCGCTTCGTGCGTGCGGGACGCTCGGCGTCGCTCGGTACGCTGGCCCCCGGCACGCCCGGCATCGTGGAGGTGCAACGCCCGGCCGGGCCGGCCGCCGCGGGTGCCGTGCGCATCGAGTCCGCCGACGGCGACCTCGTCGCGTGGGGCCGCTTCGCTCCCGACGCGCGCGTGCTCGCGATGCCCTTCGTTGCGGGCCGAACGGCGATGCGGCTCCGGACCGCAGAGCACGTTGCGGGCTGGCGGCTGGAATCGCGAGACCGCGACGATCCGGCCGCGCTCGTTCCGGTCCGCGCCGCGGCGACGCCGGGACTGCTCCTGGCGTACGATCAGGGCTTCGACGCGGGGTGGCAGGTCGACGGCGCGGTCGCGCATTTCCCCTCGGCACTCGGCACGAATGTCTTCGTGATGGCCGCCCCGCGCTCGCAGCCGGCGGCGCCGCGGTTCGCATACGCCCGCGACTTCCACGTGGCATATTTCCTCGGCGCGATGGCCCTGTCGCTCGGGCTCGCGTTCGTCCTCGCGCTGATGCTCGGCGTCGAGGGACGGGGTCGCGCGCTCGCCGGCTCCGAACCCGCCGCTCGGTGACCGACGCGTCCGTGGGCTCCCCGGTATTCTCGATCTGCATTCCATCGTACAATGCGGCCGCGATCATCGAAGAGACGCTCGACAGCGTGCTCGCGCAGACGTTCGGGGACTTCGAGGTGATCGTCGTCGACGACGCCAGCACCGACGCCACCGAAGAGGTCGTGCGCCGCTACGGCGACCCGCGGATGCGGGTGGAGCGCAACGCGGTGAACGTCGGCTATGCGCGCAACGTGGCGCGCTGCTGGGAGCTCGCGCGCGGGACCTACGTGTATCTGCTCGGCAACGACGACGTGCTCTCGCCCGTCGCGCTCGAGCGGACGCTCGAGGCGTTCCGATCGGACCCCGACGTCGCCCTCGTGACGCGCCCGTACTACTGGTTTGCCGGCGACGATCCCGCCGATGCCGTGCGCCACGTCGCGCCGCTGGACGTCGCGCACGATCGCATCGTCGGCGTGGATGCCGACGATCGTACGCTTTGCGCGGTCGTCGACTCGCTCGGGCAGCTCTCGGGGCTCGCGTTCCGGCGCGACCGCGTGGCGGACGGCTTCGACGAGGCCATCTTCACCGCGCACGTGCGGCCGTTTCTCGCGACCTGGCGGCAGCACAAGGCGGTGTTCCTGTGCGACTACGTCGTCGCGGTGCGCATCGTCTCCAGCCAGACGCGTAGCCTGTCGTCTATCTACGATCCGTCGCCCGTGTGGACGTGGGTCCGCCTATTCGAGCTCGTGTTCGCCGATCCGCGCTACGCGCGCGTGCGGCGGGCCGGCCGGCGGCACATCGCCGGTCACGTCCAAGGCCTCGTGCAGGTTCGCGCGTACGCGCCGTATTGGGTGTTCGTCCGCGAGGTCGGAGTGCTCGTGCGCTATCGGCCGCAGAACCTGCTGCGCCCGGTCTTCTGGGCGTGCGCGCTCGGCCTGGCCGTCTTGCCGCGCGCGGCGATCGTGCCGCTGGTCGATCGCCTGAAACCCCTCGTCACGCGCACGCGCGAGCGCGACATCGTGCTGGCGCCTGCGCCGCACGCCTCGTCCGCCGCCTAGTTACGGGTCGCGGCGCGGACCCTCGGCGATCAGCTCCTCGAAGAGGGCGACGTGCCGCTCCGCCGCGGCCGCAAACGAATACGGTTCGACCCCGGCGCGCCGCTGCAGACGCGCCTGTGGCGGCTCCGAGCGTTCGAGAACCCCGCGCAGCAGGTGCGCGAGCGCGGCGACGTCGCCGGCCGGCACGGTTTCGACGAGCCCGGGAAAGACGGCCGCATGGCTCGGCAGCGCGTAGGCGACGCACGGGACGCCGGCGGCGAGGGCCTCGGCGAGCGAGAGTCCCCAGCCCTCTTCGTAGCTGCAGGAGACGAACGCGTTCGCGTTCGCGTACAGCGCCGCGAGCTGCGCGTCCTCGACATGGCCGTGAAACGTGAAGCGCTCGCGCACGCCGGCACGGGCGAGTTCGGCCTCGAGGCGCTCGCGCGCGGCGCGCGGTCCGCGCCCGACGACGTCGATGTGCGAGGCCGGCGGCAGCAGCGCGGCGAGGCGCGGTAGGTCGAACATACCCTTGGTCGGCTCGAGCCGATGCACCCAGAGGACGCGCATGCGCGCGGGCGGGGCAGGCGTCAGCGGGAAGCGGGCGAGGTCGATGCCGGCTCCGAGCACCGCGAGTTGCGTCGCACGAAACCCATAGCTGCGCAGCGCCGCGGCGACGTGCTCGTTGAGCAGCACGACGCGGTCGCAACCGGCGCGCAACGCTCGCAGCGAGATCTGCTGCATGACCCACGATGCGCTCGCCGCCGGCAGCTCGCTGCGGCGGCGCAGCGGCGGCGGGTTGAGGTGATGCACGACCCCGGTGAAGCGGTACGCGGCGCGGCGCAGGCCACGCGCGGCCGGCAGCACGTCGCAGAAGAAGTCACCGGTCGTGTGCACGATGCGCGGCGCGAGCCGCAGGAGCGCGTCCTCGCACGGCCGCATGCGGCGCAGCCACGCAGCGACGATCGCCCCGGAGTGACCGCCGAGGCGCTCCGCTTCGCCGGGGCGTGAAGGGAGCGGCACGACGGTCCGGAAAAACGGCGCGAGGCCGTCGCATGCATAGTCCGGGGCGATGACGGCGACGCGCCAATCCGGTCGCAGACGCGCGATTTCGCGCGCGACGTTCGCGAAGAGAACGTCGCCGCCCGAATTCAGCGCAGGCGTGACGGCGTGGGCGGCGACGAACGCGATGTCGACCCTCGAGGAGTCAGATTGCACAGGATTGCGGTTATCGGTTGCGGGTACGTGGGCCTGGTCACGGGAACGTGCCTTGCCGAACTCGGAAATCGCGTCGTTTGCATCGAGAACGAGCCGCGCAAGCTCGGTGCGCTCGAAGCCGGCAGCGTGCCGTTCTTCGAACCGGGGCTCGCCGAACTGGTCGCGCGGAACAGCGATCGTGGCCGCCTGCGCTTCACGGCCGACATCGGGCACGGCATCGCAGGCTGTGAGATCGTCTTCATCGCGGTCGGCACGCCGATGCTTCCGAGCGGCGACGCCGACCTGCGCGACGTGCGCGCGGCGGCGCGTGCGATCGCCGAGGCGCTCGATTCCGACAAGGTCGTGGTCAACAAGTCGACCGTCCCGGTCGAGACCGGGGACCTCGTCGCCGCGATCATTCGCGAGCACAAGCGGGCGCGGTTCGACGTGCACGTCGTGTCCAATCCGGAGTTCCTACGCGAGGGCTCGGCGATCGCGGATTTCATGCAGCCGGACCGCATCGTTCTCGGCGTCGCGGACCCCGCAGCCGAGGCGCTGATGCGCGACCTCTACGCGCCGCTTGGGGCGCCCGTCATCGCAACGGACGTGCGCACCGCCGAGATGATCAAATACACGGCGAACTCGTTCTTGGCCGCGCGCATCTCGTTCATCAACGAGATCGCGGCGGTCTGCGAACGGGTGGGCGCCGACGTCCGCGACGTCGTGCGCGGAGCGGGCGCCGACCGGCGCATCGGGACGGCGTTCATGAGCCCGGGCCTCGGCTTCGGCGGCTCGTGCTTTCCGAAGGATCTCCGGGCGCTCCGCCGGATCGCGCAGATGCAGGGCGTCGCCACGACCCTGCTGGACGCCGTCATCTCCGTGAACGACGAGCAGATCCGGCGCACGGTCGACCGCCTGCGCGACGCGCTCGACGGCACGCTGCGGGGCCGCGCGATCGCGCTGCTGGGGTTGGCGTTCAAACCGCAGACGGACGACGTGCGCGAATCGCCGGCACTCGCACTCGCCCGTGCGCTAGTTGCGGAGGGCGCGCGCGTGGTCGGCCACGATCCGGTCGCTCTCGACGGCGCGCGTAGGGCGCTCGGAGCGGGCGTCGCCTACATCGACGACGAGTACGCCGCGGCGCAGGACGCCGACGCGCTCGTCATCGCAACGGATTGGAACGAGTACAAGCAGCTCGACTTCGAGCTGATCCGCGGGCGGATGCGGGGCGACCTCGTCTTCGACGCGCGCAATGCGTGCGATCCGCGCGACGTGGAGGCGTGCGGGTTACGCTACCTCGGCGTCGGGCGCGGCGTGGCTCGAAGCGCCGGCGGCGCGTCGTGCGGATCCCAATAGGAGCGCAGGTCGGCGGTCGTGATCGGCGGGGCATGGGCGAACGTGTAGTAGACGCCGTCCGGCCCGACGTAGACCGCCCAGCGGTTCGTCGGATCGACGCCGTAGTATTCGACGGTCGTGCCCGATACGCGATGCGCAGTCCAGTGGTAGCCGCGCGGCCGGTGCGCCTCGTCGTAGATCGAGAGACGGCTCGGATGGGCGCACGCCGCGGGCGAGACCGCGCACAGGAGCAGCGCGCAGGCAAGCTCGCGGACCCGCTCGTCGCGCCGCGGCGCACCTACCCTCGAGTTCGTCAGCACCTCGCGCGCCTTTCATCCAAGCGGGCATCCGCACCCGTATCACCGCACGGAGGGCGAACCCCAGCCAGCGGAGCGCGAACCACAGGAGATTGCCGGGCATGACCTTTTCGACGGCCCTTCGGACCGCTGCGCTCGCGGGTATACCGCTCGTCTGCGCCGGCTGCGCGAGCCATGCCGGGTCCGCGCCCAGTGGGCCGGTCCTGCCGCCGGCGCTCGCCGGCAGCGGCGCCCACCAGGTGCGCGCGTTCGGCCCCAGTCCGGCGCAGGGCAAGATCAAGCACGTCGTCATCGTGATGGAAGAGAACCGCAGCTTCAACTACCTGTTTGAGGGGTATCCGGGGGCGATGACGGCGTCGCACGGCCGCAATTCGCACGGTGAAGACGTCAAGCTCGCTGCGGTCTCGCTCGCGGCTCCGTATGAGATCGATCACGAGCTACGGAGCTTCCTGGAAGCCTGCGACGGGAAACCGCCGGGACAAAACTGCAAGATGGACGGGTTCGACAAGGAGTACGTCGGCGGTTCGTACGGTGCGAACCCCGAATACGCGTACGCGCCGCACGCCGAGACGAGGCTCTACTGGCGCATGGCCAAGGAGTACGTGCTCGGCGACGACATGCACACGTCCCACATCGACGCGAGCTTCGTTTCGCATCAGTACATCATCGCCGGGCAGGCCGCGAGCGAGGTCAACCTGCCGACGTCGTACTGGGGCTGCGAGGGAGGCGTGAGCGGCGACAGCGTCGAGACGATCACGCAGGAGCGCAAGATCGGCCCGTCCCAGAACCCGTGCCAAAACTACCAGACGCTGGGCGACGAGCTGGACGCCGCCGGCCTGCCGTGGCGGTTTTATGCAGCACCCATCAGCGACATTGGGTACATCTGGTCGGCATACCAGGCGGTCAAGCACATCTACGACGGCAAGGACTGGAAGAACGACGTGATCACTCCTCCGGCGAGATTCCTGAGCGACGTCGGCGCCGGAACGCTCGGCGCGGTCACGTGGGTGCTGCCGACGTGGGATACGTCCGACCACCCCGGCAACGGGTCGACGTCCGGGCCGCAGTGGGTCGCCTCGGTCGTGAACGCCGTCGGCGAGAGCACGTTCTGGGATTCGACCGCCGTCTTCGTTTTCTGGGACGAATGGGGCGGTTGGTTCGACCCGGGGCCGCCGCCGTACGAGGACTACGACGGCCTCGGCTTCCGGGTCGGCCTCCTCGTCATCTCGCCGTACGCGAAGAAAAACTACGTGTCGCACGTGCAATACGAGCACGGCAGCATGCTGCGCTTCGCGGAGGACGCGTTCGGACTCGGCCAGCTCTCGGCCAGCGACGCCCGCGCGAACGATCCCGCCGTCGATTGCTTCGACTTCTCGCAAAAGCCGCGCGCCTTCAGGCCCTTTGCGACCGGCCTACCCCCACACTACTTCGAGCGCTTGCCAGTATCGCACCACGTCGTCGACGAGGAGTAGCCGGTCGCGGACGGCGTGACGTATCGCCGGCTCCGGCGGCAGGCGCGGACGGTGGCCGTCGCTAAGGGTCGTGCATAGCGCCGCTTTGTGCTCGCTTGCCCAGTCTCGGAGCGAGGTACGCTGGTTATGTCAGGTCGTCGTTGTCTGTTGGCCGTGATCGCAAGTGCGACCGTCGCCGCGGCCGCAGGGTGCGGATCGGGGGCAACGTCGTCGGGCCTGCCGCCGGGCCGCAGCCTGGGAACGCCAAACACGTCGCTCGCGAAGGAGCGGCAGCTGATCAAGCACGTCGTGCTCATCATCGAAGAGAACCGGTCGTTCGACAATATGTTCAACGGCTATCCGGGCGCGAACACGGCGCAGGTCGGTACGATCAATACCGGCCAGGTGATTCCACTGCAGCAAATTTCGCTGGCGGCCGGCTTCAACATCAGTCATAAGGGTAAGGACTTCTTCACCTCCTACGACAAGGGCAAGCTCGACGGCTTCAACCTCGTCACCGCCGGCAACGTCGGCAACGCGCACGGGTACGTGATCGTCCCGCCGGATCCGGAGTACGCGTACGTTCCCCCGCAGGAGAACAAGCCGTACTGGCTGATGGCATCGCAGTTCTCGCTGGCCGACGAAGCGTTCCAGTCGAACATCGACGCGAGCTTCATTGCGCACCAATACCTGATCCGTGGCTGGGCGAACTCCGGTGTCGACAACCCCACCGGCACGCCGTGGAGCTGCGACGTCCCCGACTCGATCAATCAGATCTCGACGTTGCTGGCGAACCAGAAGTACGGGCCGATGATTCCCGCGTGCTTCGACGGCACGACGATCGCCGACGAGCTGGAGTCGAAGGGGCTCGGCTGGCACTTCTATGCTCCGCAAATCGTCTACCCGGTGCTGCCGAGCGGCCCGCAGCCCGACTATGGCGAGGTGTGGTCGGCGTACGGTTCGATCCGCCACATCCGCTTCAGCCCGCACTGGGGCACGGACGTGCGCTGGCCCGAGACCAGGATCCTGACCGAGGTGCCCGCGGGCGAGCTCGAGAGCGTCACGTGGATCACGCCGAAGCTCGAGAACAGCGACCACCCGTCGTGCTTCACGACGAACGGCCCCTCGTGGGTGTCGTCGATCGTGAACACGATCGGCAAGAGCAAGTTCTGGGACAGCACGGTGATCTTCGTGCTCTGGGACGATGCCGGCAACTGGTACGACCACGTCCCGCCGCCGCTGCTCGACTACGACGGTCCCGGCTTCCGCGTCCCGATCATCGCGATCTCCCCGTACTCGCGGCACGGCCAGGTGATCCACACGCAGTACGAGACGGCCAGCATCCTCAAGTTCATCGAGAACCTGTACGACCTTCCGTCGATCGCCGCGGCCGATACCCGCGCGAAGGACATGACGGACATGTTCGACTTCAACCAGTCGCCGCAGCCCTTCAAGACGATCCCGGCGCCGCTCCCTCCAAGCTTCTTCCTACGGCAGTCGTCCAAGACGTACGACCCGCCGGACGACCTCTAGCTCGGCGGACGTTCGCTCCTAGTCGCCGGCCTGACCGAGCAGGCCAGGGCGCACGAGAGAACCAACAGGCGCGGTGCGGTGATCGTACCGCGCCTGGTTTTCGTAGCACTCAGTGATTGCGTCGGGCTCTCTCCCATAAGGTAGGTCATGTTGCTTCCGAAGCGCTCCCTCGGCCCGGGCCTCGCCCGTCTCTCGACCCTGCTCGGCGCCGCTGCGGCAGCATGCGTGCTCGCGGCGTGCGGCGGCCACGCCGCCGCGCTCCCGACAGCGTTGACCGGTCCGGCGGACTCGATCGCCCAGAGCCTCGTGCGCGGTCCGGACACCGCCGGCCCGCAGGGCAAGATCAAGCACGTCGTGATCATCATCCAGGAGAACCGCTCGTTCGACTCGATCTTCCACGGCTTCAAAGGCGCCAACTACGCGAACTACGGCTTGGACAGCGAGGGAAAGGAAGTCAAGCTGGTGCCGACATCGTTCGCGACCCCAGGGCCGGACATCTGTCACCTCTACAAGGACGCGATCGAGGACGTCGACGGCGGCAAGATGGACAAGTTCGACCATTGCCCCGTCAAGTTGGTGCCGTACGCGTACGTCAAATCGAGCGAGACGTCCCTGTACTTCGACATGGCGAAGCAGTACGTGCTCGCCGACGACTTCTTCTCGTCGCAGCTGGACGCGAGCTATGTCGGGCATCAGTATCTGATCGCGGCGCAGGCGGGTATGGCGATCAACATCCCGACCGCCGAGCCGTGGGGCTGTGACGCCAATGCCCCGACGAGGATCCAGCTCGTCAACTCGGAGGGGCAGAATACAAAAACGGTGTTCCCGTGCTTCACATACGAAACGCTCGCCACTCAACTCGACACCAAGAAGAAGCCGTGGAAGTACTACGCACCGGGCTGCGTGAGCCCACCTAGCAGCTGCTCGTTCGGCTACATCTGGTCCGCCTACGACGCGAGCAAGGCGATTCGAAACGGCCCCGACTGGTCGACCGACGTCGTCTCACCGCAGTGTCAGGTGCTGACCGACGTCGCAGCCGGGAACCTCCCCGACGTCACGTGGGTCGTGCCGGACCTCGCCGACTCCGATCATCTCGGCTCGGGTTCGACGACCGGCCCGCAGTGGGTGGCGTCGGTCGTCAACGCCATCGGGAAGAACACGACGCTCTGGAACAGCACGGCGATCTTCGTGACGTGGGACGACTGGGGCGGCTACTACGATCACGTGCCGCCGCCCGTCGTGGACTACGACGGCTTGGGTGTGCGCGTTGGGCTCATCGCGATCGGGCCGTACGCGAAGCAAGGCTACATCTCGCACAGCCAGTACGAGTTCGCGAGCATCTTGCGGTCGATCGAAGGCTGGCTCGGCCTCTCGACGATGACCAATCGCGACAAGAACGCCGCCTCGGTGTGGGGCGACATGTTCGACTTCACGCAGAAGCCGCGCGCGTTCACGCCGTTCAACACGGGATCGTACTCGTGCCAGCCGTCGGCCTCGCTGTCGGCCCCGGACACGGAATAGCGAGCGAACGAGGTCAGCTGGACCGGCGCCAGTAGATGCCGGTCCAGTCGACCTCCACGATCGGGTCGGTGATGCCGAAGCGCGCGCGAAAGTCGTGGATGGCGGCACGGCAGTTCGGGAGCGCGCCGTAGTCGTCGACGATCACGTAGCCGCCGACGGACAGCTTCGGATACAGCGCCGTGATCGCGTCCATCGTCGACTCGTACATGTCGCCGTCCAGTCGCATGACCGCGATGCGCTCGATCGGCGCGACCGGCAGCGTGTCCTTGAACCACCCCACCAGGAAGCGCACGCGGTCGTCGAGCAGGCCGTACCGAGCGAAATTGGCCTTGACCCGATCGAGCGAGACCGCGAGCTCGGCCGAGAACGCCCAGGTCGTGTCGCCCTCGTCGAGGGGCGCACGCCCCGGGTCGGGGCGGGGCAGGCCGGCGAACGAATCGGCGGCCCACACCGCACGCTCGCGGTCGCCGTAGGCTGCGAGCACGCCGCGCATGAAGATCGTCGCGCCGCCCCGCCAGACTCCCGCCTCGATCAAGTCGCCGGGTATGCCGTCCCGGAGCACGCTCTCGACGCAGTACTGGATATTGTCGAGGCGCACGAGGCCGATCATCGTCTCCGCGTCGGCGGGCCAGTCGCGGCCCTGGAGCCGCTCGAGCGGATGGACCGTGATCAGCTTGCGAAGCGAGCGCTGCACCGGACCGATCAGGTGGTGGACGGCTGGAATTCGCCGCACCGTTCCCATGTAGGCCGGCACGAACACGCGCCGCACCGACCACTGCAGTGCCCGGGAGAGGGCCGGCGGCACCGCCTCCTCGCCACCATGTCCGAACAGCGTGCGGGTGAGGGTGCGTTTGAGGAGGTTGAGATACAGGGCTTGGAGCGACGGGGGCGTGGCGGGCGGTGCGGCGGGTCGAGCTTCGTCTTCGATCATGCGTTCGAGGCATCTCCGCTGCAACGCGGCGGGTCGTCTGCGGCCAAGGCGCGGGGCCGTGCCGAGCGCATCTCGGCAGCCCGGCCCGGCGTGGCCTGCGACGGCTCGCGGGACGCCTGCTCTGCCGTGATCATCGGTGCGCCCTTTCGAGGCCCCGGTCGAGCGCTCCCTGGCGGCCCGCTCGGACGCCCGGAGGAGGGCTCTCGAAAACCAGGGAACCGGCGGCGGTTGTGAACCTCTCGCGTGAGGCGGTCGAGACGGCAGTCTACGGCGCAGTCTCGGACCTCAACGAGTCGTTGCCGGGCGATCAGCGGGTGGCGCTGAGCGGGACGACCGACATCTTCGCCGCCGTCGACTCGCTGGCAGCGCTCAACCTCCTCTTGCGGATCGAGGAGCGCGTGGCCGAGGCCAGCGGTGCGCCCTGCGACCTGACGGAGGGCGACCTCTACGAGACGACGCTGTTCGCCTCGCCGACGCTCGATCAGCTGGTCAATGCGGTCCACGCGTCGCTGGTCGGCGCCGCGCCATGAGTGCCGTTCCGACCGCGGTCTACAGCACGATCAACGCATCGCTCTTCGCCCGCTTCCTTGCAAACGACGCTGCCGAGCCGTTGCTGGCGGTGGCGGCAGAGCACTCGCTGCTGCCGGGTTCGGCGTTCGCCGACGCGGGCGCGCTGCCGTCGGCGCCCGTCGACGTGGCGATCGTCGTCGCACCGCCGGAGTCGGTCCTCACTTCGGTCGCCGGCCTGCTGGGCGGTGCGCCATGCGACCCGCAGACGCTGCGCGACGAGGTCGACGCGTTCGCGGCGGCCGTCAGCGCACTCCCCGCCCGCCTGGTGCTCGTCGCGACGTGGGTCGTCCCGCGGCGCTATTCCGGCGGCGTGCTGGCGCTCGACGAGCGCTGGGGCCTCGACGGTGCGGTCGGCGCGGCGAACGCCCGTCTGCTCGCACGGCTTCGCGAGACCGGCACGCGCCACGCGCTCAACGCCGCCGGTTGGCAGGCGACGCTCGGCGAGCGTGCACACAGCGCGAAGAACCGCTACCTCACGCACGACCCGTATGCCTTCGACTTCTGGAAGCTCGCGGTCGCGGAGGTGAAGGCTGCGCTCGCCTCGTTCGGAGGCGCCGCGAAGAAGCTCGTGGTGCTGGATCTCGATAACACGTTGTGGGGCGGCGAGGTCGGCGACGGCGGAGCGGAGTCGCTGCGGCTCGGCGGGCACGACCCGGTCGGCGAGGCGTTCGTCGCCTTCCAGCGCGAGTTGCTCGCGCTGCGGCGGCGCGGCGTGCTGCTCGCCGTCGCCAGCAAGAACGATGCGGCGATCGCCCTCGCGGCGCTCGACGGCCACCCCGAACAGGTGATCCGCAGCGGCGATCTCGCCGGCTGGGCCATCGACTGGAACGACAAGGGGTACAACGTCGGCATGCTCTGCGAACGGCTCGGTATCGCTGCCGCCGACACGGTGTTCATCGACGACAACCCAGCAGAGCGAGGCGCCGTCGCGGCGGCACTCCCGGGCATCACGGTCCCCGACTGGCCCGCGAACCCACTGCTCTACGTCGACGCGCTCCGGCGCATCGATTTGTTCGACGTGCCGTTCGTGACGGACGAGGACCTCGCTCGCGCGCGGACCTACGCTGCGACGCGTTCGCTTCGTGCGGGCGTGCCGCACGACCGGGTGACGCGCGTCGACGTGCGCCCTCTGTCGGCCGCCGACGCACCCAGAGCGCTGCAGCTGCTGAACAAGACGAATCAGATGAACCTGACGACGCGGCGCTTCACCGCGACGGACCTGCAGCCTTGGCTTGCGCAAACGGACCGTGCCGCCTGGGTCGTTCGCGTCGCGGACGAGTATGCCGACTACGGGCTGACCGGCGCGTTCGCGCTGCAGTTCGAGGGCGCGGTGTGCACGGTCACCGACCTCGTGATGAGCTGTCGCGTGATGGGCCGCGGCGTCGAGAAGCGCATGCTGGAGCGGGCCATGGACGAGGCTCGAGCGCGAGGGTGCGTGCGCGTCGAGGCCCGGTTCGTACCGACGCAGCGGAACGAGCCGATGCGCCGCTTTCTCGCCGAGCGCAGCGGCCTCACGGACGGCGGCGACGGATGCTTCAGCGCCGGCCTCGATGCGCGCGTGCCCGCATGAACGCGTACGGCCTCGGTGTTGCCGTCTTGCACGCCGTTGAGAAGTGCACGTTTGGGTTCCGGTCGTTCGGCGCCGGCTCGATCATCGCGCCCTTCCCGCGCCTCGTGGCGGGGGCACGCTACGTGTCGATCGGCGAGCGCTGCTTCTTCGGTGCGGGCTTGACGCTCTCGGTGCGCGACGAGTATCTCGGTGTGCGCCACACGCCGGCGTTCACGGTCGGCGACCGCTGCATGCTCGGGCGCGACCTCATGGTCGCCTGCACGCACGCGATCGCGATCGGTTCCGCGGTGACGGTCGCGGACCGCGTGTACATCGGGGATTCGCATCACGGGTACGAGGATCCGGACGTGCCGGTCCTCGACCAGCCGATGACGGGGCAGGCGCCCGTCGCGATCGGCGACGGCTGTTTCATCGGCGTCGGTGCGGCGATCTTGCCTGGCGTCTCGCTGGGGCGCGGGTGCGTCGTCGGACCAAACACCGTCGTCACGCGCTCGTTCGAAGCGAACACGGTGCTGCTCGGCAACCCGGCGCGCCCGATCCGCATGTACGATCGCGGAAAGCGCGCGTGGGTACCGTGAGCTGGTCGCGCGCTCGGGACGCGGCCCTCGCGGCGCTGGTCGCGATCGCCTCGCTGGCGGCATGCGGAGGTGGCGGTGCCTCCGCGCCGCCCGCCGTGCATGCCACGCCGACGCCGACGCCGGCCCCGACGGCGGCGCCGACCGCCAATCCGCGCGGGAAGATCAATCACGTCGTGATCGTGATCCAAGAGAACCGCAGCTTCGATTCGATGTTCCACGGCTTTCCCGGAGCGGACAGCGCGTCGACGGGGCAGATCAGCACGGGCGCGACGGTCCCACTCACGCGCGTGCCGTTGAGCTCACCATACGACATGGACCACAGCTACAACGACGCGCGCACCGGCATGAACGGCGGTGCGATGAACGGGTTCAACAAGGTCGGGTTTTCCTATCCGGATGGACAGCCGCCCGGCTATACGCCGCCGCCCTATCCCGCATACGCGTACGTCAACGAGTCGGACATCGCTGCGTACTTCACGCTCGCGCGCAACTACGTGCTCGCGGACCGCTTCTTTTCATCCCAGGCCGACGGGAGCTTCGTCGGTCATCAGTATCTGATCGCCGGCCAGGCGGGACATACGTGGGGCGTCCCCGCGCGCTCCCCCTGGGGCTGCGATGATCCGGGCAACACGGTTGGCCTGCTCGACGCGCAGGGCCAGATCACGCACGATGTCGTCGCGCCGTGCTTCACCTACGCATCGCTCGGCGAGGCACTGGATGCAAAGGGCGTGTCGTGGCGGTACTACGCTCCGCCGGCCAGCGACCCCGCATACATCTGGTCGGCGTACGACTCGATCAAGGCGGTGCGCGAGGGGCCGGATTGGACGAACAACATCGTCTCGCCGCAGACTCAGTTTCTGCAAGACGTGGCGAACGGAACGCTCGCGGACGTGACGTGGATCGTTCCCGATGTCTCCGATTCCGATCACCCAGGCGTGCCGAACACGGAAGGGCCTGCATGGGTGACCTCGGTGGTCAACGCCGTGGGCGAGAGCACGTTCTGGGGGACGACCGCGGTCTTCGTGTTGTGGGACGACTGGGGCGGCTTCTACGACCACGTCGCGCCGCCGCAGCTCGACTACGACGGACTGGGCATGCGCGTCCCACTCATCGTCGTGTCGCCGTACGCGTTGGGCGGACGCGTCGCGCACACGCAGTACGAGTTCGGCAGCGTACTGAAATTCGCCGAGCAGCTGTACGGGCTCGCCCCGCTGGCCGCGTCGGATGCCCGCGCCAATGCGTTCGGTTCCGACGTGTTCGATTTCGGACAAGCGCCGAGAGCGTTCGTTCCCTTCGCCAGCCGGCACGGGCGCGCGTATTTTCTGCACAAGCGATTGACACCGGGCCCCCCGGACTCGGACCTGTAGCGGCGGCGTCGCTGCGCGGTCGCGACGAAGCGGCGTCGCTGCGCCTTGGCGACGAAGCGGTGTCGCTGCGCGATCGCGGTTAGGCGATCGCTACGTTGAAGAGGATGAACGGCTTCCAGAGGGGCTGGCGATCGAGCTGGTCCTCGATCCGCTCGAGGCGCGCGCGCAGGGCGGCGTCGTCGGTCGGCCACAGGTGCAGCTCGAACTGGTGGAACGACTTGATCGGCACGACACGGCGCACGAGCGAGATGAAGTCGTTCGTCCGGAAGTGGTCGTGGTCCGAGAGCAGCGTCAGGTGGACCCACGACAGCGGGTTGAGGCGATTCGGCTCGACGACGACCAGCGTGCCGCCCGGCCGGCGGACGCGCAGCATCTCGCGCAGCACCCGCGTTGGCGACGCCGCGTGGTGCAGCATCGCCATCGCGATCACGACGTCGAAGCTTGCATCGTCGAACGGCATGCGCTGCGCGTCGGCGGCCACGTAGCGGAGGTTCCCGCCGGACATGCCCGCCCACGCGGGATGCTCGACGATGTCGACGCCGACGACGCTGCGTGCGTCGGGGGCATAGCTCGCCGTCGTTCGCCCGTCCATGCACCCGACGTCGAGAACATCGCCGTGGATCGTCGCGCCGAGCTTCGCGCGCAGGCGATCGCGAAAGCACTCGTATCGGACGCGGGCGCTCTCGTCGAGCGTGATGTAGCGCGCCTGCTGCGCTGCGGCTTCGGCGCTCGTCATGCAGCGGGATCGGTCGTCGGGGGCACGTGCCTCAACTCCGTCTCCTGGTGCGCGTTCTCCTCGCTGCGCGATGCTGCCGTCGATCCGTGCGGCCGTCGCTCGGCCGGAGGGACGGTCCCTCGCGACGAAGCCCCACACTCGCGATGCCCGTCGCCGCTCGAGCGACCCGGCGTCGCGCGCCCCTACCACACGGACGTTCCAGGAGCCATGCATGCCCGTTCTTCCCCAGGTCGTCGAGATCGCCCGCGCGGCGGGCGTGGCGATCCTTCAGATCTACGCGCTCGACGATCACGGGACCACGAAGAAGTCCGACGACTCGCCACTGACCCTCGCGGACCGTGCCGCGCACGATTGTATCGTCGAGCGGCTGAGCACCCTCGATCCTTCGATTCCGATCCTCTCGGAGGAATCGGAGGCCGTACCGTACGCCGAGCGAGAAGGGTGGACGCGCTTCTGGCTCGTGGACCCGCTCGACGGCACGAAAGAGTTCATCAAGCGCAACGGCGAGTTCACGGTCAACATCGCGCTGATCGAGGACTCTCGCCCCGTGCTCGGCGTGGTCCACGCCCCCGTCCTCGGGACGACGTACTGGGCGGCAGTCGGCGAAGGCGCACACAAGAGCGAGGCCGGCGGACACGCGCACCGGATCGCCGTATCCGACTACCGTGCCGTCGGCTTGCGCGTCGTCGCAAGCCGCTCGCACGCGGGGGAACTGATGCCGCGCTTCCTCGCCGCGCTCGGCGATCCCGAATGCGTGAGCAGAGGTTCGTCGCTCAAGCTGTGCCTCGTTGCCGACGGCACGGCAAATCTCTACCCTCGCTTCGGCCCCACGATGGAGTGGGACATCGCCGCGGCGTATGCCGTGGTCGCCGCTGCGGGCGGGTCCATCACCGACACCGACGGCAACCCGCTCGAGTTCAACAAACCCGACCTGCACAACCCGGAGTTCGTCGTGTGCGGCGCGCCAGCGTATCCGTGGCGCCAGGTCTTGGCGTCGCTCGCAGAACCCGTCTAGCCGCGGTTCCGGCGGTGCGACCGCCGTGGTGCTACGGCGCCGCCGCGCTGGAGCTGCGGCGCCGCAGAGGCGCTGCTACTGCACCGCCGCCGCGGACGGGATGTGGCCGCGCTGTTCGAGGTACGTCATGATCTTTGCCGCGCTCTCGGCGACGGTTTCCGAGGCAGTGCTGCACAGGATCTCCGCGTGCAGCGGCTCTTCGTACGGATCGTCGATGCCGGTGAAACCCTTGATTTCGCCCGCGCGCGCCTTTGCATACATGCCCTTGACGTCGCGCGACTCGCACACCTCGAGCGGTGCGTCCACGAAGACTTCGACGAAGCGCTCGCTGCTCTCACGGACCTCGTCGCGGATCTCGCGGTAGGGGCTGATCGCGGCGGTGATGGCGATGACGCCGTTGCGTGCCAAGAGGTTCGCGACGAAGCCGATGCGGCGGATGTTCGTATCGCGGTCCTCTTTGCTGAAGCCGAGGCCCTTCGACAGGTTGGTGCGCACGACGTCGCCGTCGAGGATTTCGACCTTGACGCCACGCTCGCGCAACCGCTTCTCGAGTTCTCGCGCGATCGTCGTCTTGCCGGATCCGCTGAGACCGGTCGTCCAGACGGTCGCTCCTAGGGTGTCCATGTGGGGTCCGTTGTATCCTTTCGCTGCGTTGTTACGTGGGAACGGCCATCGAGGCCATCAGCACTTTGGCGACTTCCGGGCGCGTCACGTACTCGGGTGGGATCTCGCCCGCGAGGAGCATGGCGCGAAGCTTCGTGCCCGAGAGCGAGAGGCGCTCCTCCGGCGTACTCGGCGACGTCTTCTCCGTGGCCATCTGGTTCGTGCGCTGACAGAAGAACGCGTTGTCGAATCTCAGCGGAACGATCGCCAGTTCGTCGCCGCGGAATTCGTCGAACATCTTCTGGGCGTCGTAGGTGCCGTAGTAGTTCCCGACGCCGGCATGATCGCGACCGACGATGAAGTGCGTGCAGCCGTAATTCTGCCGCGCGATCGCATGCATGATCGCTTCCATCGGACCGGCATAGCGCATCGCTGCGGGAAACGTGGAAAGCATCGTCCGCGACTCGGGGTAGTAGTGCTCGAGCAACGTGAGGTAGCACTTCATCCGCACGTCGGCCGGGATGTCGTCGGCCTTCGTCCCGCCGACGAGGGGATGGATCAAGAGGCCGTCGACGAGCTCGAGCGCGACCTTCGTGATGTATTCGTGGGCGCGGTGGATCGGGTTGCGAGTTTGGAACGCGACGATCGTCTCCCAGCCGCGCTCGTCGAACGCGGTCCGCGTCTGCGCCGGTTTCAGGCGGTGATCCAGAAAATCGTCGTGCGGGATCTCGTCGACCAGCGTCACCTCGCCGCCGAGGTACACGGGGCCTTCCGACCGCATCGTCGCGACCCCAGGATGCGTCTCGTCGCTCGTGCGGAAGACGTGCTGCGCCTCTTTGTCCTGATCGGGCCGGTACTTGCTCGTGACCGTCATCGTTGCCACGATCGCGCCGTTCGGTAAGGCGAGCGCGATGTCGGCATCGACCGGCACGCGGTTCGCGCGTGCCTCGTCGAGCTGCAGTGCGACCGGAACCGTCCATGCGAGCCCGGCCGGCAGGCGCATGTGCGCGATGACGCTCGCATATTCGGCTTCGGTCATGAAGCCGGTCAGCGGGCTGTAGATGCCGTGCGCGATGCATTCGAGATCGGCGACCGCGCGCTCCGACAGTTCGACGCGAGGCAGCGCGTGCGCGCTCTCAAACGCGGCGCGCCGCTTGGTTCCGGAAAGGGTCCGGTCGACGAGTGTGCCTCCGTGTGGCCGCATCAGCGCGCACCCACGGCGGCGGCGTTGCCGCGCTTCGCGTTCCGCTCGGCGATCTCGTCCAGCACGGCGCGCTGCTCGGCGCGTCGTCGCCGGTCCTCGCCGTCCAGGTTTTCCCAAGCGAGCTTCTTGAGGCGTTCGTTCTCTGCCTCAAACGCCGCGATCTGTTCGGGAGTGAACGCCAATTCCTCGCCCTTCGGAACGACGGCGCGCTCGTACCCGAGCTCGTCGAGCGAACGGCCGGCGACGCTCTCGAAGATCCGCAGGTCGTCCGGGCTCGTCTGCGTTAGGAACTTTCTGGTGTTGTCCTTCATCACGGGCTTCGTGACGTTTTCCCACAGGTTACTCGCGTTCGCGGCCTTCTTGGCCTCGTCCGTCTGATAGAAGTTGACGGCGTCCGAGCTGTAGGCGACCCCGAGGAACTCGCACACGCTGCGCATCGTGCCGAGCTCGTCGCCGGTCAGCGCTTCGTAGCTGATCGCGAGCTCGCGCTGCGGGCCGATGCGATCGAGCAACCGGAGGGCGAGCTGCTGGTCGGCATCCCACGCGGTCGCGATGCTGTACGGATGCTTCTCGCCTTCGATCGCCTTCGTGAACGACAGCGCGACATCGCGCCCGTCGCGGTACAAATAGATGAACTTCGCGTCCGGGAAGCGGTCCGCGAGCTCGCTCGCGTACTTCACGTTGCCGAGGCTCTTACAGCACCACGAAGTCTTCCCCCACGTATCGCACAGCGTGTCGTAGATCGCCGCCATCACCGCATAGAGGTCGCGCCGATCGCAGCGCGCGGTGATCGCGGCGCGGTCGAGCGTCACGCCTTCCCACTCCACGGGGTTCGTCTCGACCAGCCGGCACGCGTCGTCGACGAGGAGTGCGAAGGTTTCGGGATCCGATAGATCGCCATACGTTGCGACGAGGGGCATGAGGCGGATCAGGATGTGGGGGGGATGGGGGGCGGCGATCTCGGGAAGCTGATTCAGCATCAGCCGGAAGAGATTCGACCCCGATCGCTGCGTCCCGATCATGAAGATCTTCACGGAAAGAGGCTCCTTTGAGGTTGCACTATCGGAGGAAGAAGAAGAATCCGGCGATACCGGCGAGCGGAATAATGAGCGCGACTTCGACGCGCAGGCGAAGGATGGCGAACAGCGCGCCGGCGAGGATCAGGCCGGAGGCGATCGCGTGCCACGCGGAATCGTGCGGCATCGATTCGCCGACGACCACGGCCGCGGCGAAGATCATGCCGACGACCGCCGGCCGGATGCCTTTGAGCGCGGCCATGACGCCGGACGATCGTTTGATCAGTTGGAGCGCGTGGGCCACGATGAGCGTCAGAATCGCGGGCGGCACGAACATGCCGAGCATCCCGGCGACGGCTCCTGGAAACCCGGCGAGCTTGACGCCGACGAACGCGGCGGTCATGAGGATCGGTCCGGGCGTGATCTGCGTGAGCGCGAGTCCCGCGGTGAACTCGTCGACGGTGAGCCAGTGCAGGTTGTGCACGAGCGTGCTCTTGATGATCGGAATGAAGACGTAGCCGCTCCCAAACAGCACGACGCTCATTCCGGCGAAGGTGAAGAAGATCTTCGCAATGAGGCCCGCGCCGGTCGCCGGCACGACGGCTGCGAGGAACGGGACGAACGCGCTGGGGGCGGTTCGCCGCGGCGTTGGCGGCGTCGCGGACGGGCGCGGGCCACCGCCGTAGAGCCGCCATCCGACGAGGCCCGCGAGCACGACGATCCCGAGCGTGACCCACCACGCGGCCGGGAAGAACGCGCCCTGCAGGAGGATTGCGAGCGTGGCACAGACGCAGATCGTCAGCTGCGTCGCGTTGCCGACCTGCTTCTTTCCCATCTCGTACGCCGCGACGGCGACGATCGCGACCATCGCCGACGGGAAGCCCTGGAACACGCGATTGATCGCTGGGATCTTGCCGTAGTGCAGGTAGAGCACGCTGAGCGTCGTTACGACGATGAACGACGGCGTCACCGAGCCGAGCCAGCAGACCGCCGCGCCCGCGATGCCGCGCAGGCGATAGCCGATCGCCACCGTCATGTCCACCGCAACGGGACCAGGCAGCATCTGCGCGACCATGATCGCGTCGGTGATGTCTTCGTCGGAGGCGAGGTTGCGCGCCGAGAGCGACTTCGAGACGACCGCGATGAACGTCATGAAGCCGCCCCACGTGGTGCAGCCGATGCGCAGGAAGATGAGGAAGAGACGCGCCAGCGACACCGGCTCCTGGACGACCGGTTCGTGCACGACCCCCGCTTGGACGGCCGTCGTCCCCTGGCTCACGCGAAGCCTCGCCACACCAACTGCACGCCGAGCGTCGCCAGCCAGATCGCGAGCGCCCACTTGAGCGGTCGCGACGGTACGCGGACCGCCAGGGACGCGCCAAGCCACGACCCGGCGATCCCGCCCACCAGGAGTCGCGCGAGCACCGGCAGGTCAAAGTTGCCGGCGTAGACCTGGATGCCGCTGCCGACGAGCGTCATGCACAGTGCGAAGAACACGCTCGTTCCGACGATCGTCGCCGCGTTCAGCCTGGTGAACCCGAGCATCGCGAGGGACCCGAGCACGCCGGAACCGGCCGAGGAGAAGCCCGTCTCGAGCCCGACCGGAATCATCAACGCGGCAAGGAGACGCGGACGGCTCTTGCCCTCACCCTCGGCGGCGGCGCCGATGCGCATCAGCTTGATCATGTTGACGATCGAGGCGAAAACGATCACGCTACCGAGGAGCGCGTACAGCAGGCGGTGCCCCGCGTGCGTGCCGCTGAGGTGGGCCAGGAGGAGGCCGCCGACGACCACGCCTGGGATCCCGCCGAGGAGCATCCAGCGGCCGGTTTCGAAGTGGACCTGCCTGCGGCGCGCGTAGATTACGAAGACCAGAAGATTTACCACCGTGGCGTAGAGGAGCGTGGTTCCGACGGCGTGTCCGGGCGGCATCCCCGAAAACAGGATGAGCACCGGGCTCATGATGGTCCCGCCGCCCATGCCGACTAGCCCGATCGCGATTGCGACGAGGAAGCCAATCAGGAACTCGATCGCCGTGGTCCTCCAGATGTCGACATAGAGACGTCTCGCCCTCACGCGTGCCCGCGCGACGCGTAGAACGTACGAGGAGCAACGACCCGAGTCGAACCCCTACGCCCGAAGAAGGCGCGGTATTCTGCCTGTTCGACAGGTTCGCACGCCCAGGTGAAACACCTACCGCCGGGTCCTTGCCGGGGTCCGCGGGCCAGGCACGGCGCCGGGCCCGAGCCCGGCTACGTGACGAAGCCGCGGACGAAGAGCTGGATGCCGAGCCCCGTCAGCCAGATCGCGAGGGCCCACTTGAGCGGCCGCGAGGGCACGCGCATCGCGAGCGTGCTGCCTGCCAG
>Ga0302325_10009236_pt1 | contig 21551 bp, 15 predicted proteins | sample Palsa_T0_2_FD_201948 | JGI IMG/M metagenome (GOLD analysis project Ga0302325, IMG submission 201948) | Peat permafrost microbial communities from Stordalen Mire near Abisko, Sweden - Palsa_T0_2 | ecosystem: Environmental > Terrestrial > Soil > Palsa > Peat permafrost | place: Sweden: Abisko...
AAAACGCGGTGCGGCACCAGCCAATCCGGTGTGCCCTCGGCTTTGACTTGCTCCGGAGTTTTGCCGAACGCGAGTGCCTCCGTCTGTGCGAAGACATTCGCCAGCAGCATGTCATGATGGCGTCCGAGCTGGTTGAGCGTCCGTTCAAATGCGATGAAGTCGCAAGGGATTAATCGCGTTCCCTGATGGATCAGTTGATAGAAAGAATGTTGGCCGTTCGTTCCCGGTTCACCCCAATAAATAGGCCCGGTCTCGTAATTCACCTTTGCGCCGTCCAGCGTCACATGCTTTCCGTTGCTCTCCATCGTCAATTGCTGCAAGTAAGCGGGGAAGCGCTTGAGATATTGCTCGTAGGGCAACACGGCCACCGTCTGGGCGTCGAAAAAATCGTTATACCAAATGCTGAGAAGACCCATCAACACCGGCAAGTTCCGGTCGAACGGAGCTGTCCGAAAATGCTCGTCCATCTGGTGAAATCCATCCAGCATAGAGCGGAATTGCTCCGGCCCAATTGCCAGCATGGTTGAAAGCCCGATCGCCGAGTCCATCGAATAGCGGCCGCCGACCCAATCCCAGAATCCGAACATATTCGCGGTATCGATGCCGAATTTCGCTACCTCTGTCGCGTTTGTCGAGACGGCGACAAAGTGCTTCGCAATGGATTTTTCGTCGCCACCCAAGCCGGCGAGCAACCAAGCGCGAGCGGAGTGCGCGTTCGTCATCGTCTCGAGAGTCGTGAAGGTCTTGGATGAGATGATGAAGAGCGTTTCGGCCGGATCGAGACCTTGCACAGCCTCGGCGAAGTCGGTCCCGTCCACATTGGAGACGAATTGAAACGTCAGTCTCCGGTCGCTATAGTGCTTCAGCGCCTCATAAGCCATCACCGGTCCTAGGTCGGATCCGCCGATGCCCACGTTGATTACATTGCGAATCGCTTTACCGGTAAACCCTTTCCACTCTTGGCCGCGGATCCGGTTCGAAAAACTGGCCATTTTGTCCAGCACGGCGTGAACTTCCGGAACAACGTTCTGGCCGTCAAGCATGATAGACGCTCCCTCTGGTGCCCGCAGGGCCACATGCAGAACAGCGCGCTTCTCGGTCACGTTGATCTTGTCGCCGCGAAACATGGCATCGATTCGCGACCGCAGCTCCGCTTCTTCCGCCAGCTTTAGCAGGAGCTCGAGAGTTTCACCTGTAACGCGGTTTTTCGAGTAATCGAGAAAGATTCCCGCAGCCTCAACCGTCATTCGTTCTCCGCGCTGCGGATCGTCGGCAAAGAGATTTCGCAGATGCAGTTCGCCAATTTTCCCGTAATGCGCTTGGAGTTCCTTCCAAGCCTTTCGCTTTGTCAGTGGTTCCAGAACCGGAGCCACTTGGTGAGTTGTCATATTCTCATTCTCCTCGCTTCAGACCGCCGTCACCTTCATGAAACAACCTCTACAACTTTACCCGTATTTGGAGTCTCATTCACGCCGAAACGGTTCGAAGATTTTGTTAGTGCGCGCAACCAATCGAAGGCCGGATCGGAAAGCATGCTCTCCGTGCAACGCCATCGCCAATTCCCTTCGGCGCGGCCCGGAACGTTCATTCGCGCCTCTTTTCCCAAATTCAGCAAGTCTTGAAGCGGAGCTATCGCCAGCGCGGCCCGCGACGACCAAGCCATTTCCATCAACGTTGGTGCGGCATCACTCGTTGTGCCTGAGCGCCGATTTGCAGCCTTCCAGAGATTCTGCCGTTGGTTGTCGGGCAGATCCTCAAACCACCCGCGCGTCGTGGGATTGTCGTGAGTGCCGGTATACACTACGGCGTTACTGACATAGTTACCAGGCAGATGGGGATTGTCGAGATGGCCGTCGAACGCGAATTGGAGCACGCGTGTTCCCGGCAGCCCGAACTCGTCCCGGAGCGCGTAGACATCCGCTGTAATCATTCCCAGGTCTTCTACGATGAACGGCAGCGCACTCAATTCTCTCTGAACCGCTCGGAATAACTCAGCGCCTGGTCCCGGTTTCCAACTCCCCGTCTGTGCAGTCACTGCGCCGGCGGGTACGTGCCAAGCGGCGACGAAGCCTCGAAAATGATCCAGGCGAATGGCGTCGACGTAGGCGAGCAGCGCACGCGCGCGGGAAAGCCACCAGCTATAGCCATCTTTGCGAAGCGCATCCCAGTCGTAAACAGGATTGCCCCAAAGTTGCCCCGAAGAACTGAAGTAATCGGGCGGTACACCAGCAACGAAGCGTGGACGGCGCTGCTCGTCCAATAGAAAGAGTTCCGGGTGGGCCCATACGTCACTCGAATCGGGAGAGACGAAGAACGGAAGGTCGCCAATCAATTTCACACCCTTGCCGCGCGCATGCGCCTTCAACCGCTCGCCTTGTCTATATAGCAGGAACTGCGCAAAGGATGCGAAGCCGACTTGGTCCGCAAGTTCCCGGCACGCCCGGTCGAGCGCAGCGGGTTCGCGGTAAACCAGCTCTTTCGGCCATTCCAGATAATACGCGCCCTTGAACTTCGCTCTGAGCGCTCGGAAAAGGGCATAGTCGTTCAACCAATGCGCCTGTTCATGGCAGAACTGCTCATAGTCGCCGCGCAAACCGGCGCGCGTGTCTCCACGAAAGTTAGCCCAGGCTGTCTCGAGCAGCTTGTGCTTAAAAGGAATGACGACGTCGTAATCGACTTCGGCTTCCGGGAACGACTGAGGCTGGCAGTCGCTGGATCGCAAGAGTCCATCCTCGATCAGCCAATCCGGACTGACGAGGAGTGCGTTGCCCGCGAGAGAGGATAACGGTTGATAGGGTGAGTTACCATAACCGGTCGGACCCAGTGGCAAGGACTGCCACCAGCTTTGGCCCTCTGCGGCGAGCTTATCGATCCAAGACAACGCCTCCGGTCCAAGGTCGCCAATGCCATAGCGCGAGGGCAGCGAGGTGACGTGCAACAGCAAGCCGGAACCCCGATATTGCGGGGGAAACGGCGGCAGACTGACTGCGCCCATCATGCGCGCCCCCTCGCAGAATGACCTTCAGCATCGCTATGGGTGAGTAGGATCGCGCCGCGGCTAAGCGCCCCCGGGTTGTGCCATTCGCGCCATTTCATATAGGCGAAACCAATCATGAGTGATACCACAAACAGATATGGTGTTAGGTTGTAAGGCCACGCGGGTTCCGGATAAACAGTGACAAAGAGAACAGGCAGCAAAGCGAGAGTCGCAATCCAGGGAACCACCACGTGTTGCCACACAGTGAAGTGGGCCGGCTGTTCGCGGCGCATATAGCACGTCAAGGCCAGATTCGCCATGATGTAGAGAACGATGACCGCGAGAGTGGCGATCGTTTCGAGGAAACCGAATATGTAATCGGGGCGCAGCAACCGGCCCACCAACAGGATGGACGCCATACATCCAATCTGTACAAAAGCTATAGCGAACGTGGGTGTCCGGTGGATAGGGTGAATACGCCCGAAAATCGCAGGGAGCGTCTCCGCACGCCCCATCGTGTACATGACGCGCGATGCGGCGTTGGTGCAGGCAAGGCCGACGGCGATCGCACTGTTCAAGATGGCGAAAACGACGAACCACCAGCCCGCACCCCATAAGGCGTGGCCAAGAACGTAATACGGATTGGCGTTGGAGGCGAAGGCGGCCATGTCTCCCGTGCCCCAGCCGATGGCGCTCGCATACGACGAAAATATGTAAAAGGCGCCGATGCTCGCGAGCGAGAGCATGACCGCCTGGCCGATGAACTTGCTGGGAAGGCGAGCTTCCTGAGCGAGCGGCGCCGGAGCCTCAAAGCCGCTTAGCGCGAGGATTGAGAAAACCATGCCGGCTAAGATACTACCGAAATGGTGGGGCGATGCAGAAGGACTGAGCGGAGCAAGGTAGCTCGAACCGGGTCCTGGGTGGATGAGGAATGTGATGCCGAGCGCCAGCATAATGAGAAGTTCGATACCTCCCAAGAGCGCCGTGATGCGCGCCGAAAGCTGTACGCCACGGTGAGTGAACGCCCAAATGAGCGCCGTTGCCCCCAACGCTAACAGCCACCATGGGAGGTTCACGTGAAACTGCGTTTTTAACATGTCGGAGATGAGATAGCCCAGAAAACCGGTACTCCCGGCCGCACCCAGAATTTCATAGATGAGGTAACTCCACGTGGCCATGAAGCCGCCGCGGCTGCCGAGCCCGCGAGTAGCGAACGAATAATAGCCGCCGCTCGAGGGCGCGTAACGCGAAAACTGCGCCACGGTGTTGCCGATGAAGAAGCAGACGATGGTTGAGAGCAGGAACGACAGCGGCATCGCCGGACCAGCCTGCGCGGCTATGATCGGAAACGTGAACACGATGTTGGTGGCCGGGGCGATGTGAGTGACACCCTGAAACACCAGTTCCGGGAGACCTAGCGAACTGCGTCGCAGCTGAGGGTCTGTCATAGCGAAGGTGGGACAGGTTCAGGCCGAAAGGTAAGTGGAGTCGATCAGTCGGCGCAGGTAGGCGATGGAGGCGCGGATGTCGTCTTCCTGGCGAGGGCCGGAGATTTCCCGTTCGATGGTGATTGGTCCTGTGTAGTGAAGCGTGTGCAGTTGGCGGATGACTTGCGGGAAATCGACCTCGCCCTTGCCGATCGCGACCTCTTCGCCCAGGTTCTTCGGGTCGGTTGGATAGAGACCGTCTTTAGCATGTAGCCCGCGCACGTACTTTCCGATAACATCGAGCGCCGCGACCGGGTCGCCTTTCCCATACAGAATGAGATTAGCCGTATCGAGATTTACACCAATGTTTGCAAGCCCCGTGTCTTGAATTGCTCGGAGGAGAGTGACGGGTGTCTCCTGGCCGGTTTCCATCAAAAATGTCTGTCCGTTCGCCCCGCAATAGCTCGCCACCTCCCGAATGGCTTTTACAGTGTCCGCATACAGTGAGTCATTGGGATTTTCCGGGATGAAGCCGCAGTGGGTGTGAACCGCTTTGATATCGCAGAGTTTGGCCAAATCGGAGGCGCGCTTGAGGGCGTCCATACGCGCGGCGCGAGTTTGTGGAGGGACGATGCCGATCGTCAGAGGACCTTGGTAGAAATCCCAAACCATTTTGCCGGGGCCCAGTGTCATGACCGCGGTCGCTTCCACTTGATACTTCGCCAACGCAGCTTTCAGCGGTTCGGCCAAACTGGCGGGCGCCTTGCCCACACCTACCTGGCAGCCTTCCAAGCCAAACGCCTTGACTCTGGCGATGGCTTGGTCGGGGGATTCGGCGCCAGCCACGCCGACTACCACTCCCAGGCGCGGCTTGGTGCGCGCCGATTCGGAGTGGAGTGGGACGGTGGTGGCGGCCAAAGCGGCCAAGCCTGTTTTCACGAAGTGGCGTCTGCCGGTGATCTGCATCGTTTCCTTGCATGATACCCCCTGTTGAAAGGCGAGACGCGGAAACCCAATCAATGCACGAGAGTGTCCGCATTCGGAGACGCCAATCTTCGATGCAAGGCCCGGAGAGGCGCTTCAAATCTTCCCCCCAAATGCCGGTGAAGTTTCCGGACGGATTCAATTTGCGCGACCAGCTTCGCCGATTCGCCGCGATTGCCTGTATCGAGGTAGGCAGCCGCCAGGGCTATCTTCGCGGGCAGAAGCTCAGCACTGCCCGAATCATACATTTCCTCGTCGAGTTGAACGGCACGCCGCAAAGGCGCCAGAGCCTCCGCGGCGTGACCCATCTGAAGGTGGGCACTATAGCAATACGGTTCTAAGTACCGAATCCTACTCAGGCTTCCACAACGGCGAGTATGCGGCTCGGAATGTGAAAGGTCACGTTCTCATTAAGGTGGTGAAGACCGCCGGGTCCAACGCGGTGGTCAGCGGAATCTTCTTTGATTGACGGCACTCAAGTCGAACTTGCCAGATTCGGAACCCGCATCGGGATCGCGGAACTTTAATCCGCGATCCCTGGGTTAGGCGGGTCGATGCCAAGAGCCGTTGCCAGAGCAATCAGGTGATCCTGCTCTTCAACCAGGATGTTTCGCAGGCTCTCGGCAATGGCGAATTCGTCCAGTTCATCGGCTTGTCTCACCCGGCGGCGATATTGGCGGATGGTCTCCTTCTCGTTTGCAAGATCGAATTGGAGCATCTCTTCCGCCTTTTCGGAGGTCTTGACGGGCTTCGGTGTCACAGATGGCATGCCGCCCAGATAATCGACGTGATTTGCAATCTGCAAGGCGTGCCCCAATTCCTCCTTGGCGTGGACCTCGAGTTCGCCCGCGATATTCATATACGCGGCGCCCTTGAGAACCTGCGAATAATTCACGTAGGCGATAATGGCCTGATATTCACGCGACAAATCCTCATTCAAACCGTCGATCAATGCTTTACGAGTAACTTTGGGACTGCTTGATTTAGCGTCGGGCATGGGTCTCCAGCCGCTCCATTTAGGGCGGTACTCCGTTGACGATCAGATTGCTGAAAACGTTTCGCGCCGAATCAATGAGCTAAGACGGCAAGGCAGAACAAGCCGAATGCGCCCACGTGGCCGCTGTGCAGCCCTTGCAGGACGATGATGGCCTTGGTAAAGATAGCGACCGAGTCCGATCAAGCAGGCCGTCGCGCAACGCGTTCCTGAGTAGTTCTTTTACTTTCTTTTCGGGTACTCTTACATGAGACAACAGCATCATCTCGCGCGCCAGGGCCGCGATTTTTCCCACTGTGAGCCTTATCAAATCGGTGAGCGGCGTTCAGCGTCGAATACGGCGTGTTTGCCGGAGATTTCACGCATTCAATTGCGATTATTGGAAGCAGATTTTCATCAATGAGCGTATAGTCAACTTTATCCAGCTGATCACGATTTGACGCGAGCGCCGTCAGCACCCCATTCAAGTTCTCAAGCTCAGGATCGACATTCCACACAGATAAGGCGTTGCGGGCCGTACGCAGGTCGGAAAGCGCATCGGCCGGGACGTCGCCTGCAACCATCCAATCGTCTTTGACCCACTTGGCGTTACTTATGGTTCGGAGAAGGAGCGCCATTGCGGTCTAGTTCCGCAAGCTCGTCCACAACGAGTCTCGATACTTCACAAGCAGACCGGGGAGCTTCTCGGTAATAACATTGCGCATACCATCTTCCATGACTCCATCCATCGCCGCGTCCAACAGTGCCTCAAGTTCAGCCTTGGCTTCCGACTTTATTTTCCAAAGTTCAGTTGAGCTTTCAGCGCGGATATTAGAACCCATTTGAGTAACGGCGCCACCGTTGGTAAAGCATCCACGAATGACGGCAGTGCCAGCGGCCCCCATCTTGAAAAGGAAGAAGACAGTCGAAACCGCGACAAACTTGACTTGCCGACCCAACTCTGACCCGTCCGAGATGCGCGTCCATGCGTATGTCATATCGACCGGAGGGAGACTGAAATTCGATACCGAGAAATCCTCGTCCATCAGAATCGATTACCTTTCGTCGAAATTTCCTTCGCGCCTTCAAGTAGATCCCCTACATACCTCTCACATGCTCCCTTGGGATCGGGCCTTTAAAGTCGGTGTTTGTATTCACATCCAGATCGAGCTGCAAAACGAATTATAGAGGTGTCCCCACTGATGCTATTTCTCCAACGTTAATCGTAAGGAGCTGAAACCCCGCAACCGACCACCTGGAAAGCCTCTTGACCATAGACCGCCAAGCCCTATTCGGGACGGCCTAGTACTACTGTGTTAGAAACATTGGGTCCATTTTAGGATCGCCAGAACAGCCGGGTATCGTGAAAGGGATGGGTGCTATTCAAGCGAAGATCCAGACGGTCGAGGACGTATATCGACTGGTGCGGAGGGCGGTAGTGAGCAAAAGTCCGATGCGCGCGATCTATCACGGGCAGCAGCGGTGGCTGTGCCCACATCGGTTGGGCCGGAATCATGCAGGCCAGAGTGATAGCGGAATCGCTGGTAGGCGTGGCCAGCCCTTTGACTTCGCAGTGTTACGGCACATGTACCGTGCGGCCCGGCATCGCGGGCAAATCCGCCGCGCCTATCACCACCGCCGACACAATCTGCGCGCGGTCCAACTTCACCTCCGTCAGCCGCTCGCAAGTAACTTGCGCGTGAAGTGATCCAGCCAAAACGGCCGAGAGCAGCAAGCACGTGCGCCAGTTCCGGAAGAAACGCCGCGGAATGGCGACAGCCGCGATGCCTTCCCGCTGCGCATCGATGAGCAGACCTGCCAGTGTCGCTCCCAGCGGTCTCTTGCCATGAGGAAGAAAAGCGTCGATGCCCACCATCCAGAAGGGCGCCGTCGTATGAAACAGAGCGGCTGAACCGCTGCGGATGTACAGTTCCGCTACCGCGAGAAGGCAACTGCCTGTGCCGATGCCAATTACGCCGCAGAGCGCGGTCCGCCACAGTTCGCTCACGCGGAATAGCGATGCCGGCGACGCGCGCCGCCACCAACAGAATCGTGCTTGAGATCAGATAGCGAATACCGATCAGGTACACGGGCGGCAGAGTTTCCAGAGCAATGCGGATGCCGAGGTACGTGGTACCCCAGAAGAGGCACACGGCGGCCAGCGCGAGATAGGCGATGCGATGAGAGTGGCGAACGATGGTCAAGATTCTTTGGCGGACTCCACTGGGGTTTTGGAGTCGAGTTTCTCTATGGTAACGCTGGCAATGCGGTTGCGATCCATTTTGGCGATGGTGAAGCGGCGGCCGCCGTAATCCACGCGTTCATTCTCTTTAGGAATGTAGCCGAATTGGAAGAGCAAAAAGCCGGCCAGTGTTTCGAAGCCGGCCTCCGTCGGCAGCGCGATGTGATAGCGAGTCTCGAGATCGCGAATCGTGGTGCTGCCTTCCAGCTCGAGCGCTTTTTCGCTGCCGGCCGGCTCGACACGCACGGCATCGTGCTCGTCGCCGATATCGCCGAAGACTTGCTCAAGAACGTCTTCCAGCGTGACCAAACCGGAGATGGTTCCGAATTCATCCACCACCAGGGACAGGTGCGTGTGGCTCTTGCGAAACTCGTCGATCAGTTGATTGAGCGGTTTGGTCTCGGGCACAACCACTGGCTTGCGGACAAAGCGGCGCAAGCGAAAGGGCCGGGTGGCTCGACGGCTATCGTGAGCAAAGCGGCGCTCATCCCAAACACGCATCAGATCTTTGTAATGAACGATGCCGATGATCTGTTCCGGACGGTCTTCATAGACGGGAACGCGCGAAAATTTGTTCTCGGTCATCACCGCCAGCACTTGATCTAAGGGCGCGTCCACCGGCAGCGAGACGATGTTGTGGCGCGGGGTCATGATCTCGCGCGCTGAGTAGTCGGACAGTTCCATCAAGCGCTGGATGGCGTCCTGCTCAAACTGTTGCAAATGACCTTCACGGCGGCTGGATTGCAGAATGTACTTCAATTCTTCGGTTGAATGGCCGCCATGGCCTTGTCCTTTACTTAGGCCGAGCAGGCGCAGAGCGAGATCGGCCGAACGTTCGATGACGATAATGAGCGGCTGCGACAGGCGGTAAAAGATGAGAAGCGCGGGAGCGGCTAAAACGGCTACGCGGTCGGCGTTTTCGATGGCGAGATTCTTGGGCACAACTTCGCCAATGATGACGTGCGCATAGCTGATCACCAGGAACGCCAGCGCAAAGGCCACGCCGTGCAACAGGACTTGCGAGACGGGAAGTTTGAAACCTTCCAGGCCGGAACGCAGCAAGCGATACATGGTGTCTTCGCCCGCCCAACCCAAGCCCAGACTGGCGAGTGTTACGCCGAATTGTGTGACGGAGAGTAGGCGGCCGGGATTAGCTAACAGGTTGAGAGCGCTCTGCGCGCCAGCCTGCCCTTGAGCGGCGAGTTCGCGGAGGCGGGATTGGCGCACGGAGACGAGAGAAACCTCGGCCGCCGCAAAGAACCCGTTTGCGGACAGGATGAAGATGAGGACGAGGAATCTTATGCCCATAGCGCGCGGCGCAACAACGGAACCGGCATGGCGAAAGCCTTGGCAGAGTAAAATCGGTGAGTGTTATCCCGCTTAGTGCGAATCGTCAACATCAGCGTTGCCGTCATCGTTGTTTTTTTCTTAGGTGTGGTTTACTGGTTCGCCATTCGGCCGCTGCCTCAAACATCGGGCGAGATCAAAGCACCGATTTCCGCTGCCGCCACCATTCAACGCGACGCGCGCGGCGTTCCGCATATCGAAGCAGCGTCCTGGCAGGATGCAATTTTCCTACAAGGCTATGCCACAGCCCAAGATCGATTGTGGCAGATGGACGGACTGCGCCGCTACGCGGGAGGGGATTTGGCTGAAGTCTTTGGCGCGGACTCATTGGCTCGCGACGAGCGTGCCCGCGCGCTACGCATGCGAGCCATTGCGGAGGCGGACGTCGCGCGTCTCACTGCCGAAGACCGCGACGTCATGGTGCAATACGCGCGCGGCGTGAACTATTTTATCGACACGCATCGCGGAGATTACTCGCTGGAGTTCTCCATCCCCTTCAACTCCTACGACCCACGCCCTTGGACGCTGACTGACTCGATGCTGGTTGGACTGTTGATGTTCCGGGATCTGACGGCCGACTCGCTGGAAGCCGACTTGGCGAGGGGCGCGATTCTGAACCTAGGCGCGGACGCAGGAAAATTTCGCACACTCTTTCCCGCTACCGGGATCGGCGTGAGCCCGGGGTCGAACGCTTGGGCCGTGAGTGGCGCACATGCAGCGGACGGCGCACCTATAGTGGCGAACGATCCACACTTGCATTATGCTGTCCCAGGCACCTGGCACCTGGTGCACTTGAAAGCGCCGGGGTTGAATGTCTCGGGCGTAGCGCTGCCTGGGTTGCCGTGCGTGATCAGTGGGCACAATGAAAACATCGCATGGGGCGTCACCAACCTGGAAGCGGATGTGCTGGACGTGTACTCCGAACAGCTTGACGATCAAAGCGGCCGTTATCTATTTAAAGGAAAGGTTGAGCAGGCCAATCTCGACCAGCAGACGATTGCAGTGAAAGGCGGCAAACCTATGGACATGCGCCTTTGGGTGACCCGCCACGGACCGGTGTTTAAGGAGAACGGCAAAGCGTACAGCGTGCGTTGGAGCGCGGCCGACGGATTTGGATTCCCTTTCTTTAAACTTGACCAAGCGAAGAATTGGAGTGAATTTCGCGCTGCGCTGAGCACGTTTTGGGGACCTGGCCAGAACTTCGTTTATGGCGACCGCGCGGGCAACATTGGATATCAAGCGACGGGTGCCGTGCCCATACGCCGGAACTTTGACGGCAATGTGCCGCTCGATGGCGCTGGCGGACAGTTTGAGTGGGACGGCTATATTCCATTCGAGCAATTGCCCAGCATCTACAATCCGGCCTCGGGCATCGTCGTAACGGCCAATCAAAATCCGTTTCCGAAAGACTATCCTTACAGGACCGGCGGCAGCTATGCCGATACCTACCGCGTGCAACAGATTCGCGCGCGGCTCGGTGCCAAGGCGAAGCTCACAGTGGACGATATGCTGGCGATCCAGAAGGATGTCTATTCCGCGTATGACCTCTTTTTGGCAAAACAGGCGGTAGCTTCGTATGCCAAGGTTGGCAGTGCCGCGCATGATCCGTTACTCAGGCCGGCGGTGGGCATTCTAAGTCAGTGGAACGGCCAAATGGAGGCGTCCCAACCGCTGCCGGCGATTACCGAACTGCTGAGCAACGAACTGCGTTTGGCATTGCTAAAATTGCTCATTCCCAAAGCAAAAGAATTGCCCGACGTGCTACCGCGTCCGCAGGCGGTCGAAACTGTTTTGCGCGATCGGCCCGTTGGCTGGGTGCCTAACGATAACTGGGATGAATGGCTTATCTCGGCGCTCTTGCGCGCTCTGGATAAAGGCCGAGTCAGTCTGGGGAGTGTCGTGACGGAGTGGCGCTGGGGCCATTTGCTGCATTGGAAGTTCGAGCATCCAGTGATCAAGCGCCTGCCGCCGGTAGGGTGGTTTTTCGATGCCACTTATCAGCGGAACTCTGGCCCCTTTGAGATGAGCGGCTCAGGCACGACTGTGAAGCAGACGACGGAAAGCCTGGGTCCATCGGAGCGCATGGTGGTCGATATGGGAGATTTGGACCGCTCGGTGCAAAACCTGGTATTGGGTGAATCGGGGTTCGTTTCGTCGAGCCACTTTGAAGACCAATGGCCGGCTTATTATTACGGGAGAAGTTTTCCGATGCAGTTTAACCACGTGGACGGTAAAGATGTGTTGAGAGTGAAGCCGCAGTGAGTGCGGGGGGGGACGACGAACTATGCGCGATTCACAATCTGACGGGAATAGCTGGCCCGAACTTAAGTGGACTGAATGGCAGCAGACCGCGGAGACGGTTCACATGTGGACTCAGATTGTGGGTAAAACGCGGTTGGCGCTAGCTCCGCTCCAAGCTCATTGGTGGAACGTTCCGCTGTATGTCAGCGCGCGAGGACTGAGCACGTCAGCCATGCCGTGCGGGAGGGAGCTTCTCGAGATCGAATTTGACTTTGTCAGCCACGACCTGCGCTTCCGACTGAGTAACGGGGCAAGCCTGTGCATCCCGCTGCGCGCGCAATCCGTGGCCGATTTCTTCGCCGAATACCAGCGCAGCCTTGCCGCTTTGGGCGTTTCCGTCCCCATTTATCCCACGCCAGTCGAGTTGAAGCATCCCATTCTATTCACAGAAGACGATGAGCATGCTTCCTATGATGCGGAGTACGTTCATCGGTTTTGGCGAGTTCTGGTGCATGCCGATCAGGTCTTTCAAAGGTTCTCCTCGAGCTTCTTAGGTAAAGTAAGCCCGGTACATTTTTTTTGGGGGAGTTTCGACCTGGCGGTGACTCGATTTTCGGGGCGGCGCGCGCCCGTCAGAGCCAATGCCGATGCCATCACGCGCGAGGCTTATTCGCATGAGGTGATCAGCGCCGGTTTTTGGCCGGGGAACGGTGGTTTTGGCGAAGCAGCGTTTTATTGTTACGCTGCCCCCGCGCCGGCTGGGCTGGACGTTGAACGAATTGAACCAGCGGCGGCGAAATACAACGCAGAACTGGGTGAGTTCATTCTCAAATACGATGATCTGCGCGCCGAAACGTCACCCGACGATGCTCTCATGACCTTCCTGCAGAGTTCCTATGAGGTTGCAGCGAGGCTGGCTAAGTGGGACAGGAACTCTCTTGAGCGGCAGCGTGCGGCGGGGGCGTGACGCGCAGTTGTGTTTTGAAGGTTCCAGATTGAAGGTTTGAGCGCGAACGGTGAATCGTTGGCCGGGAGTTCGTGCGAGCGGTTTTGGGGGCGCTAACGCTCCCGGCTCTGTTTGAATAGTACCTGTTCTGGGTGGTTCGCCGGCTGGACGGCAAGGAATGTCGGAATTTGTGTCAAAGGTTAGACCTTGCTACGCCGTCGCTGGAGCGTTCCCTTTTTAGTGGACTGGATTAGAGTAAGCTGATGAAAGCTTTTTATGGCCAACCGATCCTCCTTTGGCGGAGTCGTTCTCGACGTCGACCCTTATCAAATTGAGCCGGAGAGCGAGCCTCTGCGCGAAGTGGAGGCGCGGCCTTCCCTGCGCGTGCTTGTCATGGGGGATTTCAGCGGGCAAGCTACGGGTAAGCTCGTCCGAATTGACCGAGACAACTTTGAAACCTCGCTGGCAGGCTTCGCGCCACAGATAGAACTCGCGCTCGGCAGCGTCCAAGGCGGCGACGCGGTTCTGACGTTCAAATCGCTGGAAGATTTCGAACCGGACAGTCTCTACCAGCGGAGCGAGCTTTTCGCCTCACTGCGCGATGGTAGTAGCCGGCAGCTTTACTCAGAACCGGAGGAAAGCGATTCCGCAGCGCCGTTGAAGCCTACTGCAGAACAGATTGAGCGACTGACGGCTCCCGGCGGGTTGCTGGATGCGATCGTTGAGCAGTCTTCCCCGCCAATTACCGCGCCCGCTCCCAAACGAGTTGACGAATTCCAATCGATGGTGGAGCGCATTGTGGCGCCTTATTCTCAGCCTGCCGAGAGCGCGGAGAGCCGGCGCGCTTCGACCGAGCGAGTGCAACGCCTGTGCCTCTTGATGGCGCACATTCTGCATGAAGAACAATTTCAGGCGCTTGAGGCAGCCTGGCGAGGTCTGGATCTGCTGGTGCGCGGCTTGGAGACGGACGAACTCGTACATCTCTCCATTCTGGATTGTTCGAAAGAGAAACTTTACGCGCAGCTCACGAGCGCCACCGGCAATAGGGCGGGACGCTGGGAGTTGCTGATCGGCAACTTTGGATTTGATCGCTCGATCGTCGCCGACGTGGAGTTGTTGGAACAGATTAGTTTGCTGGCACAGGATCTAGGCGCGCCTTTTCTGGCGGAGTGCCTTCCTTCCCAACAAGACGACAGCAAAGCGGAAGCGGCATGGCAGGCTCTTCGCAAAGCGCCGGCCGCCGCTTATATTGGGTTGGCGCTGCCACGCTTTCTGCTAAGGGTGCCTTATGGCAAAGATAGCGCGCCCGTGGACGCGTTTGAGTTTGAAGAGATGCCTGGCGCTCCGGTCCATACCGACTATCTTTGGGGCAATCCCGCCTTTGCTTGCGCGATGGCGCTGGGCGAACTCTTTGAGAGGCAAGGTTCACTGATGCGTTTGTCTGGCAACCTGCGGCTGTGCGCTGTGCCACTCCACGTTTTTCGTTCAGAGGGCGAGACCTGCACGCGCCCTTGCACCGAGGTGCTCCTCACAGAGAGCGATTGCGCGACTTTGCTGAAGGGCGGCGTGCTGCCATTGGCGGCAATGAAATCGGCTGACGAAATCGTGTTCCCGCGCATGCAGTCGATTGCCAACCCGCCTGCCCCGCTGGTTTTCAGTCTGTAAGCCGATAATCTCTCGCCATCGCCCGCCGCGTGCGGAATAGGTACTCAACCACCGAGTCCGGCCATATAGCAGCGTTGTTGCTCGCCGTTCGGCGACGATCGACCCAGCTTCATCCGGGAGAAGACGCGGTTGTTGGAGTTCGGCCGATTCGCGGCCGTGGACCGACGCAAGCGAGGCGAGAAGAAGCCGGAAACGTTCACGTTTCTTGGATTTGTCCACCAATGTGGCACCAGTCCGAGGGGTCGGTTCATGGTCTGGCGGCAAACGGCGAACCAGCGGATGGTGGCAAAGCTGAAGCAGATTAAGCTGAAGCTGCGCCAGCGGATGCACGAGCCATTGCCGCAGACCGGGACGTGGCTGCGGAGGGTTGCGCAGGGTTTCTATCAGTACCACGCTGTGCCGGGAAATCTTCGGGCGGTGAACACCTTTCGGCATCGGCTCCGCGAGCTGTGGCGACGGACTCTTCGTCATCGCAGTCAGCGGCCCAATGTTAGTTGGGGTCGCCTCGGCCCACTGTTTGATCGCTGGCTTCCTGCCCCCCGCGTGCGGCATCCATACCCCGATGCCCCGCTTTGACGCTACTCATCCAAGATAAGAGCCGTATGCGGGAATTCTGCACGTACGGATCTGTGCGGGGGGTGTCGGGTAACTGGCATCCCTACCGCGACCGTTCGCGCGGTTAGCAGCGAGTTGGGCTTCAGAGGTTTCCGGTCTACCGGTTGGAGTTTGCTTCGCAAACATGGCTTGGCGCGCGGCGGCGCGGCGGGTGGCACGGTTCGACATTTTTTAACTCCTGGAAAATTAAATGGCCCGCCAACGAGATGGAAATCTCGGGCGAGCCTGATTCATTTCTAGCATGGCACCCCGGGTGAAACGAACTTCGCCTACAGGTGTAGGAGGGAAAAATTGCTTGTAAACGATTGGCAGGACGAGAGATAAAAATATTTCAATCTGCGACTGAGATTTACTCATTCCGCATTTGAAAAATTCCAATCGTTTACTTCCAGTCGACAAGCGGCTATACTTCCTCCATCGGAGGGGTTGGTTTGGTTACGGTAAGCAACCCGCGTTTTTTTGTAACTTTCCTCACGTTGTTGAACAGCTCGCTGGCTTTCGCCCAAAGCCCAGCGCTGGTGCGCGATTCCACCATCGCCACCGTGGGGACGTTTCAGGGCAGCGTCCCCGCCCACGTCACCCCGGTGGTCCCTTCTCACAACCTGACCATCGTCATCCTGGCCGATTCCCTCACCACCGCCGATGCCACTCGCCTGCGCCGCGAAATCGCCGCCACGTTCACCACCGCTTTTCTCAACTCTCATCGCCTACAACTCGTCAACCTTTCGGGCCTTGCCGGTGATTTCAGCACTCCACTCACCTCCGCCTCCCAACTCCAGGCAGCGCTGAAACAAATCAATCCCGGCGTCAAGGCAACCAGCCCTCTATCCCTCATCGAAACTCTGGGAGCCATTCCCGCCAACCTCCCATCCAACTGGGCGCACACCGTCATTGCCGGCCGTCTCCCTGTTTTCGCGAAAGACGAGACGTTTGTCGCCGCTTGGCTCAGCGAAGTCTACCGCAAGCAGCGCGTGCGTCTCAGCTTTTGGTCGCTCGATGGCGCCGCGCCCACCTGGGCGCAGAGTGTCGCCGCCGGAGCCATGGGCACCGTCGCCACCTCCGGCTTCAATGCCTTGCTGCCGATGCTCAATGACAACAGCGCTTATGCCGAAGTCAGTTGGGAGATCCAGTTCTCCCAGGGCGCCTGGCCCTACACGGCCGATCTCAAAAACGCCGCCGGCGAGCGTGTCTCCACTGTCGCTTCCCTCGCCACCGCCGCCGGGCACACGCTGCCATTCCAGATCTATCTCTCCGCCCGTGCCTCCGGTGGCGCCCCACAAAACGTTCTATCCCTTAACCCGGCGGATGTCGATGCCCTGCGCTCCCTCGCCACTCAACTCTCCGAGCAAAAGCAGCCCAAGGAAGCCGCCGCTCACTGGCGATCCATTACTGAAATCGTTCCCTCCGATGGCGCAGCCTGGGCCGCGCTCGGCGAAACCTCCTACGCCTCCGAGGCCTTTGACGATGCCTCCAACGCGCTCACCCGCGCCGCCGCTCTCGGCGTGAAAACTCCGTCCACTCTCGAACTCCAAGGTCGTCTTTCCATTCGTCAAAACGATTTTTCCGCCGCGCTCATCTCCATTGAAGAAGCTATCGCCACGGCTCCCACCCAGCAGTCTCTCTGGTTGCTGCGCGCCGAATGTGCCCGCGCCCTTAAACTTCGCCCTAAGGAAATGGAATCGGTCGAACACGCGGCCGCTCTCGGTGATGTGCCCATTCTCTGGGCGAAGGAGCTCGTCGCCAGTTATCTCGCAGCGGGCCAGACTGAAAAGGCCATCCCTTACTTACGAAAATCGCAAGCCCATCTGCCGTCCGATGCGCCCGGCTTAGCGGAATACGCCACCTTCTGGGAACGCGCCGATCAACCCCAGGAAGCGGAGCCGATCTGGCGCAAAGCGCTAGCCGCCGATGCTAAATCGGAAGCCGCCTACATCGGCCTCACTGCCAATTACAGCGCCGCCAAACGCTTCGCCGATGCGGGCCGGCTCGTTGACCAAGGCCTGGCGGTTCTGCCCAAATCCCTCCCTCTGCTTCTCGCCAAAGAGCAAGCACTCGAATCCAGCGGAGATCTTTATGGCGCGCGCCGCTTCCTCACGCAACGTGCCGATTCAGCCAATAGTCTGGATCTGCTCAAGCGCCGCGCCGTCTTGGAAGATGTTTATGGGGGCGCGGGTGCCGATTCGTATTTGGCTTTACTTCCCGCGTTGCTCCAACAAAACGCCGCCCAGCTTGAAGTGGTCGAGACCTGCCGTCGCGGCCTGCTGGTATCCCTGCGCGAAGAACGCCTCGATGCCGCCAAAACATTCGCCGAAAAGTTAGCCACCGCCGGCGACCGCGGCGGCCTCGCTCTCCTGGCCCCTCGCTCAGTCGCCTCCCAAGAACTTGTCGAAATTCCCGGCGGCGCGGATGCTCTTCAGTTCCTGCTGCTCAGTCACGCCAACGGCAAAACAGATCCCTCGCAAATCCTCCTCACCGCAGCCGCCTTTCTGGCCGAAATGAACCCCAACTCCGGTGACGCTAACATCAAAGCCGAATGGCAGCGCTGGGGCTCGGTTGTTCACGAATACTTCCAGCGCATTGCCAGTCTCAACGCCCTCGGCCAGCGCAAAGACCACGCCTATGAAATCGCCCTGTCTCTCAAAGACAAGCCCAGCAAGCAGCGTACGGAGAAGGTGTTCGAAATTCTCGGTCTGAAACTGCACCGCGATAAAGAAGGCGTCTCGGTAAAATCCGTTGAAGGCAAATCGCAAACCAAGAAACAGGATGTGGTCGCCGCTCTGGCCATCGACGAACAGGGCATTGAAGAGGCCTTGGCGCAAGGCAAAACGTACACGCTCGAGATTCCCTTTGACCTGGCTCCCGTCTTTCCCTCCGAGGAGTTTTGGCGCACCACGTTCTTCGATAGAGAGAAACTCCCCGGTGGCTTGGCGGAAGCCTTTGTTACCGATGTTCGCCTGCCGCGGCTTTATCTCGCGTTCAACACCATGGATCGCTCGGCCGCGCAAGCGCTCCTTCATTCGGTCGCTCCCAAAAATCTCGCCGAACGCTACAGCGCGGGCTTGTGGATGTACTCCGCCGCTCTTGCCCTCAACGGAACCGCCGCTGAGGTTCCGGGTGGGGAGCCTGCGCGCGCGGTCTGGAGCAATCTCGCCGGCGCCGATCCGGCATCGCCGGCCGCTTTCTTCCAAGCCCTGTTGAGCAAAGACGAGGGCCGCCTCGTCGCCTTCTTCTACACGCTGTCCCAGCTTGATGTCGAACACCAGCGCTTCTTTACCCATTCCATCGGGCGCACGCAGCGTTTCTATGAACTGTTTCGCGATTCCTTTGAGATGCGTCACCGCGGCGACACCCGTATATCCGAAGCCGGTTTTGCGCAGTTCCTGCGTGAAGTCCCGCTGAACGACAATCTCACCGTCGATTTCCCCGGTTCGCCGGAAGTCTGGATGGTCGCCAGGGGACTCAAATTTTCGGGCAACTCTGTCGCCAAGATGACTCGCGATATGAAACGGACCGCGGCGCCCGACGATGAGGACCAAATCCTGATTCGCCTGGCTACCACTGAGTACGAGAATAGCGGCCGCCGGCAAAGCGAGCTGGCCAATCTGATCGCCGTCGCGCGGATTGACGCCCAACGGACGGAACCGCTCACTCCCGAATCCGCCCTGCTGCTGGCCCAAGCCTATTCCACTCACACCGGTCTTTACCCGTACTTGGTGCGGCTGGGAGATCTCGAAACCGGCGACTACCAAAAACTCCTATCTCTCGAATCCAAAGGCGAAGGTGTCGATAGCGCCATCGCCAGTCTCCACCTCGGCCAAGTCCACGCCTTTCTGGTGCTCGCCGGCGCGGCGCACGACAGTGGAATCGTACCGGCCGCCACCTTCGTTCCGCTGTTTCGTAAAGCGCTTGATCGGTTCCTCGCCGCTCGCGATGGAGCGGGTTTCTTCGACGCCTCTCTCAATTTCGTCTCGGATCTGGCCGCGTGCGCCAAAGCCCCCACTCCTTCCGCCGATGCCGCCCTTCGCAGAGTTCTGCTCTCTGAAGCGGGCCCCGTCCGTGAAAAAGCTTTCGATCAGGTCCTGGCTCTACAGAAGATCCCCTCACTCGACAGTCTTCTCTCCATTCAGCGCAATCTGCAAAATTTAAACCGCCCCGACGCCTTTGACGACATGCAGCGCGAAGTAGACCGGCTCACCACACTGCCCGTGCCCAAAGAATGGCGTGTCACTGGCGACCGCAAGAAAGCGTTGGATCTTTATGAAACCTCCCAAGCCGTGAAGGTGCTGTTCAAACTCCGCGTTGTCGCCTCCCGCCACAAGCACAGCGAAGAAGCCGATCTTCAAAAGCTATCGGCCGAACTGCGCGCTGAACTCGAGCCTTGGGTCGAACTTGCCCTGGTCGGCCGCGTTTACGCCCGCTATCTGGACGCCTCCGACTTACTCGTCTCCGAAGATCCCATGCTCGTCCGCAAGCATGAATTCGTGACACTCGGTCCGCATTCCGGCAAACCCGAAGCCTTCGCGCCCGCCAACATCCTTCTTTCGAGCGAAGGCGAAGGCAGCTATTTCGTCGGAGGGCTGGCTGAATTCAGCATGGCGGCCGGTCACGCGCGCTCAGGAGGCAATCATATCTCCGCAGAGTTTTTCGCGACGGCGCTCGTGGCCAGCGTGCGCGCTACCGATTGGCGCGGCTTTAACACTGGCTCGCTTTCCTCCTTTGGCGCATCGGTCCGGCTGGCGCGCGAGTGGATTGTGGAATCCGCCTCATCCTCTGAGATGCGCGCCGAACTGGCTAATGCCGGACGCGGCATTCTCTCGATAGGTCGCCGCAAAGCGCTGATCAAGAGCGTCGAAGATCATGAGTGGACCTCCGTCTGGCGGACCGTGAGCGTGAGCGATCTACATTTCCTGGGAGACGTTCTCACGGAACAGGCTCCGCAAAATCTTTGGCGCACGCCTCAACTTCGGGCTATGAGGCAAGCGGCCCGGCATTCCACTGAACCCGACATGCTCGGCTCGGTTGCTCCTGGACTCAGTGGCTGCGCCCAACCACGCCTCCAACGCTACGAGCCCTATGAAGAGTATCAGCATCAGCTCATGCCCGATCTCATCGCCCAGCGCATGGCCGAACTCAAAATCAATCTCGCTTGGATCGCCGATAATGCGGCCTGGGAACCGGATACGCTCGGCCGCCTCGCCGAGCCCGCCGCCTACGCTCTCCTTGCCAAGCTCAAGATGCGCGACAACTGGGATTGGAACGCCGCCCTGAACGCCTATCGCGATCTCAACGCCGAAACTCTCGAATCTCTGCTGAGTCAGCAATGAAAAACCTCTCCTATGCGCTCCTCGTCTTGCTTGGGTGGGGCGTGCTTCAGCCCCAATGCCACTTAGTTTTCTCGGCTCGGCCCGAGCTCTCCGTGAAAATTGCCAACCGTGGTCCGTTGAAAGGCCAAGATAGTCTAGGTCGCTCACGCTTCGGGCTCCGTTCCGGCGATCTTCAGCCTGCCAAATTCTCGCTTCTCGCCCAAGACATCCCCGTTTTCAAAAGCGACGTGCGCCTTGTCGAAGTCTTCGCCACCGTCTTCGATCACGGAGGTCATCCAGTCGATGGCCTGCATCGCGAACAGTTTGAGGTCCGCGACGATGGCGCCGCCCAGCCCATCCAAGTCTTTGAATCGTCGGAAACTCCGCTTTCCTGCGCCCTCCTGCTCGACACCACCGGCAGTATGGCCGATGCGATTCCCGCCTTGCGAAACGCCGCCCGCGGGTTCATCGGTCAATTGCGGCCCAAAGATACCGTCGCCGTCTACGCCTTCACCGAGCACGTCGAAGAACTGGCCGAGTTCACTGAAGATAAAGCCCTGGCTCGCCGCGCTCTCGCTCGTCTGCGCGCCGCCGGACGCACGGCGCTCTTCGACGCCATCAGCCAAGTCGCTTTGAATCTCGAACGCCGGCCCGGCAAGAAAGTGATTGTCGTCTTGACCGACGGCGGCGACAATGCCAGCACGCTCAACCGCCAGTCCGCCGCCAACCGCGCCCGCAAAGCCGGCGTGCCCGTGTTCGCCGTCGCCCAAGGCGAGGCCTTGAAAGACGCCGCCGCCGCCAAACTGCTGCATGAATTGGCCGAAGCGACCG
>Ga0302325_10009237_pt1 | contig 21548 bp, 17 predicted proteins | sample Palsa_T0_2_FD_201948 | JGI IMG/M metagenome (GOLD analysis project Ga0302325, IMG submission 201948) | Peat permafrost microbial communities from Stordalen Mire near Abisko, Sweden - Palsa_T0_2 | ecosystem: Environmental > Terrestrial > Soil > Palsa > Peat permafrost | place: Sweden: Abisko...
CATCCTGGGGCTGTAGTAGGTCCCAAGGGTTGGGCTGTTCGCCCATTAAAGCGGTACGCGATCTGGGTTCAGAACGTCGTGAGACAGTTCGGTCCCTATCCGCTGTGGGCGCAGGAGATTTGAGGAGATTGGACCCTAGTACGAGAGGACCGGGTCGAACGAACCTCTGGTGAACCGGTTGTTCCGCCAGGAGCATAGCCGGGTAGCTAAGTTCGGATCAGATAAACGCTGAAAGCATATAAGCGTGAAACTGACTCCAAGATGAGATCTCAATCCCGCAAGGGTGAAGAGTCGTGGTAGACCACCACGTTGATAGGCCGGAGGTGGAAGCGCCGCAAGGTGTGGAGCTGACCGGTACTAATCGCTCGGATATTTTAACTAACGATTGCCGCTCGTAACGACACTTGGAAGTTCTTCTTTGTACAGCTTCAAAGCTTCCCCACGCGATCGGCTAGAGCTCCGGCTCGCCATCGCGTCGGGGATCAAGATTTGATAAAGTTTCTGGCGCCCATGGCGGCGGGGTCCCACCCGTTCCCATCCCGAACACGGCAGTTAAGCCCGCCAGCGCCGATGATAGTCGGGCCGCAGGGCCCCTCGAAAGTAGGACGACGCCAGATTAGTACGAACGACGAGCCCGCTGCAGATAAGCAGCGGGCTCGTTGCTATTGCGAGATCGTCAACGATCAAAACGCCGTCGCCGAGTCCGTCGCCCTCGCGGGCATGAGAAGCCCGGCGGATGGAAGAACCTCGGGCCGCCATGAGCGATCTTCCAAACTTTAAATTCGAACTCGAGAAAGCAAAAGGCTGGAGCGCCGCCGCCGGCTCGGCGCGGCAGCACACGATCGACGAGTTCCCCGTCTCGCAGAGTTTTGCGGCGGTCTCGATGCGGTTGCAGCCGGGTGCTTTGCGCGAACTGCACTGGCATGCCATCGCGGCGGAGTGGGCGTACGTCGTTTCGGGACGCTGCCGCGTCACGGTGATCGCGCCTTCGGGCGATGCCGAGATTTCCGATTTCGGTCCCGGCGACGTCTGGTATTTTCCAAAGGGGCACGGCCATTCGATTCAGGGTCTGGGTCCCGGCGAATGCCACTTTTTGCTGGTCTTCGACGACGGCCGGTTCTCCGAATTCGGCACCTTCAGCATTACGGACTGGATGGCACGCACGCCGCCCGAGGTTCTCGCGCAAGATTTGAGCCTGCCGCCCGAGGTCATTGCGAAACTCCCGAAAAAAGAAGTCTATATCGTGCAGGGCGACGTGCCGCCGCCGCAGCCGCCGCCGGCGCTCAACCCCGGCCTGCAGCCCAGTCAGCTCCGTCACAAGTTCAGGCTCGGGGCCGCGCCGTTGATGAACTTTACCGGCGGAAGCGAACAGCTCGTATCGCAGCAGCAGTTTCCAATTTCCTCAACGATAACCGGCGTGATCTTGACGCTCAAGCCGGGCGGCTTGCGCGAGCTGCATTGGCATCCCAACGCCGACGAGTGGCAGTATTACATCACGGGCCGTTCGGAGATCGGGATCTTCGGAGCCAACGGCAAGCATCGTCAAGACGAGTTTGGTCCCGGCGACGTCGCATTCATCAATCGCGGCTTCGGCCATTACATCAGGCAAATCGGGAACGAAGAGACGAAGATTCTCGTCGCCTTCAATAGCCCCGACTACCAGGAGATCTCGATCTCATCGTGGCTTGCGTCGAATCCGCCGCGTTTGCTCGCGGATAATTTGGGGCTCGATCTCGCCGTCATCGAGAAGCTGCCGCATGCGGGCCGCATTATCGCCGGCGCGACGGCGTAGTGGAAGCGGCTACGGCCGCGCGACGCGCTCGAACTGCGCGCGGAACTCCGCCGGCGCGAGGTTCGTCGTGGCCGCGAGCGCGGCGAGCTGCTCGGTGCCGGCAAAATCCGCCGGCTCGAGGTAGACCATATAGTCCCTTGCGACGCGGTAGGCTTCGGTAGTGAGATCTACGTGCCGCGTGCGGATGCGGCCGCTGCGGGGATCGAGCAAATCCGCCAAATCGATCGGACGCACGCGCCCGCCTTCGAGCGCGATGAGCGCGCCGCTACCGCCGTCGACGAGATAGCGCACCGCGCCAAACCCGAGCGTTCGCGTGTAGTCTACGTCGAACGGAACCGGTTTCGCGCAGCGCAGTTCGTAACCGATGTCTTTGGCGTGCACCACCCCGTCGACGCCGATCTCATCCAAGCGGCGCCGCACCGCGTCTCGAAGAATGACGCCGAGCGGGACGTCGGCCAGACGGACGTTGCCGAAGGAGTCGCGCCCTAGATTCTCGCCGGAACTGAACGCGTCGTCCCAAATCTGCTCGGCGATCCCTTCGGCGACGACCACGACCCCGTGACGCCGTCCAAGCGCACGCCGTTTGACGATCGCGCCGACGACGGTATCGGCGACGTCGGCGAGGGTCGTCGCAGCTGGAAACTCCTCCGGCAGGATTGCAAGCGTGGAGCCGGCCGCCTTGCACATTCCCAGCGCAAGCGAACCCGATTTTCGCCCCATGCAGACGACCACGTACCAGCGCGCCGTCGTTCTCGCGTCTTCCATCAAACTTTCGAGGATGCCGGCACCGACCGAGCGCGCGGTCTCGAATCCAAACGTCGGCGCGTTCTCCGGTAGGGGCAAGTCGTTGTCGATGGTCTTGGGCACGGTCGCGATGCCGATTCGGCCCTGCGTCCGTTCGGCGATGCGCGCGGCACCGTACGTCGTATCGTCACCGCCGATGCAGACGAGATAGCGCGCGTCGAGCGCGGCGAGCGACTCGACGCAGCGCTGCAGCGTCGCTTCGTCTTTTGCGGGATTCGTTCGCGACGTTCGCAGAATCGAGCCGCCGCTGGTGTGAATGCGGGAAACGCGATCGAACGTAAGCTCGAGCGTTTCGGGGATCCGGCCGGCGGCGAGGTCCCGGTAGCCGTCGAAGATCCCGACGGCGGCCAAGCCGCACTTGAATGCTTCCATCGCGGCCGACGCAATGACGCCATTGATGCCGGGCGCGGGACCGCCGCCGACGAGAATCGCTAGGCGAGGCATAGATGCACGCGCGCGGTTACCCGGCGGTGGATCTCTCGCTCGGCGCTACGTCGGCGGACCGGGCTGTCCTTGATCCGGCGGCTGCTGTCCGGGCGGACCTTGCTCGGGCGGTGCGCCTTGCGGGCCACCTTGCGGTCCGGGGCCTTGTTGCATCTGATCGCCCTGTCCGCGCATCTGCGCGCGGCGCGCCTGCATCTGCTGATGATATTGATTGCGCTGGTCGTCACTCAGGACGCCCATGATTTGGTGGCGCAAGTCGCGGCTTGCGCCGGGATCGCGCGGGCTGCCCGCGGGATGCGATTGCGCGTATTGGTTGATGAGCGACTGGATGTGCTGCTGTTGGTCCGACGAGAGATTGAGATTGCCGAATCGCTTTGCCCAATGGCGCTGTATCTGCGCTTGACTCGGCGTGGTGGTTTGGCCGGCGTGCGCCGGTGTCTGATATTGCTGCGGCGGCTGCTGCTGTGCGCTCGCGCCGAGGGGCGTCGCAAGCGCCGCGGCGAGCGCGGCTGCGGCCAGGAGGTTCATCTTCATGGGCTCGATACTAACCGCTGCAGCAATGGAGTGCCTGAACGGGGGATTAGGACCTGGCAAGCGGACGAATTGCGACCGCATTAATAGCTGGTGAAACGTGCCCTTCGAACCGCTTGAAGTTCTCGAAGAAGAGTTGGGCGAGTTTCCGCGCTTGCTCGTCATACGCTCCGCGATCGCTCCACGCATTGCGCGGATTGAGCACGTCGCTCGGAACGTCCGGAACCGACGCGGGAATCATCAAACCGAAGAACGGCTCGCCCTCGAATGTAGACGGAATTCGCCCTTCGATCGCTGCGTTGACCATGGCGCGCGTGTGCGCGATCGACATGCGATGGCCGACGCCGTACGGGCCGCCGGTCCAGCCCGTATTGACGAGCCAGCACTCGACGTTGTGCTCGTCGATCTTACGTCCGAGCAGTCGGGCGTAGACGGTCGGATGATGCACCATGAACGGCGCGCCGAAGCAGGTCGAAAACGTCGCTTGCGGCTCGCTGATGCCGCGCTCCGTACCGGCAACCTTCGCGGTATAGCCGGAGAGGAAATGATACATCGCCTGGTCGCGCGAGAGTTTCGAGATCGGCGGAAGCACGCCGAATGCGTCGGCGGTGAGCATGATGATGGTCGTCGGATGGCCGGCGCGGCTCGACGCGACGACGTTCGGAATAAACTCAAGGGGATACGCCGCGCGCGTGTTCTCCGTCTTGGCGTCGGAATCGACGTCGAGCCGGCGCGTCGCTTCGTCATAGACGACGTTTTCCAAGACGGTTTCGAAATGGTTGGTCGCGGCCCAGATCTCCGGCTCGGCGGTCGCCGAAAGCCGAATGACTTTCGCGTAGCAGCCGCCCTCGAAGTTGAAGACGCCGTCGGCCGACCAGCCGTGCTCGTCGTCGCCGATCAGCGGCCGGCGCGAATCGGACGAGAGCGTCGTCTTACCCGTTCCGGAGAGCCCGAAGAGCACGGCAACGTCGCCGCCGCCGCCGACGTTGGCCGAGCAGTGCATCGGCAGCGTCTGGCGCAGCGGCAGCAGATAGTTCATCACGGTAAAGACCGACTTCTTGATCTCGCCGGCATAGCGCGTGCCGCCGATGAGGATCATCCGCCGCGCGAAGTTCACCAGAATGAACGTTCCGGTGCGGGTCCCGTCGCGTTCGGGGTCGGCGCTGAAGAGCGCGGCATCGACGACGGTAAACTCGGGGACGAAGTCGGGCACCGGCGTTTCGGGCGTGATGAACAGATGCCGGGAGAAGAGATTGTGCCAGGCCAGCTCGGTGTAGACGCGCAGCGGCACGCGATACCGTTCGTCCGCGCCTGCGTAGCAATCCAAGCTGTAGACTTCGCGCTCGGAAAGATACGCGGCGACGCGATCCCAGAGCGCGTCGAACCGCGCTTCGTCGATAGCCTGGTTGGCGTCGTTCCAATCGATGTGCGCTTCGCTCGACGGCTCGCGGACGAAGAATTTATCCTTCGGCGAACGGCCGGTATGCGGTCGCGTGTCGACGATCAGCTGACCGTCGGCGCCCAGCACGCCTTCGCCGCGTGCCAGCGCATGTTCGATCAGCGTGGGAGCCGAGAGGTTCTCCCAGAGCTTGACGACGTTGAGTTTTTCCGGAAGCGAAAGAATTACCGTTCCTCCTCTTAAGGTTGTTGGCGGCATGCTTTCCCGCACGCAATGAGCGAGCCTGCAGGCCGCCGTCGCTGCCTTCGTCCAATGCAGGCAGATGCATTGGAGGCTGTTCTTCCCGGCCGTTGCGGCGACGATGCTGGCAACGGCCGCCCACGGCGACGCCGCGTTGCCGTTTCGCTTTGGATTTTACGCTCCCGGACCGCTCGATGCCATTACCGACGTCGGGAGCGTCCGGGTAGCTAACCTGACGAAGATCGCAGGGAGCGACATCCGCACCGGCGCGACGGCCGTGCTGCCGAATGCCGACCCGTGGGACCACAAGGTGTCGGCTGCTTTCCTTGCGTTTAACGGCAACGGCGAGATGACCGGAACGCACTGGATCGACGAGTCGGGGTATCTCGAGGAGCCCGTCGTCCTCACCGACACGCTGGACGTCGGCCGCGCGGCCGACGGCGTCGTGAGCTGGGTCATCGAGCACCACCCGGCGGTCGGGCGCGGCGACGACGTCCCGCTGCCGGTCGTCGGCGAATGTGACGATGGCTTCCTCAACGACATCCAGGCCCGTGCCGTCACGCCGGACGACGTCGTACGGCTGCTCGATGCGGCCAAGCCCGGGGACTTCGCCCGCGGCAGCGTCGGCGCCGGCACCTCGATGAACGCCTTCGGCTTTCGCGCGGGCATCGGCTCGGCGTCTCGCGTGCTGCCGGCCGACGCCGGCGGCTACCGTGTCGGCGTGCTCGTGAACGACAACACCGGCAGCTCGCGGCGACAGCTGACGATCGCCGGCGTGCCGGTGGGGGAGCGCCTGCTCCACGAGCTGCGTCCGGTCGTTCCGGCGCACGTTTCGCTGCACGGACGTTTGGCCGACGGCAGCATCGTCATCGTCGTGGCGACGGATGCTCCGCTCGACGGCCGCCAACTGCGCGCGCTCGCGCTGCGCGCGGCGATGGGTATGGCGCGCACGGGGCTCACGTCATCGGTCGGAAGCGGCGATCTCATCGTCGCGTTCTCGACGTCGCGGGTGTTCGAACGCACCGCCGATTTTACGGTTGCTGCACCGAACGCTCCGATCGTTGAAGACGAGGACGTGCTCAACGCACTCTACTCCGCGACGGCGGAGGCAACGGAGGGAGCGATTTACGACGCGCTTTTCGAAGCAAAGACGATGACCGGACGCAACGGCGCGACGGTCTACGCACTCCCCGTCGACCGCGTGCTGGAGATGCTGCAAGCGGCGCACGCGATTGCGCAGTAAACCAACGCAGGGCCCGCGGCGGCGGTTAGGGTAATCGTTCGCGTGTCTAGCAGGCGGCGCTCGTGAGCCAATTCGTCCACCTTCACGTCCACTCGGAATATTCGTTACTCGACGGCGCGTGCCGCATGGATCGTCCGCAGGGAGACCGGGCGAAGGATGATCGCGTCGGTCTTTGCCGGCGTGCGGCGGAGATCGGAGCCACGGCGGTAGCGCTTACCGACCACGGTGTTATGTACGGCGCCATGGAATTTTACTATGCGGCGCGCGAGTTTAAATTGACGCCGATCCTGGGCTGCGAAGCGTACCTTGCGCCGCGCGGGCGCTTCGACCGGACCGTGCGCGAGGAAGCTCACCTCACGCTCTTGGCCGCCGATCTGGTGGGCTATCGCAATCTCGTTGCGTTGGTCTCCAAAGGCTTCCTCGAGGGCTACTACTATAAGCCGCGGATCGACTTGGATCTGCTCGAAAAGCACAATGAGGGCCTGATCGCGCTCTCGGGATGCATGTCGGGGCTCGTGGCGGCGCCGCTGCTCGCCGGCGACTATCCGACCGCGCTTCGGAACGCCAAGACGTACGCCGAGATTTTCGGCGACCGGTTCTATATCGAAGTAATGCGCCACGGGATGCCCGAGCAAGACGCGATCAACGGCGGGCTCGTGCAGATCGGGCGCGAGCTGCAGATTCCGCTTGTCGCCACCAACGACGCCCACTACCTTGAGCAGAAGGACGCGTCGGCGCACGACGTGCTCCTGTGCATCGGCACCGGCAAGACCGTGTCGGACAGGAACCGCATGCAGTTTTACTCCGATCAGTTCTATTTAAAGCCGGCCGAAGAGATGGCCGAGCTCTGGAGCGATTTTCCCGAGGCCTGCGAGAACACGCGGCGCATCGCCGACCGCGTCGACATCCGAATCCCGGAGAAGATCTTTCACCTGCCGCAGTATCCGGTGCCCGCCGACGACGGGGCGGCGCTGCGCAGCGATGCCGAGTATCTCCGCGAGCTCTGCGAGCACGGGCTGACCGAGCGCTACGGCCGCGAGCGGGTGGAGGCCGACGCTCCGCTGCGCGAGCGGCTCGAGTACGAACTCGACGTGATCACCAAGATGGGGTTCTCGTCGTACTTCCTCATCGTGTGGGACTTCGTTAAGTACGCGCGGGACCGTGGGATCCCGGTGGGTCCGGGCCGCGGTTCGGCCGTCGGCTCGCTCGTCGCCTATTGTTTGAAGATCACCGATCTCGATCCGCTGCGGTTCGGCTTGCTCTTCGAACGCTTCTTGAATCCCGAGCGGATTTCGATGCCGGATATCGACACCGACTTCTGCGTCGAACGGCGCGACGAAGTCATCCGCTACGTTACCGAAAAATACGGCGAGGATCGCGTCGCGCAAATCGTCACGTTCGGCACAATGGCGGCCCGGGCGGCGATTCGCGACGCCGGACGCGCGCTCGGAGTTGCTTTGCCCGACGTCGACCGCGTTGCGAAGCTGGTGCCGTCCGGGCCGGGCGGCCTCTCGATCAAGGCCGCGATCGAGAAGATCCCGGAACTGAACTCGATCTACGCTACCAATCCCGAGATTCACAAGCTCCTCGATACCGCGAAAGAGATCGAAGGGCTTGCCCGCAATGCGGGAACGCACGCCGCGGGCGTCGTGATCTCTGCCGGTCCGCTCATCGAGTACACGCCGCTGGTACGATTCGGCGACGGCGGGATCAACACGCAGTACGACATGGATTCCGTCGAGCGCATCGGCCTGCTCAAGATGGATTTCTTGGGATTGCGAAACCTCACGGTGATGGAGAACGCCGTCCAGGAGATCCGACGCACCGTTGATTCAACGTTCGACCTGTCGCAGATACCGTTCGATGACGCGAAGACCTACGAGATGCTCGCGCGCGGCGAGACGGTCGGCGTTTTCCAACTCGAGTCCGAGGGAATGAAGCGCGTCTGCGCCGAGCTCCAGCCGTCCCGCTTCGACGACGTCGTCGCGCTCGTCGCGCTCTTTCGTCCGGGTCCGATGGAACTGATCCCCCAGTACGTCGCGAACAAGCACGGACGCGCGAAACCGCAGCACATTCACCCGAAGCTCGAGCCCATTCTCGCCGAGACGTACGGCATCCCGATCTACCAGGAGCAGGTGATGCGCATGGCCCGCGACATCGCCGGCTTCTCGATGGGCGAAGCCGACGAGCTGCGCAAAGTGATGAGTAAGAAGCAAAAGGAGAAGATCCCCGTCTACCAAGAGAAGTTCGTCACCGGCGCCGTGGCCACGTCCGGCATCGACCGCGCGCTAGCAGAGCGGATCTTCCACTTCGTCGAGCCGTTCGGCGGCTATGGGTTCAATAAATCGCACGCGGTGGCGTATGCATGGATTGCATACCAGACGGCCTACCTCAAGGCACGCCATCCGCTCCAATACTTCGCCGCGCTGATGACGTCGGTGAAGGACAAGACCGAGAAGCTCGTCGAGTACATCGAAGAGGCGAAGAAGCTCGGCATCGAGGTGCTTCCCCCAGACGTCAACGAGTCGCTCACCGAGTTTGCCGTGGTGGGCGAGTCGATTCGCTTTGGGATGACCGCGATCAAAGGCGTCGGTGAAGCCGCCGTGCGCAACGTGATCGAGATGCGATCGCAAGGCGGCAAGTTCGCCGATCTCTTCGAGTTCGCAGAGCGCGTGGATGCCAAGTACATGAATCGCCGCGTTTTCGAAGCGCTCGTGAAGTGCGGGGCCCTCGACGGCCTTCCGGGGAACCGCGCGCAGAAGCTCGCGGCGCTCGACACGGCGCTGGAGCTTGCCGCGCGGGCGGCGCGCGACGCACAGCTCGGCCAGGTCTCGCTCTTCGGCGACGGCGAGGCGCAGGCGCCGGCGTTGGCGCCGAAGCTGCCCGGTGTGGCCGCGCCGACGACGCGCGAGATGCTTTCGTGGGAGCGCGAGACGCTCGGAATCTTCGTTTCGGGGCACCCGCTCGCGGAGATCGCGCCGATTCTCCTTCGCACGGGCGCGTTGCCGATTAAGGACTTGCGCAACGTTCCCGACGACGCGGCGGTGACGATCGCCGGTACGGTAACCGGGGCGCGCCGCTCGCTGACCAAGACCGGCCAGCAAATTCTCGTCGCGCAAGTCGAAGATATGACGTCCTCGTGCGACGTGGTCGTCTTTTCGAAGACGTATGCCACCGTACAGCACCTGTTTGAAAACGACGCGATTCTCGTCGTGAAGGGAAGATTGCGCGTTCGCGAACGTCCCGGCGCGTCACCGGGCGACGAGCCGCGGCTGGAGCTTTCGATTGCCGCCAACGAGGTGTCGGTCTTCGTTCCGCCGCCGATGCCGGCGGCCGGCGCCGCAGCGCGCGGCTGGCACGTCGACGTGAGCGACCGCGAGCAGATCGATCGCCTTGCGCGGCTGATCGACGAGTGGCCCGGCGAGGTTCCCGTCGTCATGCACGTGCAGGGGCGGTCACAACGCGTCGGGCGCGCGATTGCCGGCGACGCGCGGGTTCGGCACGAGCTCGAGCGCATCTTCGCGCCGCAAGGCGTGCGCGAGGGCGCACTGGACGCCTACGGGAGTTGAGCCTGCCGCCGAAGCTCGTAGCGTTCGACGTCGACGGGACGCTCATCGGGCGCGACCTCACGATCTCATCGCGGGTTCGCGCGGCCATCGCGCGGATGCAGAAAGCCGGCGTCGCGGGTTGCCTCGTCACGGGACGGATGTATCGGGCGACGGTTCCCTTTGCGCGCGAGCTGGAGTTCGACGCGCCGGTGATTTGCTATCAGGGAGCGGCGATCGTCGATCCCACGACCGACGAGGTGCTCGCTCACTCGGCGCTCGCCAACGAGATCGTGCGCGAGCTCGTCGCCATGGCCGAGCGCGATCGCATGCACTTGCAGCTCTATCGAAACGACGAGTACTATTGCGAGGCGCGGAATCGCTACTCTGAGCTGTACGCGTCGCTCTCGATGGCGGAGCCGGTCATCGTATCGTCGCTGCGCGAGGCGTTTCAATATAGTCCGGCGACGAAAGCGGTCATCATTGCCGACGAACCCGAGGCCGCACGATACGCCGGCGTGCTTGGTGCGGCGCTCGCCGGTCGCGCCACCGTCACCCGCAGCCTTCCGCAGTTCGTCGAGGTTCTCGACCTTGGCGCCGATAAGGGCGCCGCGCTGCGATTCGTCGCGCGACGGCTCGGCGTGGACATCGCGCAGACGGCGGCGATCGGTGATTCGTGGAACGACGTGCCGCTGCTGCAGGCGGCGGGGATCGGCATCGCCATGGGATCGGCGCCGCCGGAGCTCCGCGAGGTCAGCGATGCGGTGGTCGGCGATCTCGCGTCGGACGGCGTCGCCGAGGCGATCGAAACGTACGTGCTCGAATGCCGGTGAGGTCGCGGCGGCGACGGCGCTCGCCGGCCGCGCGCATCCGGCCGTTTTGGATGCCGATCGTGCTGCTGAGCGTGCTGGTACTCGGAGCGCTCGCGGTCGCGGCAACCTGGCCCGGATTCGTACCGAAAGAGATCGTCGTTTCGGGTAACCGGATCGTCACGCGACACGAGATCCTCACCCGCGCCGCGATCCTCCCGCATCTCAGCATTTGGCTGCAGAACACCGCCGCGATCGGGCGGCGCGTGGAAGCGATTCCGTATGTCGAAACGGCGGCGGTGCATCGCATGCCGCCGTCGGGTATCCGAATCGTCGTGACCGAACGCGCCCCGTTCGCATTGGTCGAAAGCGGCGCGGAGGCGGCGATCGTGGATCGTTCGTTGCGCGTTCTGCAGCCGGCGAACGGCGACGAAAGCCTCCCGCTCTTCGTCCTTGCTTCGGGGGTCGCGCTCGTGCCGGGCGTCTACGTCCCCGCGCCGTCGGCAGCGGAGCTGCGCGACGCGTACGAAGCGATCGCGGCACGCGGAATGAACGCGACCCAACTCGCGCTCGACCGTTTCGGTGGAATCGTCGTCACGCAAGAGAGCGGCGTGCGGCTCATGCTCGGCACGCCGCACGATCTTTCAGAGAAGCTGGGCCTCGCGCAGGCGATCACCGCGCAGCTCGTCGCGCGCGAGCGGCGCGTCGCCGCGATCGACTTGCGTGCGCCGTCGGCGCCCGTTCTCGTGTACCGGTAAGAGAGGGCGGCGCTAGTGGCTGGTCAGGTCGACGAAAACCATGACGTTGCCGTCGATCAGCGAGAGCTTGACCTGGTCGTTCGCCTGAACCTTTGAGAAGTCCACGTACGGCCGCCCCGCAGGAAGGGTCGCTTCCTGACCGCTGTCGAGCACGACGTCGACGTGCTTGGCATCGACGACCTTCACGACCTTGACCGTGTAGGTGCCGTTGGCTATGGCGGTCGACGCAACGATCGCGGCGGTCGCGGCGACCGGCAGCGTGGCAAGGGCAAACGAAACCACGAAAGCGGTACGATTCACAGATCGGAACTCCCAAGTCAGCAGCAAAAAAGTTGACGCGCTCTCTTTGAGGTCTTTTTGGCGAGCACCTTCGCTCGCTCGCCATGCGTCCATGCACAGGCTCTCCACACGTTTGCGCGGTTCTCCGCAAGGAGAAGGCGGCAAGCCCGCAAAGGCTTGGCAAGTCCGCTCCTCGGTGCGCTACGAGTAGTAGGATTCCCTGACGGCGACCACAATATATCGTGGTTGTCACGGCGGCTTGCTTAAGGAATAGGTGTGACGGAGCGGTGAAGCACGAGACCGTATGCGGGCTCGATATCGGAACGACGAAGACGTGTACCGTCGTCGCCGTCCACGGCTCGCACGGCCTTGAAATCGTCGGCGTCGGCGAAGCGCCGTCGCTGGGGATGCGCAAGGGCGTCGTCGTCGACCTGGACGAGACGATCAAATCGATCGAGGCCGCAACGGAGAAGGCCGAACGGATGGCGGGCATCCACTTCAGTGAGGTCGTGGTGGGCATCACCGGCGACCACATTCGCAGCACGAATAACCGCGCCGTCGTCGCGGTCTCCGGAGAAGACCGCGAGGTAACATCCGGCGACGTCCGCCGCGTGATCGACGCGAGCAAGATCATCAATCTCCCGAGCGATCGCCAGATCATCCACGCGCTGCCGCGGTACTTTACGGTCGACGGACAGGAGGGCGTGAACGATCCCATCGGCATGGCCGGAGGGCGGCTCGAGGTCGACACGCATATCGTCACCGGGAGCACGAGCTTCATCTCCAACGTGCTCAAGTGCGTGCAGCGGGCGGGGCTCGACGCGCTCGGCGTGGTCTTCGAGCCGCTCGCAAGCTCGGCCGCGACGCTGCTGCAGGAGGAGAAACAGGTCGGCGTCGTGCTGCTCGATATCGGCGGGGGAACGACGGACATCGCCGTCTACTCGCTCGGCAGCGCGATCTACACCGCGACGATTCCCGTCGGCGGCAACGTCCTCACGAGCGATATCTCGCTCGGACTGAAAACCACGTTGGCTGAGGCCGAAGATGTCAAGAAACGCCTCGGGGCGACCGCCGAGGAGCAGCGCTTCGAGGTACGAACGCTCGACGGGCGTGCGACGCGCGAGCACGCGACGGCGGAGCTGCGGCAGATCGTCGTTCCGCGCGTTTTAGAGACGCTGCGCATGGCCAAGCAAAAGATCGTCGAAAACGTCCCGCGCGATCTCGTCTTGGGCGAGATCGTGCTGACGGGAGGCGGCGCGCAGTTGCCCGGCATAGAACCGATCGCGGAGGAGGTGTTCGGTTTGCCGGTTCGGATCGGCGCTCCGAACGCCATCGGCGGTCTGACCGACGCGATGGCGGCGCCGCAGTACGCGACGGCGATCGGGCTCGTGCTCTTCGGCGCGAACGGCGATCGCGAGGACGCGTTGCGAGGCGGACGCCGGGGACATACGATGGTATCGAAAGTCCAGCGATGGCTGGCGGATCTGTGGACCTAGATTTGACACTCTTTTTCTTCTGAGGAAGGACCCCAAGCATGGCTGAAGGACGACGCTCCACATCCGAACCGGAACACACGGCGACGATCAAAGTCGTCGGCATCGGCGGCGGCGGCTGCAACGCCGTCAACCGCATGATCGCCGCCGGCCTGAGCGGGGTCGACTTTTTCGCGGTCAACTCGGACGTTCAGGCACTGCGCGGCTCGCTGACCGAGAACCGCGTGCATATCGGCGGGTCGGAGACGCGCGGTTTAGGTGCTGGGGCGAATCCGACGCTCGGGCGTGAAGCGGCCGAGGCGTCGCGCGAAGATCTCAGCCTGATCCTAGACGGCGCGGACTTGGTCTTTCTCACGGCGGGGATGGGCGGCGGAACCGGCACCGGAGCGTCGCCGGTCATCGCGGAGCTCGCGCGGGAGTCGGGCGCGCTCACCATTGCGGTGGTGACCAAACCCTTCGCCTTCGAAGGCAAGAAGCGCATGCAGATCGCCGAGAACGGCATCGCCGAGCTCGAATCGAAGGTCGACACGCTCATCACGATTCCCAACGAACGCATTCTGCAGGTGATCGAGAAGAAGACGCCGCTCAACGAAGCGTTTTCCTACGCCGACGACATCCTCCGCCAGGGAATCGCCGGCATCAGCGATCTCATCACGCAGCCGGGACTCATCAACTTGGATTTCGCCGACGTCAAGACGATTATGACCGACGCCGGCTCGGCGATGATGGGCATCGGTGAAGGAACCGGCGAGCATCGCGCGGCCGATGCGGCGCAGAAAGCGATCGCGTCGCCGCTGCTCGAGACGACCGTCGAGGGCGCGCACGGCGTGATCTTCAACATCACCGGCGGTCCGGATATGGCGATGTACGAGGTCAACGAAGCGGCCGAGATGATCAGCCGCTCGGTCGACTCCGAAGCGCAGATAATCTTCGGTGCGTCGATCGATCCCTCGATGTCGGGCAAAGTGCGTGTAACGGTGCTCGCGGCCGGGTTCGGCTCGCGGCGCGGCTATCGCGGCACGCAGAGCGGCTACGCGTTCGATACCGGCCGTCTCGACTCGGTGGCGCCGGTCACGATGGACGATATCGACGTCCCCGCGTTCTTACGCTATCGCGGCTAACGACGAACGCCGTCCGCGGTGGCGTATAGCGCACGCGTCCTGCTGGACTCCGTCGCAGAAAACGGAGTCCGGCTCACGACGCTCGAGGTTACCTTTCCGCGCTTCGTGCTCGCCGAGTTCAACACGCACCGGCAGTTCTCGCGCAACTCGGCGAGCTCGCGAGCCGTCCCTACCGCCAAATTGATCGAGCGGGTCGAACGCGACCCCGTCCTTCCCCTGCAGTGGGGACGCAATACGTCCGGCATGGCGGCGAGCGACGTGCTCGACGAGGCCGACGCCGACTCCGCGCGGCGCATATGGCTGGAAGCCCGCGACGACGCGGTGCGGCACGCGCGCGAGCTTCTCGAGTTGCGCGTCCACAAGCAGGAGCTGAACCGTCTCTTGGAACCGTTCCTTTGGCACACGGTGATCGTGACGGCGACCGAGTGGACGAACTTTTTCGAGCTGCGTTGCGCGCCCAACGCCCAGCCGGAGATTCGCGAGGCGGCGCATCGCATGCGCGATGCCATTGCCGAGAGCGCGTCCCAGAGCATCGGCCCCGGCCAGTGGCATACGCCGCTGCTCCAGAGCGACGAGTATGGCCTTGCGCTCGAAGTGCGCAAGCGGATTTCGGCCGCGCGCTGCGCGCGCGTTTCGTATCTAACGCACGAGGGAACGCGGGAGATCGAAAAGGATCTCGAGCTCTTCGAGCGCCTGCAATCGGATCGGCATCTCAGTCCGTTCGAACACGTGGCGACGCCGTCGGACGATCCTGGGTTTCACGCGAACTTTCGGGGCTGGATTCAGATGCGAGCGGCGATCGAACGGCGCAGCGATACGCGAGCGCCAGAACTGCAAGCAGTGCAGCCCACGTCGGGAGTTTGATCGCAAACCAAAGCGGATCATCGGTTGCGCGCGCGGCCGTATAGTCGGCCCAAGCTCGCTGCACGAGCCCGGCCGGCTCGTACGCGCGTGGGAGAGCGGTCGGGACGGGCAGCTGCGGCGGCTGCAGCTCGAATGCGTAGATCGTCGCGGCCGCGGCGACGAGGATGCCGATCGCGGTCGCCGCGGGAATCCCCAGCCGAATCACGATGACGACGCACACCACCAGGCTCGCGAGAAACAGCTGCTTGGTGCCCCATACCGCGATCCACGGAATAGAAAGCACGCAGAGGGCGACGGCGGCGACGGACCGCGCGCGTCCCGTCGTCGAGATCGCGACGATCGCCGCGGCCGGGATCGCGAAGCAAAGCTCTTCGCCGTGCACGAAGATCCCGCCGGTCACGGCGCAAAGCGCCGGCACGAACGCAATCAGCTCGGGTCGCCGCAGCGACGCCGCTGCTTTGCGCCCGACGATCAGCCCAAGTGCAACCAGCACCAGATAGCTCGCCGTTCCCGCGAGTCGCGCGAGCGGCGGCGAGGCTCCGAAATGCGCTGCGACGTATGCGGCGCTGTATTGAAACGGAAAGTGCAGCTCCGTCAGCGAGTGCGCCGGAATGACCTCGGCGACGTACCGCAAGAGCACGGACCACCCAACGAGGGCGACGGAGAGAGTCGCGAGCGCGGCGAGACCGATCGCGATCGCGATGCGCGTGCGCGGAACGAAGATAGCCGTCGCAGCGATGACGGGAATGCCGACCGCGGGCTCGATGGCCGTGAGTACCGCGAAGACCCCGGCCGCCGTGTAGCCGCCGCGCGCGAGGGCCACGCCGCAGATCACTAGCGACACCAAGGAGAACGGGACGATCTGACCAGTGTTGAGCGAGGCGTATGCCGTCGAGAAGATGAGGGCGGCGATGGCGATCGGCCACGGCACGCCGAGGGCCGCGAGCCCGAGCATCGCAACGGCGACCGCGGCAACGATGGCGAGCGCGGCGAGAACGCGAGCCGTCGGAAACGGTACGCGTGCGAGCGCCATGTACGGCAGAAAGTCAAACGGCGGCTGCGGCGCCGGCACGGCGAGCGCGGGATTCGCTGCAAAGAGACGGCCGCGGAACGTGTCGGATGACGCAACGCGATGCTCGCACGAATGGAGCGGTTCGTACGCGTACGGATCGGCGCCGCCGTCGAGCACCGCGCCCGCGCAGTAGAAGTCCGAAAAATCGTCCATCGTTCGCCACGGAAGCGCGCCGCCCAATCGCGAGAGGTCGCGCAGCGCGAGCAGCGTCAACACCGCCACGAGGACGCCGGCGACGATCCGCCGCGGCCGAGCGGCGCTCACGATCGCGGTGTCGCGCGAGCCGATTGCGGCGCCGCGATCGCGGCGGCTAGCAGCGCACCCAGCGCGATCCAGGTCGGGAGCTTCACGAGCAGCCACAGCGGGCTCGGCGTGACGAAGTGCGCGACGGTCGCGGCCCACGCGTGCTGCGCGAGCTCGGCTGGCGCGATACCGGCGGGCGTCATCGAGATCATCGGCGCCGGCGGTGCGAGCTCGAGTGCGTAGATCGTGACGGCAATCGCAAGAAAGAGCACGATTGAGAATGCGACGCCCGCGCGCAATCGCAGGAGGATCAGCGCGACGGTCACGAGCGTCGCGGCGAAGAGCTTCTTGACGATCCATACGGTGATCCATGGAACGGCAAGTAGCGTGGTTGCGGCTATGGCGAAGCTCCGCGCCAAGCCATCGAGCGCGCACGCGAGAACCAGCGCCGCCGGGATGGCAAACGGCAGATCCACCATATGGACGTACGGCCCCGCGATTACGCTGCACGCGGCAGGGAGAAAAGCGACGAGCTCCGTTCGTCCGGTCGCGGCCCACGTTCGGCGTGCGAGCCACACGCCGGCGGCAGTCATGCCGGCGTACGAGAACTCTCCCAGCGCAACCGCCGGTCCGGCGGCGAGTCCGGCGTGCGTCAGAAGGTACGTAAGGCTGTACTGATAGGCATAGCCGGCCTCGGCCGTGGCCTGGGCCGGCAGCACGCCCCGGACGAACTCATCGAAGCCGGCGATGCCGACGATCAGCGCGCCGAGCGCAGCGAGCGCGAGCGCCGCGGCGACGAGCGCCGCACGGCATTGCGGCACCCAGAAGAGCAATGCGACGCAGACGGGGATGCCGAGATGCGGTTCGGCCAGCGTCAGCGCGCCGAGGACGCCCGCCGGCGCGAACCGCGAGCGGCGCAGCGCGACGCCGCAAAAGACGAGCGCCACGAGCGCAAACGGAACGAGTTGTCCCGCGCCGAGCAGCACGTATCCGGCGGGGAGCAGCAAGGCAAGCCCAGCGACCTCGAGCGGTAGACCGAGCATGGCGAGTCCCGCGGCCGCTGCCGCGACCGCGACGACGATCGCGAGCGCGTCCAGCGTGCGCGCTGCGGTAAAGCTCAATCGCGCGGCGAGCATGAACGGCGGAAAGTCATACGGCGGAAGCGGCGCGGGCACGACCCGATTGGGATCGGTGCGGTACGTTTCGCTGGTGTTGACGGCGTGTTCGCAGCGACGGAGCGGCTCGTAGCGATACGGATCCGCGCCGTCGTTCAACGCGGCACCGGCGCAATAAAAATCGGCGAAATCGTAGAGTTGTCGCCACGGGAGCGCGTCGCCGATGCGAACGACGTCGCGCAGGGCTACCAATGCGACGAGTGCGAGCGCCACGAGCAGAACGACGCGCGGCGCATTCATACGTCTGACTAGTCGCCGCGCCGCAACGACTCCTGCAGGGTCTTGCGCTTTGGATATTGGTGGTATATAACGTGTAGCAACGGCGCCGCGCGAGCGGCGGCCGTTGACGTCTCTGAGAGAAGAGGTTGGGTGTGGCTCTTCACTTGCGTGCGACGCCGTCGCGCAGGCTAGTTCAGCGCGACCATCTCGTTGCCGAATACTGGTATCTCTGCCGCCGCGCGGCGCGCCGCTTTATGCGCCGGGGTCTCGATCGTGGCGACCTCGAGCAGACCGGCGCGATCGGACTGATCAAGGCCGCAGATCGCTTCGACCCATCCCATCGGGCGCCGTTTGAAGCCTATGCGTGGTTGCTGATCGTCGGCGAACTCATGCACTACGTGCGCGACAGCGAGCGGCCATTACGTGCGCCGCGCGCGATCCGCGACCTCGAGCGGCGATGGAGCACCGCCGAGCACGAGTTGTGGCTCGAGCTCGGACGAGAAGCCACGGAGCGCGACGTCGTCGAGCTCGCGCGATTTACGCCTGGAGAGGCACGTGAGGTGCGACGATATCGCGCGACGAACCGGCTCGTCTCCGTCGACGCGGCGGCCGGTCTCGCCGTTCCGGTGCCTCACGGCGTCGAGATGCTGCTCGACCGGCTCACCGTACGCGGGATGCTCGACGCGCTTCCTCCGCTCGAGCGTCGAATCGTCGCGGCGATCCATCTCTACGGAGCGAGCGTGGTGGAGGTCGCGGCGCGCCTGGGATACTCGCGGCGCCACGTCACGCGGCTCCATCGCGCCGCGCTCGAGCGACTGAAATCGTCGAGTGAAGTAGGGCCTCGGCCGTGCGCCGAAGCAAAATGCGATGTTTCGGTATCTCACCGCGGGTGAGTCGCACGGTCCCGCGCTGGTCGGAATCCTCGACGGGATTCCGGCGCATCTGCGGCTGGACGTCGCCGCGATCGACGAAACGCTCGCGCGGCGCCAAGGCGGCTACGGTCGCGGCGCACGGATGGCAATCGAACGCGACGAGGTCGAGTTCCTGGCCGGCGTTCGCGGATCGGAGACGCTCGGCTCGCCGATTGCGGCGACGATTCGAAATCGCGACTATCTCTCGCCGCGCAATCGCGCGCTGATGGATCCGATCTCGGGCGCCGGCGATCCGCTCACGAATCCGCGGCCCGGTCACGCCGATTACGCAGGCGCCTTAAAGTATCGCCAGCGCGATTTACGCAACGTGCTCGAGCGTGCGAGCGCGCGCGAGACGGCGATGCGGGTCTGCTTGGGGGCGATCTGCGCGCAGTTTTTAGAGGCCCTCGGCATCGTGACGCGCAGCTACGTTGCGCAGATCGGCGGCATCAGCGCTCCCGATCTCGACGATTGGGAACAGGGCGACGTCGAGGCAAGCGACGTGCGCTGTCCTCACGCGGAGAGCGCCGCGCGGATGATCGCCGCGATCGATGAAGCGAAACGCGACGGCGATACGCTTGGCGGCCGTTACGTCGTGCGGCTCGACGGAATGCCCGTCGGCATCGGCAGCAACCGGCAACCGAATCAGCGCCTCGACGGTATCCTGGCGGGAGCCGTGATGGGCATGCAAACGGTGCGGGCGGTCGAGATCGGGTTGGGAAGCGAAGTCGCCGGCACGCCGGGCTCGCGCGCGCACGACGTCTTCGCGTTGGACGGCGGATCGGTGGTGCGCGGCAGCAATCGCGCCGGCGGCATCGAGGGCGGTATGAGCAACGGCGAGCCAATCGTCTTGCGAATCGCGGTGAAGCCGATTCCAACCCTGATGAAGGCGCTCGCGTCGGTCAACCTGCACGAGAAGACCGACGCGCCGGCGACCATCGTGCGAAGCGACGTCTGCGTCGTCCCCGCCGCCGCGATCGTCGGTGAAGCGATGATTCGGCTGGCGCTCATGGAGCCGGTGCTGGAGAAGTACGGCGGCGATTCGATGGAGGAAACGCTCGATAATCTGCGTCGCAGCCGCGACGCGGCGTCCGGGCTCTTCGCGCGGTGACGCGGCACGTTGCACTGGTCGGATTCATGGCGGCTGGGAAATCGACGGTCGGACGGAAGCTCGCACGCAGGCTCGAGCGGCCGTTCGTCGATACCGACCGCGTCGTGATCGCAGCGCACGGACCGATTGAGTCGATCTTTGCCGACGAGGGTGAGTCGGCGTTTCGCCGCTACGAAAGCGAAGCGATCGCGCGTGCCCTTGAGAGCGACGAGCCGAGCGTCATCGCCGTGGGCGGCGGGGCACTAACCGTTGAGGAGAATCGCGTGCGGCTGGCACGGCGCGCGTGGCGTGTTTTCATCAAGGTCTCGCCCGAGCAGGCGTTCGCGCGCATTAGCCGGGGCCGCACGGTACGGCCCGTCCTCGGCGAGGCGCCGACGCTGGCAACGATCGGCGAGCTCTATGCCGTGCGATTGCCGGAGTACGAGCGTGCGGATTTCATAGTGGACGCGTCGTCGCGCTCGGACGCCGGCGTCATCGAGGCGATCGCGCGTTGGCTGCGTCAATCGCCGGCGGCGGGGAAGCTCGCGGTTTCGTAGTGCCGGGCGCGGCGATCAACGAGGACCTCGGCTACCCGATCGTCATCGGCGGCAACGTTGCGCACGAGGCGGCGGCATTCGCTCGCGCACAAACCCGGCCGGCGGTCGTGCTCTGCGATTCTAAACCCGCGGTCGCCGCGATCGCCGCGCGGCTGAGCGGCGCGTTGGGGAAACCGCCCGTGCTCGCGTTTGCGCTCGGCGAGCGCCGCAAGCGGCTCGCAACCGTCGAACGAGTGCTCGACGCGCTGCTCGATGCCGGCGTGGAACGCGCGAGCCTCGTGCTCGGCGTCGGCGGCGGCGTCGCAAGCGACCTTTTCGGCTTTGCCTGCGCGACCTATATGCGGGGCGTGCGCTACGCGCATGCGGCGACGTCCCTGGTCGCGATGGTCGATGCGGCCATCGGCGGCAAGACCGGTGTGGATCTGCGCGGCGGGAAAAACTTGGCGGGCGCCTTTTGCGATCCGGTCGCCGTCTTCTGCGACGTCGACGCGCTGCGCACGCTGCCGGCGCCGGCGTTTCGCGAAGGTCTTGCGGAGATCGTCAAAGCGGCGCTGATCGAAGGCGGCGATTTCTTCGAGCTGCTCGAGGAGCTGGCGCCGCACGCTCTCCGCGGCTGGCCGTGGCCGAGCGTCGTCGAGCACGCCGTCAAAGTGAAGACGATGATCGTCGCGGACGATCGTTCCGAGGCGGGGGCGCGCGCAACACTCAACCTCGGCCACACCTTCGCTCACGCGATCGAACGCGCTTCAGCCTTCCGCACGTCGCACGGCGCGGCGGTCGCGATCGGTCTGCGTGCCGCGGGTTTGCTCGCATTACGAACGGGCCGCTTCAGTGAGGCCGAGCATTTACGCGTCCTGACGCTGCTCGCGCTGCTTCGTCTGCCGCTGCAAACGCCTGTCGCTCCCGACGCGATTCTCGATGCCATGACGGCCGATAAAAAGCGGCACGGCGGGCGGCTG
>Ga0302325_10009239_pt1 | contig 21547 bp, 21 predicted proteins | sample Palsa_T0_2_FD_201948 | JGI IMG/M metagenome (GOLD analysis project Ga0302325, IMG submission 201948) | Peat permafrost microbial communities from Stordalen Mire near Abisko, Sweden - Palsa_T0_2 | ecosystem: Environmental > Terrestrial > Soil > Palsa > Peat permafrost | place: Sweden: Abisko...
GCATTCGACAAGGCCATCACCCTGATTTTTTTGCCGATGCTGTCTGCAGGCCAGTTCCAGTCAGGTACCAAATGCAAAACATCGATATCGTCCCGCCACTGCGCCTCGTGGAGCCAGAAGGCCGTCTTAGGAAACCCGCAGAGGTCCATACAGCCGAAGAAAGAACTGGCAGACGGCCATGTATAGGGTGTAGGCTCGCCATGATAATCGAAGCCGGTCCAGATGAAGCATCCCGCCACGAAAGGCCGTTCATCGATCATTTTCCAGGTCTTGCGATGTGTAGACCCCCAATCGGGAGCCTGCAGGTCGTACGCATCGATCAGATGCGTGTTCTTATCTGTTACATACACGCCCCTTTCCATCAACCCCGACACATCCTCCGAACTCGTCATCTTCATCGTGGGGTTGCGTTGATGAAATTCATCATAGCTGTACTGCTGGTAATTGAAACCTACTACATCGACCGCCTGCGATACGTTGACTGGCTCCAGCTGACCACCACTTTGCGCCGCCGTCACCGGCCGCGTCGTGTCCAGGTCCTTTACCCTGGCGCTCATATACCGCACCATCTCATAGCCATTTTCCGTACCCTGCATCGGCTCTTCATTAAAGACCGACCATAAGATGACGCTGGGATGGTTCCTGTCGCGCCGCACCATCCATTGCAGTTGCCGGATATATTCGGGCGAGGTGTTGAAATTCCGGTTTTCATCCATCACGAGTATGCCCAGGCTGTCGCAGGCCTGCAAGAACTCTGCGGCAGGCGGATTATGCGCACAGCGGTAGGCATTCACACCCATTTCCTTCAATTTACGCAACCGGAATTCCCAGAGGGCATCCGGCACCGCTACCCCTACCCCCGCATGGTCCTGGTGATTACAGACTCCCTTGAGCTTGACATGCCGGTCGTTGAGGAAGAAACCTGAGTCGGCACTGAATCGGATGGTTCGAAAACCACACCGCACCGCTTCCTCGTCGACAGTACTGTCATTCTGCCGGACCACAGCCCTCACTGTATACAGCGTCGGCCTCTCCAACATCCACAGTTCAGGCCGTGCAACCAGCAGCCCGACGTTGGCCCCGGCCTGGTGCAATGCCGGCACATTCGCCGAAGCCATTCCTTTATCGATCAGCTTGCCCTTGCTGTCGTACAGGCCTACCTCTACCTGCACCGTTCCCGGCTGCTTGCCTGAATTTTCCAGCGTCACTTCTGCAGGGATGATCCACGAGCCGTCAGGCTGCCGCACGGGATTGGCATACACGCCATCTGTGATGATATGCACCGGCGAACGCTTGACCAGCCAGACATGACGGTAAATGCCTGCACCTTCGTACCACCAGCCTTCGTGAGCGCTGGCATCTACGCGCACGGCAACGACATTCGGCCGGTCACCATACTTTGCTAGCTGCGTAATGTCGATATAAGAGGAAGTATAGCCGCACCAGTTGCGGTGTACCAGCGTGCCGTTCACCCAAATCGTGCTATAAGTGGCGATGCCGTCGAATTGCAATTCAAGGTGTTTGCCTTTTTCGGCAGGATCGAGGCGGAAGGTGCGGCGGTACCAGCCGATGCCCCGGTGCCTGTAGCCTTCCGAGACATTGAGCGTGGAGTCAAACCCGAGTCCTGCGGACCAGTCATGTGGCAGCATCACAGCCTCCCAGTCCTTGTCATTATATCCCACCGCAGCCGCACCTGAGGCATTCCCTGCCTTGGAGTCGTTATAAGTCTGATCATGGGTCATGGGGACGGCAAAAGGAATATCCCCCAAATGAAACAGCCACCCCTTGTCCAGCGACAATCGTTGCCTTATCGCCCCCTCCTCCCGGATTAAGCTGCCCTGAGGAGCCGCCGTGGCTGGCTGAACCGCCATGCCCTGAGGAACCGCCAAGCCCTGCTGAACCGCCGTAGCTGGCTGCGCCCATGCCGAATCAACGGACAAAAGAAAGAACATAATGCAGCCCACCGAAAAAACTTGTCTTTTCATATTCGCTAAGATATTCAAATGATAGTATATCTCCCTCGGTCGATTTCCATCGGTCATCCTGTGGTAATTCTCTTCTGCTGTTGTTCATTGTAGCAATTTATCTCAGTCTGTCTGGAAATATGTGATATTTTATTATATTCATGAAGTTAATGCGATCTGTTTTCGGATAAAGATGTCATAATGAGATATTTAGTGGCAATAGTTTTGCTTTTTTGGCTCTGTCCAACTGTCTTCGGGCAGCAGCTATTTGTGCAGAAATATCCAAGGGAAGTATATCGGGGATCAGACCAGACCTATGGTTTTGCCCAGGATAAAGATGGGATGATCTATGCCGCCGAAAGCAAGGGCGTTTTACAATTTAATGGCTATGAGTGGAGGCTAATACCGATCGCTGACAATAAAGCTGTCTATTCGCTTGCTTTCGATTCCCAGGATGTATTATATGTCGGATCCTATAAGGAATTGGGATATCTCCAAAAGGACGGCCGGGGAATTTCGCGGTATCATTCCCTTATAGACCGGCTTCCTGCTACTTACAGGAATTTCAGAGATATCGGCCAGATCATTGTCATTAGAGATACCGTTTTTTTCTGTAACGGGAGTTATGTATTCCGGTATGCCCATAACAATTTTACGATATTTCCTGCGAAGGCAGGCCAATTGTTGCTGTTGAAGGGTCAATTGACCTTATGGGATGCCAATGGCTTTCACGTTTATAAGGATACAGCTTTTGAGGAGTCCCCCCTGACTAAAGAGTTAGAGGGTATCAAGGTCTGGGAAATAAAAGGATTTGCCGGAAATTCCTGGCTGTTGCTGGATGACCACAACAAATTATGGATATTCGATCCCGATGCCCTTCCCGGCAGGCGTTTCCGTCTTTTTTTAAACGGTTCCGACAGGTATTTTAAAGACTTCCGTATATGGGACATGGCTTACCTGGATAATGGCAAGGTTATGGTGTATTCGGTGAAGGGGTTGTTTTTCTTCACGTCGGATGGTCAGTTATCGAATGTTGTTTCAAAGGAGATGCTGGGCACCGATCTTTTCTATGGTAATTTTTACCAGGATGCCCATCACAATATATGGCTGGCTACGGTTTCCAATATATTCCATATCCTGACCAATTCTCCGTTGTCCTATTATGACAAGGTCAATGGTTTTGTGGGGCGAGTAGTATCTTTAGGACTTTCCGGAGCAGACCGCTATGTAGGAACGGGAAGGGGCATCTTTCACGAGGAAGATACAGGGACATTTTCCGCGGTCCCGGGTACGGAAGGCATCGCTTGGAATTTTTATAATTTCCACGGGAAATTATATGTCGCCAGTAACAAAGGCGTTCTTGAACTGTCGGGAAAGACGGCAAAAAAAATAATCGATCAGGAAGATGTCCAAAGCTTATGCGAGCTGAACAACGATCCGGACCATTTATTGATGGGAACCATCAACAGTGGCATTTTTCTGCTTGAAAAAAAAGGGAATGGCTGGATCAAAAAAAAGATCAGGGGCTTTGACGAGTGGGCGAGATATATGCAGCAGGATTCATCTGGGTATATATGGATCGGCGATGGAAGAGAATCGATATTCAGGGCACGGTTAAACACCCGGATGGATTCTGTTATCAGCACCGGCTTATACGATGATAAAAAGGGGCTTCCCGCAGGTAGCTATAACCGGCCATACCGCAGACCGGATGGAGAGGTCGTCATAACAACGGTTGACGGGATCTATAAATATGATCCCGGAAAAGACCGGTTCCAACCGATACTACCCTTCAGGAAAGCATTGGGGCCCGGTACCTACATCAATTCAATGGTTGAAGACAGCGTCGGAAATATCTATTTCCGGAGCGCGTCCGAACAATACAGTGAAATGGCCGGCATACTGAACCGGCAGCCGGATGGCAACTTCACGGCTTTGCGGACTCCTTTTAATAAAATAGCGCTTCCCATTCCCGGATTTTCCTCCGAAGAAGACCCTATACTCATTGTAAGTCCCCATGAAGTCTGGATAGGCGCGAGTGAGAAACTGGTAAGTTATGATCCTTCCCCGGAAAAGCCCCTTTTTGGCAAACCCCTTCACTTGATTATTGAACAGGTAAGCGTGAAGGACTCCCTGATCTTCACAGGGGGGGCAGGAAATGGTGGTCTGAAGAGGCCCCTCCCCTTTGACAGCAATAGCCTGCGATTCAGGTTTACCACGTCGGATCTCGAGAATCCTGAGAAGATCGAATATCAATACAGGCTGGAAGGCTTTGAAAATAGTTGGTCTTCCTGGGTGCCGGACAGAGAGGCTGTATTCACCAACTTGTCGGAGGCCGATTATACCATCCGCGCAAGAGCAAGAAATCAGTATGGCAAGGTCAGTAATATCGAGTCCTTTACTTTTCGCATTCTGCCACCCCTTTACAGGAGCAGGTGGGCCTATTTGCTATACCTGGTCGTTTTTATATTCTTCGTATATGGAATAGTCCGGATGAATGAGAAAAGAATAAAGGAAAAGAACCGGGAATTGGAAAGGAAGGTGGGAGAGAGAACAATGGAATTAAGGGCCAGCCATGAAAAGGTAATGGAGCAGAACAAGGAGATCGCCGAACAGGCGAAAGTATTACAGGATTTAAATATGACGAAAGACAAGTTGTTCTCCATTATATCCCATGATTTGAGAGGTCCAATCAGCATAATACTTACCACTATTGACGTAATGAAACGTGGAGGGCTTTCAGAGCAGGAGGTAATGTCTTTCAGCGCTGAGTTGGGTGACCACATGATGGTTACGGGGCATCTGTTGAATAACCTCCTGTTTTGGGCGAAGGCCCAGATGGATGGATTCCGGTCGATACCATCCGTTTTTGATGTAAAAGATGTGGTCGAAGAAAATTGTCGGTTGTTCAGGGCGCTTGCTGACGGTAAGAACATCCGCCTGATCAATAAGACGGACTCCAGTCTATGGGTATTTGCAGATAAGGATATTGTTACAATGGTTTTGCGCAACCTGATTAATAATGCAATAAAGTTTACAAATCGGGGAGGGGAGATCACAATAGGGAACGAAACGGACAAAGATCATGTCGAACTATTTGTTCAGGATACGGGAACAGGTCTTTCAGGGGGTGATATTTCCAAAATTTTAAACAAACAATCTTTTCACCGGCAGGATACTTCCGGGCAGTTGGGAAGCGGCCTTGGCCTTATGCTTTGCCAGGAACTCATCGAAAAGGAAGGGGGAAAGATCGCTATCGAAAGCCACGCTGGAAAGGGCAGCAGGTTTTCTTTCAGAGTTAATGTTTTCAAAGACGATGACGACGCAGCCCCGCCCGGCCGGGGTGCCAGGATCCCAATCATTTAATGTGCCAAAAAATTTCATTCGAACCTGATATTGTCCGCTTCGGGTGGGTTAGTGCCTGGTAAAAGAAGGATTTAATTACATTTGTTTATGACAACTGCATTGTGAAATCCATATCTAAAGTCAAACTATTGACGTATGCAGATAGTAATTATAGAGGATGAAAGAAGATTTGCCGATGATCTCGAGGTAAGTATCCGGCAATTAATAGAAGGGGCGACAAGTATCACCCAGCTTCATTCTGTCAAAGAATCGGTCGCGTATTTTTCTCATGCTCCTGCTCCTGACCTGGTGTTCAGTGATATCCAATTAGGCGACGGTTTGAGCTTCGAAATATTCTTGCAGGGTAAGATTTTGGCGCCTGTTATTTTCTGCACAGCCTACGATGAATATGCGCTGGAAGCATTTAAAGCGAACGGAATTGACTATATTTTAAAGCCTTTTACCACAGAAGCACTCGGCGAAGCTTTACGAAAATTCAGGCAACTGAAACAGGCGTTCTCAGTTAATGGAGAATCGCAGTACCATGCAATGTTGAAATTACTCTCTGAACGAAATACCCAGCGGGTTTCTTCCATCCTGGTGTATGTTCAGGACAAGATCATTCCGGTTAAATTGGAGGACATCGCATTGTTTTACCTTGAAAAGGATATTACGCGGCTGGTTACCTTTTCCGGAAAGGTGTATTTCCCGAACAAAAAACTGGATGAGTTGGAGCAACTGACCGGAGAATATTTTTTCCGTGCAAACCGCCAATTTCTAGTATGCAGGAAAGCTATTGAGGACGTTTCGAGCTATTTTTCAAGAAAGCTATTCCTGAATCTCACCATTCCATTTAAAGACAAAATCCTGGTCAGCAAAGCGAAGTCGCCCCAATTTCTTCAGTGGCTATCGCAGAACGGCTAATGTACTACAAAGACTGTAATTTTCTCTAACTTTATGGAGCTTCCACCTAAAAAAGATATCAGTCCAAAGACCGTATGCACACCCGGATTTAATTCTATTTTCTTATGACAACTGCATTGCCGGTAAAGAGTCTCATCCGTGTGAATTTTGTAATGACCTTGATCATTACCGGGATAATATTTCTATATCTTTTTGCAGATCAAAGTGTGCCGCATGTATTGTTATTTACGGGGATGACCGCCATCGCCATTGGGTCGATTTCTTTTTCAAACTTGTGGATTTTAACCTATTTAAGTGGAAGGTTTGGCCTGAAATCGAAACAATTTGCCAGGTACAGGTATATACTTTCCTATTTGATAAGCATAGGCGTTTACCTGCTGCTATCCCCGGTGTTTGCTCATTATTCCGAAAGGTCTTTGGCCTATTTGCATCGGCAATTAATATTTATTTTAATTATTTCGAGTGCGTTGGTCAATTCAATAGTGCTGATTTTGCATCGGGTAGTCATGGTATTATATTGGAAATCACAGACCGAACTTGAACTTGCGAACTTCAAGACGGCCCATGCAGAGGCTACCATTCTCTTGCTGAAACAACAGATACATCCCCACTTTCTCTTCAATGCACTCAATATGTTGAAGACACTGTATAGAAAAGACACTAAAGAGGGGGACGCCTATATCGTTCACCTGGCGAATTTCTTACGGGCATCTATTTTTAGCCATAGATCCAAATTGTCAACGGTAGGCCAGGAATTGGCACTACTGATGGATTACCTTGTAATGCAAAAGATGAGGTTCGGGGCCGCTCTGAATTGTATCATCGACATTCCCGAGGACATAGTGAAAGAATACTCTCTGCCTTCTTTTTCCCTGCAGCCCTTGCTGGAAAACGCCATAAAGCACAACGATCTTACCGAACAGGCGCCTTTAAACGTATGTATATATTATACAGATGACAGGATCTGTGTAAAAAATAACTTACAGAAGAAATTGATCCCTGCAGCATCTACCAATTATGGGCTTGCTAATCTTGCAGAACGCTACAGATTACTGTCGGATGACGATATTATTATCACTCAAAATGAAACTATATTTTCGGTTAGCATCAAACTATTGACTCATGCGGATAGTATTTATAGAGGATGAAATGAGGTTTTCCGGGTAAACTGTACCTGAACCTTACCATCCCATTTAAAGACAAAATCCTGGTCAGCAAGGCGAAGTCACCCCAATTTCTTCAGTGGCTATCGCGGAAAGGCTGATTTTTCCGAATCCGGCGACACTTTGACCGACGAGCTCCATGATCCTCACTTTGTTCGTAGTTCCTTCGATGTAAAAATCCCATTCATCTCACGGCGGATCCGGCAGTTTAAAACGCGAATTTGTCCGCCTCGCGATGGTTAGCCTGGAATGCCTGTTTGGGGCGGTTTACATTTGTACATGTAACTATTCGACTATTTTATGAATCAGCGTTAACGTAACAGAAAAATAAAAAAACATGAAAAATTTCTTTCTGATTGGCTTTATTTTCCTTTCCGGCTCTAGCTTCGGTCAAGGTCTCATGGCTAGGCTTAGTTTTGGGCTGAAAGCCGGCACCAACTACAGCAATTTCACCAACGGGACTTACCGCAATTATACGAATGGGAATTACAATTTCAACAACTTGAAGTTGTCTACAAACGGGCTATTCGGATTCCACGCAGGCGCAATAGTCAATTTTAAGATCATCGGCGGCCTTTCGTTTCAGGAAGAATTCTTATTCTCTACGCAGGGGGCACAGGTCCAAACATACACTTTCACTAAGGAGAATTTGAAAATATATTACATGACCGTGCCCCTGCTGCTGAAGTATCGAACAATATGGGGAATATACATCGAAGGAGGTGGACAGGTTGGCTTTCCCATCAAAGAGGAGACCGGCAACCAGAGTGTAAGCAATTTTACCAAGAAGATGGACCTGGCCGGCGTCGGCGGATTGGGGTATCAAATGAAATGTGGATTAGGTTTCGGCGCGCGATATGTTGCGGGAATTTCTAAAGTAGGAGATTTTAATTCTTCAAACATCAGCCCGGACTATAAAAATGCTGTGATACAGGGTAGCATCTTCTTCATTTTTTAATTGAAACAAACATACGATATGAAAAAAGCAATTTTGTTCAGCATCGCTTTAATCGTTGGGATATTCCTGACTGCGTCATCCTTACAGGCGCAGACGCAAACCACAAGATGAAAAAACCGGTATTTGACGACTTCAAAGTGGACTTGCGCTCCACTAATATAAAAGTCGGGATCAAGGTAAAATATATGTAAACCGAATTAATCTAAGAAGTATGAAAAGGAATGTAAGCAAGGAAAAATTAGCGATAGCAGCGGCTCTCCTGATGTTTGTTGCAGGATTTGGCTCTTGTAAAAAGAATGATGTTGATACTAATGGGTCTATGAGCCTGAATGTCGTCAATGCGGCACCCAATTCCGGGCCCAAGAGTTTTGTCCTGGCGAATCAGACACTTGTCAATGGGGGCCTCGATTTCACCGATGCATCCGGTTACATCACTACGCATCCGGGAACGGATCTACAGGCACAATTTATCAATCCGACTACTAACAGCATTTATGCAACGGGGTCATTATGGACATTTAATAGCCAGTCTTATACCGTGTATCTCGCGGGACAGGGTTCAACGGCAAGAGTTGTATATTTTCAAGACGATTTATCTGCTCCGCCAACCGGGATGGCCAAAGTGAAGTTTATTCATTTAGCCGACGGTGCACCTGCGAATATCAAGGTTAAGGATTCAACAGGAAACAACCTGTTTTCCTCTTTAGTTGAGGAAGATATTCCCACCGGCTATACGGATCTTAATCCCGGGTCTCTTTCTTTAGGGGTTTATGATGCTATAACAGGAAACAGCTTTGGTAATTATACCGTAACGGGTCTTCGGGCCGGGGGCATTTACACGCTCTATCTGACGGGTGCGACCAGTTCGACGCTGAGTGTGCAAACCGTTCCATATAACTAAAAACCGGTCGCCTGTTATTTCCCCTTCAGGGCTTCCATGGCCTCCCTGATCCTGCTGACCTGGGGTTTGTTTATTGGCCCGGCCTTATTGCCAAAATGACTACGCAGATAGGATAGAACATCTGCAATTTCCTGATCTTTCAAGACGCTGCCGAAGGCAGGCATGGGGTTCGAATAAGTATCTCCATCGATCTCCACGCCGTCATTCAACCCTTTTAGTATAATACCGATTAGCCTGGTCGGAGCCCCTTGCACATAAGGGCTTTTACGGAGAGGGGGATTCATCCCGGGCACGCCGCCTGCATCAGCCTGGTGGCAGGGAAGACAGGTCTGTTCGTAAATTGCTTTGCCTCTTTGCATAGGTGCTTGTATAGGCTGCGGGACTGCCGCTGCCACTCCCAGCAATACTACTAATCCCAAGACTATCCTTTTCATGTTGATGTGTTTTTCAAATTGGTAGATACCCCGTTAGGCTATTTACTATCGTAGGTGATCCTGTAAATGGTTCCTTTGACATCGTCAGAGACATACAGGGCGCCATCCGGCCCCTGGGCGAGCCCGCAGGGCCGATGCAAGGCTTGCGAGGGCGAACTGATATCATCCGACCCGGCAAAATTGTCTGCGAATACTTCCCAGTCGCCGTCCGGTTTACCATTTTTAAAAGGTTGGAATACGACGAAATATCCTTTTTGTTTTTCCGGCGCCCTGTTCCAGGATCCGTGGAAAGCGATAAACGCTCCATTCCTGTACCTCTCCGGAAACATATTGCCGGTATAAAATAGCAGCCCGTCGGGCGCCATATGACCGGGAAAGGCGTCGATCGGGTCTATTGCCTTTTCATCTGCGGTCGTATGACCGTTCCCGCCATATTCCGGGGCTAGGATCTTCTTCTTCTGAAACTGGTCATAATAGACATAGGGCCAGCCTGCATTGTCTCCTTTTCGCAGGGCATACATCGTCTCTGCGGGCAATTCTGCGCTTTGTTTTGCGTCGTAAAGATCAGGGTCAAGCTGAAATAGCTGGTCCCTGCCATGCTGCATGACAAAGAGCTGATCCAGCGGCTGATTCCAATCTAGTCCGACCACATTGCGAAGACCCGTCGCATAGTGAACCCCGTCACCATATGTCTGGTCTTGCTTATCGGCCCTGAACTGCCAGATCCCGGCAGCAGAATCGAGTATCGGACAGGGATTGGCCCCGGGTGATCCCTTAGTACGATCCTGCAGCTGGCATGCATTGGAATAGGCGCCTACGTTCACATAAATATTCCCACTATTGTCGAGTACGATAGATTTGGAATTATGTTCATGGCGGTCCAGCAGGCCGGTAATGATCCGCTCAGGATGGGCCGTATCAATGACTTCGCCCCTGTCATTCAACTTGTACCGGTAAACATCCGTGTTCGAGGAAGCATACAGGTAATCATCTTTAATATACATGCCGGTCCCAATGAAGTCCCCGAACCCCGTTTCTTTTACCGCTTTGCCGTCGCCGTTGATACCTTCCAGCACGATGATGCCTTTTCCTCCTTTTAATTTCCCCAATTTGATATACACCAGGCCCTGTTTCGATACGGCCAGGTGTCTGGCCGTCCCCAGCGCATCCGCTACGACCTGCACATGAAAGCCCCGGGGCATTTTGAGTGCGGCTCCGGGCGGCCGGTGTAAGATTGTTCCCGACAGAGCGGGAAAAACAAAGCTGCTGGCGGTTATTAGTGTAATAACGCCAATAACGTGAAAATTCATTTTGTTAAGTATGTTCATATTGTTCTTTTTTTGTTTACAGATCAGATATCAGAATACTCAGTGGGCCGCAGAAAAATGATATCGGCGTGCTGCACATTATGCTGGTATTCCGGACTGCCCGATAATTTTTTCCATTGAGCATCATCCGAGAACGCCTTCCAGTGTTTTTCACGGTCTTCCATATTTTCGAAGGTCGTCATGTACATCAGGTTGGGCATTCTTGGCCCGGCTATCACTTCGCTGTAAAAAACACCGTTAAAGCCCAGTCGCTTAAAAAGTCCTATTTCATCGCCATCATTGAACATGTTCACTTTATTCTGAAATATTTTCTCGGTTGCACTTTCGTAGCTGCGAAGTTCATAGACCCTTTCATTCTTCGATGAGGTGAGTTCCGGTAATTGCAGTCGCGGAGCGAGGGGAAATGCATATAAAATGATTGTTTCGATCCTTGTATAAGGCGGCGTGGAAAAACCCGCATTGCTATATTCCTGGCTGGCCACCTGGTAATTTTTATCTTTTTGCAGCTCATCGTTTAATTGCTGTAATTCCCTCGCCGAAGTGAAAGGAATAAAGACATAGATCTTCTTATCCGAAGCCGTATCATTGGCAAGTGCTTTAAATACGCCGGCAGAAACAATATGCATCCGGTGTAACGCCGGCAGCAATGCGGCCGAAAAATACTGGTCAAGTATTTTTTCCTGCTGGCTGTCTTTGAAATGGTAAACACTAAGCCTGTAATACTGCCTTCCGTGCCCCGCCGCATAAGCAAAATTGCCGGCCTGGATCATAATAATGGCGATCAACAATCGAAATACAACACTGACATGTCTCATAGTATTTGTTTTGAGATGATAAAAAGAAGCAGCGATATACGATCCTATCGACTTGCCTGTAATGCAGCCGCTTCCTCGCCCACCAGCCTCAGGTTCCTTAGCTCGCCGTCGATATATTTGATATCTTCAGGTGTGAGGGCCAGGTAAGCTGCTTTCGCATTTTGTATGGCCTGCTGCTTGTTGCGCGCGCCCGCCAGGGCAATCGTAATACCGGGCTGCTCGACGGTCCACCGAAGGACCAATTGCGAGATCTCCGCATTCCTGGAATGTGCCAGGGGTTGTAGGCGGTCGAGAAAATTGTCTATGCGCCGGATGTTTTCCGGCTGAAAGAATACCGTGCCGGGACGATGGTCGCCGGCAGCAAATACGTGATCGGGCCTGATCTTTCCGGTGAGCAATCCCCTTTGCATGGGACTATAGGCAATAATGGCCTTATTGTTTTTAAGGCAGTAGGGGACGAGTTCCTTTTCTATCGACCTCTCCACCATACTATAGGGAACCTGGTTGGATGCGAGGTTAATGGTTTTTTCCGCTTCAGCCATCAGGTCCGCCGAATAGTTGCTTACACCGGCAGCACGGATTTTGCCCTGCCGCAGCAGTTGCGCCAGTGCTTCCATGGTCTCCGCTACCGGGGTCGTGCTATCGGGCCAGTGGATCTGATACAGATCGATATAGTCCGTGCCCAGCCGGCGGAGGCTGTCTTCACATTCCTTTATGATACTTTCTTTCCCGGCATATTTATAGATGTCGATGGGACGACCCGAATTGTCGGCGCTGCTGAAGGCCAGCTGGCCTTTTGTTTCATCCCACCGCATCCCGAATTTGGTCAATATTTGCACCTTGTCACGAGGAATTGTACTAATCGCTTTCCCTACGATCTCTTCACTGAGTCCCTGGCCGTAGATCGGCGCTGTATCAATGGACGTCACACCATAATCGTAAGACGCCAGGATCGCTTCAAGGGCATCCTTTTTTTCCGTTCCGCCCCACATCCATCCGCCGATGGCCCAGGCGCCGAAGGTGATCGTTGAAACCCTGACGTTTGTATTACCCAATTGTCTGTATTTCATATTTCATGTTTTTTTCTATATCAAAGCTATACCCATCCGGGAACGACGAAAAAGGACAGTCGTTGAACAGGCAACATCTGTCGCCGGAACGTTCACCGATTGATTTTGCCGTCCTGGCGACCATTCAGACGACTTTGCCGTATAGAAGCGGCAGCGAGAGTTTTAAACATGTACTTTTAAATCGGCAGATGCCAATGTTGATGAAATATGTTTATACTATATTATTTTTTGCAGACACCCTGATATTCCTGTGGCTTTCCTATCTCTTTTTTCGCAAGTGCGATAGCGGCAGTTCGTGCTCGGCATTGATGCTGGCCTTCTCAGGTATAGTCGCCAGCATTTTTCTGCTGGTCTATTTGTTGAGGGGCTATTTGAAATTGCCGCATGACAAACGGAGGCACCGCTAAAAGCGCACCTGTGGTTACGAAGGTTTTTCTCACAAGCAGTTTTAATGGTCATGGGCCGCATGTCTATGCGGCCCATTTAACGATCGTCTTTGCCCATTGAACGACTAACACTTCTTTTTCCTGTCAGCCAGGATTAAGTTTACAGCAATCAATAAGAATCTGCACATGAAACAACATATTCCACTGAAACGATTTGAGTATTGTATCCCTCCTGCCGGCGCAGCCGTAGATGGGATTCAAAAAGTATGGATAGATTTTGAGAAGAAAGAATTATCGCTGACCGGGGATATCAGGCCCGTCCCGGAAAGACCCCGAAAGCTATGGCGGGCCCGTTCCGCCTCCTCCAGGGAAAGAATAGAGGTAAGGGCGACTATTCATCCGGGTCTTACCGGCGGCCTGGCTGATTATTCCACAGATGAAGTAATCTTTTCTCTGGAGGGGACCATGCGGGATAGTAAACACATAAATTCTTGCTCCGGGTTGCTGGTACTTGAAAATTTGACCACTAGGCATGGGTCGGCGGGCCGGGAATGGCATGCGACCCTTTATCTTTATGATGACAAAAGCGATGGACGCGAGATAAAGCTCAGATTGACCATGTATTCCCCTTTGATGAACCCGGAGCTGAACTAATCGACCAAATTTGTTACTTTTATTACATGAATGCGCTGATCATTGATGACAATGCGATAGCCAGAACCACTATCCGGCACCTGGCCGGGAAAGTTGGTGATATCGATATAGTTGCTGAATGCGCCGATGCGATGGAGGCTTATGCGGTGTTGCAATTAAAACCGGTAGATCTGTTGTTATTGGATATCGAAATGCCGGGTATGTCAGGATTGGAATTGACCCAGAACCTTGGCGACAAACGGCCCGTCATTATTTTCATCACTTCTAAAAGAGAGTATGCAGCGGATGCGTTTGATCTGAATGTGGCGGATTATATCATAAAACCAGTGACGACACCCCGGTTTATCCGGGCTATTGATAAGGCGAGGGAGATAGTGGGGAGCAACAGTGAGGAGATCAATCTGAAAGATGACGAGTTTATTTTCATCCGGGATTCCAATGTAGTCCGCAGGTTGAAACTGGATGGCATCCTATATGCAGAGGCGATGGGTGATTATGTAAAACTGCATACGCCGGAAAAATTCTATGCCATTCACGCCACATTAAGGGCGGTGGAAGACAGGCTGCCTTCTTCAAGGTTCCTCCGGGTCCACCGCTCATACCTCGTGGCGGTAGACAAGATAGATACTTTAGACGGCGGCGCATTGATCGTTGGTGGAAAACCCTTGCCGGTAGCCGATGCATTTCGTGCCGCGCTGAATAAAAGGATGAATATCTTGTAAAAGAACGCCGAAATAATATCTTCTATGAACAGCAACCGGATGATCTATTTGGTGCTTACCGCATTCATTGCCGGCAACATGCTGATTATTTTCGTGCAGTACAATTCTACCAAGAATATACATAGCCTTATCACGGGGAACAAGAAGCTATCAAACGAATTGATCGTTGGTAATCAGCTTCGGGAAGCGGAGAGGGATTTGCTGGCTACAGAGATCAGGCTCGGCAGGACTTTAGCCACAGACGACACCGCCAATCTTCTGCAGATAGACACGTTACTTCAGGGAGCCCACGCGCTGCTTGATTCACTGCGAGTAATGGACAATGAGGATAAAACCATCAGGAATATTGACCAGCTCTCCAAACTGGCGGATGAAAAATTGGTACTGAGGAATCTGATCATGGATACGTATCGCCAGGGCCGCCGGATCTCGCCCGACAGTTTCCGGGCGATCATGCAACGCAGGTCCTTTGTTATTGACGTGAATAATTTCAGCCGCAGGTTTTACGCCAGCCGTGAGCGACTCCTGGATTCCCTTTCTGTCTCTGTCAATAGTAGTGGCAGAAGGGCTCAAAGATGGAATGTGGTGATGATCCTGATCGTTGTAGTCAGCGGCGCCGTGCTGTTTTGGTACATCATTAGCTGGATACGCAGGCAAAATCTATTAATTCAGCAATTGGATGCCTCTGAAAAGAAGGTCAGAGAAGTCTCCCTGATCAAGGAGAACTTTATGGCGAATATGAGCCATGAGATTCGAACGCCCATGAATGCGATTGTAGGGTTTACGAATCTGATGAAAGCCAGGAACCGCGATCCGGAGTTGGAGGAGTTTATAGAAGCGATCGGACAATCCGGGGAAAACCTGCTGACAATTATAAATGATATCCTGGATATTTCAAAGATAGAGGCGGGCATGATGCGCATCGAGTCTACGTTTTTCAGCGTCCGGGACCTTATTCACTCCATTCAAATCATGTTTGCCGGAAAAATGCAGGAAAAGGGACTGGATTTTGCCACGACCATTGATCAGCTTGTTCCCGATACGGTGTCCGGTGACCCAACCAGGTTGACGCAAATATTGGTGAATATGATCGGGAATGCGATGAAATTCACTTCCGAAGGAGCGATCAAAGTGCTCGTTGATAATAAGGGAAGGGTAGGGAATCATATTCGTCTCGGGTTCGTCGTCAGCGATACGGGCATCGGCATCGCCAGGGAGAAATTGGCCGGCATTTTTGAGCGGTTTCGGCAGGCGGAGGACTCGATTACGAGGAACTATGGGGGCACCGGACTGGGATTGGCCATCGCAAAGGACCTTATATCGTTGCAGGGAGGGGAAATTGATGTCGAAAGCGTACCAGGGAAGGGGACTATTTTCCGGTTCACCATTCCTTATGATATAGCGGATGAAGCGGCAAGGGCATCGGCTATAACGGAATCAACCGGAAACGGATACGCCGATCACAGGGATATCCGGATTCTTGTTGTGGAGGATAACGAAATGAATCAAAGCCTTCTTAGGCATCTGCTTACCGGCTGGAGACTGTCATTCGACATGGTGCATAACGGGATCGAGGCGCTTGAGAAATTGAGGAACAGGACATTTGACCTGGTGTTGATGGATATCCAAATGCCAGGCATGGACGGTTATACAGCCACGCAGGAGATCAGGACGAAATTGAAGCTGCAGACGCCTGTTCTTGCAATGACGGCACACGCTTTCCCTGGTGAAAGGGAGAAATGCCTGAGCTATGGGATGAATGAATATATTGCCAAGCCCATTAAAGAGAAGGAGTTGCTTGGACTTATTACCAGGCTGACCGGGATCGATGGCAACCAGACGGATCTTAAAAAGGGGATGATCAGTGCACCTGATGTCGCGTACCAATTGATCGACTTGCAATACATGCGGGAGATCAGCGACGGTGACAAGGAGTATGAAAGAACCGTGACCGAGCAATTCATGGAAGTTATTCCTGTCGATCTGCATGCTATGGAGTCGGCCCTGGGAAACAGGGACCTGATCACGCTACGCCGGACGGCTCATGCCATGAGAACAGATGTGGCCATCATGGGGCTTTTGGAACGTATGGTGCCTTTCCTCGATACCCTGGAATATGAAACATTCGATGAACACAAATTTCAAAAGGCCGTTTTATCCGTGAAAACCATTTGTACGACTGCGATGCCGGAGGTCCATCAGTTCTATAAAGAGGGGTTCAGCAATGAACCCCTCTCGGATACTGGATATTAAAACGACAGGATACGGACAATAGAACCGTGGCGCTTTCAGAATACTTCATGATCAGGCTTTCCGCAAAGCTATCTTTGATGTCTATCGTGGAAAAAGGCAAATCGTTGAAGGGGCAGAAACTGTCGCCGGAACGGTCATCGATTGTTTTTAAATATAAAAGGGCTCTCCATGTAGGAAAGCCCTCTTCGTATTTTATAAATTGTTAGATAAGACCTGCGGCTGGTTATTTTGTCGGCGCATTCGCCGCTTCTTCGATAATTGCCAACACTGCTGCAGGATGAGAGAGCATCACCACGTGGCTGGATTCGATCTCTGTTGTTTTAGCTTTTATCCTTTTGGCCATAAAGCGTTCCAGGTCCGGACTGATCGCTTTATCGCTTTTAGAAACAATATACCAGCTTGCCTTGGTTTTCCAGGCAGGCTCGCCGCTTTTGTCCCCAAATACGGTTTGCGATGCCGGTATTTGTGTCGCATAGATCATATCCTGCTGTTTGGCAGACAAATCCTGTGCGAATACTGTGCCTACACCCGCTCTTGATAAAAAGATAAAACCATCCTGTGGCTCAAAATAGTTGCCCAGGGTATTTGCCGGGGCATTTGCCGATAAGGTAGGCACAGTTTCATCAAGATCAGGCGCGAAAGCGGCAACATATACCAGGCCAACTACCTTAGGGTCATTACCTGCCTGGGTAATTACAAACCCTCCCCATGAATGTCCTACCAATATCACATTGCCTTTTGCCCTGGCAATTGCGCGTTTAGTAGCGGCAACATCGTCAGCCAGTGATGTGATCGGGTTTTGAACTGAGATCACGGGGTAGCCTTTGGCTTGCAGCGCTTCTATTTGAGTCTCCCAGCAAGAGCCGTCTGCCCAGATACCGTGAACAAATATAATGGTGGGTTTAGCGGTTGATTGTGCACGTAGATTTAAGGTACCTATTAGTACAACCAATAGTACTGACAGCATTTTGGCATTTTTCATTGTTTTGATGTTTTATTGTTATAGGAAAGATAAGTTCATTAATTGGCAGCTGCAAAAGCTTCCGCGCTTTGTATGGTCGTAGTAAGTGATACTTCTACGTTACCCCTGGTAGCATTGGAATACGGGCAAACCTGATGCGCTTTTTCAACTAAGGCATTCGCTGTTTCCTGGTCAACATCGGGCACGTTTACGGCTAACGTGATCACCAAAGCAAAACCGCCCGTGTTATTTGCGCCAATACCCACATGCGCTCTTACGGCTGTTGTGCCTGTTGTTGCCTTTTCGTTTTTAATCACGTGGTTAAGGGCGCTGTCAAAACAGGCCGAGTATCCTGCGGCAAATAATTGTTCAGGATTCGTAAAAGCGCCCCCTGCGCCCCCTAGCTCTTTTGGCATCCTTACTTCCAGATCGAGTACTTTATCAGATGATACTACGTGACCATTTCTGCCGCCTGTTGCGGTTGCTACTGCTGTGTAAATTGCTTTTACTGACATTTTTTTATTATTTATTAATTTGTTTTGTTCTTTCAAGTATAATAGTAATTGTATCCCGGAGTGACGCCATTTCTTCATTGCTTAGGCCTAAACTGCATTTAAATGATTCAGGTATAGATACTGCCCTTTTTTTTAAAGTTGCACCGTTTTTAGTAAGACTGATCATCACCACCCTTTCGTCCGCGGTACTTCTTTTGCGACTAATGAGTTTCTTATTCTCCAGCTTTTTTAGAAGAGGCGTTAAGGTTCCCGAATCAAGTAATAGTTTTTCGCCTATTTCTTTTACAGATAACTCCTGGTGCTCCCATAATATCAGCATCACCAGGTATTGCGGATAAGTCAAATCAATGCCGTCCAATATGGGCTTGTAATGCGCAGTCAATACCCTCGACAATGCATAAACCGGGAAGCAGGCTTGGTTTTCTAACTTTAAATAATCCATTTGCTTCTGATTGATGAACAAATATACATTGTATAAAACTAAATTGTACAAAATTTAATTATTCAGCGATAAAAAGAATTTTTAGCGGGTGGCCGTAAAATGAGAAAGCCCCTCGCAAAGCAAGGGGCAATAACATGGGCTCTGACCGCCATCAACGCTATGGCTAATCGGTTTTAAAGACTTTATTCATCAACCGATTGGTCTTGTTGAGGGTGGCAGTAAGTTCTTCCACCTTTGCCGGATCGGCTTCCCCCCGCACTGAATCCGGCTGATGCTCCGATCGCTTTCGCCATTCCAAAAGCCCATACACGCAAAATAAAGCCGTTTCCGTCAATAACCCGGCCGTCAGGGCACTGCCACCGAATTCCTTGTGCTCGATCTTGCCCCAGGCACCGAAAATGACGATGGCTGCACCGAAGGAATAGATTGTATTCATTAGTTTGTCCAGCATAACGATAAGAATTTAGCGTCGCATTGGGCCATAGGCAAATGAGCGATGGGTAGGACAAATATACATAAGAAGGCAATGCATCTATTCAAATGGTATATATTTTTTCTGAGGAATAAATTTTATTTCCGTAGCTTTTTCCTTCGTCCGCTCTTGAAAGCTCCGCTTTCACCGCTACCAAAGAAAAAAGCCCCTCGCTATCGCGAGAGGCCTTCGTTGCCCCACGAGGATTCGAACCTCGACAAACAGAACCAAAATCTGTCGTACTACCATTATACTATAGGGCAATCCGTATCCTTTAAAAAGGAGTGCAAAAATAAGGGCTGAAACAGGATGTTCCAAAAGAACTTTCTTGGAGTTAAGTACTTAACTCAAAATTTTCAAAAAAAAAGACACCCCGCCGTATTATCGCAAAAAAGGCCATCCCAGACCCAAAAATCATTCAAACTTCCCCCAAAACATCCCCTGCACCCTCTCTCCCCCGCACCTCCCGCTCCGCCGCGCGTCTCGCCTCCGGCGAGCCTTAAACAAACTTGAAAACCAATGCCAGTACCGCATACACAATCGTCGCCGCAAAAATCCCCTTCGCCGTACTGTCCTTGTGTGAATTGATATAATAGGTAAACAGAGCGATATTCAGTACCAAACATGGTACCGACACCGCCGTAATCTGCGATTTATTCGTCCGCAGAAAGTAAAAGAAATCCCTCAAAGAAAAGGTAGGATAAAACTTGATTAAATAATAGATGAATAGGCTAAAAATAGGAGCCACCAGCCCGAGGATCAGCCCCAGGCGGAGGTTGTCTTTTTTGAGTATCACGATTTCCACGTTTTTTCAAGTTTGCTCTTTAGAACGTAATTTGTCATGTCAAATTGCACCGGCACCACACTTACATAGTTGTGCTCCAGCGCCCACACATCCGTATCCCTCCCTTTGTCGAAGTTGACAAATTTGCCCGTCAACCAATAATATTTTTTGGAGTTCGGATCATTACGTTCAATAAAATCCTCCTCATATTTGGCATAGGCCTGCCGGCAAACCTTCAGCCCCTTAATCAACGACTCCGGTACAGCCGGGAAATTGACGTTGAGGATCAGATGCTTATCCAGGGGGCGGCTCAAAACCTCCTCCACAATGATCTTCACATATTTCCGCGCCGCCGTAAAATCAGCTTCCACACTGTAGTCAAGGATAGAAAAGCCCACCGAGGGAATACTTTCTATCGCTGCCTCCACCGCCGCCGACATCGTACCCGAATAAATCACATTGATCGAATGGTTCGCCCCATGGTTGATCCCGCTGAGACAGATGTCTGGCTTGCGTCTGAGCACCTTATCCACGGCCAGTTTGACACAATCCACCGGCGTACCCGAACATTGCCAGGCCTCAACGCCCTCAAAGAGATGGTGCATCGGGTTCAGCCGCAGCGGATTGCCGATCGTAATGGCATGGCCCATCCCCGACTGGGGCTTGTCCGGCGCAACGACCACAATTTTTCCAAGCCCCCTGACCGCATCAACCAGGTTGCGGATCCCCGGTGCATTGATCCCGTCATCATTTGTGACGAGAATGACCGGTACTCGTTTCCGGCCTCCCTTCTTCACCGCCCCATTACCGCTCAAGGGTTTGATTGTCAATTTTTTACCTTCCCGTGAAGCCTTTGACGCGCCAGCCGGCGGAAGTGTATCCGTCATGCCGTTCGTTCCCGTTTCCCGTATAATGCCAGTCGCCCCGGTCTTTCCCGTCCTGACCGGCCGTTCAGCCGTATCCGTTTTTTTAATGATGCCCGTAGCCCCCGTCTTACCAGGCTTGCGGGTGGCAGCAATCGATTTAGTACGCTTTTTTTCCATAGTTGAAGTGCAAAAGTCCGCAATATTTCGGACTTAACCGCGCACCTAATTTTCCTCCCTTTACCCACAGAAATGGAATTTTCACGCGTTTACGTTATTTTTGCAGCCATTTTAAAGATATACCATGGCAGGACAACTCAAAGAGGTACGCAACCGGATCACTTCTATCAGAAATAGCCAGCAGATCACCAAGGCTATGAAAATGGTCAGCGCAGCCAAATTACGCCGCGCCCAGGATGCTATTATCCAGATGCGCCCCTATGCCCAGAAGCTTCAGGAACTGCTCAGCAACATCGTCAGCAGCTCCGAAGGTGACCTGGGAATGAGCCTCGCCGTAGAAAGACCCGTCGAAAAAGTACTGCTCATCGTTATCACCAGCGACCGCGGTCTCGCCGGCGCCTACAATTCGAATC
>Ga0302325_10009241_pt1 | contig 21546 bp, 15 predicted proteins | sample Palsa_T0_2_FD_201948 | JGI IMG/M metagenome (GOLD analysis project Ga0302325, IMG submission 201948) | Peat permafrost microbial communities from Stordalen Mire near Abisko, Sweden - Palsa_T0_2 | ecosystem: Environmental > Terrestrial > Soil > Palsa > Peat permafrost | place: Sweden: Abisko...
AGGCCGACCGAGTCAAACAGCGTCACCAGCTGGTGCCGGCCGTCGGACCGGGTAGGCCCCAGGAACAGGCAGAGGTTGATCTTCGCGTAGGCGCGCTCGCGCTTCAGAACGGTCACTTCGACAACCGCTCCGCCAGGTCCCGGAACTGCCGCGGCGACAGGCGCTCGGCCCGGACGTCGGGCGGATGGCCGAGCTCGGTCAGCGCGGCGCGGACACGATCACGCCCCGCGGCGCCGCCGACCTCGGCGCCCAGCGGCCCGTCCGCGGTCAGCGCCAGCGAGCCGGCGAGCGTCTTGCGGCGGTGGGCGAACGCGCCATGGACGAGCGCGTTCAGCGCCGACCCCGCAGCCGGGCCGGTCCGCGTCAGCCCCAACAGCACCGAGTCGACGTTCGGCACCGGCCGGAACACCTGTCGCGAGACGGGCCGCAGCACCTTGACATCGCACGCGAGCTGGGCGAGCACCGACGGGACACCGTAGGCGCCGGTGCCGGGCGCCGCCGCGAACCGCTCGCCGACCTCACGCTGGACCATCACGACCCACTGCGTGAGCGACGGCAGCTGATCGACCGTGCGCAGGATCACGGTCGCGGCGACCCCGTAGGGAAGGTTGGCGACCAGCTTCGCCGGGGCTGGGGCGAGCGCCTCCAGGTCGACGTCGAGCGCGTCGGCGAAGTGCAGCGCGACGTTGGGGGCGCCGGCCACCACCGCCGTCAGCCGCTCGCGCAGGCGCTCGTCGAGCTCGACCACGTGCACGAACGCGACGCGCGCGGCGAGCCGCTCGGTCAGGATCCCGGGGCCGCCACCGACCTCGAGCACGACGTCGTCGGGCCGCAGCTCGGCGAGCCGTTCGATCACATCCAGGATGTTGCGGTCGACCAGGAAGTTCTGGCCGAGCCGGCGTTGGCGTGAGGCGCGGACGCTCACCAGCCGAACACGGCGGCGGCCGCGTCGTCGACCCCGCGCTCGAGCTCGGCGTACTCGACCCGGCGCTCCGCCGCGATCGCCTGCGCGGTCAGGGCGACGTTGGCCGGCACGTTGGGCTTGCCGCGCCGGGGCTGCGGCGACAGGTACGGCGCGTCGGTCTCAACCAGCAGCCGCGACGCGGGCGTGCTAACCGCCGCCAGCATCAGCTCGGCGTTCTTCGGATAGGTGCTGTTGCCCGCGAACGACAGCCACCAGTTGCCGTGCGCGAGGCATTCGCGCACGCGTGAGCCCATCGAGAAGCAGTGCAGGATCACCCGCAGGTCGCCGGCGTGCGCCTCGAGCAGCTCCATCGTGTCATCGTCGGCGTCGCGGGTGTGGATCACGAGCGGCTTGCCGGTCTCCCGAGCCAGCTCGATGTGGGCCAGGAAGGCGTGCTGCTGCTCGTCGGGGGTGGCCCCTTTGCGGTAATAGTCAAGCCCGGTCTCGCCGATCGCCACGCAGCGCTCGTGGGACGCCAGCTCCCGCAGCTCCTCGAGGTCGGCGTCGCCGAAGCCCGTCGCCGAGTTGGGATGGCGGCCGACCGCGGCGAACACCTGCGGGAACGTCTCGGCGGCGCGCAGCGCCTGCCGGCAGCTGTCGAAGTCGGTCCCGACCGTCACCATCCGGGTGACGCCGGCCTGCTCAGCATCGGCGATCAGCTCGGTGGCCGGCGCCTGGCACAGGTGCAGGTGCGTGTGGCTGTCGATCACGGGCGCGAGTGGCAGTCGGGCACGGTCGCCATGCTACGAGCTGTGGCGACCACCTCCACGCTGACGACCGCTGTCCGCCAAGCCGGTCGGTTCGACCGCCGAGCGGTGTCGTGGCGGGGCGGCCTGCTGGCGGCGATCCCGGTCGTAGCGGTGCTCGGAATCCCGATCGCCGCCGGGGATCCGGTCGCCGGCGTGACGATGGGCGCCGGCGCGATGTTGGTCGGGATCGCCTGGCGGGTGCAGGGCGGCCGGCCGCCGCTGGGGGTGATGGGCGCCGACGCGCTGCTGATGGCGCTCGCGACGTTCGTCGGTTGCGTCAGCGGCCGCGTGCTGTGGGTGCACCTGATCGTGCTATGCGCCGTCTCGCTGTTCGGCGGGATGCTCGTCGGGGTGGGCAACCGCGGCGGCGTGATCGGCAACCAGGCGATCATCGCCGCGGTCGTGTTCGGGCGGTTCTCCGAGCCCGCCGGGCAAGCGGCCGGGCTTGCCGGGCTGGTGCTTGCCGGCGGCGCCGCCCAGGTGCTGTTCCTGAGCGTGATCCGCTGGCCGGCGCCGCTGCGAGCCCAGCGCCGACTGACCGCCGCCGCCTACCGGGCGCTGGCGTCGCTGGCGGGCGCGGCGGGCCGCAGCTCGAGCCTGCCGGCGGCGAACCTGCTGGACAAGGCCCGGGAGGGCATGAGCGCGCCGGCGCTGTTCGGCGACGCGGCGCTGACGGCGCTGCGCAGCCTGCTCGAGGAGGGCTTTCGGATCCGGGTGGCGCTGAGCGCGATCCGCGCCCTCAGCGACCGCGTCGCGGCGCACGAACCGGCTCGTAACGCCGTGGCGAGTGCTCGGCGGCGGACCGTCGTCGTGCTCGATCTCGCCGCGCGTGTGATCGAGGGCGACAGCAGCCGCGCGGGCGAGCTGACCGCCGAGGTCGACCGGCTCACCCGTGAGCTCGAGGCCGCCCGGCGTGAGCGGGCGTTCGTCACCGACGAGCCGGCGGCCGCGATCCTGGAGCGGCGGCTGGCGGCGCTCGCCGGTCAGCTGCGAGCGGTCGGCGCGCTGGCGCCGTCGGCGGCCCACAGCGGCGGCCTGCGCAGCCGGCGTCCGCACCGCCCGATCGACCGGCCGCTGCGCCAGCTACGACAAGAGCTGTGGCGGCTGCGCGCGGACCTGAACTGGCAGTCGCCGGTCGGCCGCCACGCGCTGCGGCTGGCGCTCGTCGTGCCCGCCGCCGAGCTGATCGCGCGGCAGCTGCCGCTGTCCCGCGGCTACTGGATGGTGGTCGCGGCGGCGGCGGTGCTGCGACCCGAATACGGGGCGACGTTCACGCGCGGCACCGAACGGGCGCTCGGCACCGCGCTGGGCGCCGGGCTGGCCGGCCTGATCGCCGCCGGCCTGCACCCGGCAGGCGGCGCGACGATCGTGCTCGTCGGCGTCCTGGCGTGGCTGGCGTATTCGACGTTCCCGGCCAGCTTCACCGTCGGCTTCGGGTTCATCACCGCCGTCGTCGTGTTCCTGCTCAACGCGATCAGTCCGGACACGCTGGCGACCGCCAGCGCGCGGCTGCTCGACACGCTCGTCGGCGGCGCGCTCGGGCTGATCGTGTTCGCGCTGTGGCCGACCTGGTCCGAAGCGCCCGCGCGGGACTCGCTGGCCGAGCTGGTCGACGTCCAGCGCAGGTACCTGTCCGACGTGCTTGGTGCCTACACCGCCGGGACCCGGCCTGCACCCGACGAAATCCGCCTGGTGTCACGCCGGCTGCGGCTGGCCCGGGTCAACGCCGAGTCGACCGTGGCCCGGTCGCTGTCGGAGCCTGCGGCGCGCCGGACCGATCCCGAGCGAGCCCAGGGAGCGCTGGCGACCGTGCTGCGCCTGACGCAGACCACCCACGTGCTCCGGCTCGAGGCTCAGGAGGACGAGCCGCCGGAGCCAAGTCCCCGGCTGGCGGGACTCGCCGCGTCGCTCGACGCGTTGCTGACGATCGTCGCAGACGCGCTGCGCTCGGGCGCGCGGCCGCCCGCGCAGTCGCTGCCCGACCTGCGCGCCGACTACGAGGCGTTGGTCTCAGACGGCGGTGGCGCGGGGCCGGACCTCGCCGCCGAGCTGGACGAGCTCGTCGACGCCGCCAACGGCCTGGCGGCGATCGTCGCCGCGCGACCCCGCGCTCAGCGCTTGGGGTAGAGCGGCGCCAGCTCGGCGACCGGCCGCGGCAGCGTGTGCTTGGCGAACTCGGCGCCGGCCAGCGACAGGTCGGGAGAGCCGAGCGCGTCCAGCAGCTTGGCGGAGCCCTCCGGGATGTAGGGCGACAGCAGCACGCTCAGCACCCGGACGGCCTCGGTCAGCGACGCCAGCACCCGATGCAGCTCGCCGTGGGCCTTGGGGTCCTTGGCCAGCTGCCACGGCGCGCGCTCTTCGACGTAGCGATTGGCGCGACGCACCCGCTGCCAGATCCGCTCCAGCGCGGTCGTGATTTCGGCCGCGTCGATCAGCTCGATCACCTCGCCGACCAGCCCCTCGAACGCCGCCGCCAGCTCGGGGTCGGTGTCGGCGGCGGGCACCCGGCCGTCGCAGTAGCGGTGGAGCATCGCGATCGTGCGGCTGGCCAGGTTGCCGTACTCGTTGGCCAGCTCGCCCTCGTAGCGGGCCTTGACCCCGTCGAACCCGACCGCGCCGTCGGAACCGAACGAGACGTCGCGGATCAGGTAGTGGCGCAGCGCGTCGACGCCGTAGGTCTCCAGCACGTCGGACGGGTCGAGCACGTTGCCCAGCGACTTGGACATCTTGCGCCCGTCGGCGCCGAGCAGGAAGCCGTGGACGAACACGTGCTCGGGGACCGGCAGGTCGGCCGCCATCAGCAGCGCCGGCCAGAACACCGTGTGGAACTTGAGGATGTCCTTGCCGATGACGTGGAACGTGGCCGGCCAGAACTTCGAGGTCAGGTCCTCCCCGGGCCGCGCGTAGCCGAGCGCCGTGTAGTAGTTCAGCAGCGCGTCGAACCACACGTAGAAGACGTGGCTGGGGTCCCAGGGCACCGGCACGCCCCAGTGCATGCGTGCGCGAGACAGCGAAACGTCCTGCAGCCCCGAGTCGATGAACGACCTGGCCTCGTTGTAGCGGACGACCGGCATCACGAACGAGCGGTGCTCGTCGAACAGCGCCTCGAGCCGACCCTGGAAGCGCGAGAGCGCGAAGAACCAGTTCTCCTCCTGCTCACGGGTCAGCGGCGAGAAATGGATCGGGCAGAGGTTGCCTTCGAGGATCTCGTTCTCGACCTTGAAGTCCGCGCAGCGCGGGCAGTACCAGCCTTCGTAGGTGCCCTTGTGGGTGTAGCCGTTGTCGTGGACACGCTGCAGCACCTCCTGGACGAGGGCTCCGTGCTGGGCGTCGGTGGTGCGGATGAAGAAGTCGTTGGAGATGTTGAGGTCGGCGTCCATCTGCTTGAACCGCGCCGCGTTCTGATCGGCCAGCGCCTGGGGCTCCAGCCCCTGCTCCTTGGCCGCGTCGGCGACCGGCTCGCCGTGCTCGTCGGTCCCGGTCAGGAAGAAGACGTCGGGATCGCGCTGGCGCATGTGCCGGGCGAGCACGTCGGTCGCGATCGCCTCGTAGGCGTGGCCGAGGTGCGGCGCGCCGTTGACGTAGTTGATCGCGGTGGTGATGTAGTAGGTCATCGGCGCTGATTTCTAGGCTATCCGGGCGGCATGTGCCGATCCGGCGGGGGCGACGGATCGGCCGGGAGGTCCCGCCGATCCGCGCGCCCGTTGCCGTTCGCCGATTACTGCGCGAGCTTCAGCCGGAAGCCCCGGCCGCCGCCGACGGTGACGATCGCGTCCCTGATGTTGTGCTTCCAGCCCTTGGGAAGCTTGGTCCTGAGCGCCACCGCGCGCACCACGTCCTTGCGGGCCTGCGTGCAGGACAGGTTGCCGATCGCCCAGATCTGGTACGTGCCCTTGTCCAGCACGAAGTTGTCGATCCGCGCGTTGGCGGTGGTGACCCGGTACAGCGGCCGGCACGGGGTGCCCACGGTCTGACCGCCGCCGGCGGTCACCTTGGGACCGGTCTGCGGGGAGCCGAGCAACACGCTCGGGGCGACGCGGAAGCCGACGCCAGTGGTCTTCTCGGTGAACGTCGTTGTCTTGGTGGTGAGCAACCAGGGGTACGGCAGCGGCTTGGAGGAGCGGGTGCTGAGGAAGTACGCGAACGTCCGCGACGCGGTCTGGCAGCTGAAGTGCGAGGTCGACCGCTTCAGCAGCGTGATCACGTAGTTGCCCTGCGCGAACGACGCGGGCCCGATCCGGTCGTTGTGCAGCACGCTGAACCCCCCCGGGCAGGTGAGGCTCGACGGAGCCGGAGACGGGGGCTTGTGGTGCGTCAGCGCGACGGTGAACGCCGTCGTGCCCTTACGGAAGCCGTTGGAGGTGACAACCCAGCCGCCGGGGAGGTTCCCGGTCCACTGGTAGAGGAACGTCGTGAACAGCGACGAGGCCTGCGTGCAACTGAGCGTGCCGCTGATGCTGATCACGTAGGGGCCCGCGGGCAGCGACAGCGAGCCGACGCGGTCGTTGTTGAGGACCTGGAAGGTGCCCGGGCAGACCGTCGGTGCGGCGGCGGACGGCGAGGCCGCCGCGCTCACGGCGAAGACGGCCCCGGATGAGCACACGGCCGCCGCGATGACGACGGCGACCGCAGGGGACAAGAGACGGCGCTTCAACTGTGACTCCTGATTCGTGGGTTGGGTCGTGGGCGGTCGGCCCGGCCGCCGACGCCCCCGCGCGTGGCCCCGCCCGAATCGACGAGGACGCACGCAGATGGCGCCGCGATCCTTGCGCAAAGCTGAGCGGGCCGCCAAATAGCCCGAATGCGGTATGACGTTTACTCCTGCGCTCCGGCGCCGACCCGACTGGGGAGGCGCCGCCGCCGACCACATCACGAGTGGACGCTCGCGCCCACGTTCCAGGAGGCACAGATGACCGCCACCGCCGCCGAGACCCGCCTGATCGACAACTACATCGCCGGCGCCTGGACGCCCGCCGCCGCCGCGACCGGCGAGTTGGATGTCACCAACCCGGCAACCGGCGGCGCGATCGCGCGGGTGCCCTTGTCAGGCCGGGCCGATCTGGACGCGGCGGTCGCCGCGGCGCGGGCGGCGTTGCCGGCGTGGCGGGCGGTGTCGGCGATCGGGCGGGCGCGCAAGCTGTTTGAGCTGCGCGAGCGGTTGACCGCTCGCACCGAGGATCTGGCGCAGTCGGTGACGCTGGAGATGGGCAAGACGATCGGCGATGCGCGGGCCGAGGTGGCACGGATGATCGAGATGGTTGAGGCCGCGTGCGCGGTGCCGACGACAATGCAGGGCCGGATCCTCGAGGACGTCAGCCGCAACATCGACGCCGAGACGGTGCGCCAACCGGTCGGGGTATGCGCGGCGATCGTCCCGTTCAACTTTCCGGCGATGGTGCCGTTCTGGTTCTTGCCGTTCGCGATCGCGTGCGGCAACGCGTTTGTGTTGAAGCCGTCAGAGCAGGTGCCGATGACCCAGCAGATCGCGTTCGAGGAGCTGCACGCGCTGGATCTGCCGGCCGGGGTGGTGAACCTCGTCAACGGGGGCCGCGAGATCGTCGAGGGGATCCTCGAGCACCCCGGGATCGATGCGGTGTCGTTCGTCGGCTCCGCGCCGGTCGCTCGCATTGTCTATGAGGGCGCGGCCAAGCACGGCAAGCGGGTGCAGGCGCTCGGTGGCGCCAAGAACCACATGGTCGTGATGCCCGACGCGGTGATCGACCAGACCGTCGACGGGATCCTCGGGTCGGCGTTCGGCGCCGCCGGGCAACGCTGCATGGCCGGCTCGGTCGTGGTCACCGTCGGCGATGCTCACGAGCAGCTGCTCGGCCCGCTGGTCGACGCCACCCGGGCGCTGGCGGTCGGCGACGGCAGCGACGAGCGCTCCGACGTCGGGCCGGTGATCTCCTGCGCGGCGCGTGACCGGATCGTCGAGTGGGTCGGGCGGGGGGTCGCCGAGGGCGCGACGCTGGCGGTCGACGGCCGGGGCGTCGCCGCTGACGCTGTCGCCGCTGACGCTGTCGCCGCCGACGCTGTCGCCGCCGACGCTGTCGCGGCTGACGCCCCGGGCGCGCTGAACCCCGACGGCGCGTACCTCGGCCCGACGATCCTCGACGACGTCACCGCCTCGATGGAGATCGCCCAGGAGGAGGTGTTCGGCCCGGTGCTGTGCATCATCCGGGCCGCGACGCTCGACGAGGCGATCGAGATCGTGAACGCCAGCCGGTTTGGCAACGGCACCTCGATCTTCACCGAATCCGGCGCCTCGGTCCGGCACTACCGCCATCAGGTCGAGGCCGGGATGATCGGCGTCAACATCGGCGTCGCAGCGCCGGTCGCGTTCTTCCCGTTCTCAGGCTGGAAGGACTCGTTTCTGGGCGACCTGCACGCCCACGGGACCGACGCGGTCGACTTCTACACACGCAAGAAGACCGTCACCAGCCGCTGGTTCTCCAGCGGCCAGGGGTCGGGCAGCTACTTCGTCGAGCGCTGAACCGAGCACTCCGGGCGGGGCAGCCGCCGAACTCTGGCAAGGCACTGCGGAGGGGTCGCAGTGGATTGCCGAAGTTCGGCCCGAGCCTGGCGGGCAGGCCGGGCGAGGGCGGGAACGCACCCGGCGTCTCCCGGCGCCCCCGCTACCGGGCGCTGAGGCTGCGCCGCCCCAGGCCCGCGCCGAGCGAGGCGTAGCTGCGGAACAGGTGCTCGTCGGCGTCGGACAGGACGTCCTCGAGCGCCGCGGCGAACCGGCGGATCTCGGCCTCGGGCGTGATCAGCGGCGGCAGCGCCTTGATCACGTTCATGTGGTGCCCGGCAACCTGCGTGAGGATCCGGTGCTCGTGAAACAGCGGCACGGTGACCATCTGCGCGAACAGGCCCGGCTGGCGGCGCTCGATCGACTCCCACAGTCGCCGCGCGGCCCGTCCCGCGGGCGGCCCGAGCTCGATCCCCCACATCAGGCCCAGGCCGCGGACGTCGCGGACGATCTCGAAGCGGTCGACCAGCGGCCTGGTCAGCGACATCAGCAGATCCCCGAGCTCGGCGGCGCGCGCCACCAGGCCTTCACGCTCGATCACGGTCAGCGAGGCCAGCGCCGCGGCGGCCGCGAGCTCGCCGTTGCCGAACGTCGAACCGTGGACGACGCTCCGCTCCATCGAGTCAAAGGTGGCGTCGAACACGGCACGGCTGGCGAGCATCGCCCCGATCGGCACGAAGCCGCCCGACAGTGCCTTCGACAAAGTGACGATGTCCGGCCGGACGTCGTCTGAGTGCTCAAGCGCCAGGAACCGCCCGGTGCGCCCGAGGCCGGTCTGCACCTCGTCGACGATCAGCAGCGCGCCGGCGGCGCGACACAGCTCGCCCGCGGCCGCCAGGTATCCATCCGGCGCCACGTAGACGCCCTTGCCCTGGATCGGCTCGACGATGAACGCCGCCACGTCGCCACGCGCCAGCTGCGCCCGCAACGCATCGAGATCCCCGAACGGCACCGGCTCGGTGCCGGGCAGCAGTGGCTCGAACCGCTCCCGAAACTCGGCGTTGCCGTTGACCGACAGCGACCCGGTCGACAAGCCATGAAAGGCCCGGTCGCAGTAGAGGATCCGCGGCCGGCCGGTCGCCGCGCGGCTGAGCTTGAGCGCCGCCTCGACCGCCTCGGTGCCCGAGCTGCACAGGACGGCGGCATCGATCGGCGCCGGCGCGCGACCGACGAGCTCCTCGGCCAGGACGCCGGCCAACGTCGTCACCCCGAGCTGGGGCAGATTCGGCGGCTCGGCCAGCATCACGCCGATCAGCTGGTCACGGACGAATGGATGATTGCGACCCAGCGAGAAGACGCCGAAGCCGCCGTACAGGTCCAGATACTCCTCGCCCTCGGCGTCGATCAGGTACGGCCCGCGGCCGTGAACCCACTCGCGATCGAATCCGAGCGTCCGCACGACGCGGCCGAGCTGGCGATTGAGATAGCGCTGGTTGAGGTCCATCGCCTCGGCGGCGCGACTCTGCAGCAGCTGCGCCAGATCGGGGCGCTCCCAACGAGTATCTGGCCCGGGCGAGGACATCGGCTCAGCTGCATCGTATTGATGCCCTCCGGGCGGGGCCGATGCGCGCGCGGGCGGGCCAGGCGGCGCGGCGCACATCTGCGCCACAGTGTTTGGTCCTTTTTCGTCCTGTCATCGGCAAAAGCGACCAACCGTGGCCGGCAACCAGCTCGCCGACGTCGATCCTCGACGATCCCGTCTTCCGTCAGGAACCGGCCGGACGGCGGCCTCGGTCAGGACCCGGCCGGCTGCCGGCCTCGGCCAGGACCCAGCCGGGGTGCCGCCTTCGGTCAGGACCCGGAGCGAGTCCGGACACCGCCTGGCGGCCTCGCTGGACCGCCGACTCACTCGCCGATTACTAGGCCGCGCCGCTCTGCCACGCGTCGGGGAGCTCTGGCAAGTCGCCCCGCACGAGCTCGAGGTCGGCTCTCGTCTTCGCCGTCTGCGTGAGGCCCAGGCGCTCCTCGAACTCCTCGTGGGTGAGCCGACCGGCGAGCAGATGCACGCGGAGCTCGCTCATCGCGCTGTCGCGCTCGGCGTCACCGATGCGTTGCCTGGGCGGCGGGATCTGCGCCTGCTGCGCCGACGGTCCGGGGCCGACCATCGCGGTCACGATCGCGGACGCCGAGCCGGCGGCCGATCCCTGGATCGTGCCCATCAGCTCGCGGTGGCGCAGCGCCTCGGCTTTGCGCTTGCGCGCTCCCCGCCGCAGCAGCCGGTAGGGAATCAGCCAGATGCCCCAGATCAGATACCAGACGGTCACGGCGGCCCACGCCACCACCACCAGGATCACCGCGAGCGTCGTGATCGCGGTCAGCTCGGCGCCCGGGCTCGCCCGCCGGCGAAGCCGCATGATCCGCTGGGCCGAACCGGCGTAGCTCATCGGCGCGTTGATGATCACGTCCTCGCTCGCCAGGCGAGGCATCGGCTCAGCGTTCATTCTCCGTTCCGTTCACGTAGGTGCCTCGGCCAGAAGCTAGCCTGATCGCTGCGGCGGATCAAGGTCCGAACCGGGTCGGCAGGGCGGGCCTGCGAGCGTCGCGACGACGGCGCGTCCCGACCGGACGGCTCGGAGCCGATTCGGCACGGACACACCAGTTGAGCGCGCAACGTGTTTAGATATTCCTAAGCTTTCTCGAATTACGAGTGATGAGCGGCGCGATCGAAGACACCCCCGGGCTGATCGCGAGTCCGGCGGCTGAGTCCGACGGCCTCGCCGCGCTGGACCGTGCCCGCTCCTACCTGCTGTCACTCCAGCAGCCCGCGGGCTGGTGGAAGGGCGAGCTCGAGACGAACGTCACGATGGATGCCGAGGACATGCTGTTGCGCGAGTTCCTCGGGATTCGGGAGCCCGGCAAGACCGGGCGGTGCGCGGCCTGGATCCGCTCCCAGCAGCGCGACGACGGAACCTGGAGCAATTTCGCGGGCGGTCCCGGCGAACTGTCGACCACGATCGAGTCCTATGTCTCGCTGCGGCTGGCCGGCGACGATCCGTCACAGCCGCACATGCGCCGCGCGGCCGAATGGGTCCGGGCCCACGGCGGCCTGCAGCAGGCGCGCGTCTTCACCCATATCTGGATGGCCCTGTTCGGCGCCTGGGACTGGGACGAGGTGCCGGCGCTGCTGCCGGAGATGATCCTGCTGCCGGCCTGGTTTCCCCTGAACGTCTACGACTTCGCGTGCTGGGCGCGCCAGACGGTCGTCGCCCTCTCGGTCGTACTCGCGTTGCGCCCGGTGCGGCAGCTGCCGTTCTCGATCGAGGAGCTGCACGGGCCGCAACCGTGGACGCCGCCGGCCGTGACGACCCCGTTCGGTCATGCGGTCGTCGCGCTGGACCGCGTCCTGCAGATCTACCAGCGCCATCCGATCAAACGGCTGCGGCGGCTCTGCCTGCGCAAGGCGGAGCGCTGGATCGCCGACCGCCAGGAGTCAGACGGGGGTTGGGGCGGGATCCAGCCACCGTGGGTGTACTCGTTGATCGCGCTGCACCTGCTGGGGTATTCCGACGACCATCCCGCGATCGTCCGCGGCCTGCAGGGCATGGAGTCGTTCACGATCGACGACGGAGATAACCCGCCCGCCCTACGGCGCGTCGAGGCCTGTCAGTCGCCGGTCTGGGACACGTGCCTGGCGCTGATCGCGCTGCATGACGCGGGTGTGCCCGACGACGACGAGGCGGTGCTGCGCGGCGCCGAGTGGCTCGCCGCCGAACAGATTCTCGGCCGCGGCGACTGGGCGGTGCGGCGGTCGAAGCTGGAGCCCGGCGGCTGGGCGTTCGAGTTCGAGAACGTCAACTACCCGGACATCGACGACACCGCCGAGGTCGCGATGGCGCTGCGCCCGCTGGCGGCCGCGAGCGCCGATCCGGTCCGCATCCAGAGCGCGATCGCGAAGGGCGTCGCGTGGCTGGAGGGCATGCAGAGCTCGGATGGCGGCTGGGCCGCGTTCGACGTCGACAACACCCGGGCGATCGTGCGCGACCTGCCCTTCTGCGACTTCGGCGAGGTGATCGACCCGCCGTCGGCGGACGTCACCGCCCACGTCGTCGAGATGTTCGGCGCGCTCGGCCGCGCTGACGAGGCGATCCCGCAGCGCGGCGTCCAATGGCTGCTGGACAACCAGGAGGCCGACGGCTCGTGGTTCGGCCGCTGGGGCGTCAACCACATCTACGGGACCGGCGCGGTCCTGCCCGCGCTGGTCGCCGCCGGCGTGCCCGCGTCCGACGATCAGATCCGGCGTGCCGTCAGCTGGCTGGAGCGCGTGCAGAACGATGACGGCGGCTGGGGCGAGGATTGCCGCTCCTACGATGACCCGGCGTGGATCGGCCACGGCGAGAGCACCGCCTCGCAGACCGCGTGGGCGCTGCTGGCGCTACATGCCGCCGGCGAGACGATCGCCGGATCCGAGGCGGTCGGCCGCGGCATCGATTGGCTGGTCGAGACCCAGCTCGACGATGGCGGCTGGGACGAGCCGTTTCACACCGGCACCGGCTTCCCGTCTGACTTCTACATCAACTACCACCTCTACCGCCTGGTCTTCCCGGTGATGGCGCTCGGGAGATGTCTGAGATGACCACGGCCGCGCCGCCCACGGCAGCGGACCTTCCGGACCGCGACGGGGTGATGGCGCAGGCCGGGGCGGAGAACTTCACGGTCGCCAGCGCGCTGGTCGGTCACCGCCGTCAGCGCCACCTGAGTGCGATCTACGGGTTCGCGCGGCTGGTCGACGACGTCGGTGACGAGGCGACCGGCAACCGGCTGGCGCTGCTTGAGGTCGTGTCCGACGAGCTGCAGCGCGTCTACGACGGAGCGCCGCAGCACCCGGTGATGGTCGAGCTGCAGCGCACCGTGCGCGCCTGCCGGCTACCGGTCGGGCCGTTTGAGCGGCTGATCGAGGCCAACCGGGTCGACCAGGTCGTGACGCGTTATCGGACGTTCGAGCAGCTGCTGGGCTACTGCCAGCTGTCGGCGGCCCCGGTCGGCGAGCTGGTGCTGCACGTGTTCGGCGCCGCGACCCCGGAGCGGATCAAGCTGTCTGACCGGATCTGTGCGGGCTTGCAGGTCGTCGAGCATCTGCAGGACATCGCCGAGGACCACGAGCGCGGCCGCGTGTACATGCCCGAGGAGGATCTGGTCCGCTTCGGGTGCAAGGATGTGGACTTGGCAGGAGCCGGGACAGCCGCGCGACGAACGCTCGTCGCCTTTGAGACCGACCGTGCCCGGCGACTGCTGGCCGGCGGCGCGCCGCTGGCCCGCACGCTGACACCGCGACCGCGGCTGGCGATCGCGGGCTTCGTCGCGGGCGGACGCACGGCGCTCGACGTGCTTGAGGCCGGCGACGACTCAGGGCGCGCGCCTCGGTTCACGTACTGGTTGCTGAGATCGGCGCTCGGCCGGTGACGGTCCCGGCGCTGGAGATCGCGCACTGCTACCAGCGGTGCGAGCAGATCACGCGGCATGAGGCCGCCAACTTCTACTACGGCATCCGCCTGTTGCCGCGTGACCGGCGCGACGCGATGTGCGCCGTGTACGCGTTCGCGCGGCGAATCGACGACATCGGCGACGAGGGCGATGACCGCGACGCCCAGCTGCAGGCGCTGCGCGACCAACGCGCGATGGTCGCGCGTCTGGATCAGGACGACAGCTCGATCGAGGACCCGGTACGGGTGGCGCTCTCGCACGCACGGCGGGTCTACTCGCTGCCGCTCGACGCGCTGGAGCTGCTGATCGAGGGCGTCGAGCTCGACGTGATCGGCACCAACGAGTACGAGACGTTCGAGCAGCTGGTCGGCTACTGCCGCCGGGTGGCGGGCACGATCGGCCGACTGTGCGTCGCGATCTTCACCGACGGCCGGGTGACCGAGCGCGATTCGCGGCTGGCCGACGACCTTGGCGTGGCGATGCAGCTGACGAACATCCTGCGCGACGTCCGCGAGGACGCGACGCTGGGCCGGACCTATCTGCCGGCCGAGGATCTGCGGCGGTTCGGATGCGAGGACCTCGCCGCGATCGCGGCGGCGACCGGCGACGGCGCCGGGTCGTTGAACGGGTCGGCGGCGGGCGCGATCGAACTGATCCGGTTCGAGGCGGGGCGCGCCGAGGAGTGGTTCGCCCGCGGGATGGAGCTGACCGCGTCGCTGGACCGCCGCAGCGCCTCGTGCCTGGAGGCGATGACCGGCATCTACCGGACGATCCTGGAGCGGATCGTGGACGACCCCGTCCAGGTGCTGCGCCACCGCGTGTCGCTGACGCCGCGGGAGAAGGGCGTGGTCGCCGCCCGCAGCCTGCTCGGGGCCGGCGCGGGCGCCGCGGGCGGCCGCCGCCAGCCGGGCGCGAGAGCGGGGACGTGAGCGACCAGCGGGTGATCATCGTCGGTGGCGGCCTGGCCGGGATCACGGCGGCGCTGGATTGCGCCCGCGCCGGTGCGGAGGTGACGCTGCTCGAGTCCCGCGGCCGGCTCGGCGGCGCCGCCTATTCGTTCCAGCGTGACGGCCTGTGGGCCGACAACGGCCAGCACGTGTTCCTGCGCTGCTGCACCGAGTATCAGCGCCTGGTGCACGAGCTCGGCGCCGACGCGATGGTCACGATCCAGCCACGGCTGGACATCGCGGTGCTTTCCCCCGGCGGCCGCCGCGGCCGGCTGCGGCGCTCCGCGCTGCCGGCGCCGCTGCAGCTGGCGGGCGCACTGGCCCGCTACCCGTATCTGAACGTCAGGGAGCGCCTCGCGCTCACCGCGGCGATGACCGCGCTGCGATTCGTCGATCCCGACGACCCGGCCAACGACCGGCGCTCGTTCGGCGACTGGTTGCGCCGCTGGCGCCAGGACCGGCGAGCGGTCGAGGCGATCTGGGACCTGATCGTGCGTCCGACGATCAACCTGACCTCCGACGAGGCCTCGCTGGCGCAGGCGGCGCTGGTGTTCAGGCTCGGCCTGCTGGAGCGAACCGACGCGGGCGACATCGGCCACGCGGTGGTTCCCCTCTCGCAGATCCACGACGTCGCCGGCCGCGCGGCGCTGGCGCGAGCCGGGGTCGACGTGCGGCTCAGAACCGCCGCGGCCGCGATCGTGCCGGATCACGACGGCTTCACCGTGCGACTGGCCGGCGGCACTGCGCTGCGGGCCGGGCAGGTGATCGTGGCAGTGCCGCACGACCGCGCGGGCGCGCTGCTGCCCGACGGTGCGCACGGCGACCGCGACGCCTGGCAGCGGCTCGGCAGCTCGCCGATCGTCAACGTCCACGTCGTCTACGACCGGCCGGTGCTGGAGTTCCCGTTCGCCGCCGGGATCGATTCGCCCGTGCAATGGGTGTTCGACCGAACTGCCAGCTCGGGGCTGACGAACGGCCAGTACCTCGTCGTGTCGCTTTCGGCCGCCGATGACGAACTGGGTGTCCCGAGCGAGCAGCTGCGCGAGCGCTACCTGTCGGCGCTGGCCGAGCTGCTGCCGGCGGCTGGCGAGGCGACGGTGCGGACCTGCTTTGTCACCCGTGACCATGCCGCGACGTTCCGAGCGGCCCCCGGGCAGCGGGCGCTGCGACCCGGAACTGCGACCGCGCTGCCGGGCCTGGTGCTGGCCGGCGCCTGGACTGACACCGGCTGGCCGGCGACGATGGAGGGCGCGGTGCGCAGCGGCCACGCCGCCTCCGAGCGGGTCGTAGCGCGGCTGCACGACGGCGACTCGGCATGGCGTGCGCGTCGCTCGGCGGGCGACGCTCGCGTCACCGTGCTGACTCCGATGGGGCTCGAGGCCCTGGCGGTGCGCCGCGGGGCGCCCGGGGCGGACGTTCGCCGGACCGGGATGGGCCCTAAGCGCGCTGCTCAGTACGCGCTCAGCCACGACCACTCCGACGCGACCGCGGTCGTGATCGCCGGCTTCTGCGGAGCGCTTGACCAGACGCTCCGACCCGGCGACATCGTGCTCGCCTCCGAGCTGCGGGGAGCGGGCGAGACCGTCGCGTGTGCGGACCCGACGATCCTCGCCGGGCTGCTGCGCCGTGGCGGCCTGCGGGTCACGGTCGCACCGATCGCCTGTGAGCCGAACCTGGTCACGGGTCCGCGCCGGCGCCGGCTGGCGCAGTCGGGCGCCGCCGCCGTCGATCTCGAGTCGGCGTGGCTGGCGCCCTCGGCCGGCGGACGGCCGCTGCACGCGCTGCGCGTCGTGCTCGATACGCCCAGCCGCGAGCTGCGCAACCCGATCACGAGCGCCACCGGCACCGCCGTCGCGTACCGGTCGCTGCGGCGCGCGGCGTCGCTGCTGCAGGAGTGGGCGGCGATGCTCGGCGACCGCGAGCTGGTGCTGGCCTCGCCGCGCGCGTCGTGCGCGGGCGTCCAGCGCGCGATCGAGATCGTCGAGCGCGCGATCGAACAGTACGGGGCGCCGGTCTACGTGCGCCGCCAGATCGTCCACAACGCGCACGTGGTCGACTCGCTGCGCCAGCGCGGCGCCGTGTTCGTGCAGGAGGTCGACGAGGTGCCGAGGGGTGCCACGGTCGTGTTCTCCGCCCACGGCGTCTCGCCCGCGGTGAGACGCAATGCCGACGCCCGCGAGCTGACCGTGATCGACGCCACCTGTCCGTTGGTCGCCAAGGTCCACGCCGAGGCGCGACGGTTCGCCGCGGGCGGGTTCGACATCGTGCTGGTCGGACACGATGGTCACGAGGAGATCGAGGGCACGGTCGGCGAGGCGCCGGAGCGGACGACCGTGATCGCCTCACGCGAGGAGGTGGCGCGGCTGGAGGTCTCAGACCCCGAGCACGTCGCCTACCTGACGCAGACCACGCTCGCGGTCGACGAGACCGCATCGGTCGTCTCCGCCCTGCGAACGCGGTTCCCCACCGCCGTCGGACCCCCGTCCGAGGACATCTGCTACGCCACCCAGAACCGCCAGACGGCCGTCCGGGCGCTGGCCGGACGCTGCGACGTGGTGCTCGTCGTCGGCTCGGAGAACTCGTCGAACAGTCGGCGGCTGGTCGAGGTCGCGCAACGGGCCGGGTGCCGGAGCCTGCTGGTCGAGGATGCGTCGCAGCTGAGGGCCGACGCGCTCGCCGGCGCCCGGCGGATCGGCATCAGCGCCGGGGCCTCGGCGCCGGAAGAGCTCGTCTCGCAGCTGGTCGCCGCGTTGGGCGGTCTCGGCGTCGCTACCGTATCGGAGGAAAGCGTGGCTGAAGAGAACATGCACTTCAAGCTGCCCCCTGAGGTCAGGTAAAGGAGCGACTGAATGCCGGTGCCGATGAGACAGGCCGCCCGGATGGGTGCCTATCTGCTGGAACAGAAGCTCCGACGTCGTGACAAGTTCCCGCTGATCGTCGAGCTGGAACCGCTGTTTCAGTGCAATCTGGCGTGCGCCGGCTGCGGCAAGATCCAGCATCCGGAGGCGACGCTGAAGAAGCGGATGCCCGTCGAGCAGGCGATCGGCGCGATCGAGGAGTGCGGCGCGCCGATGGTCTCGATCGCCGGCGGCGAGCCGCTGATCCACCCCGAGATCGACGAGATCGTCCGCCAGCTGATCGCGCGCAAGAAGTTCGTCTACCTCTGCACGAACGCGCTGCTGCTGGAGAAGAAGCTCGACAAGTTCAGCCCGTCGCCGTATTTCTCGTGGGCGGTGCACATGGACGGCCTGCGCGAGCGCCACGACGAGTCGGTCTGCCGCGACGGCGTGTTCGACAAGGCGGTCGCCGCGATCCGCGCTGCCAAGGCCGCCGGCTTCCGGGTCACGACCAACACGACGTTCTTCACGACCGACTCGCCCGAGACGGTCCGCTCGGTGCTCGACTTCCTCAACGACGACCTCGAGGTCGATCAGATGATGATCTCGCCCGCCTATGCCTACGGGAAGGCGCCCGATCAGGACCATTTCCTCGGCGTCACGCAGACGCGGGCACTGTTCAAGTCCGCGTTCGGTGACGGCCGGCGCAAGCGCTGGCGGCTGAACCACTCGCCCGTGTTCCTCGACTTCCTCGAGGGCAAGATCGACCTGCAGTGCACCGCCTGGGGGATCCCCAGCTACTCGCTGTTCGGCTGGCAGAAGCCCTGCTACCTGATGGCTGACGGCTACACCGAGACCTACCAGGAGCTGTTGGAGACGACCGAGTGGGACAAGTACGGGCGCGGCCGCGATCCGCGGTGCGACAACTGCATGGCCCATTGCGGCTACGAGCCCACCGCGGTGCTGAAGGCGACCGGGTCGATCAAGGAGTCGCTGCGGGCGCTGGTTCAGACGTAGTCGGCTGCCGGGGCGAGTGCCCCGGCTACGCGCGGGAGGGACGCCGGGGCGGCCGCCTCGGCCCCGCCCGCTAACGTCGCCCGCCGTGCGTGGCATCCTCCGCGGCCTCGCGATCTCGGCGATGGCCACGATCATCGCCGGCGCGGTCGTCTGGCTGATCGCGAAGGCAACCGGCAGCGTTGCGATCGGGCGTGCGTTCGATCACGTCGACGCGCCGTGGATCATCGCCGTCGCGGCCGCGGAGCTACTGACCTATCCGGCGTACACGATCGCCTACCGCTCGCTGGCGCAGGTCCACGGCGAGGCGGCGATGACACACGCGGTCGCGGCCCGGATCGTGGTCGCGGGATTCGGGCCGTTCGCGCTGCTGGGCGGGTTCGGGATCGACAAGCAGGCACTCTCCATGGTCCACGAGGACGCGCGTGGCGCGCGGGTCAAGGTGATGGCGCTCGGCGCGCTGGAATGGGCGGTGCTGGCACCCGTCGGATGCGCGTGCGCGATCGTGCTGCTGCTGCAGGCCTCGCCGATCATGGGGTCGCTGCTGTGGCCGTGGGCGATCGCCGTGCCGGTCGGCTTCGCCGCCGCCGCGTGGGCAACCTCGCCGGACCGCGCCCAGCGCCTGAGCACGTTCCGCGGCCGGACGATCAAGCCGCTGGCCGAGACGCTCGACGGCGTCGCCGCGCTGCGGACGCTCGTCGTGCACCCCGTCGAGTACGGCCGGGCCTGGGTCGGGACGATGTTCTACTGGGCGTTCGACATCTTCTCGTTCTATGCGGCCGCGCGGATGTTCGGAATCCGGCTGGATTTCGGCGAGGTCGTGATCGCCTACGCCTCCGGCTACGCGGTCACGCGCCGGTCGCTGCCGTTGGGCGGCGCGGGGCTGACCGAGCTTCTGATGACGTACTCGCTGTATTGGGTGGGTGCGTCGCTGGCGCCCGCGCTGGCGGCCGTGCTCGTCTACCGGCTGTTCAACTTCGTGCTGGTCGGCGCGCCGGCCGTGATCGCGCAGCGCCAGCTCGAGCACATCTTCGACGCCCAGCTCAACCCGCTGCCCAGCGTTCCCGATGCGATCAGCCCGCGCCGGATGCGGGGGCGGTTCCGGTCGCGCTCTCGGTGAGTGAGATGGCTGCTTGACGGCGGTTGTCCAGCCGTTCGGTCGGTCGAGCGCGGTGCGTCAGCCGCCGGCGGGCGCCGCGAGCCCTCGGCTCTCAGCCTCGGCCAGCTCATCGGCGTCGTGGTGGGGATCGGCCCGCAGCACCGCCAGCACAAGCACCGCGGCCACCCCGGCGGCGCAGGCGCAGACGACGTAGCCGAACGAGTAGGCGCTGCCGAGGGCGTGGAATGCGACGTGCTTGATCGGGTTCAGCGCCATCGTGTGACCGTTGGCAACCGTCGTCGCCGGCACCGCGTTGGCGCCCAACGGCCCCGACCTGACGGCGCCGACGGCCGCCGCCAGCGCGGGCCGCGCCGCCGCCGGCGCGTGCGCGACCGAGCCGTAGAACGCGTTCAGCGCGTGCGTCAGCGCCGGGGACGAGCTGACCTTGTGGTGGATGTCGGAGGCGGCGCGGCTGAGCGCGATCGCGCCGATGATCGCCGGCCCGAGCGTGAACCCGAGGTCACGCAGCAGGCTGGTGGTGGCGCTCGCCATGCCGGCGAACTGGATCCGGACGGTGTTCACCGCCACGGCCGTGACCGAGGAGATCGCGAACGCAAAGCCGATCCCGACGACCGCCAGCGGCGCCACGATCGGCCCGATCGACAGGCTCGAGACCCCGACCGTCGAGGCCCACCAGTCACCGATCGCGATCAGCGCAAAGCCACCGCCCAGCAACCAGCGCGGGTTGACGCGCGGCATCAGGTAGGAGATCAGGGGCAGCAACACGAGCGCGAAGCCCTGGATCAGCACGAACGCGATCGACGTCTTCAGCGGGCTGAACCCCTGGATCGAGGACAGCCGGATGCTCGAGGCGTACGCGGTGCCCAGGAACGCGAACATCCCCAGCACGGTCACCAGCGCGGTGATCGCGAACGCCGGGTTGGCGAACAGCTCCAACCGCAACAGCGGCGACCGGGTGCGACCCTCGACCGCCAGGAACGCCGCGACGAACACCACCCCGACCACGAACGCGACGATCACCTGCGTGCTCCCCCACCCGGCGGTGGGGGCCTCGATCACCCCGAACAGCAGCGCGAACAGCCCGATCGCGATCGTGATCTGCCCCGGCCAGTCCAGCGAGCGTCCCGCCGGCGAGGACGAGTCACGCGCGGCGAGGAACGACACCACCGCGCTGATCAGCGCCAATACCCCGACCGCGACGAACGCCCAGCGCCAGCTCGCGTTCGGGTCAGAGCCCCATTTCAGCTTGGCCAACAGCCCGCCGAGCACCGGTGACACGAAGCCACCGGTCGACAGTGCCGCCGCGTAGATCGAGATCACGCGGCCGCGCTCACGCGCGTTGTGGGTCGCCGCCGCGACGATCGCCAGCGAGGTCGGGAACAACGCGCCGGCGCCGATCCCCGCCAGCGCCTGTCCGATCCAGAGCACGGCCACCCGGGTGTCGGTCGAGGATCCCGAACCGGGGGTCAGCACCGAGACCAGCTCGCCGAGAGCCATCAGCAGGGCGCCCCCGACGAGCAGCCGCTTGCGCCCGAACAGGTCGCCGAGCACGCCGAACGTCAGCTCCAGCAGCGTCATTGGGACCAGGAACGCGTCGGAGATCCACGTCAGCTGCGAGGCGCTGGTGCCCAGATCCAGCTGGAACAGGCCGTTGAGCACGGCCGGAATCGCCAGCCCCACCTGCCCCACGCAGACCGCGATCGCGGCGGCGATCAGCGTACCGGTCGTCAGCTCCCCCACGAACAGCCGTCCACCGATTGCGGACCGGGTTCCCCCACTCCCGCCAGCGCCCGCCGACACGTGCTCGTCGTGCACCTCTCGCTCCTCTCCTCAGCCACTCCTCGCCGCCCCTGGCGGCGACCTTGAGTCTCAGGTTTCCGAACGTTATCGTGGCGGTCAAGTGAGCGCCACGACGACTCGCGCACAACCGACCGACGGCGACCTGGGGTGGCCGCTGCAACG
>Ga0302325_10009243_pt1 | contig 21543 bp, 13 predicted proteins | sample Palsa_T0_2_FD_201948 | JGI IMG/M metagenome (GOLD analysis project Ga0302325, IMG submission 201948) | Peat permafrost microbial communities from Stordalen Mire near Abisko, Sweden - Palsa_T0_2 | ecosystem: Environmental > Terrestrial > Soil > Palsa > Peat permafrost | place: Sweden: Abisko...
CTCCAGAAGCTCTCCGGCGCAGGCCCTTTGTTCTGGATGCGATTGAGCGCCGCCAGCGCCTCGCGCCACTGCGCCGTAGCTTCATCCTTCTTGTCGACCCTCCACAAGAGAACAGCCATGGCATCGAAAACAGCGGGCGAATCCGGCGTAAGCTCCAAAGCGTGACGATATTCGGCCAGCGCGGCATTCCCCTTGCCCGCGTCGGTGTAGGCCTGCGCCAGGTTCACGTAGTTCGCAGTCGAGGGAGCGCGTTCGATACCAGCGGCGAGAAAATCCTCCGGATCGCGCTGCGGCCATTCCGTCTCCGGCGAAAGCGTGCGGTACACGCCATACCGCATCCCGTAATAAAACCAGTTCTCCCCAGCCAGCGCCTGAGAGCCCTCAGCATCCGCGCCCGTTTTTCCGTGACTCTGGACTCGTTCGCCAATAGTCCTCTGATCGCCAAGCACGCCATGAAACGCGCTCTCGCTCTCCGCGCTCAAGTCACGGAAATAAAGTCCCAGCAAGGCCGCATAAGCATTCTCCCAAGGTCCAGCAAAAGTCTTTGCGTGGGCGTTCAGGGTCGCGCGGGCAATCTTCAAATCGCCGTGCGCCACGGCGTAATTCAGCGCCCCCAACGCGATCTCTTCCTTCTTGCTCGATTGGCCCAGAGTCTCAAAGCCGGCAGCATCGTGTTTGAGCATAAGCTGCATATATCGCTCGGGCTGGCCCGCTGCGTCGTCCTGCTCCCAGCCAATTGTGCGCAGAACGCGCAGCTCCGAGTCTTCATCTCCAGCATTGCGATAGGCGTCAGCCTCCGCAATCAGCGCGTTTCCGCGACGAGCAGGTTGTAGCCTCTGCGCATAGGCGTCCATGGTCTGAGCTAGCTCTGTATAAACCATGCGCGCCCGCTCCAACTGCACATAGGGCCCAAACTGCGGATTGCTTCCAGTCATTCACCGTGAGTTTCTGATGATACTCAAGCTCCAGCCGCTTCGTGCCCCACGCCGGAATAGGCACAATCTTGGCGCTGAATCTTGCCGTACGCTTGGAGTCCGAGTCGTCCCGCTCGCCCATCTGCAGCAAGCCCGGATCGATAGCCTGCATGCGCGCCTGATCGTAGACCTCCTCAGCCCGCTTGCGCTCCAGAATCACCGCGGGAATGCGCACCGGGCCATCCCACACCGCAAAGTCTGAAACCGTGCTTCGATCCGGCAGAGCGAAGACGTACGTTCCTTCCTCGATGTGATCCGTATGATTGGCGAATATCTGAGTAATGCGAATTCGCGCGTCGCCATTGTCGATCGTAATATCGACCTTCATCTCTGCAAGCGAAAGCACGGCAGCATCCGGAGCCTCCTTGTCGCGGGGAATCAGCACGCCTGCATCGCCGCGCGCAATACGAGGCAGCGCGAGCCAGAACGCAATCAGCAGAATTGTCGCCGCACATTTCGTTCCCGCAACAAGCCACACTTCTCCGATTCGATAGATGTTACGAATGAAACCCACGTGCTTACTCCCCGCGTAAATCTATAACTCTGGCCTATTTCGTAGTTACTTAACAGCGAATCTCAGGCGTTAATCCAGCAAACGCTCGGCAATCCGCACCAGCCCATTCTCAGTTCCCACATAGACCTCGCCGGAATGCTCGGCAAACGCCGTGACATTCTCCGAAGGCAGTCCGGCCGTAATCTGGCGCCAGCGCCCAGTGGCCCGCGACCATGCCCACAGCCCTTGCCCCAGCGTCCCCACCAGCACATGCGCGTCCGTCGCCAGCATCGCATTGGGATTCACAACCATATCCCGCGTCGCTCCTTCCATCGGCGTAAAGTGGCCATCCCTGTCCATCCGCATCGCCCCCGCGCCATAGGTACCCACCATCCATCCAGGTCCGCCGTCGCTTACAGGAACAATCGCCGTAACCCAGTTATGCTTCAATCCTGAGTTACTTACCGTGAAGTTATGCTCGACCGACTCATGCATCAACTCGGAAACTCCGCCCAGCGTTCCAGCCAGAACTTCGTCGCCTTCGTTCCCACCAGCCTCGCGCCGCACGCCCAGCGCGTAGACATGGTTGTTCACCAGTCCTTGAAAGGCATACATGCTTCGCGCGCCGCTGCCATCCACAAAGGTCAGTCCAGCCGGCGTAGCCAGCACCATGCCGTCTCCATGGAACGCGACATCGTTCACATGGTCGGCGATCAGGCCGTCTCTCCGCGTCATCACTTGGCGCGGCTTGCCCTGCGCGTCGAAGAGCACCAGCCCATTGGCCGTAGCCACGGCCATGGTTCCGCGCCGAGGATCGAGCGCAATGCGGTTGATGCAGAAGAGGTTATCGTCTTCAAGATGCGCCGTGCGCTCGCCGCTCGCCGAAACAATATCCAGGCCGCGATCGAAGTATCCGACCCAGAGGCGGCCATCCGGTCCAGACGCAAGCGCCGAAATATTCCCATCCGTCAGCGTCGCAGCACTGTCGACGCTCCCTCTCGCATCGGTAGCCTCGAGCGCAAATGCGCTCCACTGGCCGCCGTTCTGCTGCCTGCGCAACCCGTCGCGCATCACCGCATACATCACGGCGCCATCATCAACACTCAGAAACTGCTCCGCCGTTCCCGCCGCATCGCCTTGCGCGTCAAATCCGGGAAACGGGGTTGCAGACCGGCGACTCGCATCCAGCGAGACCCGCCGTATACCTTCCTCCATCGAACCGATGGTCACGCTCTTCCCATCCGTGTAGAGCGCATGAACAAAGACATTCGCCGCCAGCATCCGCGCCGGACGTCCATCCTCGAACTCCTCGACGCCCAGCGGAGTGCCGACAAAAACACGGTCTCCATGAACGGCAATCGCATCCACATGCGCATCCGGCAAGACCGCCGAAGACGCAGCAAGTAAATCACTGGCTGTCATCCCGGAAGCACCCTCAAAGCTATCGAACTGCCCTCCATGCCAATGCACCACACCATGATCCTGCGTGCCCGCCCAGAACCCCGTCGCATCCGCCGCCAGCGCGGTAATCGCCAACCCCGCCAGCCGGGGATGGAAACTTTCGAGGCCTTCATTGCCCGATTGTCCCCGATAGACCAGCAGCCCGCGCCGGCGCGTTCCAATCAGTAACTCACCGGTAGGCAGCGGAAGCAACGCAGTTACATCGCGCGCTTCGGCATCCTCCGGCAAAAGCTGGCGAAAGCTTCCCGAACCATCCGATCGGTCAGCCTTATCTATACCGTCATTGCCGGAAAAGAGCAAAACTCCCGCGCCGGACGTTGCAATCATCAGCTCCGGCTCGCTGGTTCCGCGCAGCCGCCCTACAGCCATCGCTCCGAGCGGCGCGGCAGGTAAATCCAGCCCAACCCGATAACTTTTCAGCAGCGTGGCGCTGCTTCCATGCGCCGCATCGCCGGCGCCAAAGACAAACAGTCCCGAAGGTCCACTTACAAAGAGCTTGCCTTGATAGAAGGCGCCGGCTGTATAAGTCGCAGGAGAGGCGATCGCCTCAAATCCTGCATTCTCTACGCGCCCGACAGGCAGAATCGCAAAGGGAAAACGGCCTTCCCGCGCCACGGCAACTCCAGCGCGATCCAGCGAATGTTGCGCCCGTATGAAAACAAAAGCCGCAACGCCCAGCGCAACAACTGCGGGCAACGCGGCCAGGAGCAACCAGAATGGTCTGCGCATCGGAGAAGTTACTCCTCCACCCTTCGCCGGAGGAGTAACTTACAGTAGCACGGTTCTACCTGTGGAAAAATTAGAGCGAAGCCGAGGCTTCACCTCTGCGCTAATTCAGCTCCCTCACCCATATGTTGCGGAAGCTGAGCGGCTCACTCTTGTCGCCGTGCGCCTGCAGCTTGATCGGCGCCCGGTCGTACGCCTTGTAAAAGGGCTTACCGATATACCTCGTCTCGCCCTGCAACTCGAAGTGATTCTCCACCACCACGCCGTTGAAGAAAACCGTGGCATAGGCGGGTGTCTTCAACGAGCCGTCTTCATTGAAGCGCGGCGCTGTCCAGACGATGTCGTAAGTCTCCCACTCGCCGGGCTTGAGCGCGGGGTTGGCGAGCGGGATCGCCTGTTTGTAGATGCTGCCGGCCATGCCGTTCACGTAGGTCTTGTTGTTATATGCATCGAGTACCTGCAGCTCGTAGCCGGCGTCTCCTTCGCCGGTGGAGGCAAGAAAGACACCGCTGTTGCCGCGCGCCTGCCCGCTCCCTGTAATGTTCGCGGGCACGCGCCACTCCACATGGAGCTGGTAATCCTTGAACGTCTTCTTCGTCTCGATGTTGCCTTTGCCGTCCTTCACCACGGTGAGTATGCCGTCAGCCACTTTCCACTGTGCTGGAGCCTTGTCTTTCGCGTAGACCCACTCGTCGAGATTCTTGCCGTCAAAAAGCACGATCGCGTCCGAAGGAGGCGCGGTGTTGTGCTCGCCCGGCGTCACCACCTTGGGCACCGGCTCCCAAACCTCCGTCTCTTCCGGCTTCATCGTCGACTGCTGTTGCGCAACAAGAGGAGCGGCCACGCCGAGCAACGCCGCAAACGCGAGGAGTTTCGAGAATTGAAGTCGCATCGTTTTCCATAACGATACATCCCGGCGAGCCCGATCGAAATAGGTCGCGAGCGCCGGTTGCGGTTCTCAAGTCAGCATCGATTAGTCTGCCTGGTTTGCCAAGGTTCCTAGACGATAGCTGGGCCGCACGTACCGTGGCGGAAGTATACCGTATCCCCGTTAAAGACTGCATCGGCACGCACTTTCGTTTCCAGCTCGTCTCCAACCGAACCTTGTCATCCGTGCCTCAGGTAAACCATACTGATCTGCAGGCGTTGCTAGCGGCCCTCATAGATAGACTGCGCCAGGAAAGCTCCGTTCCAAAATTCGGCTGCAAAAGGCAGGTTCCTCCGTGCTCATGAAACTAAGGCTCGTAACTCCGGCCCTGGCGGTTGTTTTCTCGCTCCTCTGCGGCCATTCCCTCCGCGCTGTAACCCCCGGATCGCCCGTGCGAGTGGTGATCGTCGGCCTGGTCCACGATCACGCGCGCGGACTCTTCGGCCCGCTCTCGAAAAACCAGAATGTCCAACTGGTCGGCGTCGTCGAGCCCGATAAGTCTCTTGTAGCCACATACACCGCGCAGTTTCATCTCGACCAAAAGCTCTTCTTCACCGATCTCGATAAGACGCTCGATCAGCTTCACCCCGACGCGGTCCTTGTCTACACCGACATCCAGGATCATCGCAAAGTCATCGAAGCCGCCGCCCGCCGCGGCATCAGCTCCATGGTCGAGAAACCGCTGGCCACCAACATCGCCGACGCCATCGCCATCCGCGCCGCAGCCCGCGAACACCACGTCCAGGTCTTCGTCAACTACGAAACCACCTGGTACTCCTCGAACGCCGAAGCCATCCGCGAAGTCAACGAGGGCAAGCTAGGCACAGTTCGCCGCGTCGTCGTCCACGATGGCCACGAGGGGCCAAAGGAAATCGGCGTAAGCCCGGACTTTCTCAACTGGCTCACCGATCCCGAAAAGAACGGAGCCGGCGCCATGTTCGACTTCGGCTGCTACGGAGCCGACCTGATGACCCTCATCATGCACGGCGAAACACCCCTGAGCGTCACCGCGGTAGCGCTAACCGACAAGCCCGGCATCTATCCCAAGGTCGAGGACGACGCCACCATCGTCGTCCGCTATAAAGGCGCCCAGGCAGTCCTGCAACCCTCCTGGACATGGACCTTCAGCCGCAAGGACATGGAAGTCTATGGCACCAAGGGCTACCTGGTTACCGAAGCCTCAGACCACATGCGCGCCCGCTACGTCCCCGAAAAAGCCGAGTCCGAAGTCCCGGTTCCGCCTCTGGCCAGCGACCAGCAAAGCTCACTCAACTATCTGGCCGCGGTCCTTCACGGCGAGCTCAAAGCCGAGCACGACCTCTCTTCGCTCGACACCAACATCATCGTCATGCAGATCCTAGACGCAGCCCGCGCATCCGCCAAAACCGGCCGCACCATCGACCTCAAGCCGCTGCCTTAAATCATTCCCTTTAAAACCAATCTGGGTGCCCCATCCTTTGTGCGCATTTGGCACAAAGGGTGGGAGACCACATCTCTTCGCCAAGACCGTCAGACAATACGTCGAAATAGGCGTAAACCACTACTCATCCCGCAGCACCTGCATCGGATCGACCGTAGCCGCGCGCCACGCCGGCTGCAGCGTCGCAGCCAGGGCAATCAGCAGTACGCCCGCGGTCGCAACTCCGTACGAAACCGGATCGAACCCCGGCAGTTGGCCGAGCAAAGTACGGATAACACGCATCAACGCAAGGCTCAGCACAAATCCACCAACCACGCCCACCATCGCCACCGAGAGAGCGCTCCTGAGCACCGAGCCCAGCACATGCCCGCGCTGCGCCCCCAGCGCAAACCGCAGCGCAAACTCAAACCGCTTCTGCGCCACGGTATAAGCAGTCACGCCAAACATCCCAGTCATCGCCAGCAGAATGCTCACCCCCGCAAAGCTGCCAAACAGCAGCGTGCGGAAGTGCTGCGCCCGCTCCGTCTCGCCCACGTTTTCCCGCATCGTCGAGGCCTCGACAGAAGCTTGTGTGAAGTTTTGCTTCAGCAGTTTCGAGAGTGTCGAGGCCATGGCGCCTGCATCCGCACGCGTCCGCACCATGAGCTGCATATCTGTTGCGCTGCGAGGGTGTTGCGCGACTGGCACATACAGGGTTGGGTAAGGCTTCGCCGCTGGCGAGTCCTGGCGAACATCCCCAACCACGCCGACAATGGTGTGCCAGCTCTCGATTTCATCCCATCCAGAAGCAATCTGCTTACCGATCGGGTCGACGCCGGGAAAGCTCTGGTTCGCCACGGACTGGCTGATGACCATCACCAGCTCCGAGCCGGCGCGATCGGCGTCCGTAATGTCACGGCCCTTCAATATTGGAATCCTCATGGTCGCAAAATAGCCCGGAGTCATGGACATGATGTTCGCGTCGGACAGGTTGTTGTACGGCGGCTTGAATTCGCTGACGCCGCGTACAGCGTACGAGACGTCGGAGTTGCTCGGGGCCATGGGCGCGGAGTAGACAGCCCCTGCGCTGGCTGCGCCGGGTACGCTGCGAGCCCGGTCCAGCATTCGGTTCAGGGTTGCCACATCCGTCGGGCCGTTCGGCACGCCCACCATATGAGTATCGATCCTGATCAGGTGGTCGGGCACAAAGCCGAGATCCTGCCGGGACTCGGCGATTAGCTGGCGGACCAGAAGAACGGCGGCCACGCTCAGAGTGAGGGTAAGCGCTACCTCGCCAACCACAAGAGCCTGGCGCAGACGGCCCGAAGCGCGGCTCTCAAGTCCCCGCTGCGCATCCTGCTTCATTGCCGTGGAAGGATCGACTTGCCAGGATCGCCAGAGAGGGAGGAGCGCTGTCAAGGCCATGGTCCCTAGGCTAACCAGGAACGAAAACGCGATAACGTCGGGATTCAAGCGTACCTCGGCCAGGCGCGGAATATCCGGTGGCGCAAGCCGAACCAACAGGCGTAGAGCCGGCAGAGCCACGACGATGCCGGCTGCGCATCCGATCAGTGAGAGCAGCAGTACTTCAAGGCCGGCGCGCCGGGCCAGAGTCAGGCGGCTCGCGCCCAGGGCGGTGCGGATCGTGATTTCACGACGCTGGCGAGTGGCGCGAACAAGTTGAAGATGCGTGATATTGGCGCAGACAATCAGAAGCACCACGATGACCGAACCCATCAGCAAGCGAAGCACGGGCCGAACCGGGCCGATGATTTGCTCACGCAGCGGGACACTTTCGAGCGTCTTGAATCTGTCTTCCGGGTAGGTCGCACTAAGCTGCGTCGAGAGCGTCGCGAGCTCCGCATTCAGGGCCGCCGCCGTAACCCCTGGCTTGACCTTGCCGATTGCTTGCTGATTGTAAGCCGTTCGATCTTGGACCTCAGGGTCAGCCTTCACTTCGACCCATACCTGGGTCCTGTCCGGAAAGGAAAACCCGTCTGGGAGAACTCCGACGATGGGCCGAATCTGGCCCTCGACCTTCATCGATTGGCCAACAGCGTTGGAGACTCCGCCAAAGTTCTCCCGCGCAAAGGCTGCGCCCACCATAACCTCTTTTCCATCTGCATCGGGCCCGCTTGGGCCAATGTGAAACAGGCGGCCGGCCAGAGGCTCCACGCCCATCACCTGGCCGAACTCCGGGCTGACGATCCCCATTTGCGTGTACAGCACTCGATTGCCGAGCTGCACCCCATCTCTGAAGTCGTTGTAGTACGCCACGTACTGGAACGAACTCACTCGGCGCGAGATATCGGAGAAGTCACCGCCACCGATACGCGGAAACGACCGGCCTTCCTTCACCATGCGTGTATTCAGCGAGAAAATCCGGTCCGCATCGTGATATCCCAGCGGACGCAGCAGCACGCAATCCACCATGGTAAAGATCGCCGCATTCAAGCCAATCCCCAGCGCCAGCGTCAGAATCACCGCAAAGGTAAATGTTCCAGACCGCCGCAGTTGCCGCACCGCCAATCGAAGATCCCGTATCGCTCCGTACATCGCGCCCTCCAGGAATAGAAAAAGAATTCCATCCTAAAACTGCACGTCAACCGCCATTCCCACTCCGTTTTCTTTCTTACACATCCGCGCATCGCGAATCGAACGTCCTGTGCGGAAATGAAAAGAGGTGTCCGCCTTCGGACACCTCTTTTACGCCAACTTGCCAACCCGCCGACCCGCCAACTTGCCGTCTTACACAATCTTCATCGCCACCGGATCCCAATGCACCACCGCATCCCGCTCATAGCTCAAATTGCTCAAGAGCGCAGCCCCCGCCGCGCGGTAGCCAAACACCGCATCCTCCACCACCGGCTTGCGGCTCCTCACCGCGTCGAAGAAGTTGTGGAAGTGATCGTAGCTGTCGCTATACCCCGGCGCCGCCGAGTATTTGTCCATCTGCAGCGGCAGAGCGCCAGTCGGATGCCCCTTCGGATACTTCTTCATGTACGCATCGGTCAACTCCTTCTGCATCGCCTCGGCATAGGTCCATACCGACAATCCGGGGCCCTTTTCGCGCGGCGCGCGGTTCACGCTGACCGTGTTCCGGTCGATCTCCAGCGTGCCTTCGGAGCCCGTAAAGATCAGCCCCTCGCTCTCTTCGCCGCCATCCACAAAATTCACCCGCAGGCTCAGGTTGAAGCCCTCGGGATAGTCGAAGATTCCCAGCATCACATCCGGCGCATCGCGCCCATCTTTCCAGAAGCGCAGCGCCCCTGAAGCCACAGCACGCGTCGGCCCCTTCGCGCCGGTAATGAAGTGCGTTCCGCTAAAGAGATGCACAAACAGGTCGCCAGCCACGCCGCTCCCATAAGCCTTCCACTTGCGCCACTGAAAGAAGTGCTCCGCATTCCAGGGAATCTTCGGCGCGCTCCCAAGAAAGCGCGGCCAGTCGCACGTCTCAGTCGAGGCATCCAGCGGCACTGTGTAATTCCACGCCCCCTGTGCCGAGTTGCGATCCCACCGCGCATTCACCAGGTTCAACTCGCCGATCGCTCCCGCCGCCAGCAGCTCCTTAGCCTTCGCATACACAGCGGAACTAACCCTCTGGCTGCCAATCTGAATAATCCGCCCCGTCGACCGCGCCGCCTCAATCATCTCCGGCCCATCGGAGTAGAGATGAATCATCGGCTTCTCGCAGTACACATCCTTGCCTGCCTGCATCGCGTCGATCGCGGCCTTCTTGTGCCAGTGGTCCGGCGTAGCAATCAACACCGCATCCACATCCTTGCGCGACAGAATCTCTTCGTAATGCTTGGTCGTGAAGATGTCGTCGCCCCACATCTCCTTCGCGTGATCGAGCCGCCCTTGGTAGCAGTCCGCCACAGCCACCAGCTTCACCCCCGGCACTTGGATCGCAGTACGCGTGTCGCCCTGCCCCTGAATGCCCGCGCCAATCAAAGCCAGTTGAATATTGTCATTGGCCCCGATTGGCCGCGCGCCCTCTGGTTTGGCAAGGCCAAGCAGCTTGGTCCCCGCCATGGAGGCAGCAGTTGCCACACTGGCAGCTTTCAAAAAATTCCTGCGATTAAGCCTGTTCATGTTCTTACTTTACCCCCGGTTTTTCTTTGAACTGTCGCGCTCAACAATCAAAGTCGCAGCTATAACGTTTTTTATCCAGCCCCGTCCGTCATCCACTCCGCCCTTGTCATCCACTCCGCCCTTGTCATCCTGAGCGCAGCGAAGGATCTGCTTTTGCGGCGATACACCCAAACCGCTAACTGAGCTTTTGCAGATAAGCAAAATCAACCTTCGCGGAATCCAACTGCGAAACCGGGAACGGCGTCTCCTGCTCGACAAAGATATGCTCGATCCCCGCAGCCTTCCCCGCGGCAAAAATCGGCCCGTAATCGACAAATCCCGTGCCCAGATCGGCGCCCTGAGGCCGCCCCGGTCCCACCAGCTCGATCGTCGGCTTCGCCACCGGCTTGAAATCCTTGATATGCAGCATCTTGATCCGCCCCGGATAATTGCGCATGTACGCTACCGGATCGCTACCCGCAACCGTCATCCACCCGCAATCGATCTCGAACTTGACCAATTCGGGATCGGTTTCCTTCACCAGCACATCATACCCAGGGCTTCCGTCCGGCATCTTCTCAAACTCGAAGTTGTGGTTGTGATACGCATACTGCAGCCCCGCCGCCTTGGCCTTTCTGCCCACCTCGTTCATCTTCTCCGCCGTCTTCTTGAACCCATCCAGCCCCAGCGGCGCCAGTGTTGGAGGTTTCGGCGGAGCATCCGCCGCCCCTGGTGCGGCCGTTGCAGCCTGAATGGCCGCACGGTTCAATGAACGCAGCACCGAGCTCACCGCATAGTGCGCCCCCAGCACATGAGCCTGTTCGAACTGCGCATCCAATTCGTCTCCTGTCAACTGCAGATGCGCGCTCGGGCAGACCAGCCCGGCATCGTCCAAAAGTCCGCGCAGCTCCTTCGCCGTATGCTTGCCACCCCCCGCGCTCTCCACCTCGCGATAGCCAATCTCATGCAGTTGCTTCAGCGTCCCCGGCGTATCCTCCGCCATCGGCTTGCCCACCGTATAGAGCTGAATGCCCACCGGCAATCCCATCGGCCCAGCCCATGCCGCGCGAGGCAGCAAGGACGCAGCAAAAGCCCCGGCCCCAACCGCGCCGGTAGTTACGAGAAACTTGCGTCTCGATAGAGAGTGCATAGCCATTTCTCCTTAGATTCCGATCCATATATCCAATCTGGGTGCCCCATCCTTTCCACGTTCTTTGTGGAAAGGGTGGGAGTAGCGGCCGCTGGCCCGCCGCATCTCAAGACATCGTCTGCGGCTCAAGCTCCACGTCGGAAGCAAGCGCCTTCTTGCGTTCAGAGAACGTAACCAGGAACAGCAGCAGAATCACCGCCGACATCATCGCCGGGAACAGCCAGATCGAGCGCCAGTCGTGCATCACCGTGTCGCCCGCGCCCGGCGAGGCATAGTGCTCCACCACCGCTCCCGAAATCCACGAGCCCACAAACATGCCCGCGCCGTAAGTCAAAAACGTAATCAGCCCCTGTGCCGCCGCCCGTAGTTCTTTCCTGGCCTTGCGGTCGATATAAATCTGCCCGGTCACAAAGAAGAAGTCGTAGCAGATGCCGTGCATGATAATGCCCGCCCACAACATCCACACCCGCGGCCCCGGATCGCCATAGGCGAATAGCACATACCGCAGCACCCACGCCAGCATCCCCGCCACCAGCATGTACTTCACGCCCAGCCTGCGAAAGAAGAAGGGAATCAGCAGCATGCAGAGCAGCTCCGAAATCTGCCCTCCCGTCATCTTGGCCGCCGCATTCTCCACGCCGATCTGGTTCAAAAAGCGATTCGTAAATGCGTAGTAAAACTGCAGCGGAATGCAGATCAGAAACGAAGCAATCGCAAACACCGCCATCGAGCGCTCGCCCAGCAGCTTGACCGCCTCCATTGGAAAGATCGAGCTCAACCCCGTGCTGCCCTCGCCATGCCGTAGCGGCGGCGTATGCGGCAGCGTCAGGCAATACAGTCCCATCAATACCGAGCTGACGGCTGCAATCTCCATCGGCATCGCCGTCGATTCGATCTTCATGTAGCCGATCGCCAGGCCAGCCACGATCCATCCCGCCGTCCCCATCACCCGAATCGGCCCAAACTCCGTTTGCGGATCGCGCATCTGCCGGAAGGCAAGGGAATTCGTCAGCGCCATCGTCGGCATGTAGCAAAGGCAATAGATCAGCACCAGGCCATAGAGGGAAGAAAATCCAGACTGACGCGCCGCCACAAACAGCACCACGCCGCCCACAATATGCAGCGCCGCCAGCAGCCTCTGCGTGGCAAAGAACCGGTCCGCGATCAGGCCCACAAAAAACGGCGAAACCATCGCCCCGATCGTCGTCGCTCCGGCAGCCACGCCAGCCTGCGTATCGGTGAAGTGCAGAGTCTGCGTAAGCCAGGTGGTAAACGTCACATACCAGCCGCCCCAGATAAAGTACTCCAGAAACATCATCAGGCCCAGACGGCCCCTAATTGTCCAACTCATGCGCCCCCAGCCGCCCTGGCGAGTCACTTCAACGGCTGCAAGCCAAGATATACCAATCGGCATACCTTGCGTAAGCCGGATAGCGGGACAGGGTAGCGCTCCGCCGTACAGCACAGCGGCGACGCATGCAAATCCACCTAATCTTCGGTTTGTCTTCCAGTGCCAAAAGCGCGTCGTTATCCCAGCCCAGCTCAACAGAGGCTGTTACGAACTCTGTCTACGGGGATAACCAGCTAGTGTCCTGAGTCTGAAGTCGTTTTAACAAATGTTGTCATCCTGAACGAAGTGAAGGATCTGCTGTTCAGCGATTTATGCCGTCGAGGCAACGCTCAATTTCAGCGATGAACTTCTGACTCGGGACACTAGCGAATTGCTTGCCGGGCCGAATCGTAGGGAGGTTCATCGGCGCATCGCGACAACGTTGGGATAGACTGGGAGGCGCTATGACTACCCGCATTCTGCTCGCCGCTATTCTCTGCGCCATGCCAGCCTTCGCTGCAGCCCAGACCGACACCGGTCCTGAGAGGGACATCGCGGCGCTCCACCACCTCATCGAGCAGTACGCCAAAGCTGTGGATACTGTTGACCTGAATCTGCTCTCGCAAATCTGGTCTCACTCGCCCGACGTGTCGTTCATCTACCCGCTGGGCGAGGAGCACGGCTTCGACGCCATCGAGCAGCACGTCTTTCAGAACGTAATGGGCGGCATGTTCTCAGCGCGCGATCTCGAGACGCGCGGCATAGAGATCCATGTGAACGGCAACGCAGGGTGGTCGGAATTCCACTGGACATTTCATGCAACGATGCGCAAAGACGGATCGGCTGTGACCACCCATGGTGTCGAAACCCAGGTCTATCGCAGTGAATCTGGGAAGTGGCAGCTGGTCCATGTCCACTACTCCGAAGACCGCCAGTCCGCCCCCTGAGCACTCTCCTACGAGACAAAATTCCCCTTGGACGGCTCGCTTGCCTCACCAGCCCATCAACTGCAATCATCGCTGCGAACCGCCGACCAGAGGATTCCTCATGTCCAATCGCATCGCAATCGCCATCCTACTTGCCAGCTTTGCAATTCCCGGCCTAGCCCAACAAGGCTGGCCGCCCACCCCTGGCCACACCACCATCAACCTCTGGCCCGGTGCCGCACCCGATCCCGTCCCCACCAACGGCCCGGAAGCCGACCTCACCAAGCCGACGGATAACCTCATCGCGGGCAAACCTCTCGTTCACCTGGGCAACGTCTCCACGCCGACGCTGACTCTCTACGCGCCTCAGGGCCAGAACACCGGCGCAGCCGTAGTAGTCTTCCCCGGCGGCGGCTACAACATCCTGGCCATCGATCTCGAAGGCACCGAAGTCTGCGACTGGCTCAACGCCAAGGGCATCGCCTGCATCCTCGTCAAGTACCGCGTCCCCAACACCGGCCCCTACATGACCAAGTCCCCTGCGGCCCTTGAAGACGCCCAGCGCGCCGTCGGAATCGTCCGCGCCCACGCCGCCGAGTGGCACATCGCCCCCGCCCGCATCGGCGTCCTCGGCTTCTCCGCCGGAGCCCACCTAGCCGCCGCCCTGAGCACCCACTACGACAAGCGCCTCTACCCGACAATCGATGCCGCCGACCAGCTTTCATGCCGCCCCGATTTCGCCGTCATCGTCTACCCCGGCTACCTCGCCGACACCGACCACAGCTTCCTCGACAAGCTCGACATCCACCCCACCGCCCAAACCCCGCCCACCTTCATCGTCCAGGCCGAAGACGACCCCGTCCACATCGAAAACTCGACCACCTATTTCCTCGCCCTCAAAGCGGCCAAAGTCCCCGCCGAACTCCACATCTACTCCGAAGGCGGCCATGGCTACGGCCTCCGTCCACAAGCCAATTGGCCCGTCACCACCTGGCCCGCTCGCGTAGAAGACTGGCTCCGCACCATCCACATCCTCCAGCCTCGTTAAACTTCAGTTCCGCAATTCCGCTCCAGGCAGCCGCGCCACAGCGTCTAGTAAGATGGCCACAAACGCACCGGCACGACCGAAAAGTATGAGCAGCCGCGCCACGCGGCCCACGGAGCCATTGGAATGTCCTTCAACAAATACAGAAATTCGCAGCCATTCATTCTCGCTGCCTGCATCCTCCTAAGCACAGCCGCCGCCGTGACCATGCAAGCCCAGCAGCCCCGCCAATACACCGCCGAAGACTACGCCGCCGCGGAAAAATTCATGGCCTACAACATGAATCCCCTCGCCTATCAGGGCGCCGTGCGCGCCGAGTGGCTCAACGACGGCCGCTTCTGGTATCGCGCCGCGGACGATACCGGCATCACCTACATGCTCGTCGATGCGGCCACCGGCAAGAGCGTCCCGGCATTCGATCAGGCCAAGCTAGCCTCGGCTCTTCAGTCCGCCTCCGAGGGCAAGATCCAAGACGACGCCCGCCAGCTCAAGATCGCCGCCATCGACTCGCTCTCCAAGGATGAAATCGCGCTGACCTACGCCGGCGCCCGCTACCGCTGCGATCTAGCCGCCGCGTCCTGCAAGCTCACCTCACCCGCCGCCAAGCCGCCTCTGAACTTATCGCCCGATAAGAAGCTCGGCGCCTTCATCCGCGACTGGAACCTCTGGGTGCGCAACATGGAAACCGGCGCGGAAACCCAGCTCACCACCGACGGCCAAAGAGACTACGGCTACGCCACCGACAACGCCGGCTGGAAGCACTCCGACGCCGCCATCCTTCTCTGGTCTCCCGACTCCAAAAAGATCGCCACCTTCCAGCAGGACCAGCGCAAAACCGGCGAAATGTACCTCGTCCCCACCACCAACAGCCATCCCAAGCTCGAGGCCTGGAAATATCCTCTCGTAGGCGATGCCAACATCACCATGATCGAGCGCGTCATTATCGACGTGAACACGCACAACCTCGTCCGTCTCAAGATGCCGCCCGATCAGCACCGCTCCACCATCTGCGACGACGTAGCCTGCGGCGGCTCTACCTGGGACGACGTCGAGTGGAGCCCCGACGCCAGGCATCTCGCCTTCGTCTCCACCTCGCGCGAACACAAACAGGAGTGGCTCCGCGTCGCCGACACGGCCACCGGCGAAGTCCGCCAAGTTATGACCGAGACCGCACCCAAGTTCTTCGAGAGCGGCAACGGCAAGGTCAACTGGCACTATCTGCCCGCCTCCAATGCAATCCTCTGGTTCAGTGAGAGCGACAACTGGGGCAATCTCTATCTCTACGACCTCGCCACCGGCAAGCTCAAAAACCAGATCACCCACGGCGACGGCAACGTTACGCAAGTCCTGCGCGTCGACGAGAAAGCCCATACCATCTACTTCCTCGGCGTAGGCAAAGAGGCCGGCCGCGATCCCTACTTCCGTCACTTCTACAGCATCCACTTCGACGGCACAGGGCAAAAGCTGCTCACCCCCGAAGACGCCGACCACAACATCAAGCTCTCACAGGATGGCCGCTATTTCGTTGACTCCTACTCCACGCCAACCCAGCCTCACACCACGGTCGTCCGCTCCGCCGACGGCAAGCTCGCCATGGAAGTCGCTAAACAGGACATCGGCAAGCTCGTCGCCGCCGGCTGGGTTCCGCCCATCCCCATCAAGGTCAAAGCCCGCGATGGCCAGACCGACCTCTACGGCATGATGTTCAAGCCCTCGCATCTCGATCCCGCGAAGAAGTACCCCATCGTCAACAGCGTCTATCCCGGCCCGCAGACCGGCTCCTGCGGCAGCCGCGAATTCTCCGCCGCCCATCGTGACGACCAGTCCCTAGCCGAACTCGGCTTCATTGTCGTCTGCATCGATGGCATGGGCACCGACCTTCGCTCCAAGAGCTTCCACGAGGCCTACTACGCCAACCTCGGCGACAACACCATCCCCGACCAGGTCGCAGGCATGAAGCAGCTCGCCGCGCAGTATCCCTTCATCGACATCGATCGCGCCGGCATCTTCGGCCACTCCGGCGGAGGCAATGCCACCGGAGCAGCCATGTTCAACTATCCCGACTTCTTCAAGGTGGGCATCGCCGAGAGCGGCAACCACGATCAGCGCGACTACGAAGACGACTGGGCCGAGAAGTGGTCTGGCCTGCTCACCACCAGCGCTGACGGCAAAAGCAATTACGACTCCCAGGCCAACCAGAACATCGCCAAGAACCTCAAAGGCCATCTGCTGCTCGCCCACGGCACCATGGACGACAACGTCCCGCCCAACAACACCATGCTCGTCGTCGATGCGCTCATCAAGGCCAACAAGGACTTCGACCTTCTGCTCATCCCCAACGTAGCTCACGGCTACGGCGCAGCCTCGCAATACATGATGCGCCGCCGCTGGGACTACTTCGTCCGCTATCTAGCTGGCGGCATCCCTCCCAACGAGTACGAAATGAAGCCATTCGCCGCCGTCACTAAAATCCTGAGCAGCGGCCCGTCGGCAGATGAATACACCGATGACTTGGAAGCAATTCCAGAGCCCTGAATCGCGTGATAGTTTGCTCAACAGAAAGCCTCGCCATTCCCAGCGAGGCTTCTGTGTCTTTGCTCTTGCTTTTTGTTCTTGCTCTTGCTTTTTGTTCTTGCCCTTGCTTTTTGTTCTTGCCCTTGCTTTTCTGTTCTTGCCCTTGCTTTCTGTTCTTGCCCTTGCTTTTCTGTTCTTGCCCTTGCTTTTCTGTCTGTCATTCCCGAAGGGAATCTGCTGTTCAACCGCAACATCGGGCATCCGCAGCCACGTTAGGGCTGAATCTCCAAATCATCCTTCAGCGTGAAGTGCACAATCGACTCCGCCCGAATCACCAGATCCCGGTTCCCAGTCAGCCCAGCGCCCAGAGTTCCGGCGCCCGCGCCCGCGAGGCCACCAACCACCAGCCCGGTTCCGCCCGAAGCCACGCCGCCAATCAGCATCCCCAACCCTGACCCTCCGCCAATCATCGCCGCCGTCCGCTTGCCCTTGCCCTTCTTATGCTCCCGCAGATCCTTGGTCTCCAGCGGATACTTCTGTCCGTTCAGCGTCAGCGAAGTCAGCCGCAGCTCCAGCGTCGAAGCGCCCTTGAAATGCCCGCGCTTATGCGCAATCACCACCACCCCGCCCACCGGCGATCCCTTCGGAATCACATCGTTGCCGGCGCTGTCCTTCACCGGATCGACAATCTCCCCAGTAAACTTCTCGCCCGCTCTGCTGTGCTTGGCGCTGATCGTATGATCGATGCGAATCGCCAGCGCCGTTCCAGCCGGCACTTCGATCGGAGGAGGTGGTGCAGGCTGAGCCGGTGCAGCCTGCGGAGCAGCCGCCGCTGCGCCACTCGAAGCATCCGCCGGCGCGCCTGCCGCAGCCGGAGTCGCCGCACCCTTCGGCGTCACCGTCGTCGTCACCACCTCATCCTTCTGCCCCGGAGCAGGCGGCTGCACCACCGTCGTCACCGTGCTCCCGCTCTTATCCGTTGCAACCACCTGCTGCGGCTGACCCGTGCTCGCCGCCTGCTGCTTCGCATGTTCAATCGCCGCATCCTGCTTGGACTTGCAACCGCTCAACGCCCCGGCCACAAGCGCCGACGCAAGCAAAAGCCGGGAGCTGGAAAAGAAAAACCGAGCTGAAAATGGATCCATGGAACGTTCTCCTTCAATTGAATTTAGATTCCAACTCTTGCCGGGTGGAAATGTAAATATCCTTCGCGCATCCATTGTTTCGCCCGCACCCCAAGGCAGTCTGCGCAGAATTGCACTTCGCACCCCATCCTGTACCATTGGCAGTTACAAGAAAACCTTTACGGAAAGTGCCGCCATGCGCATTCGCCCTTTGCTCCCCGTTCTCTCTGTCGCGCTCGTGCTCGTTATATCCATCTCCCATCGCGTTCTCGCTCAATCCCCGCCCGCCGATCTCAATCAGCCCACCATCCTCTACGGCGCCCCCATCCGCCCTCCGCGTCAAACACGGCATCAACCGCCAGGGCAAAAAGCTCCACTACTACCTCAACTACTCAAGCCATGAACAAAGCTTCCAATACCCCTACGCCGCCGGACAGGATATCCTCACCGGGACAGCAATAGCGCCCAATCGGAACATCTCTATCAAGCCCTGGGACGTAGCCATCGTCGAAGAAGGTGTATCGCACTAGCGCTTGTTATCCAGCACGAGTGTTTGTCATCTAACAAAACTGCTTGTCATCCTGAGCGAAGCGAAGGACCTGCTTTTCCGCCCGCTGACCACGAAGGTGCCCCATGTACCAGCCCGAATCCTACGCCGTAGCCCTGGCCTTCATGATCGTCACCATGCTCTGCTGGGGCTCCTGGGCCAACACCCTCAAGCTCACCCCCGGCTACCGCTTCCAGCTCTTCTACTGGGACTACGTCCTCGGCCTCTTCGTCGGCGCCATCGCCTGGGGCCTCACCCTCGGCAGCATGGGCCCCCTCACGGGAACGGCCGGCCTCCCATTCCTTGCCGACATCAGCCACGCCAGCTCGCAAAACATCCTCTGGGCCATCGTAGGCGGCATCGACTTCAACATCGCCAACCTGCTCCTGGTCGCCGCCATCGATATCGCCGGCCTGGCTGTAGCCTTCCCCATCGGCATCGGGCTCGCCCTGGTAGTAGGCGCAGTATCGAGCTACCTGCTCGCCCCCAAAGCCAACCCCTGGATGCTCTTCGGCGGAGTAGCCCTCGTAGCCGCCGCCATCGTCTGCGACGCCGCAGCCTACCGCGCCCGCGAATCCGTAAAGCAAGCCGCCAGCCTCCGCGGCATCCTTCTCAGCCTCATCGCCGGCCTGCTCATGGGCACCTTCTACCCCTTCGTGTCGCGCGCAATGTCAGGGGAAGCCGCGCCCGGCCCCTACGCCACATCCTTCTTCTTCGTCGTCGGAGTAGCCCTCTGCGCCATCCCCTTCAACTACCTGCTCATGCGCAAGCCTCTCGACGGCAAACCCCCGGCATCCATGGCCGGCTACGCGCAGGCCAAACCCTCCTGGCACCTCTGGGGCATCGTCGGCGGCATCATCTGGTGTACCGGAGCCACCCTTAACTTCGTCGCTTCCCGCACCGGCGTCGTCGGCCCCGCCGTTTCCTACTCCATCGGTCAGGGAGCTACCATGGTCACAGCAGCCTGGGGCGTCTTCGCCTGGCGCGAATTCGCGGCCGCCCCAGCCAAAGCAAAGCAACTGCTCTTTTGGATGTTTGTCCTCTTCCTCCTTGGTCTAACGCTGGTAGCACTCGCGCCGCTTCATTAGGAGGATCTCTGAATTGATCCGCGCTTTGAAAGGGCACGGCTTCAGCCGTGCCGCAAGACGAGCAAGAGGAACTCGGGCTTTAGCCCCCGAGGGAATCTCGCCTCAAGCGGACTTAGTCGGAACCTCCAGAACATGAATCCAACCATCGAGGAGAGTTGACCATCGCATGGCAGACCAAAAGCCCATCCTAGTCGTAGGCAGCATCAACATGGACCTCGTCGGCACCGCCGACCACATCCCCGCAGCCGGCGAAACCATTCTCGGCACCGACTTCCAAATGCACCCCGGCGGCAAAGGAGCCAACCAGGCCGTAGCCGCCGCCCGCCTCGGAGTTCCAGTGCAAATGATCGGCCAATTAGGCTCCGACGACATCGGCAGCCAGCTCCGCGCCGGCCTGTCAAAAGCCGGGGTCGACACCACCCCCATCGGCGCCGTCAAAGGAGCCTCCGGCGTCGCCCTCATCACCGTCGCCGCCAACGGCGAAAACAGCATCGTAGTCGCCCCCGGAGCCAACAGCCAGCTCACCCCCGCCTATCTCGATCAGCAGGCCGCCTACATCCGCAAAGCCGGCATCGTCCTCGCCCAGTTGGAAATCCCCCTCGAAACCGTCGTCCACCTGGCCAAGCTCTGCGCCAACTCGAACGTCCCGCTCATCCTCGATCCAGCCCCAGCCCGCGACCTTCCCGCCGAGCTCCTCAAGCAAGTCGCCTGGTTCACCCCCAACGAAACCGAAGCCGCGCATTACATCGGTGAAACCGAGAAAAACCTCAACCGGTCCGCCCAGCAGCTCCAGGCCAAAGGCATCGGCGGAGTCATCCTCAAGCTCGGCGCCAAAGGCTCATTCCTCGCCACCAAATCCGGCACCGAAGCCCGCATCCAGCCCTTCCAGGTCCAGGCCGTCGACTCAACCGGCGCCGGCGACGCCTTCAACGGAGCCTTTGCCGCCGCCCTCACCCTCGGCCAGTCCCCACTCGAAGCCGCCATCTTCGCCTCCGCAGCCTCGGCCATCTCTGTAACCCGCAAAGGCGCCCAAGCCTCCATGGCCACCCTAGAAGAAGTCCACCAGATGCTAGGCGACGCGTAAGCGCAATCAAGTTGAAGCGCAATCAGGCCGAGCGCCAACGGCGCGACGTTATCCCAGCCCAGGCCATCGGCCTGGGTAAGAAAGCCTAATTGGAGATATGAGGGCTGAAAGCCCGATTGATCTTCGGTGTCGGTCCTTACAAGACCAGCCTCCATCGGAGGGAGCCGGGGGCTTCAGCCCCCGGAAAAGCAGCGCCAGCACTGAGGGCCTTCAGGCCCGGGCTTTTCCACATTGCATCGATGTAGATACCCGCTCTCCAGCTCTTGTCATCCTGAGCGCAGCGAAGGATCTGCTTTTGTATTTGCCTCTGTAGTTGTTTTTGCTGCCGCAGTTGTACTTGCTTTTCTTGTCTGTCATTCCCGAAGGGAATCTGCTTCTATCGATTGCCCATCCTTTTCGCACATTTTGCAAAAAGGGTCCTTTACAAGTCGGGCGTGAGATTTCTGAAAACGCAACTTTCCGGGAAAGACGATCTTGACAGCCGATGAGGGAGGAGATGTGTATTTATGAGGACTAATCCCGCTTACGGGACTGATTGATTACAGCCGCCAGAATACCAACTGAAAATCCACTTACATCGTCAGGCCAAAGCGCTGTAGTCGATCTTGCCAGCGCACAGCCAAATACCATGGAAACGCCATCAACACGAATGCCGCAGCCATCCCCTCAAAGAGCCAAAA
>Ga0302325_10009244_pt1 | contig 21541 bp, 25 predicted proteins | sample Palsa_T0_2_FD_201948 | JGI IMG/M metagenome (GOLD analysis project Ga0302325, IMG submission 201948) | Peat permafrost microbial communities from Stordalen Mire near Abisko, Sweden - Palsa_T0_2 | ecosystem: Environmental > Terrestrial > Soil > Palsa > Peat permafrost | place: Sweden: Abisko...
ACCGTCGTCGTTTTCATGTGCTACTAAATGTAGCACATTGACCCCGAGTCAATACTTCTACCCAAGAAGTCGCCTAAATTCATAGGGCAGGCACAGTCTCATTCCAACCCGATGCACCCCTGAGCTGTGCATAGAATTCGTCAAAGAATCGGCATTGAAACAGCCAATTACCTCGGTTAAGTCGTTGGTAATGAATACAGCCGCTAAGTTCGATCCCAGCCCGGGCAGCCATTCGGAAAAATTTAAGTCCCCGGAGCCATCAGCTCTGGTCATCAGCGACATGGGGACGGGAGAATTTAAGTAGCGGCAGGTCCGCAGACATCATTAGCCGTGAAACGATCCGATGGAATCGAAGTCCTTGCCGGGCGATTGCGGCTATTGCCACTCATACGTTTGGCTCCTCAAGACCAAACCATGCAGGGGACTTCCTGGCGGCATCTCGATGGTGTAGTCAAGTTCCCGGTAACCGGCCAAGCGGCGGCGAAACATGGCATTTGTGAGGGCGTGATTTTCGTCCACGTAATCATAAATTATCGGAGCTCCTTTCGCGTCGTGTATTCGGTGAAGTCTGCCGGCATATTGCACCAGTCGGCCCTTCCACGAAAGCGGCATCGCCAGGACCAGCGTGTCCAATCGCGGCAGGTCAAACCCTTCTCCGATTAGCGACGCGGTTGCGAAAAGCACGAACGGAGTGCCAGTGGCATAGTGCGCATCAATCTGTCCAAGAATTTCACTTCGAGCCCTCTTCCCCAATTGTGTGTCAAGCCGATGGCAAATGATGTCGGATGCCTGGGCGGAGAATGCCTGTTGCAGACGATCCAAGTAGACCTTGCGATCCGCCAGGACGAGAGGCGAACGCCCCGTTGCCACACACGACAACAGATCGGAGACAATCACTGCAATACGGCCTTGATCCTGCACCAAGGCTTCCCATATAATGTGGATCGGTGGCCGCTGGCTAACGTCGGCTGGCAGCGACACGGAAGTGCGACGGGCCTTTACTGTCCGCACCTCAACGGTAGGAGCATCGACCAGCGTGTGCCGAATCGGACCGCATTGGGCGAAGAGTAGTTTCTCCAACCGGTCCTTACGTTTCGGGGTCGCGGTGAGGCCGTAAATCCGTCGGCTGGGGCAGGCCTTCAACACCGCGTCGAAAGACGCCGCCGGCACGTGATGGCACTCATCGATGATGACCACACCGTAGCCGGCCAGCACCGACGCCAGATCTTCGCCGCGAGCCAGCGATGGCAGCATCGCAATATCGAATCGCCGAGTGAGCCGCTGAGTCTGTCCCCGCCAAATGCCGATCTCCTTTCGTTTCAACCCAAGAAACTGCATGGCTGTCTCACGCCACTGATCTACGAGCACTGCCCGGTGAACCAACACCAGCGCGGACGTGCGCGCACGCGCAACGAGAGCGCAACCCATGACTGTCTTTCCCGCGCCCGGCGGGGCGCACAGCACCCCTTGATCCTCAGCGAGCATCCTGCGCACCGCCTCCTCCTGGCCCTCCCGCAACACACCTTGGAATTTCCACGGCACACGCGTTCCGGTATCCCGAGCGTCCTGCACGACCACCGTCGCGCCGGCCATCTCCAATAGTGCAAGGCTTCGGTCCAGCACGCCACGCGGCAGCACGAGTCGGTCGGCATGCCATTCGCCAGCAAAAAGGAACCGCGGCGTATCAAACGTTGCAAAGCGCAGTCGCAACTTCTCGTGAAGGACCGGATTCGGAAACGTCGCGAGTCGCTTGAGTGCTGCCAGGACGGGTGTCGCCAGCGGGCGGGGCACGTGGATCTGAGCATCAAGTCGCACAGTCACGTCGCCTGCGATCATTCTGCCGCGTATGCGGAGCTGCGAGAAATCCAACACCATTGCATCGTTTTGCAGGGCGAAGTCATCGGCCTGGTCAAGCACGGCGCCGGGTCGGGACAACGGCGGGCTCGGTGCTACCGGTGCGATCCTGGCGAGCACTTTGTCCAAACTGTCCCGATTTAGTCGCGGGAGGCCCGCCAAATAGAACCATTGATCCTCAAACGCCGCCATGTGCAGATCAACAAAGAGGGTGTTTCCGTTCTGCCGCGGAACCTTCGCCAGAGGCAGTGCGATGAGATTGCCAAATCCGCCGGCAGGTAACGTGTCTTGATTCGGGAAAAGCCGATCATACGCACCCAAATTCAACGTTGGTCGCAAGGCCGAAGCTTTCGCCACCAGTATCGCTCCCAAGCGTCGAGCTACAATGGCCGGCACTGGTTCCTCGAAAAACATCCAGCCATGCGCGCCGTTTCCTGATCGGGAGCGCTCGATTGCTATCGTAATCCCGACCCGTTCAGCAGCTTCGCGGTAGGCGAGCACGTCGTCCCGCCATCCGTCACCGTCAAAGTCAGCGGCGAGGAATCGGCAGGTGTCGTCAGCGCCAATGGCATATACGCCGAGCGTTTGCTCGCCGCGCAAGTGGCCTTCCACGGCGCGCTCGTCGAGTGACGGAAAACGCTGGTGAGGACACTCCGAGCATTTTATCTTCGGCTTTTGCCAGATTCCACTCAGCCGATTTGAATAGCTGTCGTTGTCACATGCCGGAGAATAACCGCTCTTACCAGTTTTGCCGTTCTCCCAACGTCTTGGGTAGACTGATCGCCTGGTGCCGAATAGATCTAGAAACAGGGCGACTTTTTCTGCCGGGGTCTGAGGTATCTTGGGCGGCGATGGAGTCTCGCCGAGCACGAGTCGTCCTTCGCACTCCAAGGACGCAAGTTCATCCTCCGTCCTGAGGATCTCAGCGGATAGATCTGCTAGCCGGCGTCGAAGGTACTATGTTAGCGACTTGAGGTTCCTTGTTTGTTTGCGGACAAGCTTGCGCAGCATATCAAGTTCCTGGAGTCGTGACTTTCTAAACCGCTTCTGACGTTCGGCGCTTGTGCGCCTCTTCTCTTCGATCGATTTGGCGGGCCGCCCCGCCCGCAGTGAAAGTGGAAGATCAGCCGACGGAGTGAATATATTTCGCCGCTTGAATGCCAGCGGAGCACGCTCGAGCGCCAGCGTTCGCAACTTCCGGTTATCGGTGCCCTCATCAAAGGCAGGCTCCACGGCGATACGTTCGGGCAGGAAGGCCCATTCCGGAGCGCGGATGCCAATTTTTCCCGCCAAATGCTCTGCGTACGCTGCGAGCCATGCATCGGCAACAACGCCTTCTGGAAATTTGCCCGCCAAGAGCGCTGGTTCGCCTGCAATTGCTTCGCCAGCCTGTCGACGCGACGAAACATTTCGCAATTCGTGCAACCAATCGCGCAGATTCCGACCAAAGGCGCCAATTGAGTCCGATTGTTCGGAGATCTCACTGAGCGATCTGGGGCGAAGGTTATTGTTCACGGAAGTTTGATGGCTGCCCTAATGACCTCCCTCGCGGCGTCCGACAGGACGTCGTGAGGGAAAAATTTGTCGTGGATGGCTTCGGCTGCCTCGACTGATTCTATCTGCATCTTTCCGACGAGAAACCGGATGTCACCGTAGTCGCCGGAATAGCCAGGTAATGGCGGACGGCATGCTCGAATTTTCATGGCCAGGAGATAAGCGGCAGTAGGAACAGAAACCCGGAGACCTTCGCCAAAATCACTTTGCGGCAACTCGCGCTTGGACTCTTTTTCGGCTAAAAATTTTTTTACGTGGTCATTCAGCCAGTCGTCCGGCAGCGCGAGTTCCCCAGCAACTCTGGCGGCCAAAATTCCAGCCAATTCGCTTTGCCGAACGACTGCATCGACATCCTTAGTCGTCTCCCGCGATCGGTAAACCAGGGTAAAAACGGCTCCGCCGTAGAGAGACACTTCCAGCGTCGTGTTTTGTTCGCGCGCCAGCTCTCCCAAACGGCGCAGCGCCTGGGTTATCCGAGCTCGGCTAAGAGATTCATATGGCACGATAAAACGTTATGTCACGTTTAATCTCTTTACAAGCTTCGCATGGCTGCCTTCAACTCACCGCGCCAGACCAAACTTTCCCAAATTCTATCGACCAAAATTTCCGGTGCATAGCTAGTGAATAGTTCACAGCTCGGAACTCCTCGTTTGGGTTCACGCTCAATTCTTTACCTACATAAGTTTCTACTAGTAAACTAGTCACCGATGATGACCAACACGGTTGGCCAGGTTCGATCCCAGCCCGGGCAGCCATTTCAAATACGGGATCCCCATTTGTCTACCAATGACTTCCGTGGATTCATTGATTTCGCTGGAATTCCCGTCGCTAAACTTTCTAGCAATGGGCGCATGGATGGTAGCCGTTTGCAGACATCCGCCCACGCTTCTATTCACTAAGCAGCTGGCGCGCCCGCTTCATCTTGGCGCCGGCCGTGCGGCTGTAGGCCGCGGCGGCTGTGCCAATCGCTTCGGCCTGCGTGTCGTAGGCGTGGATCACCCGCGCGAGCGTGCGCAAGCCGACGCCCGCCACCATTGCGAGCGTGATCTCGTTGATCATGTCGCCCGCGTGCCGGGCCACGATCGTCGCGCCTAAAATGCGGCCGGTCCGCTCGTGAATGTGTATCTTCACGAAGCCTGTGTCCTCACTGTCGGCGATCGCGCGATCGACGTCATGCATCGGAATGGTGAACGTCTTTACCGGGATGCCCTGGCGGTTCGCGTCACGGACGTACAGGCCGACGTGCGCGATTTCCGGATCGATGAAGGTGCACCATGGGATGACCAGCACGCTCCATCGATCGCGACCGCGGAACAGCGCATTGCGAACCGCCATGCGAGCCGAGGCCGCGGCGGTATGGCCGTACTGGTGCTCAAGGCAGACATCTCCGGCGGCATAAATGTGCCGATTGCTCGTGCGAAGCGAGTCATCGACGCGGATACCGCTGCCGGCCTCCAATTCCACGCCGGCAGCCTCCAGGTTCAGGCGTTCGACGTTCGGCGAGCGGCCGCTGCCGGTGAGGATCGCGTCAACCGCGATCGTGCTCCGATAATCGTCGCTGACCAGATCAACCAGTGTCTGCCCATTCTCCCGGAGAACGTTGACAGCCTTGGTATTCAGACGCACGTCCAACCCATCGCGTGCAAACGCTTCCGAGAGAATTTGCGCCGCGTCGCGCTCTTCCGCCGGAAGGAACAATGGCATGTCTTGCACGATCATCGTACGCGCACCTAATCGGCAAAAGGCCTGGGCCAGTTCGCAGCCGACCGGTCCGCCGCCGATCACGAGCAGTCGGCTGGGCAATTCGGTGAGATCGAAAACGTTCTCGTTGGTCAGAAACCCCGCGTCCTGAAGTCCGGGAATCTCGGGGACCCGCGGCCGCGTGCCGGTCGCAATCAATGCTTTCGTGAAGTGCAGCTGCTCCCCGTTGACGGTCACAGTGTTCCCGTCCGCGAAGCGGGCTTCGCCGACGAAGACGTCCACACCGGCCGCCCTCAGATGCTCGACGGACGAGCGACTGCTGAGGTGCGCGCGGATTCGCCGCACGCGCGCCATCACGGCAGCAAAATCGACGCGGGTCCCGTCGGGGACAAGGGCGCCGTACCGTGTCGCGTCGCGCATTTCCGCATAGAGACGCGAGGTGCGGATGATCGCCTTCGAAGGAATGCACCCGGTATTCAGACAAGTGCCACCAATCAGGCGGCGCTCGACGAGCGCCACCCTGACGCCGCGCGCGGCCGCTGTCATCGCGGCCACGACGCCAGCGGGGCCCGCACCGATGACCACGAATTGGTAGCGCGCCATCAGTGGGCTCCTTTGCCGCGGCGAAGCCATCCACCGCGAAATCCAGCGCGGTGCAAACCGTTCAGGACATACGGGCAATCTCGCATCAGCCGCCAGATCTGCTGAGTCCGATAGTTCTCAATCATCAGGAGCACAATGCCCTGATCGAGTCCGTAGTGTCCCGCGGACACCCACGCGCGCCCGTTGCCGTCGGTGATCGTCGGATTGACGCCGCTCGACAAGCGACCGTCTAAGTACATGTCCGGATAGCGTGCGATCAGATTCCGCACAGCCGGCAGGACCAGTTCGGGCGCGAAAGGCAGCGAGGCCAGCACGGCCGGCGCCGACAACGTGCCGTCATCAGGTCCGTACGGGACGCCGCGGGCGGCATAGCCGAGCAGCGATCGTGTCCCGCTCAAGCCATCGGGTTTTCCGTCGCGTGGGCCATCGCAGGCTGACAGCCCCCAGCCAAGTTCATCGTAACCCGCGAATTCGTATGGGTTGCGCTTCGAATACTCGCGCTGGATCAGAACAGCGCGCCGGCTGTTTTCGAAATAGTCCGATCGTTTCTCGCGCATAAACCCGTCGCGAATGCCGCGGAAATCAATCCAGGCGTGCGAGAACTGATGCACGAACAGCGGTCCAGCATACAGATGGTCATGTCCGTACAGCTGTTCCCACTGATAAGTGAGGGTCCAGGCCTTGTAACCGCCGCCCACGATCGGATGCGTGGGCGAACCCATTGCCAGGACGTACAGGACAAGGGCTTCGCAATAGCCCTCCCAGGAGTAATGCAGAAATCCGCACTCGGGCTTCCATCCTTGACGGACCGTCCCCGTCTCATCCTGCGCCCAACGCCAGTCAATACGGCGATAGAGGGCGTCTGCCAACTCACGCAACTCCGTTTCACCGGGCGATGCCCCGGTGAAATAGCCGCCCGCCGAGAGCGCGCCGGCGATGAGCAAAGCGGTGTCCATCATTGACAACTCTGACTGCCACGCGCGGGCGCCCGTACGGTGATCGAGGAAGTGATAATAGAACCCGTTGAATCCGGTCGCCGCCGGGCTGCCACTCTGATCGCTGTCGCGGAAGAACCGCAGCGCCGCGAGACTGGACGCGATCGCCCCCGCGCGCGTCATCCAGCCGCGTTCCACCGCCACAGGATAGGCCGACAACGCAAGACCGACTACCGCGATGCTGACGGGTGCGCCATCGCGCGAGTTATCGGCGACCAGTCCGTTCCGCGGGTCAATCGTCCTCCGGAAGTAGTCGAACGCGCCGCGCTGCAGCTGATCGAGAAATGCGTCATCTGATAGGGGCGAAAGATGGGTCATCGAGTAGATTCGATCGCGCTGCTTCGGATCTTAGTTGGGGAGATCATGGCGGTGAATTGAGGAATCAATGTCAGAGACACGGCTTCTCACACATGGGTTCGCGTTTTAGAGTGCCACCGCCGCTCCTGCGTGGCCCAAAATGATCCTCGCCTTGGAAACCATCCCCGGGCGAAAAGTTGATTCGGTCGCGAAGCCCACCGGCGAGTTTATTGAAGGCGATTTCTAACTACCCGTGAAATGGCGTGCCACGGATCGCTAAATGGCTTCAAACAATCCCAACTTGAAAATCCCTCCCTTCCCACCCCTCTTGCCGCAACAATGTGAAGACGATGCCTGCGCCAACCTTGAGTTGGGCCGATGGTATATCTCAGAACCTGCAGGCGAATCCCACGTCCTGCGTTACCAAGTCATTGACCGCCTTCCATCCATCAAAACTCCAATGAATCGCCGCCGCTTTTTTGGTGATAATGCGGAGTATTTTCCCTTGAGTGATCCGTTGCGACTGATGGGCAAGCGTCCACATATCAATCTTGCTCCCAATCCTGCCCTTGGCATAGCGCTGATAAATGGGCTCGATTCGGTCAAAACAAAGGCGGTAGATCCACTTAGGATAGAACTCAGCACAGTTGAAATCGCGTCAATTTCCCTTCGACTTATTGCGTCGAACTGATCTCGAAGCACCCCGGGGCAAAGTTCGGCCCGTGAGAAATCCGGCCGCCGCCGACCTGAGCGACATGGTGCGGCAAAGCGGGGCGCGCCGCCGCCGAGTCGGCAATCCGCAGGGCTGCCGGCCCCCTATCTGGACGATAAGAACCTGACGCTTTTGGAAGTGAGAAAACCGGCAACCTTGCGGGCGGGTCATTGCGTTCCGTTCAGTCCGGTTTGAACAGACGGCAATCGGTTGTGAATGGCCCGTCTAGCATAAATCGCTAATAACAACATTAGTGTTGATTACATGCTTCTATGAAATAGAGTATGCCGCATGTTGACCGAACGTCAGGCCATCGAGGTATACCACCTCATCTTCGTCGCCCATTTGGGACGCCGGGTGGACAAGGCTTTCTTCGCGATCAAGGGCGGCTGCAATCTCCGCTTCTTCTGCCGTAGCATTCGCTATTCCGAGGACATCGATTTCGACATCCGGACCATGGCCACCGGTACACTGGCCAAAAACGTGAACACGATCCTGGCATCCCCTGCTTTCAAACAAGCGTTAAGGGTGAAGCAGATCGAGGTCGAGCACGTCACCCCGGCGAAGCAAACCGAAACGACCCAGCGGTGGAAAGCGGGCATCAGGCTGGCCGATGGGCCTGCGATTCCGACCAAGATCGAGTTTTCCCGGCGAAATGGCCTGGACAATGGCCACCAACTTGAGCCTGTCGACGCCGAGCTGATTCGGACCTACCAACTAGCCCCGGTCTTGTCCCAACACTATTCGCTCGAAGCCTCGTTTCGCCAAAAGATTGCAGCCCTCAGCCGCCGCGCTGTGACGCAGGCCCGGGACATTTTTGACCTTAAGCTCCTGCTCGACGCCGGTGCAGGACGGGAAGAGTTGCCGAAGGACATCACGGCTGAAATACCTAGGGCCGTCGAAAATGCCATGACCATCGGCTTCGACGAGTTTTCAGGACAAGTCCGTGCTTACCTCGCAGCGGACTACCAGGAATACTACGGCACGAAGAAAGTTTGGGAGATGCTGCAGCAGCAGGTCGTCAATGCCCTGAAGAAGCGCCCGCCATGAACCAGGTCGAAGCGTTGCAGAAAATCCAGCAGCTCGGCGTGCCGGCGTTCGAGACCCGTGACATTTCCGCGTTGCTGCGGGTCACTCCGGCGAATGCTTCGGTCCTCCTGTCACGTTTGGCAAGCCGCGGCTTCGTCCGGCGTCTGGCGCGGGGCCGATGGTCCATCGGAGCACAGACCAATCGCGAGCGACTGGCCGAACAGGTGGCCGCCCCTTCGCCCACTTACGTATCCCTACAGTCCGCGCTCTTTCGGCACGGCCTGATCGAGCAGGTGCCGGAGGTCATCTATGCCATCACGCTTGGCCGGGCCCGGCGCGTCCGGACACCCGCCGGCACCGTGTCCCTGCACCAGATGCCACCCCAGCTCTTCGGAGGATTCGAGACCGCCGACGACGGCACCAAAGTGGCGACGGCTGAGAAGGCGCTCTTCGACCTGCTGTACCTCAGCCCCACCCGCAACCGCCTATTCGTTCATCTTCCGGAGATTGAATTCCCAAACTCATTCCGCTGGGCCGAGGTTGTCCGTTGGACCAAAAAGATCGCCGGCAAGAGTCGCCGTGCGTTTGTAGAAAAGCGGCTGGCATCCCTGAGGTCGAGTCGCTAACGGCGGAAAGCTCGCATCGCCCAGACACTGTTAATCACTTGGTCGCTGGTTCGATCCCGGCCCGGGCAGCCATTTTACCAATTTAATCGATCGTTGCCTGCGGATATCGCGTGGCATTCGATATGCGCGGTTGAATTCTAGGACTTCGATCATGTCTATTGCCTTATCTAATCGTCCCAGCTTTTTGCTCCGGAAAATAGTGGCTGTTGGCGCCGTGATGTTGGCGTCTTGCTTACTCAGGGGGGAGCCAGTTCCTGTGCAGGACCGAGGTCAATTCACCTTGGGCCAAACGGTCGTACGATCCCTGCCGAAGACCAGGCCTGACCGTCAGTACGCCCTTTTCATCGGGCTTCCGGAGTCCTTCGGGAAGGAACCGGGAAGGAGATATCCTGTGGTCATCGTGACTGATGGCTACTGGGATTTTACAACGGTCGTCGCGATGTACCGGGAGTTGCATTATGATGAAACGCTGCCCGAAATGGTTGTGGTCGGCGTCGGATACGTCGGGGACCACTTGGACTATGAGAGCCTTCGGGGGGACGACCTCCGGCCATTGGCTTCGATCGGCAGGACCAACGAGCCGGGTGACGGACAAGCTTTCCAATTCCTGCGCATGCTCGAGATGGAGGCCATTCCGTTGCTCGAGCGTGAATACCATACAGACCCCCACCACCGGATACTGATGGGATGCTCCGCAGGCGGATTATTCACGCTGTATGCGATGTACCGCAACCCGGCTCTCTTTTCAGGGTATGTCGCGGCCGCCCCGCAGGTAGCCCAAATCTGGTCCTTTGAGGAAGAATTTGCGCACACGGGCACCATCGTTCCCGGGAGGCTGTTCATGACCGCGGCCGACTACGAATGGCGGGATTACGACCAAAACATACTCCTGTTCAATCGTCGTTTGCTGGAGCGGCACTATCTTAAAGGGGGCTATCGATTTTGGAATGTCGCCGGAATGCGCCATTCTGGGGAGCGATTCGAAAGTTATGCCCGCGGGCTGGAGTACGTCTGCGAGCCGATCGCCCCGCAGACCGGACCCTCAACCATCCACGGCCTGCCTGGCATCGGCGGCTCCGGGCGCCTTTATGAGGTCACCTTCGAGCAGGACCTTTCGGCATCGGAGCGGATGAAATATTCAGAAGCCCAGATCGAGATTCTCAAGCGGCATCGAGAGTGGCTGGAAAGCCTTGTTGCCGAAACGAAGGTGCTCAAGGCCACAAGAAGCGCGGAAGGAAGCGACCGCGACTACTCGATGATGATGTTAGTGGCGTCCAGCGAGAAGGAGGCCGCGCAAATAGCCCAATCCGACCCGGCTGTCGCGGCGGGCCTGCTGCGTTTCAAGGTCCTTAGCTTATCACCATGACATTGCATGACGCGGACAAGTTAGGGCGTCGCGCCCCTTTTCTGGCATCATCGACTGGGCCATACATAGCTAGTGAATAGTTCACCGCTGGGAGCAGCCTTCTATGGCTTCAAATCGATTTATTGAATTTCATAACTACTCGCTGGAAAGCTTCTAGCCGATGAAGGTCGAGTCGCTCGCTCCGGTTCGATCCCCGCCCGGGCAGCCATTTAATACAAAGGGACAAGCTAGTGAATGCCAGGGAGTTAATCCCTCTTCGCTGTGTAATACAGAAGTACGAGCCCAGGCCGATGCATACCTGAGCTATGCAACAGGCAACGATGGAAATGCCGGGACCAGGGGTCCGACCGCCGGCAATAGTGGCGATTCGGGGGCCCATAATTGGAGCGTGCCCGCGCTTCGTTCACGACCCTTTGAGATCAAACCGATCCCTCTCAGGACCGGTAGGATCACCTATCGAGTAGCCACATTCCCTCGTCTGTGAAGCCAGGCGAGGCTAAGGCCAAGATGAGGACTGCAAGGATTAACGGCGTTGTCTTCATGCCTCCTTTCGGTGCATCAAAGGTCACTGGATTCCCACACAACCTCTCACTGAGTCGATCAACACCGAGGAATCGTATCCTAGCCCGCCCTTAAAAACGGTTTCGACATTCTCTATTTCCTGTATTGAAGAAGCCGGATCGCCAGCGATTACCACCAAATCTGCGATCTTGCCTGGCTCAATTGAGCCAAGATCTTTGTCTACACCCAAAAGACGTGCTCCATTTAGACTCGCCACTTTAATCGCCTGTACAGGCGTAAATCCAGCGTCAACGAGCAATTCAACTTCCCGGAGACTGCCAAACCCGGCAACGACATTTCCTGAGCCGGTCGGGTCCGTTCCCGCGACAAGCACCCCGCCCTCGTCGGAGAATTGCTTTTCGAGTTTCATCATCTTTGCGAATATCGGCGTAAATCCGGCGAGATCCTTTTCATTGTAAGAACCCCACCAACCATAATAATTCTCCCTCGCCGCTGCCGACATCACTGTAAGAATCTTATCGCTCAAGATTGGCCTGCCTGCGACAAAGCCTTCGAACACAGGCAAGGTTGACGTTATAGCAACGTGCTTTTCGATCAAGTGCCTGAGGAGTACCTGGCATTCTGGGGAGTCGGTCCGCAAGGCCGCTAGGCTTTGCGTGGTTTGCGCTGGGAGCGGCATGACTCCCGGCTTTTTCCCGCGCACGAAATCATTCGCAGGGAAAAATCCGTGTTCCAGGTTGTCGATGCCCAAGTCAGCAGCCTCGGTGTAAGTAAGCACGCCGAGATGCCCGGTAACCTGAAGTCCGCGGCGGTGGGCAGCTATAATCGAGGCCGCTGCGATATCCGGTGTAACATGAATGTAGAGTTTGATCGAAGTGAATCCCTCGTCAGCCCAATAGTTCACAAGGCGTGTAGCCTCATCTGGACCGCTGACAGCGTGAAACTGCGCGAAAATTGACGGCGGTCCCTCTATATAGGGAGCCGTGAGATGAACACGCGGGCCCGGCATCTCACCCGCGTCGATCCTGCGCTTGGTTTCCAAATCCGCATACGGCTCGATCGAGCCTGCTGTACGGATCGTAGTGATGCCACACGCCAGATAGAGGCGCGGAAAGGAATATTCCATTTCAGTGAAATGGAATCCATGCCATGCTATGTCTGACGAAACGGCGTAAAAAAGGTGCTCATGCAGCATCACGAGGCCCGGAATCACAGTCTTTCCCGTTAGATCAATTATCTTCGCCTCTGATGGCACCGCCACCGCGGCTGCTGCACCAACGGCCGAGATCCGCCCGGCCTTGATCACGACAGTTTGATCGGTCAATGCTGCCGTGCCGAGGCCGTCGACAACCTTCGCATGCAGCAGGGCTATGACCGGCGATTGAATTGAAATCTCCGGGCGAGCTTGGCTGCCTCGCGTCCGAGTAGCACTTATAAGGACGAGCACAAAGGACAGGCACCCCAATAGGCAGCGATTCGAAAGGTGTAATTGTTTCGAAATCATGACAACTGCTCCTTCCAGTTTTCGATTTACAAGGCGGCAAAGCCACCAAATTCGCCGGCGTTGCGCGTCACGACTGTCGCCCCATGCCGTCGAGCCGCGCTGCAATCAGCCTGTCCACCGGGGGTAACTAAAAGAAACTAAATGGGACGTGCCATACTGGCTCACTCGGTGCAGCTCGGCCGCATCCATTTAGTTACCCCCAGGCCATATTTTCCGCTCCAGAACCCTCTCATTTCACTTCTGGATTCCGGGCGATGCGAATCAATCTTCGAAGGCTAATCCCCCTTCCCTTGCTCGCTGTCAGAGCTTCGTCCGCCTGCTCATATGTGATCACTGATAGCGGCCAAAGTTGAGAGACACGGGCCCTTGTAATACCTTCCCTCCTAGCTATTTCCGCACATGAACGAACCCTTCCCTCTTCTAACTGTTTGGCCCACAAACGGACCTTGAGAACCACTGACCAAGGATCTGCGGTGCTCCCAGAAACCACGCGTTTCTGAGGGATGCTTGTCCTCGCTTTCCCTTCCGAATTCCTCCCCTTTTCGAAGGGCATCGACACCCGCAAAATTTTGTCTCGGATCCCTCCTTGGGCAGCCATTTATCCCACAACAACTTCAGCTGGAGTCACCAGCTGGCTGCAAAGGAAATCTGTTAGGACAGGGCCTCAATTCCCGACATTGCAAGAGCCGCGAGAGCTTCGCCCTGCAGATCGGGGGTTTCGGGATATGAGACCGAGCTTGAACCCCGCCGAACCGAAGGCCCGGGCAATCCCAAGCCCGTTGCCATTTCCGAATCCCACCAAAATGAGTACCTTTGCTTTAGTACCCATCGTCTATTGATGTTGATTCGAACGAATGGGATCGGTTCCTACGCGACATTGAGCCAGATCGACTTGTACTGGCTATAGCTTTCCAGCGCTTCGGCACCCTGCTCGCGCCCATAACCGGACATTTTGAATCCGCCGAACGGCGCATTCGGGTGGTACTTGTGCCATGTGTTGAGCCAGACCGTTCCGGCCCGGATCCGGTCGGCTAGCCTGAGGCCCCTGGCAACGCTCCCCGTCTGGATGCCCGATGCGAGACCATAGGGGGTGTCGTTTGCGATGCGAATTGCTTCATCCTCATTTTCAAAAGGTATGATCGGAAGCACCGGGCCGAAGATCTCTTCCCGGGATATCCTCATATCGTTCGTCGCGTCGGCGAACAGGGTCGGCTCAATGAAAAGACCCTTGCCGTTAAGGCTGCGAACGCCACCTCCAGCTACAAGCCGGGCGCCGGATTCCCTTCCGATCGCAATGTAGCGGTTCACCTTCTCAAATTCCCTCCTCGTCGCGATCGGTCCGATCTGCGTCGCCGGGTCTAGTGGATCGCCCACGACCGCGCCAGCCGCCATGCTGGAGAGTCTCTCGACGATCTCGTCGTAGACCGGGCGCTCCACCAGGAGTCTCGATCCCGCCACGCAGACCTCCCCTTTGTTCCAGAAGATGCCCCAGAACGCCAGCTGCACCGCCATCTCGATGTTGGCGTCGGCGAAGATGATGTTGGGGGCTTTTCCGCCGAGCTCCATGGTCATATGCTTCAGCGTGGCAGCTCCATTCCTCACGATGCCCTGGCCGACTGCGGTTGAGCCAGTGAAGGCAATCTTGTCCACCAGCGGATGCTGCACCAGCGCCTCGCCGGCGTCGGCTCCCGAGGCCGTAACGAGATTGAATACCCCCGGTGGTATGCCAGCGTCCAGCGCCACTTGGGCCAGCGCGAGGGCGGTCAGCGGAGTATCGGGCGCGGGCTTGTGCACCACGCAATTGCCGGCCGCCAGTGCGGGGGCCACCTTGCTGCACGTAAGAGCCAGTGGGAAGTTGAACGGAGTGATACAGCCGACGACACCCAGGGGCTCACGCCTAGTCAGGATGCGGACATCGCGCTCATAAGATCCCCGGTAAGCCCCGTCCATGGCGTGCATGGCAAGGCCTCCGAAGAAGCGAAACAGGCCGGAGCAGTGCGGCATTATGGTCCGGCAGAAGTCGACGTAGGGCATGCCCATGTCCATCGCCTCCCTCAGGGCAAAGTCCTCCGTGCGCTCGTCGAGCAGGTCCGCCACCCGAAAAAGTATTTTGGCGCGATCCTCATGGTGCATCCGGAACCAGGGACCGTCGTCAAATGCCCTGCGAGCCGCCAGAACCGCAGCGTCAACGTCAGCGGGCGCTGCGTTGGCTACGTCGGTGATGACCTCCTCGGTCGTAGGGTCGGTGCTGGAAAAGCGGCTTTGGCTGAGAGCATCGCGCCATTCGCCGTTTATGAGAAGTTGGCCGGGAGCCAGCCGCCTGCGTTTTGGCCCGATAGATAGCTGCATAGACATTTAGTTTCCTAGAGGAAGATCTTGAGGGTCGTTCCCAACACGTTGAGCGAGCGCGGGGCCCCGCTCCGGCTGTCTTGGCGCAGGAAGAATACCTGTAGTTCCGTTGTGCCGCGAAGCGGAAGGCCGATGCCGACTTGGGCCCGGTTCCGATTCCAAGTTGAGGTTGAAATGTCGTAGAACTCCTCGTCGGTCATGAATAAGTGTGAGACCGGGCCGGCATTGTGAAGCGGGACATCAATTCCCAAGCGATTCCTATACCGCGAGGGCGAACCGAGAATTCCGTCAAGGCGTTCAATCCGATTGCGGTCGCAGATAGTGAAGCCACCAATCTTTTGGGTATAACTGACGGCGCATAGCGGCAGCTGGACCTGGGTTTGCCCTCCCGACGACGCGCTTCTGATTCCGACAAAGAGCGCGCCGCCGGAAAAAGTCCAAGCGCCCGCAGAGAAGTCGAGCTGGAGGCCTCCCCCATACAGTGTCGGATTCGGGAGACCATCTCCCACCCGGGCGGTGGCAATCACTGTTGCGATGGCTTGCGGCGCAATCCTGGCCACGGTGTCCACTTCGGACCATACCTGCGAATCGGTCATAGGCACGGAGGCGGACGATTTTGCCACCAAGGCGAGGAAGGCAGCCAGGAGACAGGTATTTCGCATCATCGCATTTTAGTCTCCTTAAGCCGATGAAAAGCTCCCCGATCACCCTGCGGTAGCCATCTCGAATATGATGGGGACCGCCTTCTGTCCGATCGCATCGCCGAGATTGGGGGCGAGCTCGCCCGCAAGAGTCATCACCGAGACCACGTTGACGCCCGCAGCCTGCATCCTCCGGAGGGCCGCCTGCTCCGTCCGGGCGCTCATTCCGCCACAAGCGTCGATGACGACGAACATCCGATAGCCAAGATCGGAGCCAGTGAGAGCGGGCAGCTGGACTGCCAACTCGGTCGCCACCCCGGATATTAGAACGGTCTTGCGGCCGCTCGCATTTATCGTTTTCAGAATCGTTTTGTTGCGGAATGCGTCCGCGGTTGAACGCTGGACCACGTCCAAGATGCCAAGTGCCTGATTGATCTCGGGCATGATGGCCGGCGCCGCGCTGTCGCGGCCTTGTACGACGGTTGCTATGGCGGGTATCCCGAAGAGGGCTGCAAGGCGGGCCAAGCCGGAGACGCCCTTACGCAGGCGCCCTGAGGTGACCGTCATCGGGAGATCGGCTATTCCAGCCTGAAGGTCGGCGAAGAGGACAAATGTGTCTTCGGCTATTATGCGTGTTTTTGACATGGTGATGGGCTCATTTTTCGGCCTCTTTTGGCAATCCATGAGGATGTGCGTTCGCCTGCTCGACGCGGCGCCGCAAGCGACGGTCGACGACCTTTTTCTCCTCAAGAAGGACGGTGAAGGAATCGCGGGTCTCGATTATCAGGAGAACCGAGCCCGAGATCATCGACGTGACGCCAGCCGATCCGACAATTAGGCCTATCCCGAAAGCCAAATTTACCGGAAATCCGGCCCAACGGTTGGCCGCGATTCCGGCCAATAGGCCAATAAGAGTGCTAGCCACAAAAGTGGCGACCGAACCGTAAAAGCAGGTCAATGCGCGCACGATGTAGAGCGCGCGATCCTCAGCCGCCTCCAGCTGCAGCATCCGTAGGCGGGACTCCTCGCTATCCATATCCACCAGCGCCTCAACCACCCTAGCCAGCTCATGCATTCGATCGACTGCGCGCGCGTACCTGTTGCCGGCGCCAAAGAGCAACACGCACGAGGCATTTGTCAGGACAGCTGGCGCCGATATGAATGTAAGCGCAGCCAGAGGGTTTACAGACCCCGCTTCCATCACGCGATCTCCTCTGGCTCGCTAAGGGTCGCCCACCGCTCGACAATCTTGCCGTCAGCGAAGCGCCAGAGGACGAATCCGTGGAATTCATACTTCTTTCCCGAAGTCGCATCCGTGCCCGTCCACTGATTGCGAACCATCACCTTGTCCCCCTCACAGATGGCTTCGAGAACCTCGACATGCAGGTCGGGCCATTTCCGGTAGGCGCCCTCCATCATCTGTCGGGCGGCCTCCGGGCCTGCCACTGGACCCGCAGGTCCGTCATGGTCGAGGAAGTCTTGGCTAAAGTTCTGCAGCGCCACGGATGACTTTTTCAAGTTCACGAAATCCTCAAAATGACGCCTGACAAATGTCTTCATTTCCTCGGGCGACAACCCGGGATGTTCGTTCGTTGGAGCAGCGTTTAAGGATCTATTTTTCATTTCGCGTTGGAGGCCATGAGGGAACGATCGATAGGCCAACGATCGTGGCTTGTCTTCGAAATCGTGATGGAAATTCGACCTTTCTAAAGTGACGGATATCTCTTAATGACGCGATGATTGCTTATAGGTCGCGACTTACGTTAACGCCCAAATGAGGTCATCTTAAAATCGTCTCATCTATGCCTTGTTTTATTGGGACGGTGAGTGGTTTGGTGAAGATTAGCCCAAGAAGCATCCGTCTCGTGGCGACATCGCGAATCATACACGATTCTACCGATTTCACTATTCGCTTTTGGCCGCTTGTCCCTGAGGCTCTCTGAGTGCTTCATTTCCCTCTAGAAAGGACGCCGCAGACGCCGTGTTTGGATGGTCACTGACCCATTTGTTACACCGGGGCTCGCGTTTTTTTGAGCTGAGCGTCAACCGAACATGAGAAAGCTCAACCGGTGAACGCGTATGCCAAAACATCGTTCCATCCGGCCAATGATCTCGGCAAAAGCTCCCTCCTTGCTTCGGGCTTTCTCCAGGTTAACGGACCGAATTCGAAGTTGAACAACATCGGCTCAAAGTCGGATTGATCTCTCTCAAGTCGAGCTCGCCATTTGTTGCCCGATTTAATGAGCGTCGATGAACCGGGCCGCGGCATAGCTTTGCGTGGTCCGAATCTCAATTATCACCATATGAATGGACTATCGGTTGATGATAAACGTGTTAACGGATAAAAATCCAATATCGCCTTGCTTGTGCGCCGGACAAATCGTTAGGTCGCGCCGCTATGGCACGAAACAGGAATATGAGGAAAAAACCTCTTCAGGCTCGATCGCAGGTAACGGTTGATGCCATAGTAGAAGCAGCGGCACGCGTTTTTGAGTCCTCGGGTTTTGATGGGGCGTCGACAAACAAAATTGCCGAGATTGCAGGCGTGAGCGTCGGATCACTTTATCAGTACTTTCCGGACAAGTTGGGATTATTGCAGGCTGTAAATGAGCGATATCTCGTCCGTATGTGGGGCGCCGTGTCAGTAGCCTGCCGAGAGGCACTCTTATTGCCTTGGCCCGACGCGTTGCGCCACGTGGTAACCACCAAGATCAATTACCATTTGAAAGGAGGGCGACTATTTGGCGTTCTTCAGACAGAATTACCAGCAAGTGCCACGATCGGAATTCAGCTCGAGATTGCGACCAAGTATTTTGAGGTACAAATGCGCAATCTCCTGACAGCGAATGCTTCGATGGTCGCCGTGGATGTGGACCGCGCAGCACACATGATTCCAATTGTTGGGAAAGGCATCCTAAACGCCGCATTTATTTCCCGCCCCGAAGATTTGGGTAATGGCCGAATCATTGACGATTTGACAAACGTATTGGTCAATTACCTTTCGAAGCCTGAACTGTCTGAACTGCCAACTGGTAGTTCGGTGGCCAAACCCAATTGAACATTGATTCGTTTCGTTTGAATTGATGGCGGTCGCTGCTCCCTGATCGCACGTCGCATCCGCCCTTATGGCCGCACCCCGCAAAGGCGGCTGCACTGTGCTCCGGTTATCGCACAGCGGGTACTACCGCTGGTGCCAGCAGCGGCCGAGTACCCGGCAGCGCGAGGACGCAGCCATCGCGGCGAAGGTCGCGGCGGCCCACCGAGCGAGCCGGGGCACCTATGGAGTGCCGCGCATCCTCGTGGACCTGCAGGAGAGTGGGACGCGCACGAGCAAACGCCGCTGCGCCCGTCTGATGCGGGAACAGGGGCTGCAGGGCAAAAAGAAGCATCGGCGCAAGCCCCGCACGACGGACAGCCGCCACGCGAAGCCCGTCGCCGAGAACATCATCGCCCTGCACCCGGATCCGACCGGACCCAATCAGTGCTGGCTATTCATGTTCACTGTTCAGCAGATGCGCCCTGCCGGGCGCACAAGCAAGAGAGGCCGAGGGCGTTTCTGCCCTCGGCCTCTTTTTTGCGAAGTCTAGATTCAGTTAACAGCTATCCTGCGCGGCCTAAGCGCTTCAGCTTTCGGGAGTGACGCGCGCAGTACTCCGTCGCGTAGCTCTGCATGAATCTTTTCAACATCAATTGAATTGTCGTGCTCAAGGGCGAGTTCGAACGGGACCTCAGTAGCCTCATTGTAGAGGGTGGTCCAACCATCGGGTCGCTTCCATGCAGGCCGGCCTACGACACGCAATTCGTTGTTCTCGGCGGTGATTTGCAAGCCCTCCTTCGATACGCCCGGCAGGTAGACCGTAAGAGCGTAGCCATCCTTGGAATCGACGATATCATAGTGGGGCTTTACCGCCTGTCCCAGGCGTCCGTCGTCCATCCTTTCGGCGTTGCGATCGCGGGATTGAATTAGCGAACTAAATAGAGACATACTTCCTCCTGATTAGTTTAACGTTTCGGTTTGTACGCGGGATGTGACTAGTTCACGGTGACGCTGATCTTCTTGGGCTTAGCCTCTTCTCGCTTTGGAAGCGTGACGGTGAGAATGCCGTTCTCATATGTAGCTGCCACGCGGTCCGTATGGATGCCGTCCGGGAGGCTAATCGAGCGACTGAAGGAGAATGACTCCTCGACGTCTCCATTCTTCTGCTTCCGGGCGGCGCTTATATTAAGGCTGCCGTCCACCATCTCGACATTGATCTCGTCACGGTTCACGCCAGGCAGTTCTGCGCGAACATAGGTATTGTTGGCATCCTCGTAAACCCCAACAGGAAATTGGTGGCCAAACCGGCTTGCGCCGAAGTTTGTCAGGGCCGTGTTGAAGAGCCGATCGATCTCGTTTTCGAGGCCGGTCCACGGGCTCACGGTGGCAAGTCCTGAGCCGGAACTGCGGTTGTTTTGATTAGCATAACGTACCATATGCATTGTGGGGGTCTCCTTTACTGGTTGAATGTTAATGTTTGTGACAAAACTCTCGTAGAACATTTTGCTTAAGGCATGCCATCCAAACGACCCGTTGCTAGTGATTAATTATTAGCACCTTACGGGAACATATAGAATAGTTCTTGGGCAAATTTGTCCCATTTTGGGACACTTTTTCTCGCCTCATATGGACCGTATTTAGAAGTGGCCCCGGTAAGGCTTTGTGATGGTTATTCCTATCGGCCCGACGGCTTGTCACGTCCATTGCGCAAGATGCCCCAGGTGATGGTTAGACCAATAAACGCCGAGCAGACAAACCCCACAATTCCGAGTGCCGGATAACCTAGAATCTGAGGCTTCGTACCTGTAATTATTATTAGCGACGAGCCGACGATTAGCGCCCCAATGATTACTACGAGCGCAATTCGATTTGCGGCAAACATAATGGCGTGATCATGTTGCTCCAAGCCCCGGATCTGGAGGTTGAATGCCACATTGTCCCGCTCGAGACGTCGGAGTAACCTGCGTAGCTCAAAAGGCAGCTCTTTTAGGGCAAGCAATGTATGGCGAAGAGCCTCGTTGGTCTGATTGAAATTTTCCTTTGGATTGCTTCTCTGCCGCTGGAGTTCGAGAAGAATCGGCTCGGCGTGCTTTCGAAGATCGAATTCGGCGTCGAGCATTCGTCCGACTTCTTCGATAGAAATGACGGACTTAGCCATCAAAGCATAATCGCGCGAGAGTGGGATGCCCTGCTGTCCGAAGATGTGAAGCAGCCGAAGCATCGCCCGACCAAGCGATGGGTGACCAAGCTTGAAGTTCAGCTCTTGTCGAAGGGCAATCGTCACGTCTCGCTCCATGGCTCTTCCGTCAGGTCGGGATTCAACAGGCGCCAAATCGATCGCGATCTGTACAATGCGCTCGGTGTCCTGCTCTACAGCGGCGATCCAAAAGTCAGCCAAGGCATAGCGAAGCCGCCGAGTCAGGTGCCCTGAAAGTCCCCAATCAAGGAAGCATACCCGTCCATCGTCGGTCACTAGTAGATTCCCAGAGTGCGGATCCGCATGAAAAAAACCTTCGATGAAGACCTGTCGAAGGATCGAGTCTGCGCCCGCCGCGGCGAGCGCTGTCCGGCGCTCCTGCGCGAGGCGCTCGGCCCTCTTAACCGCTAGGCCGTTCACCTTTTCCATGACGAGGATGCGCTCACCTGAAAGTTCGGGAAAGACCCGCGGGGCGAAAACCACACCTGATCGAGAATTGAGCGCGTTAAAGTACTCTTGATTCTTTGCTTCGCGCCGAAAATCTAGCTCGTCCA
>Ga0302325_10009245_pt1 | contig 21535 bp, 20 predicted proteins | sample Palsa_T0_2_FD_201948 | JGI IMG/M metagenome (GOLD analysis project Ga0302325, IMG submission 201948) | Peat permafrost microbial communities from Stordalen Mire near Abisko, Sweden - Palsa_T0_2 | ecosystem: Environmental > Terrestrial > Soil > Palsa > Peat permafrost | place: Sweden: Abisko...
TGACATGCTCAATGCCGAGACGCGCCGCCGAGTCAGCTCCCGGAGTGGGACGTGTGGTGTTATCAGCAATCCCCGACAGCTTCGTGGGAACGAATAACCAAGTCTCCCGCGATGTTCCGTCTAGCGCCAAGATCGAGTTAATGTAATCTCCGCCACCGAAGAAATAGTAGAAGGAAGGGTCTTCGCGAAAGAACCCGGAATCCCAGTGAAACAACTCGGCTCGCGCGTGCAAAAGCACAATGCCGTCGGGAAGGCGCTTCATGAGTTCGGCGCGTCTGGCCTTAAATTCTGAGGGCGCGACATCGACTCGATTTGGAATCGGCCACGCTGTCTTAGGGGTGACGCGCTCCAGGTTGAAGGGAAAGGACAGCGCACGCTCGGTCCAGGTGCCTGCGAGGGAATTTCCGTTCGCACCCAGTTTGCCTTGATAGACGCCCGCCTCGACCGTCATCTTTATGGTCGAGCCCTGCTGAGTGATCGCGCTGGCGGTGATAGGCTGCCCTCCCTGGTCGATCCAGTATAGGAGGGCCATGAGGCTCTGGTCATCCGCTCGCGAGATCTTGATTACTATACGGACATCTCCCAGCGAGCCTTGCCAGGTTCCGGGTATATCTTGCGCGAAAAGTGTGCAGGCCAGCAAAGCTGCAAGAGCGATCATCCATGGCGTTAGTCTTTTCATGTGTGATCTCCTAAACGGAGGACTGAGACAGAGTATCGCCTCTTTCATATTGGCTCGGCGCGCCGCGCTTTGAGCTCCGCTACCGCCTCACCGGCCGCATCGATTCCTCGATCGCTGCGGCATCGTAGGGCAACGGCGCCAAAACTTCATATCCGTCTTTGGTGAGGTCACGTCCTCAATATTGAACCGCTGGCCTGGCCCCGCACTGGTCGTCGGCTCGAAGGCGACGATCATGCCCGCGCGAAGGATATCGGGCTCAGCTTCGGCATCCACCAACCCCTGGGAATGCACGAGCCAGCCGTTGGCGGCGGACTTCCGATCCAATATCGCGACCGCCAATTTACGAGCCAGCTCACTCTGCAGTTGGCCTTTGCGGCGATCCGCCTCGCGTCTCATTGCGTCGAAGACTTCAACCCGGCGGGCGCCGTCGTGAATGGCGGCAAGCCCTGCCCGATAGGCGGCGACATAAAATTCCCAAGCTTCTTTTTGCTCGGGAGAGAAATGGCCTGAGGCCGGCACCATGCGGCAGGTATCCGTCTGATAGTGGTCCAGATCGCAGCCCATATCCAGTGCGAGCAGCTTTCCCCCCAGCGATTTTCTTACCTCTGGCCAAAACGACGGGCTCTGAGCGCCGTTGTCGATACAGCCGCGGACCAACTCTGTCTGTACCTGACTCGGATTATCTCCGTTACCGACCGCAATAGAGCCGCGCAACCAAGCGCCTACTGTGGCTTTGCCGGCGGCGCGCATTCGTTCGATTTCCGCCGGACTTTTTACGGACCGCATTTCTTCTATGGCATCGGAGGCGGATTTCAGCTTCGCATTGGGCCAACGCCGTTCGAGCGCGAGTCGCCACAGCAGTTGCGCGTCAACAATCGGATCAAGCCCGGGTGGGTTACTCTCCGGGATATCTCGACCAACGCCCCGCTTGCCCCACCAATCAAAGGTATCGTCCACGTAAAGGACGGGAGGTGGATTCGAGGCAAGCCGTCGCTCGATCCACGGCACGAACTCCTCCCACAGGCTGACATGCTCAATGCCCCAATGCGCCGCCGAGTCAGCTCCCGGGCCGGGACGTGGCCACCAGCCAGCAGGCCCCGACAGCTTCGTGGGAACGAATAACCAAGTCTGACGCGACGTTCCGTCTAGAGCCAAGATCGAGTTAGTATAATCTCCGTCGCCGAAGAAATAGTAGAAGGAAGGGTCTTCGCGAAAGGCCCCGAAGGAGCCCACCTGCAACAAATTGGCTCGCGCGTGCAGGAGCACAATGCCGTCGGGAAAGCGCTTCATGAGTTCGGCGCGTCTGGCCTTAAATTCTGAAGGAATCGGAATCGGCCACGCTGTCGCGGCGGTGGCGCGCGCCAGGTTCAAGGGAAAGGACTCCGCACCCTCGGTCCAGATGCCTGCGAGGGAATTTCCGTCCGTACTCAGTTTGCCTTCATAGCCTTCCTTAATCGAGGCGACCGTTATTTTTATGGTGGCGCCCTGCTGAGTGATCGCGATGGGGGTGATGGGATGTCCTCCCTGGCGGTCGATGAAGTATATGATGGCCGTGAGGCTCTGGTTGTCCACCGGCGAGATCTTGATTACTAGCCGGAGGTCTCCCGTCGGGACTTGCAGCGAGCCTTGCCAGGTTCCGGTTATATCTTGCGCGAAAAGTGTGCCGGCCGGCAACGCTGCAAGAGCGATCATCCATAGCGTTAGTCTTTTCATGTGTGATCTCCTAAACAGAGGACTGAGACGTCGGGAAAGCGGCGGATGAGTTGGGCGCGCCGCGCTTTGAACTCCGCGGGCGCGATGTCGGCGGCGCGGATGGCCGCAACGAAAACGAAAATCAACCGAAGCCTCGTCATCCGTTTATCGTACTCCGATTGTGCCTTCTTCGCACGTCGTACGGGTGGTCCCGCTAGAAGCGCAATACTACCGCTTCACCGGCCGCATCGATTCCTCTATCGCTGCGGCATCGTAGGGCAACGGCGCCAAAACTTCATATCCGTCTTTGGTGACCAGGGTCACGTCCTCAATATTGAACCGCTGGCCCGGCCCCGCATAGGTCGTTGGCTCGAAGGCGACGATCATGCCCTCGCGAAGGACCTCCGGCTCATCTTCGGCATCCACCAACCCCTGGGAATGCACGAGCCAGCCAAGAGCCCGCGCGCAAGGCGTCGCGGCAGAGAATTGAAGGCGTTTAAGGAAGGTACGATTCGGAGTACGATAAACGGATGATAAGGCTGCGGTTGATTTTCGTTTTCGCTGCGGCCGCTGTGGCCGTCCGCGCTGCCGGCCTCGCGCCCGCGGAGTTCAAAACACGGCGCGCCGAGCCGACATGAAAGAGGCCATACTCTGACTCAGTCCTCTGTTTAGGAGATCACACTTGAAAAGACTAACGCTATGGATGATCGCTCTTGCAGCGTTGCTGGGCGGCACACCTTCACGCCAAGGCCGCCGCCGAGGGCCTTTCCCTTGAGGAATGGCTGCGGAAGCTCGCTCAACCCGACCCTCACACGACCGTCGAGCGTCCCCTGCATCGGCGTTTCCATTTCCATGTTGGCACAGCTACCCTACCCAAAAACGGCTCCGGCGCAAACAAAGGGCTGTATGTTGCGGTGCCCGAGATAGGCGCTGCCACAATACGGTTTCCTCACACTTCAAACCGCCCAGTCGACCCAAACCTTCTGAACCGCGAGCGTCAGCGAGCGCTTCTCCCTCCAGCAAAACCCGATGACAGAAGTTCCGAAAAAATTATCTGCCTTCTTATCAGCCTCTTAGGCGATTTTTTCGCTCATCCCCGTTCGCCACCTGTCTATCCTAACGTTGGAATCGCGTTCTGCCCTAACCGGTCGGACGCCCCAAAATTTCTCACTCGAAGGAACGTGAATTTATGCGAGCAAACATCGTCGAACCCGTGCCGCCGCATCGCCGCGTTGCGGCCCGCACCGCCAAAACCAACCCCGCCACGTCTCGTTACGGCGTGGCCTCCCAATCGCGTCAAAAACCCCTTGCCGCGCAACGCAAAAGAAGGGGGTTTCTGATGCGTCCCACTCTTATTTTTATAGAGGACCACGAATTGGGCTCAGCCGCCCCAAGAATTCCGCGGGAAGAATTCCACTCCCCCGCCCGCGCCAACGCCCACTTTCCTGCCATCGCGCGCCCAATCGGCCGCATCGGAAATGGTCTCGCCGCGCTGGAATAAGCTCGTGTTATGGCAAAGTTATGGGCGGCATTAGTGCTCTGCAGTCTGGCGGGCGCGGCCGAACTGGATTGGTGGAGAAACGCGGTGATCTACGAGATCTATCCGCGCAGCTTCGCCGACACCAACGGGGATGGCATTGGCGATCTGAACGGTATCACGGCGCACCTGGATTATTTGAAAGATCTGGGAGTGGACGCGATTTGGATTACTCCTTTCTATCCGTCGCCGCAAGTGGATTTCGGCTACGACATCTCGGACTACGAAGCGGTCGATCCGCAGTATGGCACGATGGCGGATTTCGAACGCCTGCTAGCCGAGGCGACAAAGCGCGGCATCAAGGTGATCAACGATATGGTGTTGAACCATACGTCGGATCAGCATCCCTGGTTCAAGGAATCGAAATCGTCGCGCAAGAACAAGAAGGCGGATTGGTATGTTTGGCAGAACGCCGATCTCAAGGGGCGTCCGCCGAATAACTGGCAATCGATCTTCGGGCATTCGGCGTGGCAGTGGTCCGAGCCGAGAAAACAATACTACTATCACGCGTTTTATAAAGAACAGCCGGATTTGAACTTCCGCAACCGGGCTGTAAGAAGCGCGATGTACGACACAATGCGGTTTTGGCTGGATAAAGGCGTAGCGGGGTTCCGGCTGGATGCGGTGCCGAGTTTGTTTGAGGATCCGCTGTTGCGCGACGAGCCGTATCGGGATGGAATCGACGCATACAGCGAACGGAATGTGGCACGCATTTACACAGACAACTTGCCAGAGGTCCACGAGGTGCTGCGCGAGCTGCGGCACTTGACGAATGAGTATCCGGGGGCCGTTCTGATTGGCGAGACCTATCTGCCGAACGTTGCGGAGCTGGCGAAGATGTATGGCAAGAACAGGGACGAATTGCATCTACCCATGGACATGCAGCTTGGCTTTGTGAACAAGCTCTCGGTGCCGGATTTCCGTGAAAGGCTTTTCGAGGCGGAGACGGAGATCAATGGAAACCCGCCGCTGTTTGCATTCGATAACCACGACAACATCCGAAGCATCGACCGGTATGGAGACGGCGCACACAACGGCGAGATACAACGTTTGCTGGCGACACTCCTCCTTACACCCAGAAGCGCGGCGCTGATGTATTACGGAGAAGAGATCGGCATGGTGACCAATACTCCGACGAAAGTGGAGGACGTGCGCGATCCGATTGGGAGGATCGGTTGGCCCAAGGAGAAAGGCCGCGACGGAGAACGGACTCCAATGCAGTGGAACAACGACACGAACGCCGGGTTTGGAGGGATACATAAGCCATGGTTGCCGGTGGGAGAGAACTATAAGACGGTCAACGTAGCTTCCGAGAGTAGAGACCCGGACTCACTGTTGAACTACTACAGGAAACTGATCAGGCTGCGCAAGGAGAATGATCAGCTAAGAGAGGGGGACTTTGTGCTGGCCAACGAGGTGAGCAGCAGAGTGCTCTCTTACCTAAGAATGACGAAGGACGGCAAGGCTGTGGTGATAGCCCTCAACTTTGCGTCGGCACCGCAGATTGTGAATATTGACTTATCGACTCGCGGTTTACAGGGCAAGCACGCCAAGACACTTCTAGAATCCTTTAGCGGGGTTGAGACAGTGACTCTAAGAGCTATTGCGTTGCCAGGGTTTGGCTCGTATGTGGGACAGGTGGTACCGTGAAGCGGGCCGCATGCTTATTCTGCTGGTCGTCTGTGCCGCCTTCGCACGGCCGACGGTCAGCAAAGTGGAGCCGCCCAATTGGTGGCGGACCGCGCAGCAGCAGGAAGTATTCGAGCATGTACGAAACTGTTGACGTTGCGAGCCAAGACACCGGCGTTGCGGCATGGGAGGTTTGTGGACTGGGAGGCGAGTTGCGGGTGAGTGGAGGGACTGGTGTCGTGCGGTTACCGGCGCAGAGCGCCGATGTCTTTGTTCAGAAACGCGCGGCGGCGCTGCACAAAATGCCTTGATTCTCACGTTTTCAGACGAGCGCTTCGACTGTGCGAAGCGTGGGGGATGAGTGCCGAACCACTCAGAACAGGTACTATTCAAACGGAGCCGGAAGCGTAAGCGCCCCCCAAAACCGGCCCTCGAGCTCCCGGCCAACCATTCACTGTTCGCGCTCAAACCCTCAATCTGAATTCCTCTCTTGCGCACCAGAATCGTGCCGACAAATCATGGCATAACAGGCAACTCGATGTGGGATGGCAACGATGGCGAACAATACACGCGCTGATTGGCTGAAACATAATCCGCGGCAGTCGCGGTGTAGATGCTTGGGGTGAATTTCTGGGGGTTGCGGTCGATTAAGGGGAACCAGGTGGATTGGACCTGGATCATGATTCGGTGACCTTTGAGGAAGACGTGGTCGCGGTCGCGGAGAGGAATCGGAAAGAGAGTGGGTTCGTTGGGCGTGAGGGGCGCGGGGTGCTCAAAGCCCTTGTTGAAGCGGCCACGCCGAACTTCCATCGCGATGGGTAATTGATAGCCGTTCAGAGATTTGGCGTAGTCGCCGGGCTTGGGGCCGTGGTCAGCGTCCCAAGGGTCTTTGACGGCGTTTTCTGGATAGACGTCGATTAGTTTCACAACGAAATCGCTATCAGTCCCGGAGGTGGAGGCGTAGAGCTGCGCGGCCACGGGACCGGTGATGGTGAGATCGTGATCTAAGGGAGCGGTGACGAAGGTAAGGACATCGGGGCGGTGATCAACAAAGCGTTGGTCGGCGACCTCCCAAAACGGCCAGTCGCCGCCGGGATAGGTGGGAGAGATAGGGCGGAGGCGATAGGGCACTGGATTGGCGGGGTCTGAGACATATTCGATGTAATCTTTGCCGGCCGATTTCGGCAGATCGAAAGACAGAGAACCGTCAGATTGCAAGTACAAGTTAGTCGGCTTAGACTCTTTGGGAGGCCAGGCGGAGTAAGTGTGCCAGGTGTTGGAGCCGGATTGAAAGGTGCTGGCTTTCCAGGCGATTTTGTCACCTGCGCCGTGGAGATAGTAGCGGAAAAACGGGGCTTCGATCTGTTCGCGGAATTCGCGCGCGGTTTCGTGGCCGCCAAACTTGATCTCGCCGATCGAGTCCCCCTTGGGAGACTGCCACTCACCATGAAACCACGGGCCGGCAACCATAATGTTTTGCGGTGCGGGACCGGCCTTTTCAGAGTTGCGAAAAATCTCCCATGGACCCCAGGGGTCTTCTTGATCCCAGAAACCGGCGACGTTAAGGTTGGGCACCGGGCTCGAGTGCAGTTGATTGACCCATGCTTCTTTGTGCCAGAATTCGTCGTAATTGGGGTGCTCGACACTGTCGGTCCAGTAGGGGATGGTGCCGTGTAGATACTTGTTGTTGATGTTAGAGATTGGTCCGAGCTTGAGATACCAATCGTAGGTGTCGAAGACATCGAAGGCGAAATGAGTGTTGGCGTTCTTATCGGCTTGTTCCATGACGGCGTATTCGAAATCGTAGCTGAGGCGGAGCGCGCCATAGCGGTGGTCGTCGTCATTCATCCACTCATCGGCGGGCGAAGCCTGCTCGGAGATGGCTTTGAGGGCGGGATGCGGCTGAAGAAGTGTCAGGGCCGCGGTGAGGCCGTCATAGGAGACGCCATAGATGCCGGCGCGGCCATTGTTTTGGGGAACGTTTTTGACGAGCCACTCGATGGTATCGTACGCGTCGGTCGTTTCGTTGGTGGACTTCGGGTTGGTGAGATCGACCTGGGAGGAGAGATTGAAGACGCCCTCGGATTTGAAGCGGCCGCGGAGGTTTTGGATGACGAAGATATAGCCGTCGTGGGCGAGTTCGACCCAGCGGGCGGGCGTCGGCACCGGCGGCTTCTCCGGCACGCCGTAGGGTGTGCGTTCAAGGAGGATAGGCAGCGGTGAGCTTTGATCGATCGGCGTGAGGATGGCGGTTTGCAAGTGGATGCCATCGCGCATGGGGATCATGACTTCTTTGAGAGTAAAGGCGGATTTTTCGGGCTGGGGCGGAGTGGCAACTTGGGCAACGGCCGGGAGCAGCATGAAAGTCAAGACGATGAAGCTGTTGCGGAGTGCGGACATAGAGATAAAACGTACTATAGCGGATTTGGCGGTCGTCCCACAACTGCTCAGCGAAAGCCTTATGGTCGGCGTTCGGTAGAGGCTAGCTCTTCTTGAGAATCGGCGGGGAGTACCTGGGGCTGCTCTGCCGCATTGATCGCCTTCAACGGTAGGCTGACAGCGAAGACAGTGTGGCCCGGTTGTGATTCTACGTGGATATTGCCGCCGTGGTTCTTAACGACGCGGGCGGCGATATCCAAGCCGAGTCCTGTTCCCTCGTTCACGCCCTTTGTCGTAAAGAAGGGCTCGAAGATTCGATCCTTGATTTCGGCAGGGATGCCGCTGCCATTATCGATAATCTTCACCCAAACCTTACCGTCAAAGCTCTTGGTTAAGATGCGCAGCTTACCTTTGCCCTGCATAGCGTCAACAGCGTTGGTGATGAGATTGGTCCAGACCTGATTCAACTCGCTACCGCGAACGACCATGCGCGGGATGGTGCGATCGTATTCACGCACCACCTCCACGCCGTTCTTCAAACGATGCTTGAGCATGATGAGCGTGGTATCGATGCCATCGTGGATATCGATTTCCTGCTCGGGCATTTGGTCCATATATGAGTAGTCCTTAACGGCGCGGACTAGCTCGGTAATGCGCTTCATGCTGTTTTCAATTTCGTCTACGAGCCTGCTGATGTTAGCCGAGGCGGTGAGGCGCGCGAATGCCATGGATAGGTACTGTTTCGGTATTCGCGCGGCGATTTGTTCGAGAGTTTCTTGCGTGCAGCCGGCGTCTACCAGATCCGGCGCCAAGGACCAAGCATTCTCCACCCCTTGTTTTTCCAGCCAAGAGGCCAGCGCTTCTTCGCGTTCACTGCGCTCCATGGAATCGAGAGTCAGCAGCACCGCCTGATCCGCCAGATCGCTTTCCAACTGAATGAGGAATTTGCGCGCTTCGAAAGTGAGCTCGAGTTTGCTGAGTTTCACGTTGGCGTAGCGAAAGTCTTTGACTGCTTTACATAAGTAACTGGCGGCGCGGCTGCCGGCCGCCGCGGGATTGTTCAGTTCGTGAGCCAAACCGGCTGAGAGCTGTCCCAAAGCCATTAACTTTTCGCGCTGCTGATCGGCGCGCGTGGCTTCGCGGATGCGATCGGCCATGAGATAGACGAGACGCTCCTGTAAAACAGGAATGCGGTGCAGCATTTCGGAGAAATACTTTTTATGCAGAAGGCCTCCGCGCGTATCTTTCGAGGCACGCACAGACGCGGGGAAATGAGTGAGCCGCGAAAACGGCAACAAGCCGGTAATGGAGCCGGCATCAGCCACAAATACCTGACCCGTCTCCCGTTCGCCACGGAGTTGACCGGAAAAAATGGCAATCATATGCTCGGCAGGCGTGCCGGCTTGATTGACAATTTCGCCCGCCTTACTCACGCGCAGATCCATGCGCTCGCAGAGCCACTCCAGATCTTCAGTGGATAGGTCTTTTAGGAGGTCGATAGCGCGGAGATCTTCTACGCATGGATGTAGGTCCATAGTTATGCTCCCACCGCGCTTAGGTACTGATGCACAAACTGGACGGCGACGGAACCTTCGCCTACACTCGAAGCCACGCGCTTGGCCGAGCCGCAGCGCACATCTCCCGCCGCGAAGACTCCGGGGATATTGGTTTCCAAGAGATAAGGGTCGCGATCGGGAGTCCAGCCCTTGGGACGGTTGCCATTTTTGATGAGGTCGGTTCCAGTGAGAATGAAGCCCTTCGCATCGCGTTCGACTGCACCATCGAGCCATTCCGTTCTTGGCAATGCTCCGATGAAGATAAACAGCGCGGAGGCAGGGACCCGGCTGGTCTCCTTACTGAGATGACAGTACAAGGAGATTTCCTGCAGTCGGTCTTCACCATGGACCTCGACCACTTCAGTGTTCACCTCCAATTGAATATTCGGTGTTTGCGTAATCTGGTCAATCAAATATTGGGACATGGTGGCGGAGAGGGAGGTACCGCGGACCAGCATGATAACGCGGCGCGCGTATTTAGAAAAGAACATAGCAGCCTGGCCGGCCGAGTTTGCGCCGCCGACTACATATACGTCTTCATTGCTGCACGAGAGAGCTTCCGTTGAGGCGGCTCCATAATAGACACCGGCGTCCTGCAAACGGTCCATGCCAGGAACGTTCAGCTTGCGCCACTGAACGCCAGTGGCGAGGACGACGGCATGGGCTGAGATTTGCGCGCCATTCTGAAGCTCAATGAGGCGGTAAGTACCATCCACTTTAAGACTGGCCGCGCGCACAGGCGCAAGAATTTCGACGCCAAAACGTTTCGCTTGTGTGACAGCGCGGCGGGCGAGGTCGGCGCCCGACAGGCCGGAGGGGAAGCCGAGATAGTTTTCGATGCGCGAACTGAGTCCAGCTTGGCCGCCGGGGGCCTCGCCCTCGAGCATCACAGTCTTTAGACCTTCCGATGCGCCATAGACGGCCGCTGCCAAGCCGGCGGGGCCACCACCGACAATCGCCAAATCATAAAATTCGAGGCCGGCACGCGTCTTGAGGCCAAGTTTATCGGCCAGTTCATTAAGATCGGGTTGCAGCAGCAGCTCGCCGCCGGGCAGGTAAAGCATGGGGATTTTGCGATCGGCGAGAGGGATGGGTTCGAGGGCCTTGCGAACGGCGGCGGTGCCTGCTTCAATATCGAGCCACTGATACGGGATTTGATTGCGGGCCAGAAAATCGCGGACTTCATACGATTTCTGAGACCAGCGGGTGCCAAGCACACGCACGCCTTCAAAGGGCGGCCGGTAATGAGCCGTCCAATCTTCGAGAAGATCGTCCAGGACGGGATAGAGATGCTGGTCGGGCGGGTCCCAAGGCTTCAATAAATAATGATTGAGCTGCACTTCGTTGATAGCTCGGATGGCGGCTTCCGTATCGGCATAGGCGGTGAGGAGCACGCGTTTCGCATCCGGAAAAACTTTCATGGCTTCGGCGAGCGTTTCGATGCCATTCATTTGCGGCATACGATGATCGACCAATAGAAGGGCGACCGCATCGTTCTGCTTGGCGAAACGGCGCAGAAGATCGAGCGCGCTGGCACCGGAATCGGCACGCACAATGCGATACTGCGCACCATATTTGGCGCGCAGATCGCGTTCGACGGCGCGCAGGACCTCGGGATCGTCATCAACTGTGAGAATTACTGGCCTTGGCAAGGGCACGCTCCTGGCACACTTGGTTGGATAGCGGAAAGGCGGAATGGGATTCAGTAGGGTGTGGCCAAACGATTTCGGACGTTCGGCCGAATCCGTTCCTCACCGCCGCCTCTCCCGCTCATTCCTCCGTCTTGAACCGGTAGATCGTCACACTGTGAAACGTCTCTCCCGGTCGCAGCACCGCGCTCGGAAAATTCGCATGGTTCGGCGAATCCGGAAAATGCTGCGTCTCCAAACACAGCGCCTCCCGGTACTTGAACGCGCCGCCCACTCCCTGCATCGACCCGTCCAGAAAATTTCCGGTGTAAAATTGCACCCCGGGCTGGTCCGTGTAAACCTCCATCACTCGCCCCGTGTTGGGTTCTTCCACCTTCACCGCCCATTGCGTCAGATTGCCGGGCGCATCCAGCACAAAATTGTGGTCGTACCCCTTGCCCAGCGTCAGTTGCTCGTTCTTATCGTTAATGCGCGAGCCAATCACATTGCCCTGCCGGAAATCAAACGGCGTGCCCTCCACGGCCTGAATCACTCCAGTCGGAATCAGTCCGCTATCCACCGGCGTGAAATGCTCGGCGCGAATCGTCAGCCGGTGCTTCAAAACACTCCCGCTGCCCGCGCCTGCCAGGTTGAAATAGCTATGGTTCGTCAAATTCAACACCGTCGGCTTGTCCGTCGTTGCGTTATATTCAATCTTTAATCCGTTCTTAGCCTCAACCGTATAGCGCACCGTCACGTCCAGGTTTCCGGGAAAGCCCATTTCGCCGTCCGGACTCAGGTAGTGCAGCTCCAGCACCGCGGCCTCGGGCGTCGAGATATCTTTCGCGTCCCAAACCCGCTTGTTAAACCCAATCGTGCCGCCGTGCAGGGCGTTCGCGCCGTCATTCACTGGAATCTGGTAAACCTGCCCATCGAGCTGGAATCTGGCTTTCCCAATGCGGTTGCCATACCGTCCAATCAGTGCACCGAAGTAAGAAGTGGTCGCCTGATAAGATCCAACCTGATCGAACCCCAGCACCACGTCCCCCATCGTCTTGTTCCGGTCCGGCACTTTCAGCGACGTAATAGCCCCGCCATACGTCGTAATCGTCACCTCCATGCCCGCTTTATTTCTGAGCGTGTAAAGCGATATGGGTTTGCCGTCGGCTTCGCCGAAAGCACGCTGTTGTATCGGCGGCGCCGCCGTCAGGGACATCGCCGCAAGTGCGACAAGGCTAATAGTCTGTTTCATAACGATTTTCTAAACACCGATACTACTCTACTCATTTGTAGGGCGGGACGGCATCCTTGGACGGCATCCTGCGCGCCGATTGGCAATCGGCGCTCTCCTCGGATTTCCTTGACATTCCGAAGCACCCGGTTATATGCTTGCGTTTTACTTTGAGTCGTTTCAAACCGCGACTTTTCTAGGTCTATACCATGCCGAACCAAAGTTTGTTTTCCGACGCCCTCTCCGCCGGCGATGGCGTTGTCAGGCTTGCCCCCTGTTGGGTACCTCGAGCCTTCTTAATGCCGGGCGGCCGCCTCAAACTCGACCCGCGCGATCTCTACGCCCTCGGCGGTCATCGCGGCGGTATCGACGAACGCTGGTTCTCTTCCACCACCAAAGCCGCCAACGGTCCCTTAACGGCTCCCGACGAAGGCTTAAGCTATATCGAATTCAACGGCAAGAAGGCGCTCTTACAAGAAGCCATCGACACCGTCGGCGACAAGTTTCTCGGCTCCGCCGTCATGCAAAAACACGGCGGCTGGAATCTTTTGTGCAAATTTTTCGATAACCTCGGCCCCATTCCTCATCACCTCCATCAGAACGATGAGTTCGCCGCCCGCGTGGGCCAAAAAGGCAAGCCGGAAGCCTATTACTTTCCTCCGCAATACAATCTCAAAAGCAACAATTTTCCTTACACGTTCATGGGCCTCAACCCCGGCGTTACGCGCGCTGATGTCAAGCGCTGTCTCGAACGCTGGAACGAAGGCGATAACGAAATTCTGTATCTTTCGCGCGCCTACAAATTGAAGCCCGGCACCGGCTGGCAAATCGATACCGGCATTCTGCACGCTCCCGGTTCGCTCGTCACCTATGAACCGCAAGTCAATTCAGACGTCTTCGCCATGTACCAATCGCTGGTGGAAGGTCGCGTCGTGCCCTGGGAGTTGCTCGTCAAAGACGTTCCTCCCGAACATCACAAAGATCTCGATTACCTCCTCGACATGATGGACTGGCCGGCCAACACCGATCCTGAATTCGCCGAACATCGTCACTTCGAGCGGGCGCCCGTTGCGGCCGTGGACACCATGAAAGAGTCCGGCTATTCCGAAAGTTGGGTCGTGTATTCCACGCCGCACTATTCAGCGAAAGAGTTGACCGTCTTCCCGCGCCGCTCCGTCACCATCAAAGATGCCGCCGCTTATGGCACGATTCTGGTGCAAGGTTACGGTACGCTAGGCAAGCATGAAATCGAAACGCCCACCCTCATCCGCTTCGGGCAGATGACTAAAGATGAACTGTTCATCACCGCCGATGCAGCCGCGAACGGCCTAGTGATCACCAATAAAAGCGACACCGAAAATCTGGTCATGCTCAAGCATTTTGGTCCCGGAAACCCGCAAGCACCTTCTCAAAAATGGGCGGCATAATCAAAGGATGAGGTCTTCGCGCTTTCTTATGGCTTGGCTGGCCACCGGTTCAGTTACTTTTGCCGCGGCAGACAAGCCCAAACTGCCTGAAGGCCCCGGCAAAGAAACCATGGTGCGCATTTGTGGCGGCTGTCATGGAGCGGAGATCGTTTTAGGCAAGCGCTTGGATCGCGACGGCTGGAGTCAAATTGTCGTAAACATGATCCAGCGCGGGGCACAAGGCAGCGACGACGAATTTGCCGATATCGTCGATTACCTTACCAACACCGTCTCAAAGATTAACGTCAACCAAGCCAATGCGCAGCAGCTTCAGTCTGGACTCGGCCTCTTAGAAAAAGAAGCCGCCGCCATTTTGCACTACCGCGACGAAAAGGGCGACTTCAAAACAATCGACGATCTCAAGAAAGTCCCCGGCGTAGACGCCGCGAAAATTGAAGCCAAAAGGAGCCTCCTTGTCTTCTAAAACACCATTTTGCCACTGGGTTTCCTTGGTGGGGCAGGCGCTTTCGCCTGCCGTCTTTTTCGTTGCCCTCACCTTCGCCGCCGACCTGCCCGACGGACCCGGCAAAGCCGCCACAATCCGCATCTGCAGCAAGTGCCACGCCGTCGAAAAAGCCGTTTCTCTGCGCCAGGACGACGACGGCTGGAGCGACACCATCGCCAAAATGGTCAAAATGGGGGCGCAAGGCAGCGACGACGAATTCAACGCCGTGCTTGAGTATCTGACAAAAAACTTCGGCCCCGAGGTCGCGCCTCCCATCAACATCAATAAAGCCGATAGCGTCGATTTGGAATCTTCTCTCGTGCTGACCAAAACGGAAGCCGCCGCTTTGATTCGCTACCGCACCGAAAAAGGCCCGTTTAAATCGATTGACGACCTGCGCAACATTCCGGGCCTGGACTTCAAAAAAATTGAGACGCAAAAGTCGAGAATCACCTTCTGACTGCGCGCTTAAGGACAAACATCAATGCTGACCAAAAAGAATCTCGGGTTCATCTCGCTGGCCGCAGTCGCGACATGCGCGGTCATTGGAGCCGCCGACTGGCCATCGCAAAGCGGCGGCCCGCAACGGGATGCCTGGGCAAGATATGAGAAGGCTTTCACCAAGGACAACGTCAGTGGTCTCGATCTCCTTTATAAGTATCAGTCCGATAACAAATCGAAAGGCTTGTATTCTTTAACCTCGCCCATCATCGACGGTCTTCTCATCACCTATCGGGGCTTCAAGGAGATGCTGGTCTTCGGTGGAAGTTCAGACAACGTTTACTCAGTAGACGCCGATCTCAACAAGCTGATCTGGAAAACCCATTTCGAATACCACGGAGATCAGCGCGAATCTCGCAAGGCGAGCGGCACCTGTCCCGGCGGCTTGACCGCTTCTTTAGCCATGCGCGGCAGCAGTTCCGCAGGCGTTAGTTTCGGCCGCAGACCGCCTGCGCCGGCGGCGAACGGTCCCGCCCCTCCCGCGCTCATCGGCGAAGGAGGCATGTACCGCGGAACGGGAGCGTTCTTTGCAGTCGCCAGTGATGGCTATCTGCACGCTCTCAATCCCTCCACCGGCGCCGACTTGGTTCCAGCTGTGAAGTTCTTGCCGCCCAATTCGCGATCGAGCGCGCTCAACATAGACGGCAACACAGTTTACGCCGCCACTTCCGGCAATTGCGGCGGCCATCCCAATGCTCTCTATGCCGTCGATCTCGGCAGCTCCGACAAAAAAGTATCCTCGCTGCCAACCAATAGCAACGTTGCCGGCTTCGCTGGAACGGCACTCGGCGGCGATGGAACCGTCTACGCGGAAATGCCGTTTGAGCAGGGAGCGACGGGCGAAGCTCACCATCGCACTATCCTCGCGCTTGCACCGTTGACGTTGGCCGTCAAGGATTCTTTCACTGCCGAAGATGAGCCAAACGCCAATAAGAAGGTGGAGGAAGCGGGCATCACTCCTCTGGTCTTTTCATGGAAAGGCAAAGACCTCATTGTCGCCGCTGGCAGTAAAGGCCGCCTATACCTTCTTGACTCCACTTCATTGGGTGGTCCCGATCATCGCCAGCCGCTGTTTGTAACCGCGCCTATCGCGGACGCCGGCGCATTCCAGGGGGGTTTTTCCAGTTGGACTGATGCCGATACCGGCACTCGCTGGCTGTATGCGTCGTTCTGGGGATCCAACCGAGACGCCCCCCACGGCAGCATCGTGGCGTTCAAGGTGGGCACCGACAATGGACAGCCAACCCTTGTTCCCGCCTGGACCTCGGCCGATATCCCCAGCCCCGCTGCTACCGTCACTGCGGGCGCCCTGGTGTTTGCGCTCTCGACCGGCGAGCCAACGCTCGAGGTTAAGGCAAAGGGCAAACCTTACAGCTTGGCTGAAATCGAAAAGGCGGCCACGCACGCCACTCTCTATGTGTTGGACGGCGAGACTGGTAAGCAGTTGTACTCGAGCGGAAGCCAGGTCTCCGCCTCATCGTATGGGAGCGGATTGGCGATTGCTAATAGCCGCATCTATTTCGGCGCCAGCGACAACAGTATTTACTCATTTGGCTTTTCCAAAATGGAGCCGCAGTTGACAGACAGGTAAAGATATTTCGATGCGAAAACTAATCTATTTCACCGTCGCCCTCTGCGGCGCAATTGGCTGGGGAGCCGACTGGCTGACCGATGGCGGCAGCCCGCAGCGGACCGGCTGGCAAAAAGACGAAAGCATCCTGACGAAGGATAACGTCAAAGGCCTGCAAATTCTCTGGAAGCTCAGGTTGGATAACCAGCCGAGGCACATGCATTCGCTGTTTCCTCCTTTGATCGCCGGTGACATGAAAACCAAGGATGGCGTCAAACAGATTGCCCTTGAAGCCGGCAGCTCAGACAACATTTTCGCCATCGACGTTGAGAGCGGCAAGGTCATTTGGCAGAAGCACTTCGAATATCCTCCTGTCACCGAAGGCCGCGGCTATGGCCCAGACGATCCTCTGTGCCCCGGCGGACTAACGGCGACACCGGTGGTCGGCGAGCGCAACGAATCGGGCGATAGAACGCTGTATGCACTCGCCGGCGACGGCAAGCTGCATTTCCTGAACGTCTCCGATGGCGAAGATGTGCAGCCGCCGGTGAAATTCGGCTTCGGCGACGGCAAGTCTTATGCATTGAACCTTTGGCACGACATCATTTTCACCACCACATCACAAGGCTGTAACGGCAATCCAAACCAGATCTGGGCCATCAATGTGAAAGATCCAGAAAAGAAAGTGATGACGTTCAATCCGAAAAGCGGTGGCTTGTGGGGTAGAACCGGCGCGGCCGTCGATTTTAATGGGACAGCTTGGGCTCCCAGCGGAGACGGTCGATACGATCCGGAAAACCATGTTTATGGGAACGGTTTGGTTGGCGCCAGGGTGGAAGGCGACCAGCTTGTCTTGAAAGATTGGTTTGAACCTTTCAATTGGGCCTGGCTGCAGAAGAGAGATCTGGATATGCAGGTGACACCGGCGGTCTTCAAGTTCGGAGGGAAGGAACTGATGGTCACCGGCAGCAAGGAATGCCGCGTCTATCTGCTCGATACCAACGACGCGGGCGGCAACGATCATCAAACTCCTCTCTATCGAACGCCGCTCCTCTGCAACGAAGAGGTGAACTTCGCCTCGGCCGGCATTTGGGGATCTATGGCGACGTGGGAAGACTCCGCCGGAACGCGCTGGGTCCTGACGCCATTCTGGGGCCCGGTTCGTCCCACCTTCAATGTGCCTCTTTCGTACGGCCCGGTCACTCATGGAGCAGTGGTTGCATTCAAGGTGAAACAGAACAACGGCAAGATTGCGTTGGAGCCGGCTTGGATATCGCGCGACATGAACCGCGCCGAGCCGCCGCTGATTGCCAACGGCGTTGTTTACGCCTATGGCAACGGCGAAAACACCGAGCAAGCCTATGCCGACCGCGGCCTGTTCGATTCGAGCGCCGAGCGCATCAAGAATTCCTCGCACGCCGTCCTGTACGCGCTAGACGCCGAGACGGGCAAGGAGTTGTACTCAAGCGGCGATCAGATTACTTCGTTCAACCATTTCAGCGGGCTGTCATTGGCGAACGGCCGCGTGTATATCGCAACCTTCGACAGTACCCTCTATTGTTTCGGCTTACGCAACTGAACCGCGCGCGTCAGCAAACGGCATTCCTCGCCGGGCGCTTCAATTTTGATTGGCGCAACTTTCAGAGCCGCGACCGCCAGGGAGCGAAAGCGAGCTAAAATAGAGTCTCCATGAAGTTCGTTGTCAGCACCTATCAGGACGAGGATGGGATGTACATTGCAGAGTGCCCCTCAGTCCCGGGCTGTGTCAGTCAGGGGCAAACAGAAGCCGAGGCGGAGACGAACATCGCGGACGCGATCCGCGAGTGTTTGACGGTGCGGGCCGAGCGTGGTCTGCCCTCTACCGTGACTATGCGCGAGGTCGAAGTCGCGGTCTAGTGTCGGCTCTCCCGCTGTTTCGACCGCGCGAAGTCGTTCGCGCTTTCGAGGAATTGGGCTGGCAGGTCGCAAGGCAACGCGGCAGCCATATCGTGCTAACCAAGCCCGGCTCCGTGGTGACACTGTCGGTGCCAGATCACGCGCAAGTTGCTCGCGGCACCTCCCATTCGAAAATCGAGAGGATCGCGCGCGGCTCCCGCCGACTTGGCTCAGCCACAAGAATCAACCGGGACGCCGGATCATTTCCGCAACCGCTCCCCGAACCGTCCTAACACCAAAACCAATCCCGAGAGCAAAAGCACAGCCGTATCTCCAGGCTCGGCAGCCGGCGATCCCGCTGCCGTCGTAATATCCAGCGCCCATGCCCCGCTATCCGTGTTACAGTTATTGGCGTCTTCGCAAGTCTGAAACACCCCGGCCGTTAAATCGGTGAATCCATCGCCCAACTGGCCGGCAGGTGTTTCGAATACTGCGTTGGGGATGTATTCGCCGTCCGTCAGAAGCACCGTGTAGATCCCCGCCGGCAGCCCGTTGAACTGCAACGTTACATCGCCGCATTGATTTTTCAAACCCCCCACCGTCACGGTCCCGGCCGGCGGACATCCAGATGTATAGTTCGAAAGAACGTCCGATGTGCCGTTAATCAAAGTGGCGGATGAACCTGTTCCAGAGAAGAGACCCACGAAGGGATCGAAACCTCCCGCCGAAATCAATGTGCCCGCCGCGTTCGTTCCCCCTCCGAACCCATATGTTTGGAGCGTGACGTCGCCAGTCGAAGTTAAGGTTAGGGTCAGTGTTTCAGTGTCTTCGGGCGTTCCGAACGTTCCGGTCTTCGATATCGTGGCGGCGAAGCTGAGCACTCCGAGAAGCGGAAGTAGGCAAGCAATTACTACGGATCTCGTCATGATTTGCATAGCTACTTTCCGGCGCAAAATTCTTGAGCTAGGTTCTTTTGCCTGAGTGCGGAATAGGGGGCTGGCGTGCGTAAGCGACGGATCCTGACGTTTTGTGGAGCCGGTTTCGCGGTGGGCCTCAGATCCGATTTCTTCCTCCATAAATAAAAACATTTTCTTATAAAAATGGCTTGACAGTTTTCGTTTGTTTATGTAGCATCTTCATAGATGGCAATCAAAGGACAGAAGCAAACCTCGGCTCGGGTTTCCAAACTCCTCGCCTCTCTTCCTCCTCTCGATGCACTCCTGCGCGGCTCGCTCCTCGAACGCCACACCTTCCACCCCGCCGCTGTCTCCTGCGCCACCTGCGCCAGCGGCCAGGGTCATCTCCAATGGGTTCTCAACGTCAACTACCCCGGCGCCAGGAACCGCCAGCTCACTCTCCATCCCAAACAGGTGCCCCAAGTGCGCCGCCAACTGCAAAACCTCGAGCGCGTGCGGCAGGTCTTGGAACGGATCTGCGAGATCAATCAAGCAGTGTTGCGCGAGGAACGCGACCAGCTGCGGAGCGCCGACCATGCTTGAACGCCGCCGTGCCCAGACCACCTTTGCCGATGGCCTCATCGCCGAAGAAGTGGCGGATTTGTGGGAACCCTGGATGCGCCACAGCGATGCCATTCTGGAAGATGAGGAACTGGTCGAGATCGTGCGCCAAGCGTTATCCAAACGCTGTAAGAAGAGCAAGACGCGTGGCAGGAAAGGCACCCCAGCCGAGGTGGTGTTGCGCCTGCCGGCGCTCAAGCACATGTTCAATTGGAGCTTTGACGAGCTGCATCGGGAGGTGCGCGCCAATCTCGTCTACCGGGAGTTTACGCGCATTGGCGGCGGCAAAGTTCCAGACGACAAAACCATGGGACGGCTGGCGCGGCAACTGGGGCCGGAACCGGTGGAGCAGTTGCATCGGCGGCTGGTAGCCATCGCACAAGAGAAAGAGATCGTCGAGGGCCGCAAGCTGCGTGTGGACACCACGGTGGTGGAGACCAACATCCACTATCCGACCGATAGCAGTCTATTGGGGGATGGGGTGCGGGTGCTGACGCGCCTGATGAAGAAAGTTACCGAAGTGGCCGGCGCGGTGGGGACCAAACTGCGCGACCGGACGCGCAGCGTGAAGTTGAGGGTGGTGGAGATTGCGCGCGCCAGCCGCAGCAAGGGCCAGCAGGGACAGGAGCGGATGAAGGGTCTGTACCAGAAACTGCTGACCTCGGCCGTGGCCGTGGTGGGGCAGGCCCAGCGTTTTGTCAAGGACATCGCGGCAGGAATAAAACGATCTGCCGATGTCAAGAAACAAGCCGCGCTGGAGGGCATGAAACAAGAACTGGAGACGATGGCGCCCCGCATAAAACAAGTGATCCGGCAAACACGGGCGCGCGTGTTGCACGGCGACACGCACGCGGAAGGGAAAATCGTCAGCCTCTTTGAACCGACCACCGAAGTCATCCGCCGGGGCAAGGCCAAGCAACCAACCGAGTTCGGCAAGATGATCAAGGTGCAGGAGGCGGAGGCTCAGATCATCACCAGCTACGAAGTGTACGAGAAGCGGCCGAGCGACTCCGATCTGCTGGTGCCGGCTATCAACAACGCCTGGGCTGTGTACCGGACCTGGTGGCGGGCGATGCTGCGTTCTACTCGGCGCGCGGCGAGAAGGCGGCCCACCAGATGGGAGTCAAGCATGTCTCGGTGCCCAATCGCTCCACCAAGAACCCCGGGCGCAGGAAACTCCAGAAGAAACGCTGGTTCAAGAAAGGGCAAAAATGGAGAACCGGCTGTGAAGGCAGAATCAGCGTTCTCAAACGCCGCCATGGCTTGAACCGCAGCCGTTACCAAGGCGACGACGGCATGAAAATATGGGTCGGCCTGGGAGTCTTCTGTGACAACTTGATTAGCATCGGCCACCACCTCGAAGAGGCGTCGGAGACCTGAGCGCCAAGCCCAGAAGAGAAACCAGGAAATCCAAATCGCGCCCTCTGAAGAAATCCTTCAGAGGGCGTTTTCACGTCTTTGATCGTCCGCTCCGATCCCCCCTTGAACCCTTTTCCCAAAAAACGAATTTTGCGCCGGAAAGTAGCTAGCCTGACTTTCGCAGTTCAGGGCTGAATTCATGGGCAGCGGGGCCGGAAGTGCAATGGCTGCAATGTGAAGTTTTCCAAAAGCCCTGAGTGAAGACCTACCCCCTTTTCAAACGCCGAGCTTTCTGGCATGCTGCTGCTTCAGATGTTTTTGCGCAGCACAAATCGCAAGAAGGACGGCAAGGATCACCGCTACTTCAGCGTGGTGGAGAACCGCCGCATTGCGAGCGGCAAAACGGCACAAAGGACGGTGCTGTATTTGGGCGAGATCAACGACCAACGGCAAGCGGCCTGGCGCAAAACG
>Ga0302325_10009248_pt1 | contig 21529 bp, 16 predicted proteins | sample Palsa_T0_2_FD_201948 | JGI IMG/M metagenome (GOLD analysis project Ga0302325, IMG submission 201948) | Peat permafrost microbial communities from Stordalen Mire near Abisko, Sweden - Palsa_T0_2 | ecosystem: Environmental > Terrestrial > Soil > Palsa > Peat permafrost | place: Sweden: Abisko...
TGAACCGGCCGGCCTTTTCATAATTTGGGACCTGACCCCTTTGCTCGCTGCGGGCCCGCGAGCGCGGCTGCCGCGAGAATTGCCGCGATGGTTGCGAGCAGCGCCCAGGTCGGGACGGCGACCCAGGGCTCGAGCAGCATCTTCGCGCCGATGAAGACCAAGATTGCGGCGAGCCCGGTCTTGAGATGACGGAATTGCAGCGCCAGGCCGCTCAGCACGAAATAGAGCGAACGGAGGCCGAGAAGGGCAAAAAAATTGGAGGCAAGCGCGACCAGGGTGCTTCGGGTCACGGCGATCACCGCCGGCAGGGAATCGAGCGCGAAGACGAGATCGGTCGTCTCGATCACCAGGAGGACGACGAAGAGGAGCGTGGCGACCCGGCGGCCGTGCTCGACGACGAAGAAGCGGCGGCCGTGATAACCATCCGAGAGGGGCAACTGGCGCTTGAAGAAGCGGACGAGCGCGCTGCGCGAGGGATCGAAGGCGGAGGCCTGATGCCGCGTGCGGCCGAGCCGGACGCCGACGATCAAAAGGAAGGCCCCAAAGACATAGAGCAAGGCGTGGAACCGCTGAATCAGACCGAAGCCGGCGAGAAGAAACGCGGCGCGGAGCGCCAGCGCGCCCCAGATGCCCCAGCCCAGCACGCGGCGCTGGAGCTCCGCGGGCACCTGGAAGCGGGTGAAGATGAGGAGGAAGACCAGGACGTTGTCGGCGCTCAGGCCCAGCTCGACCAGATAGCCGGCGAGGTACTGCTGCGCCGCCTCGGCCCCGCGCCAGCGCCACACCGCGGCGGACATGGCCAGGGAGAGGGCGACGAAGCCGGCGCACCACACCAATGAGGCTCGGAGGCCGGGGCCGTTCGCGGCCGAGCCTTTTGGCGGCGCGCGGAACCGGTTTTCATTCTCCCCCATGTCGGTGGTCATCCTTCAGCCAATCCTTCCCTGGCGCAAGGGCCGGCGACGATGCCGGGCCGGTCAGACTGTCAGCCGCGACTATTTTAGCGCAAAGATCCGTGGCGGAGTGTAGCCATGATCTTCCCCGTGCCCATGAACCCGATCGGCAAGACCCTCGCAGGGCTGGCGGCGTTTGCCGGACTGCTCCTCGCCGCCGCGCCGGGGGCGCGGGCACAGTTCGCGATCGACACCAGCAACCCGACCGATTGGCGGATCAGCAACGGTGCCCTCTCCCTCGACTGGAATTCCCAGGCCGGCAACATCTGGCAGCTCACGCTGGCTGGCCGAACGGATGACCTGATCGACGTCACCAACACGAATGCCGACGGTCAGCCGAAGGGCCTGTACATGGACAACGCCGGGGTCGGCAGCGGCGCCACGACGGCCAGCTACCACCTGGAGAGCGGCTACCTGGACTGGTGGATCACGACCGCCTCGAACGCCGGCAACGCCTTCACCTACACGGAGCACTTTGTCCTTTTTCCGAATGATCCGGGCATCCACGTCTACGTGGTCTTCAACCACGCACCGACTGATGTGGCCGGCAGCCTGGGGCAGGTGCAGTATGTCTTTCGCGTCAACCCGGCGCTCTTCACCAGCACCTACAGCGTGAACTCCGGATTGTATAACCTCGGGCTCACGGCGATTCCCGAGCCGAGCCCGGCCGTCATGAACAACACCGACCCGGGGCGACAGGTGCAGGATGCGACGCTCGATGTCCACGGGCTCAGCCTGCCCGCCGGCTTCAACCGCGAATTCGAGGTCAAGTATGACTACGCCGGCTATGAATACCTGCAGGAGGCCAACGGCGTCACCGGGGGCACCTACGGGGCGTGGGCGGTGTTCCCGAGCATGGAGTCGCTGGTCGGCGGTCCCACGAAGCAAAACCTGCTCTTCACCGGTTCGATCCTGATGGGTGAGCTGCTCTCGGACCATCTCGCCTATAACGTCGGCTACACCCCGCCGAAGGGCCAGCCCGCGACGCGGCTCTTTGGCCCGATGTACTTCCATCTCAACACCGGCCAGACCCCGGAGGCGATGTACCAGGAGGCCTTGAACTCGATGGCATCCGTCGACGCGGAATACGACCGGGAGGGGATCCTGCTCGCGGCGGGCTACGTGCCGTCGACGGCCCGCGGCGCGGTCCAGCCGATCATCGCTGGCGCCGGCTCTACGGCCGCGGACACCGCCTGGTCCGTGCTGGGCGACAACCAGGTCAATTTCCAGTTCACCAGCGTCGGCTCCCAGTACTGGGTGGCTAACAACGCAGCGGGCACGACGCCGCTCGAGGGCGTCGTCCCGGGCACCTATCGCCTTTCGGCCTACGTCCTGGGCCAATGGGGCGAGGCCCGGCTGGACAACGTGACGGTCTCGGCCAACGCAACGACCACGGTCGCGATCCCCTTCATCCCGGAAAACTTCAGTTCGTTTCCCCCGATTTGGACGATCGGAATCCCCGATCGCTCGGCCCATGAGTTTCGCCACGGCGCCGACGCCGCGGGGCACGACGACAAGGAATACTGGGGCAACTGGAACTACTGGAGCGATTTCTCGGCCAACCGCGGCGCCGTGATCTATTACGCCACGGCGGTCGGCGGGATTCCCGCGACCAACGACCTGAGCCAGTGGAACTACATCCAGTGGCACGCGTTCGACCCCGGATTGTACGCAGGAATCTATAATCCGGCGGACGACTCAACCGACGGCTATCGGTATATCGCCCCCGCCTATGTCGGAAATCCCGCCACCGCCGTCGTGCCGCCCTGGCAGGTCCACTTCACCACCAGCGCGGCCCAGCAGGGCCAGGGATCCTACGTCGTCCTTTCGATCGGGCTGGCCGCGACCAACTCCGACCTGACGGTCAGCCTCAATGGCAACAGCCTGACCTGGCGCGGCTATTCGACGCTGAAGACGAGCGACGCGCAGGTGCGCAGCGGGATCTCCGGAACGTATCAATGGGTTGTTTTCCAGTGGCCGCTGGGCGCCCTGAATGCGCCGGGAGCCGACAACCTCCTGAGTCTCTCCGTCGACCAAAGCCAGGGGGTGATGTACGACGCCCTGCGGATGGAGATCGCCGGCGCCTCCGCCGCGCCGGCGACGCGCGCGTGGTATGATTACGAATACGTGACGGCCGGGACTTACGCGCCCGCCAACGACTCCAAGTCCAATCCCTAACCCGGATCAGCGCGTGGGATTGCGCGGCGGGGCGGGGGCCGCCGCGCCGTCGGTGCCCTGCGCCGCCTGCTCGCGCATCTGCCGGCGTGCCCGGACGGCATCGGCCACCGCCGCCAGCCGGGCCGCCTCTTCGGTCGGCGAAGTGGGTTTGTTGGCCGCCGCGGCGTTGGGGGCCGCCGACGCTCCCGGCCCGCCCGGGATCCCGGGAGCGGCCGGCGCACCCAGGGCTCCCATCTTGGCCGTGCGCAGTTCGAGGCGCACGGTGCGGCCCTCGCTTTGGACGGTGACGGCCTGATGCGCCAGATCGGCCGCCTTGATCACGAAACTGTTGCCGCGCTCGTTTACGCCGATCCACGCGCCGGATTTCTTGGCCGGGTCATAGATGCAATAGCGCGTGCCCTCGGGCGTGGACATGATGCCCCGCAGCTCCAGGGCGCCGCCCTCCACGATGCCGTTTGGCCCGGTCGCCGCCGTCCCGGGAAGCATGAAGGGGGAAGTGTCCACGAGCTGCGCCAGGGCGCGCGACGCCGGCAGGAGGCCGAGGCCGGCGGCCGCTAGGAGGAGGAAACCGCGGGAAAGGTGCACGGGGAACTGGGAGACAACCTAGGGGACACCGCCGAGCCGGTCAAGTGGCCCCATTTTCTCAGTTATTGAAGCGGAAAAGGGCGACGTCTCCATCCTGGAAAACGTACTCCTTGCCTTCGAGGCGATATTTGCCGGCTTCGCGCGCGGCGGCGACGCTGCCCAGGCGGGCCAGGTCCGCGTACGATACGATCTCAGCCTTGATGAAACCCTTCTCAAAGTCGGTATGGATGACCCCGGCGGCCTGGGGCGCCTTCCAGCCCCGCACGATCGTCCAGGCGCGGACCTCCTTTTCGCCCGCGGTGAAATACGTCAATAGACCCAGCAGGGCGTAGGTGGCGCGAATGAGCGAGGACACGCCGGAGTCGCCCACGCCCAGGTCGCGCAGGAATTCCTTCGCCTCCTCGGGCGCGAGGTCGACCAGCTCCGACTCGATGCGCGCGCTGATCGGCACGTAGGCGGCGTCGCTATGGGCGCGGACGAACGCGGCGACCTTCTGCACAAACGGATTCTGCTCGCCGGTGGCGAGGTCTCCCTCGGCGACATTGCAGGCGTAGATGACCGGCTTGGCGCTGAGGAGCTGGAAGAGCTTCAGCAGCCGGACCTCGTCATCGTGGACGGGCAGGGTGTTGGCCGGCTTGTTGGCGTTGAGGTGGGGGAGCAGGCGCTCGAGCACCGCGACCTCGGCCAGCGCCTCCTTGTCGCCGCTTTTGGCCTTTTTGTGATTCTTTTCGATCCGCTTCTGCACGGCGTCGAGATCGGACAGGATCAGCTCGGTCGTGATGATCTCGATGTCCCGCACGGGATCAACCCCGCCCATCGTGTGGATCACGTCGGGGTCATCGAAGCAGCGCACGACGTGCACGATGGCGTCGACCTCGCGGATGTGGGAGAGGAACTGGTTGCCGAGGCCCTCCCCCTTGCTCGCGCCCGCGACCAGGCCGGCGATGTCGACGAATTCGATGGCGGCCGGGATGATCACATTGGTCTTGGCGATCTTCTGCAGGACGCCGAGCCGCTCGTCGGGCACCGTGACGACCCCGACGTTCGGATCGATGGTGCAGAACGGATAGTTGGCGGCCTCGGCCTTGCGCGAGCGCGTCAAGGCGTTGAAGAGGGTCGATTTGCCTACGTTGGGGAGCCCGACGATGCCGGTCTTGAGCATGGAACCGGTCACCGTCGCGCCTTGGCCCGGGCTTGACAAGCCTTTTGCCGCCGCGTCTTATGTCCGGCTTTTCCTCAGAGAAACCGCTCTTCCCAACCTTCCATGGCACTCAAAATCCGCCTTACCCGCATCGGCACCACGCACCAGCCGCATTACCGCGTCGTGATCGCTGAGGCCCGGTCGCGCCGCGACGGCGATCCGGTGGAGACCATCGGCACCTACAACCCGCGCGCCAAGGGCGAGCAGGTGAAGCTCAATCTCGACCGCGTCGACTACTGGCTGGCCAAGGGCGCCCGCCCGACCGACACCCTCCATTCCATCATCAAGCGGTACCGCCGCGCCGCCGCCGCCGTGCCGGTCGTTCCCGCTGCTCCGGCCGCGAGCTGATCTCGGAGGAAGGGGTCGGGCCGCTACTTGTTAATTTCAATTAACAAGTAGCGGCCCGACCCCTTTGCATTGATAATGCTGCGCATCGACGTCATCACGCTTTTCCCGCGGATGCTCGATGGCTTCCTGGCCGAGACGATGCTGGGGCGGGCGATCGAGGGCGGCCTGCTGGCGGTGCAGGCGCACGACCTGCGCGCCTGGACGCTGGACAAGCATCGCACGGCCGACGACCGGCCCTTCGGCGGGGGCGCCGGCATGGTTCTCAAGCCCGAGCCGGTCTTTGCCGCCATCGAGCAGCTGCAGACCCCGGGCTGTCGCCGCATCTATCTGACTCCGGACGGCACGCCGCTTTCCCCGGCCCTCGCGCGGGAGCTTTCCCAGCAGACGCATCTCGTTCTTCTCAGCGGGCATTACGAGGGGATCGACCAGCGGATCCGCGCCCGCCTGATCGACCAGGAGATCAGCATCGGCGACTACGTGCTGACCAACGGCACCGTGGCGGCCGCGGTCCTGATCGATGCCCTGTGCCGGTTTATCCCCGGAGTATTGGGAGAGGAAAAGTCGTTGACGCACGAATCTTTCACGGGCAAGTTGCTCGACTTTCCTCAATACACGCGTCCCGCTGAATTTCGGGGCATGTCCGTGCCAGAAGTCCTCCTTTCCGGCAACCATGCCGAGATCGAAAAATGGCGCCACGACCGTGCGCTGGAAAAGACCCGCCAGACCCGACCCGATCTACTCAAATAAAGCCAACGCCATGAACCCGATCATCAAGGAGATAACCTCCGTCCAGCTGAAAAAAGACCTGCCGCCCTTCAAGGTCGGCGACGGCGTCCGCGTGCACACCCGGGTGCGCGAGGGCGACAAGGAGCGGATCCAGATTTTTGGCGGGATCGTGATCGCCCGCAAGGGCTCCGGGATCCACGAGATGTTCACGGTGCGCCGCATCAGCTATGGCGAGGGCGTCGAGCGGGTGTTTCCGGTCAACTCGCCCAACATCGAGAAGATCGAGATCGAGCGCGAGTCCGAGCCGATGCGCGCCCGTCTTTACTACCTGCGCCACCGCACCGGCAAGGCCGCGGTCGCCATCAGGGAGAAGGAACGGCGGGTCGTCGAGACGGCCGCCCCGGCCCCGGCCGCAGCCTCCTGAGCGCCTGCTGACCCGCCATGGCGCTGTCCACGCCAATCCTCGCAAAGGCAGCCAACGAGGCCCGCGGCCTCGCCATCGACGCCGTCCACGCGTGCAACTCCGGCCACCTCGGCCTCCCGCTCGGCTGCGCCGAGATCGGCGCCGTGCTCTACGGGCACGCGCTGTCCCACAATCCTGAGGAGCCGCGCTGGATCAATCGCGACCGCTTTGTCCTGTCGGCCGGCCACGGCAGCATGTTTCTTTATTCCTGGCTGCACCTGAGCGGCTACGCCCTGCCGCTGGAGGAGATCAAGAGGTTCCGCGCGCTGCATAGCATGACGCCCGGCCATCCCGAATTCGGCCACACGCCCGGCGTCGAGGCCACCACCGGGCCGCTGGGCCAGGGAATCGCCAATGCCGTGGGGATGGCGGTCGCCGGTCAGATGGCGGCCGCCCGCTTCAACACACCCGAGCATGTCATTTTTGATCACCATGTGGTCTGCCTGGCGGGCGACGGTTGCATGCAGGAGGGCGTGGGCATGGAGGCGGTGGAATTCGCCGGCCACCAGAAGCTCGATAATCTCATCCTGATCTACGATTCCAACTACGTCACGCTGGACGCCATGGCGGACAAGACCCAGAGCGAGAATACCGCGCTCCGCTTCAAGGCGATCGAGTGGGATGTGCAGACGATCGACGGCCAGGACATGGCCGCCTTTCTCAAGGCTTTCAACAAGGCGAAGAAGGCGAAGAGCGGGAAGCCGCAGCTCATCATCGCCCACACCATCATCGGGAAGGGCATCCCCGAGGTGCAGGGCACGCAGAAGGCCCACGGCGAGGGCGGCGCCAAGTTCGCCGACGCGGCGCGCGCCGGCCTGGGCCTGCCGGCCGACCGGCATTTTTATGTCAGCCCCGAGGTGAGCGGCTATTTCTCGGCCTACAAGAAGACGCTCATTCGCCGCTACAAGAAGTGGCACAAGGGCTATCAGGCCTGGCGCCACGCCGCGCCGGAGCGGGCCGCCCTGCTCGACTCGGCGGCCCACCGCCCCGCGGCCGGCCATCTGCTCGAGAAGATTCCGGCGTACGCGGCGGGACCGGAAGTGAAGAATGGCACGCGCGCCGCCGGCCGCGATATCCTTCAGCCGCTCGCCGCCGAACTCCCGCTCCTGATCAGCGGCAGCGCCGATCTGCACGGCTCGACCTACAATTACATCACCGCGGACAAGGATTTCGACCCGACGAACCGCTCGGGCCGCAACATCCGCTTCGGCATCCGCGAGCACGCCATGGCCGCCATGTCGAATGGCGTTGCCTACGACGGCCTCTTCCGCCCCTCCTGCGCGACTTTCCTTGTCTTTGCCGACTATTCGCGGCCCCCGATGAGGCTGGCTGCGCTTTCGAAGCTGCCGGTCATCTATATCTACACGCACGATTCGGTCGGCGTCGGCGAGGACGGCCCGACGCACGAGCCGGTCGAGACGATTTCCGCGCTGCGGCTGATTCCCGGATTTGAGGTCATTCGCCCGGCTGACTTTGAGGAGACCGCCGCCGCGTTCGCCGCGGCCCTGGAGCGCACCGACGGCCCGACCCTGCTCGCGCTCACGCGCCAGTCCGTGCCCGATCTCGCGGAGATCCCGGCCTCCATCCGCCGCGCCGGCACGCTCAAGGGCGCCTACATCGCCATCCAGGAGACCGCGCCGCTGACGCACATCCTCCTGGCCTCCGGCAGCGAGCTGCAATACGCGCTGGCCGCATCGAAACAGCTTGGGCCCGGCACGCGCGTGATCTCGGTGCCTTCATTCGAAATCTTTAACCGGCAGTCCGCCGAATACCGCGAGGGCATCATGCCTTCCTCCTGCCGCAAGCGCGCCGCGATCGAGGCCGGGGTCGGCGCGCTCTGGCGCCAATACGTGGGGCTCGATGGAGCCATCGTCAGCATCGAGCGCTTCGGCCTCAGCGCCCCCGCCCCCCAGGTCTTCAAGGAACTCGGCATCACCACCGAGGCTCTAGTCGCCGCCGCGAAGTCGCTTTGATCCGGACACCCGCGGGAGCGAGCCCCGAGGGGCGCCTCTGGCATCAGATCCCCGCCTATCGTCCGTAACGGGCGAGGAAGAAGTAGCCCAGCCCCGCCAAAACGGCGGTCTGGCCCAGGATGCAGGTCAGGACCCAACGGGAGAGCTTGCCTTCCAGCGCGCCGAACCGGCCATCGATTTTCCCGAATCGGTCCAGCATCTCAGCGCGGAGGTTCGCGAGGTCCACTTTCGTGGCCAGCGACTCCTGGCCCGATAGCATCTCCAATTCCATCACCTTGAGGATGGCATGCGCTTGGCCGACGGGCAATTCCGATTTTTCCAGGATATCGAGGCTGATCGTTTTCATCTCGCCGATAATAACAACCCTGCGTTGTACCGGCCTACCTCGCCCCCTCCGGTCCGAGCCAGTCGGCCGGGGCCTTGAGGTTCCAGCCTCCGCCCAGCGCCTTGTAGAGCTGGACCAGGGAGATGAGCTCGTCGCGGCGGGTCTGCGCCAGGGCGCTTTCGGCGGGGTAGAGCTCCTGCTGGGTCTGGAGCAACTCAAAGTAACCGGACTGGCCGGCCTTGTAGCGGCGGACCGCGACGGCGACGGCCTCCTGGTAGGACCTGACCTCGATCTCCAGCTGGGCGCGGACTTCGCCGAGCTTCTGCCGGGTGACGAGCGCGTCGGCCGCATCGGCGAAGGCGCTGAGCGCCGCCTGCTGATACTCCAGCTTGGCCTCCTCCCAAGCGGCCTTCGCCTGCTGGTATTCGCCGCGCAGCGCCCCCGCCTGGAAGATCGGTCCGGTCGCCTGCGCCCCCACCGACCAGAGCTCGCCTTTGCCCGAGGTCACTCCCTGGAGCGTCTCGCTGACGCCGCCGAAAATGCTGCTGAGCCCGATGCGCGGGAGGAAGCTGCCGATCGTCACGCCGATCTGCGCGTTGGCGGCCTCGGCGAGATATTCCGCCTGGCGCACGTCAGGGCGGCGCTCGAGCAGCGCCGAAGGGAGGCCGGCGGGAACGTCCGGGGCGGCGGCGCGGCCGGAGAGGGGAGCCCCGCGCGCGACCGTGGCCGGGGACCGGCCCAGGAGGACGCTCAGGCTGTTTTCGAGCAGCGCCACCTGGCGCTCCAGGTCGGGGATGCGCGCGGCGGCGGCGGCCTGGCTGGCCTGGGCGCTCGAGGTTTCAAGCTTCGAGGCGATGCCTCCCTGCAGCCGCCGGTTGAACAGCTGCAGGCTTTCGCCAAAGGACTTGGCGGCGTCGCGCGAGATCGCGAGCTCCTCGTCGAGCTCGAGCAGCTGGAAGTAATCGGCCGCCACCTCGGCCACGAGGCTCAGCTCGACGCCGCGCCGGGCCTCGTCACTCGCGAGATAACGGTCGCGGGCGGCCTCGTCCAGGCGCCGCACGCGGCCCCACAGGTCGAATTCCCAGCTGGCGGAGAGATAACCGTCGAAGGAGTTGCCGGCGGCGCTCCCCACGGGATTGGGATTGCCGAGGAGGGAATTGCGTCCCCGGGTCGCATTGGCCTCGTAGCCCACGGCCGGAAACAGCTGGCCGTGCACCTGCCGCTCGATCGCCCGGGCCTGCTCGACGCGGCTGGCGGCGATCCGGGTGTCGAAGCCGTCGGCCAGCGCGCTGCGGACGAGCCCCGTCAGGACGGGATCCTGGTAGAGGTCCCACCAGCCCTCGTCGGCCAGCGACGGGACCTCCGGCGCCGCCTGGCCTCGCAATGCCGCCGGGGCCTGGGTGTCGGGCCGGTGATAATCGGGCCCGACCGCGCAGCCCGCGAGGGCGGCGGCGATGGCGGCGAAGAGGAGGCGGATCCGCATGATGTCAGCCTAGTGTGCCGGGGGCGTGTCGCCGGCCGCGGCGGCGGCGGCCTTCCGCTGATCGCGTTTCTTTTCCCCCCCGGCCAGCTTCTCGACCATATAGAAGGTCAACGGGATGAAGAAGATCGCGATCACGCTCGCGGCCATCATGCCGCCGATCACCGCCGTTCCCATCACCGTGCGGGCCACGCCGCCCGCGCCGGAGGCGAGGGCGAGGGGAATGCAGCCGAAGATGAAGGCGAAGGACGTCATCAGGATCGGGCGCAGCCGGATCTTGGCGCCTTCGAGCGCCGCCTCCGTGAGCGACAGCCCGTGCTCGAAGCGCGTCCGCGCGAACTCCACAATCAGGATCGCGTTCTTCGCCGAAAGGCCGATCAGCATGACGAGGCCGATCTGGGCGAAGATGTTGAACTCCAGCCCGCGTATCCAGAGGAAGGCGAATGCGCCGCAGACCGCGATCGGGACGCCGAGGAGCACGCTGAAGGGCAGCGACCAGCTCTCATAGAGCGCGGCCAGGATCAGGAAGACGAAGACGAGGGAGAGGCCGAAGATGGCGAAGGGCGAGACGCCCTCCTGGGCCTTTTTCTCCTGGAAGGACATGCCGGCGTAGTCGAAGCCCATCTCCTTCGGCATCGTCTGGGCGAAGACCTCCTCGAGGGCCGCCGTCGCCTGGTTTGAACTGTAGCCCGGCGCGGCCGAGCCGTTGATCTGCGCGCTGCGGAAGAGATTGTAGCGCATGGTGAATTCCGGCCCGAGGGTGTGCTGCACGTTGGTCAGCTCCGAGAGCGGCACCATGGCGCCGGTGCGATTGCGCACGTAGTAGGAGCCGAGGTCCTCGATCCGGTTGCGGTATTCGCCCTCGGCCTCCACGTAAACCTGCCATTGCCGCCCGAAGCGGTTGAAGTAGTTGACGAAGATGCCGCCCAGGTAGCACTGCAGCGTCCGGTACACGTCGGCGAGATTGACGCCCTGCTTCAGGACCTTGTCCCGGTCCACTTGGACGGTGATCTGCGGCACCGCGGGCAGGAAGGTCGTCGACAGGCCCGACAGCTCCTTGCGCTGGCGCGCCGCCGCCAGGAACTTGTTCAGGTTGTCGCCCAGGAACGCCACGTCGCGGCCCGCCCGGTCCTCGAGGATGAAGGTGAAGCCGCCCGCCGTCCCGACCCCGGGAATCGAGGGCGGGGCGAAGCCGAAGCTGGTCCCCTCCGCGATCTTGCCCAGCTCCGCGGTGAGGTGCGCCTTGATCGCCGCGTACTTCTCCTCGGCCTTGGTCCGCTGCGACCAGGGTTTGAAGGTGACGAAGAAGAAGCTGTTGTACGTGCTGTAGACGGTGCTGAGGAGGCTGAACCCGATGACCGCAGTGTAGTGCTCCACTCCGGGCGTGTGCTTGAGGACGTCCTCGACGCGGCGCGCCGCCTCCGCGGTCCGCTGCAGCGAGGCGGAATTTGGCAGCTGGAGCCCGACGTACATGTAGCCCTGGTCCTCATCGGGCAGGAAGGAACTCGGCAGGGTCCGGCCGAGCAGGGGGACGAGGACGAAAAACCCGGCGACGACAAACATGCCGACCGTGCTCTTATGGATCAGGTGGCGGGAGAGCCCGACGTAGCCGTCGTTGGTCCGGCTGAAGACCCGGTTGAACCAGGCGTAGAATCCGCCGAGCGGGCCCCTGGCCGCCGTCTTCGGCCGCAGGAGCAGCGCGCAGAGGGCCGGGCTCAGCGACAGGGCGTTGAACGCCGAGATGATGACCGAGATCGCGATCGTGAGCGCAAACTGCTGGTAGAGCCGTCCGGTGATGCCGGGGATGAAGGCGGTGGGGATGAAGACCGCGGCGAGGACGATGGCGATCGCGACCACGGGGGCCGCCACCTCCGACATCGCCTGCAGCGTGGCGTCGCGCGGGGACTTGCCCTCGTCGATGTGATGCTCCACCGCCTCGACGACGACGATGGCGTCGTCCACCACCAGCCCGATGGCGAGGACCAGGCCGAAGAGGGAAAGGGTGTTGACGGTAAAGCCGAAGAGGGGGAAGAGGGCGAAGGTGCCGATGAGCGACACGGGCACCGCCAGGAGGGGGATCAGGGTGGCCCGCCAGCCCTGCAGGAAGACGAAAACGACGAGGACGACGAGAGCGAGCGCCTGCCAGAGCGTCTGGCTGATCTCGCGCACGCCCTCGGACACCGCCCGGGTCGTGTCGAGGGCCAGCGTGAAGTCGAGGTCGGAGGGGAAGCGCTGCTTCAATTCGGCCATGGCCTGCTTGGCGCCGTTCGCGGCCTCGAGGGCATTGGAGCCGGGGAGCTGATAGATCGCGATGAGCGCGGCGGACCGGCCGTCGAAGCGGCCCTGGACATTGTAGACCTGGGCGCCGAGCTCGACCCGGGCGACATCCTGCAGCCGCACCACCGAGCCATCGGGATTCTCGCGGACGACGATCCGGCCGAATTCCTCGGGGGAGGTCAGGCGCCCTTGGGCGCGGACCGAGTAGGTGAATTCCTGGCCCTTGGGCGCCGGCTCGGCGCCGATCTGGCCGGCGGGGTTGACGGTGTTCTGGGCCTGGATGGCCGAGACGATCTCGCCCACGGTGATGTTGAGCTTGGCGAGCTGGTCGGGCTTGACCCAGTACCGCAGCGCGTACTGGCCCGCGCCGAAGACGGTGACGCTGGCGATGCCCCGGACGCGCGTCAGCCGGTCGTTGATGTTGATGTAGGCGTAGTTCGCCAGGAAAGTGCTGTCGTAGGTCCCGTGCGGCGAATTGAGCGCGAAGATGAGGAGGGGAGCGGTGAGGGACTTCTGGACGGTCACGCCATAGGCCGCGACGTCGGCGGGCAGCTGGGGGCTCGCCTGGGTCACGCGGATCTGCGAGAGGATCAGGTCCGTGTTCGGATCCGTCGCGACGTCGAAGTCGGTCACGAGCCGGAGCGAGCCGTCGCTCGCGTTGATCGAATACATGTAGTTCAGGTTGTCCACGCCGCTCAGCTGCTGCTCGATCGGCGTCGCGACGGACTGCTCCACCGTCTGGGCGTCCGCTCCGACATAGGTCGTCGTGATGCGTCCCTCGGGCGGGACGATATTCGGGAACTGCGCGATCGGGAGCCCCGCGAGGCAGACCAGCCCCACGATGACCGTCAGGACCGCGATGACGATCGCGACGATCGGGCGATTGATGAAGAATTTCGACATGGACGGGCGCTCGGGCGGCCTATTCGGCGGCGGCCGGCGCCGCCGGCTGGTAGGGCTGCGGATTCACCGGCGAGCCTTCGCGCACCTTGGCGAAGCCGTCGACGATGACGCGGTCGGACGGCTTCAGCCCCTGCTCGACCACGGCGTAATTTCCGACCTGCGGCCCGAGCTTGACCGCCTGCAGGTGGGCCCGATTCGCGCTGTCGACCGTCGCGACCTCGTAACCCCCCTGCAACTGATTCAGGGCGCGCGTCGGCACGACCAAGGCGCCCTTGGCCACTCTCACGACCGCCCGGACGCGGCCATATTGGCCGGGGCGAAGCAACCCCTGGGAGTTGGGGAAAGTGGCCGCGATCTGCAGAGTTCCGGTGTTCGGGTCAATCTGCCGGTCGGCCGCGTAGAATCTGCCGGGGTAGGGATAGGTGCTACCGTCGGAAAGGATGAGTTCCAGCGCGACCTCGGCGGGAAACCCGCGGGCGCCGGGATGATCCCGCATGAAGGCGAGGTAGGATTGCTCGCTGATGGGAAAGTAGACCTTCATCGGATCCAGTTGGGACACGGTGGCGAGAACCCCCGTGCCCGGTCCGACCAGGTCGCCCACCTGCACCTGCGTGAGGCCGGCGACGCCGTCCACCGGAGAGGTGACGCGGGTGAAATCGAGGTTGAGCTGCGCCTGCGCGACCGAGGCCTGACCGGCCGCGACGAGCGCCTTGCTGGCTAGGTTGGCCTGCACGGCATCGTCCATTTCCTGCTGGCTGATCGCCTGATCCTTGGCGAGCGGTCCGTAGCGCTTTACGTCCTCCTCGGTCTTCCCGAGTTGGGCCTGGGCCTGCGCGAGCTGGGCCTGCGCCTCCGCCAGGGCGGCCTGGAACGGGCGGGGATCGATCTCGAAGAGCAGGGCGCCTTGGCGCAGGGTCGTGCCTTCCCGATAATCCTGCTTGAGGAGGTTGCCGGTCACCTGTGCGCGCACCTGCGCGTCGACAAAGCCGTAGAGGCTGGCCACCCATTCCTCGGCAACGGGCACATCGCGCCGCTCGACCGCGATGACCGTTACAGTGGGGGGCGGGGGCGCCGGCGGGGGCGCCTTGTGGCAGCCGCCGGCGGAAAGAAACAAGACGGCGACTGCACTCGGGGCGGCCATTCGCGCGAGGCGCTGGATCCGGTTCGCGGGGTTCGATGCTGTCATGGAAGTTTCTGAATAAGTGACTTTCGGGCCGAGAAGCAAATTACGGTGCCTTTGCCGGAACCTGCTGGCGCCGAGGAAGCTTCAATTTGATCAAGCCACTTGCCTTTTTTGATTAGCTTCCTAATTATAAGCCACCTTACCTTATTTTGGTGACCCGCCCATGCCGCTTTTGATGCTGAAAGATCTCCCGCGCTACGAGTGCATCCTCGAGGCCTCGCAGCTGTATCCGGATCTGGATCCCACCGCGTGCGAGGCGTACCTGCATCTGCTGCGCGCCGGCGACGAGGTCTTCACCGTTTGCGAGGCGAACCTAATGAGCCACGGGCTATCTCCGGGCCGGTTCACCGTCCTTATGCTGTTGCTCGACAAATCCACCAACCAGCCGCTGACCCACACGCCGGCGGAGCTGGCGGAGCGGGCCGGCGTCGCCCGCGCCACCATGACGGGCCTGATCGACACCCTGGAGCGCGACGGGCTGGTGAAACGCGAGGCCGACACGGTCGACCGGCGGATGATGTCGGTCAGCCTGACCGCGCGCGGCCAGGAGGTGCTGCGGCAGGTTCTGCCCACCCATTTCCAACGCATGGCGGCCCTCCTCGCGCCGCTGCCCGAGAACGAGCGCAAGACTCTCGTCCGGCTGCTGAACAAGATCGTGCAGCAGGCGGGCGAGCTGCGCGCCGCGCCGGCGGCCGCCGGTTGACGCCCGGTCTTTCCTGCCCTTTGTCCCTATCCCTCAACTCGCATTTTCATGATTAAGCCAATCGTCATCGTCGTCGCCCTCGTGATCCTGCTGGGCGTCCTCCTGCTCCTGGGAAAAATCCGCCGTCCGGTCTTTTTCACCCTGGCTGGACTCATCCTGCTGGTCGGGGCGCTGCTCGTCGTCAAGTTTTCACAATTCGCCGCCATGGGCGCCATGGTCTACAGCCAGCCGCCCGACACCGTCACCACCGCCCCCGTCAAGGAGACGACCTGGCAGCCGGTCCTCTCCTCGGTCGGATCGCTCGCCGCGGTGCAGGGCGTCACGGTGGCGGCCCAGCTCGACGGCAATCTGGTCAAGATCGCCTTCGCGCCCGGCAGCGTGGTCAAGGCCGGAGATCTGCTGGTGCAGCAGGACACTTCGTCGGAGGAGGCCCAGCTCCGCGCGACCGAAGCGGCGGCGCAGCTGGCCCAGCTAAATCTCGGCCGGTCCCGCCAGCTCCTGGGCGATGCGACCATCTCGAAATCCCAGTACGACCTTGACGACGCGAACTACCAGCAGGCCCGGGCCCAGGCGGAAAATATTCGGGCCACGATCGCCAAGAAGACCATTCGGGCCCCCTTTTCCGGGCGGCTGGGGATCCGGCTCGTCAATCTCGGCCAGACCCTCAAGGCCGGCGATCCCATCGTCTCGCTCCAGGCCCTGGATCCGATCTTTGCCGACTTCTATCTGCCCCAGCAGGATCTGCCCCTGATCGCCCAGGGGACACCCGTGCAGTTGAACGGCGAGGGCGTAGCGGGCGGGGCGGTCCAGGGAAAGATCACGGCGATCAATCCCGACGTGGACAGCGCCACCCGCAACGTGCGCGTCGAGGCCACCTTCGCCAATGCGGACGAGAAGCTGCATCCGGGCATGTTCGCCAACGTCAGCGTCCAGCTCCCGGATCGGCAAAAGGTCATGATCATTCCCACGGCGTCCGTGCTCTATGCCCCCTATGGCAACTCGGTCTTCGTGGTCGGCGAGACGAAGGATGCCGCCACCGGCCGGACCGTGAAGTCGGTCCGCCAGCAGTTTGTCCGCCTGGGCGAGACCCGCGGCGATTTTGTCGCCGTGACGGATGGATTAAAGATCGGGGACGAGGTCGTATCCTCGGGCGCCTTCAAGCTCCGCAACGGGGAGCCGGTGGTGGTGGACAACACCCTCTCCCCGCCGGCGCTGCTCGCTCCGAAGCCGGGAAATTCCTGACGAGGCGCCGGATCCGCCGCTCCCGTCCCCATGAAGTTCACCGATCTTTTCATCCGCCGGCCGGTCCTGGCGATCGTGGTCAGCCTCGTGATCGTCCTCGCCGGAATCCAGGCGTGGCGTTCGCTCAACATCCGGCAATATCCCCGCAGTGAGAATTCGACGGTCACCGTGTCGACGGTCTACGTCGGCGCCAGCGCGGAGCTGGTGCGCGGATTCGTCACCACGCCGCTCGAGCGCTCGATCGCCTCGGCGGAAGGGATCGACTACATCGAGTCCAAGAGCCTGGAGGGGTTTTCGATCATCAGCGCCCGCCTGAAGCTCAACTACGAGCCGACCAAGGCTCTGGCGGAAATCAACGCCAAGGTGAACGAAGTGCGGAACCTGCTGCCGGTCGACGCGGAGGTGCCGGCGATCGACGTCCAGTCGGCCGACGACCAGATCGCGTCCTGCTACCTGAGCTTCTCCTCCAAAATCCTGACGCAGAGCGAGATCACCGACTATCTCGTGCGCGTCGTCCAGCCGCGGCTGAGCGCCGTGGTGGGCGTGCAGCGCGCCGACATCCTCGGCGCCCGCACCTTTGCCATGCGCGTCTGGCTGAAGCCCGACCGGATGGCGGCCCTCGGCATCAGCCCGGCGCAGGTGCGCGCCGCGCTCGCCGCCAACAATTACCTCGCGCCGGTGGGCGCGACCAAGGGCTCGATGGTGCAGGTCAACCTGACGGCCAACACCGACCTGCACTCGATCGAGGAGTTCAAGCAGATGGTGCTGCGCCAGCAGAACGGCGCCATCATCCGGCTCCAGGACGTGGCGGACGTGGAACTCGGCTCGGAGGACTACGACACGGAGGTCCGCTACACGGATCAAACGGCCGTCTTCATCGCCCTCTATCCGCTGCCCAACGCCAACACGATCGACGTGGTGCACCGGTCCCTGGTCGAGCTCGAGTCGATGAAGAAGGACCTGCCGGCCGGGCTCGAGGCCAGCGTGGCCTATGACGCTTCGGAATACATCCACGACGCGATCCGCGATGTCACCCACACCCTCGTCGACACGCTGCTCATCGTCATCATCGTCATCTTTCTCTTCCTCGGCTCGCTTCGCTCCGTCCTGGTGCCGGTGGTCGCCATACCGGTTTCGCTCATCGGAGGGGTCTTCCTCATGCAGCTCTTCGGCTTCACGCTCAATCTGCTGACGCTGCTGGCGATCGTGCTTTCGGTCGGACTGGTGGTGGACGATGCCATCGTCGTGGTGGAGAATGTCGAGCGGCACCTGCGGGAGGGGCGGACGCCCCTGGACGCCGCCATCATCGGCGCGCGCGAACTGATCGGGCCGATTATCGCCATGACGATCACGCTCGCGGCCGTTTACACTCCCATCGGCCTGCAGGGTGGGCTGACCGGAGCGCTTTTCCGGGAGTTCGCGCTGACCCTGGCGGGTGCGGTCACCATTTCGGGCATCGTGGCCCTGACGTTATCGCCGATGATGGCGGCGAGGCTGCTCCGCAGCGCCGCGGAGGAGGAGAAGGGCTTCTCCGGCTGGGTCAACCACCGCTTCGACAGCCTCCGGCGGGCCTACGGCCGCGCGCTTTCCTCAACTCTGCAGTCCCGTCCGGTGATTTACGTGGCCTGGATCGCGATCAGCCTGCTGACCATTCCGATGTTCCTTTTGTCGCCCAAGGAGCTCGCCCCTTCGGAGGACCAGGGCGTTATCTTCGGCATCATAAATTCCGCGGCCAACGCCACGGCCGATCAGAAAAGCTTCTTTGGCCACATGTCGGAGCAGGCCTTCCTTAGCACGCCCGACCGCGCCTTCACCTTCCAAATCCTGTTTTCTCCGTCGGCCGGCGCCGCCCAGGGCGTCGACGGCTTCAGCGGCATGGTGCTCAAGCCCTGGGGGGTGCGCAAGCGCACCGTCTTCCAGATCATGCCGGAGGTCCAGGGCAAGCTATCGCAGATCCCGGGATTCCAGGTTTTTGCCACCACGCCGCCGGCCCTGCCGGGCGGCAGCAATTTTCCGATCGAGTTCGTGATTTCCTCCACGGCGGACGCCGAGCAACTCCTTGAATTTGGCCAAAAGGTGCAGGCGAAGGCGATGCAGAGCGGGTTGTTCAACTTCCTGCAGACCGACCTGAAAATCGACCAACCGGAATCGGGCATCACCATCGATCGCGACAAGGCGGCCGCCCTCGGCCTGGACATGACCCAGGTGGGCGGCGACCTGGCATCCGCGCTCGGAGGCAATTACGTCAACTTTTTCAATATCTCAGGCCGGAGTTACAAGGTGATCCCCCAGATCGAGCGCTCCGGGCGACTCAATCCGGATCAGATCCGGGATATCTATGTGACCGGGCCCAACGGCCGGCTCGTGTCCCTGGCGACCATCGCGACCATCCAAAACAAGACGGTGCCGCGGTCTCTCAACCGCTTCCAGCAGCTCAACTCCATCACGATCACGGGGATGGCCCATACCACCCTCGACCAGGCCCTGCACGTCCTCGAGGATGCCTCGCGCGAGGTCCTCCCCTCGGGCTATTCCTTCGACTACACCGGTGAATCCCGCCAGCTCCGGACCGAGGGCAACAAATTCCTGCCGGCCTTCGCCCTCGCCATCGTGATGATTTTCCTGGCGCTGGCGGTGCAGTTCAACTCCTTCCGCGATCCGCTCGTCATCCTCGCCGGGTCGGTGCCGCTGGCGATGTTCGGGGCCCTGATCTTTACCTTCCTGAAGATGCCCAATCCCAACCTCCCCTTCTGGACGGGGGGATGGACGACGACCATGAACATCTATGCCGAGGTCGGGCTCGTGACCCTGGTCGGCCTCGTGGCCAAGAACGGCATCCTGATCGTGGAATTTGCCAACAAGCTCCAGGAGCAGGGGAAATCGAAGTTGGAGGCGGTGCATGACGCCGCCATGACCCGCCTGCGGCCGATCCTCATGACGACGGCCGCCACCGTGGCCGGACACTTTCCCCTGACCCTGGTGACGGGGGCGGGCGCCGCCGCCCGCAATTCCATCGGCCTGGTGCTCGTCGGGGGCATGAGCATAGGCACCATCTTCACCCTTTTCGTGGTGCCCTGCGTCTATGTGCTCCTGGCCAAGGATCATGCCAAGGACCTGGCGCGGGCGCGGGCCGTCCCGGCGGCCGACCCGGAGCTGAAGCCGGTTCACGCTTGATCCGACCCTGCCGCCATCCCTTTCGTCTGTTGTCCTCCGCCCGCCCGCGCATGCAAAAATCCTTCCTGGTTCTCCTGGCCTTCGCCGCGTTTTCAGCCCCGGGCATCAGCGCCGACGATGCGACTCCGGCCAGCCTGCCCAATCCCCTCGATCTGAAGGGCGCCGTCGTCTACGCCCTCGACCACAACTATGCGATCCTCCTGGCGCGCGAGCAGATCCACCAGCAGGAGGGCATCGTCGTCCAGGTCAAGGCGGCCGGGATTCCCAATGTCGGCGCGACCGGCAGCTACCAGCGCAACCAGCCCTCCATTTCCGAAACCTTCCCGCTGTCGAACTCCGTCTGGCTGGCGCAGGTCAAGGCGACGCAGACCCTCTTTGCCGGCGGCGGCATCCGCGCGTCCGTGCGCGGTGCCGAGCTCACGCGCGACGCGGCGCTCTTCGACTTGCAGACGGCGATCGACGCGGCGCTCCTCGATGTCCGGACCCGCTTCTACACCGTCCTCCTCAACCGGGAACGGGTGCGGGTGCAGGAGGAGAACATCGAACTTCTCAACCACCAGGTGCGCGACAGCCAGAATGAGGCCAGGGCCGGGACCGTCTCGAACTTCGACGTGCTGCGCGCCAAGGTCGCCCTGGCCAATGCGCAGCCTGATCTGATCACGGCGCGCAACGATTACCGCCTCTCCCTCGAGCAGCTGCGCCAGTCCCTCGGCGTTCCGCGAGGCGGCCAGGAGTTGCCGCCGGTCGCCGGCGCCCTGGACTATGCGCCGCAGGACTTCGCGCTGGAGACCGCCTTGGCCTCCGCGCACGAACACCGGCCCGAGCTGCTGCGGCTGTCCAAGCTGGAGAAGGCCGGCGAGCAGTCGGTCACCAATGCCCGGTCGAACTATTATCCCAATCTCGCGGCCTTCGCGGGCTACGAACGGGTGGGCGAGGGCTTGGTGCAGGGCGGCACCTACAATGCCAACGGCTGGCTCGTGGGCCTGCAGTCCTCCTGGGCCATCTTCGACGGCCGGGCGACGGCCGGCCACGTGATCCAGACCAAGTCGCAGCTGCGCCAGACCCGGCTCAGCGCCTCCCAGGAGGAGCTGGCGGTCGACGTCGAGGTCCGCCAGGCGCTTTCCTCCCTCCAGGAGGCGAAGGAGTTGGTCACCGCCTCCCAGCAGACGTCGGAGGAGGCGGCGGAGGCGCTGCGCCTGGCCAATTCGCGCTTCAAGGCCGGCACCGCGACGCAATTGGACGTGCTGACGAGCCAGGTGGCCCTCACCCAGGCGCGCACCAACCAGCTGCAGGCCAATTATACGCATCTCGTCGCCGTGGCGAACGCGCGCAAGGCCATCGGGCTGAGCGACGCCGTCGTCGGCGAATGATCGCCGGAACAATCCAGCCGCGCCGGGGACCCACTGCGCCGAGGAATTCTCCTCCCGTCTTCGACTTGCTTTCCATCCATCGGGGATGAAACCGCTCCGGATTTTCCTCGTCGTGCTGGCCGCCCTGTGCGTGCTGCTGGCCGGCACTGTCGGCCTCGCGCTCTCCTCCCGCTTCCAGACCTGGGCCGCGCGCCGCATCCTGGCCTCGCGGCCGCAGTGGCGGGCGTCGATCGGAACCCTGGCGGTGGGCCCGGCGGAGATCGATGTGACGGATGGGCGGATCGCGCATGGCGGCGCCGCGCTGGTGCTTCCCTCGCTGCGCGTGGAATTGCCGATCCTGACCATCGCCTCCAGTCACAGGGTGCTGGTGCGCAGGCTGGCCGCGTCCGGCTGGACGCTGGATTTGTCGGCGCTGCATCTAAGGGGTCAGGCCGCTAGTGCTACTCCG